>Ga0307504_10000061_pt1 | contig 23055 bp, 14 predicted proteins | sample 19_S_MG_FD_194516 | JGI IMG/M metagenome (GOLD analysis project Ga0307504, IMG submission 194516) | Soil microbial communities from Populus trichocarpa stands in riparian zone in the Pacific Northwest, United States - 19_S | ecosystem: Environmental > Terrestrial > Soil > Riparian zone > Trees... | reverse complement strand
AGGTCAAGGCCAACAACGCCTTCGGCGCCGTGCACGTCATCTTCGACGTCAACGGCTGGTTCAACAACGGGACGAGTTAGGCCATGACACCCGGTCCCCGGCGGGGGACCTCGGCGGCGTCGGCCCCGGCACCGGGCGAGCACCGCCGCCGGGGCATGGCGCGCCCGGCCGGGCTCAGGGGGCGGCGGCGGTGCGGTCGTCGCTCGGCGCCGGCTTGCGCGGCTATGTCGCCATCTACCATCGGCGTGAGGCCCGGAGGACTCAGGCGGGCCGGGCCCGTGGAGTCGGACGAGGGACCAGTGCGGGGAGCGCCTCGGTGACAATCGCAGCGGCGCGGCGGCGGGCCCCGGCGGGCCATGGCCGGCAGGCGGGGTTGGCGTCGGTACGGCGCCGGGCGGCGGCGGCGGCCGCCGGCGCCCTGGTCGCGGCCTGCCTGGCCAGCGGCGCCGAACCCTCGGCCGCGTTCGGGGCGGCGGCCTGCGCCGCCCCGCCTCCGGGCGCCGCCCTGGCCTTCGGGGCGGGCAGCGTCGGCCAGCTGGGCGAGCCGGCCCCGCCCGATCCCTCCCAGCAGCCCTACCGCGACGTACCCGCCGAGGTGGCCGACCTGGGCCTGGGGGCGGGGGTCACCCAGGTGGCGGCGGGCGGCGCCCACGGCCTGGCCCTCGGGGGCGACGGCACGGTGTGGGCGTGGGGGGACAACAGCGCCGGCCAGCTGGGCGACGGCACCACCACCCAGCGCTTCCGCAGCGTGGCTAACGCAGTGGTCGTCGCCGGGTCGACCCGGCTGGCCTCACCCGCCGGCCGCTTCACCGCCGCCGACGTGGGCCGGCCGGTGCGGGGCTCGGGAATCCCCCCGGGGGCCACGGTGGCGGCGGTGGGCGGCCCCAACCAGCTCACCCTGTCGGCCCCGGCGGTGGCCGTCCCGGTGGCGGTGCAGCTGGGCCCGGTGCAGGTGATGGACTCCTCGCCCGGCCACAGCCTCTACGCGGTCACCGAGGCCGGGCCGGGCTGGACGTCGGTGGCCACCGATCCCTTGCACCTCGACGGCTTCGAGGACGGCACCACCACCTTCCGCTCGCCCAGCGGGCCGTTCACCCCCGCCGACGTGGGCAAGTACCTGCTGGCCGACGGGATCGCCCAGGGCAGCACCATCGTGTCGGTCCCCGACCCGACCACGGCGGTGCTGTCCGCCGCCGCCCGCTACTGGTACCAGGGCGCCCGCTTCTCGCTCACCACCACCGCACCCGTGGCCGACGGCTCGGTCGACGGCTCCACCCTCACCTCCCCCAGCGCCAACTTCGGCCCCGCCGACGTGGGCCGCTACGTGAGCGCCGACGACCTGGTGCTCGGCACCCACATCGTCGCCGTGCCCGACGCCTCCACCGCCTTGTTGTCCCACGCCGTGGCCAGCCCCCTCACCGACGTGGCCTTCCGCTTCGGTCCCACCACCACCGACGACCTGGGGCGGCCCGCCGCCGGCCCCGGCATCCCGGAGGGGACCAGCGTCGACTACGTGGCGGCCGACCGCCTTCACCTGAGCTCGCCGGCCACGGCCACCGCCGCCGTCACCCTCACCCTCGGGGCCAAGCAGGTCCCCGCCACCTCCGACGGGCGCACCGTGGCCGACGCGGTGGTGACCAACGGGTCCACCGCCATGACCTCGGCGTCGGGCGCCTTCGCCGCCACCGACGTGGGCCGGGCCGTCTTCGGCCCCGGCATCGCCGAGGGCACCGCCATCGCGGCGGTGGTGGACGCCTCCACCGTCACGCTGTCGGTGCCGGCGACGCCCACCGAGGCGATCACCCTGGGCAGCGCCCACCCGGTGTCGAGGGTGGCCCTCGGCGGCCGGGCTGTCGCCGTCGCCGCCGGCGGCGATCTCAGCGTGGCCGCCCTGGCGGACGGGACGGTGTGGTCGTGGGGGGCGGCGAACCGCAGTGCCAGCCTGGGCAACGGCGTGTTGGCCGGCAACACGGCGCCGGTCGGCAGCCCGGCACCGGTGCAGGCGGTGGGGCTGACCGGGGTGGTGGAGGTGGCGGTCGGGTCGAGGCACACGCTGGCCCGGCGGGCCGACGGCACGGTGTGGGCGTGGGGGACCAACACCCAGGGCCGCCTGGCCGTGGGCGCCACGGTCGACCCCGTCACCGCCCCCGAGCGGGTGCAGGGCCTTCCCGGCCCGGCGCTGGCCATCGCCGCCGCCGGTGACCACAGCCTGGCCGTGCTGGCCGACGGGACGGTGTGGGGCTGGGGGCTGAACACCACCGGCGTGCTGGGCACGGGCCCCGCCAACACCGACGTGGAGGGGGCGCCGGTGAGGGTGGCGGGCGGCACGGCACCGCTGGTGGACATCCGCAGCGTGGCCACCGGCCCCGACCACAGCGTGGCGGTGGACGGCGGTGGCCGGCTGTGGGCGTGGGGCACCAACGGGGACGGCGAGCTGGGCGACCCGGCTTCGGCGCCGACCGCTGCCAGGGGCCCCGGCCTGGTGCCGGGGGTCGAGGGAGCCCGCTTCGCCGCGGCAGGCCCGGCCGCCACCCTCGTCTCGGACACCGACGCCACGGTGTGGGCCTTCGGCCACAACCCCTCCGGCGAGCTGGGCCTTCCGGCGTCGGCCGGGTCGGTCCCGGTGACGAAGGTCCCCGGGCTGGACCACATCGGGCCGCTCGCCATGGGCGGCGACCCGGCGCGTGCGTTCTCGCTGGCGGTGCGCACGGGGGGGTCACCCTCCCTGGTCGCCTGCCCGGCGGCGTCGCCCCAGACGGCCACGGTCGCCACCGCCTTCGCCCGGCCGCTGGCCGTGGTGGCCCGCGACGCCTCGGGAGCGCCCGAGCAGGGGGTGAGCGTCACCTTCTCCGCCCCCGCCGGCGGGCCGAGCGCCCGCTTCGGGGACAGCGGGCCCACGGTGGCGGTGGTGAGCGACGCCGAGGGGATGGCGGTGGCGCCCGAGGCGACGGCCGGCGAGCGGTCCGGCACCTACCGGGTCACCGCCGGTGCCGAGGGCCACGAGGGGGTCGCCTTCGACCTCACCAACGTCCCCGGCCCGGCGGCCGCCGCCGCGCCCCTGCCCGCGACCACCCCCCAGCACGCCCGCATCACCACCGCCTTCGCCACCCGCCTGGCGGTGCGGGTCACCGACGCCCGGGACAACCCGGTGGCGGCCGAGGTCAGCTTCGCCGTGCAGCCCGCCGCCGGCGCCGGCGCCTCCTTCAACGGGGCGACCACGGTGGCTACCGACCCGGCCAGCGGGGTGGCCACCGCCCCGCCCCTGTACGCCAACGGCACCGCAGGGCCCTACACCGCCACCGCCACCGTGAGCGGGGTCGCCGACGCCGTGTTCGCCCTCACCAACGACGACTCGGTGCCGGCCTCTCTCGCCGTCCCCGACGGCGGGGGCGACGGCCAGGCGGCCGAGGTGGGGGCCGTGTTCGCCACGCCCCTGCGGGTGGTGGTGGCCGAGGCCGACGGTCACCCGGCGGTGGCCGCCACGGTGCGGTTCCGGGTGGTGGCCGACGGCGCCGGCGCAGCGGCGACCGCGTCCTTTGTCGATGGGCCCGCCGGCGAGGCGCAGTTCACCACCGGGCCCGACGGCCAGGCCATCGCCCCCCTGCTGCGGGCCGGCGACCACGCCGGCGCATTGGCGGTGGAGGCGGCGGTGGTCGGCTCCACCGTGGCCCCGGCGCGCTTCGGCCTCACCGTCGACCCCCAGGCGCCGCCGATCGTGCGCGCCGTGCTGCCGGCGGCCGGCCCGGTGTGGGGGGGCGCCAAGGTCACGGTCTCGGGCAGCGGCTTCGCCCGCCTGACCGCGCCCAGCGCGGTGCGCTTCGGGGGCCGGGCGGCCCCGTTCCAGGTGGTCGGCGACACTGCCATCGTCGTCACCGCCCCAGCCGGCGACCGGCCGGGGCCGGTGGCGGTGAAGGTGGAGGCGGGCCCGCTCGTGTCCGCCCCCTCCCCGGCCGCCACCTTCACCTACCTGGCCGGCGGCTGGGTGCCCACCGCTGCCATGGGGAGAGCCCGCGCCGGCCACACAGCGACCCCGCTCGACGCGCCGGCCTGCCACGGCGCCGGGCCGCCGGCGTGGTGCGGCCAGGTACTGGTGGTCGGAGGGGAGAACCGGCCCGACCCGGCGGCGCCGCCCGTGGCGCTGGGCGACGCCGAGGTCTACGCACAGCCCACCGCCACGGCAGCCGGTCGCTGGAGCGACACCTCGCCGCTGCGCCCCACCGCCGCCACCCGGATCGCCACCACACTGGCCATCCCGAGCGGCACGTTCGCCGTCGAGGTGGACTCCACCGCCGGCTTCCCGGTCCCCGGCACCTACACCGTCGACACCGTACGGGGGCGGGTGGCCATCCACTGCGACGCCGCCTCGCCCGGTTCCTTCAGCGGCTGCCGCCAGCTGGGCCCGGGAGGGGCGGTGCTCGAGGTGGGCAACTTCATGTCCACCGCCGACGCCGCCCGCAGCCGCCACACCGCCACCCTTCTCGGCGACGGGCGGGTGCTGGTGGCCGGCGGCACCGACGGCACCACCGCCCTGGCCACCGCCCAGATCTACGACCCGGCCACCGGAACCTGGGCCCTCACCGCAGCGATGCGCCAGGCCCGATTCGGCCACACCGCCACCGCGCTGGCCGACGGCCGGGTGCTGGTGGTGGGCGGCACCGGCACCCGGCCCGACGCCAGCACCGGCGCCCTGGTGTCGGCCGAGGTGTTCGACCCGGCCGGCAACGGCGGCGCCGGGTCGTGGTCGCCCGCCGGCGCCCTGAGCCAGCCGCGCTCGGGGCACACCGCCTCGCTGGTGGCGGGCACGGCGTGTGGCGCGAGCCCGCCGCCGGCGGGGTGCGGAACGGTTCTCGTCGCCGGCGGGGACGGGGGCGGCTTCGGGATCGACGTGGCCGAGTCCTACGACCCGGCCGCCAACGTGTGGGCCCAGATGGCGATGCCAGCTGGCCGGGCCCGCCACGCCGCGGCGGTGGCGGGGGACGGCACCGTGGTGCTGGCCGGCGGGTGCTGCACCTCCACCGTGCCCCCCGGCGACCTGGCCGGCACCGACGCCTTCGACCCCTCCGCCGGGTCCTGGCACGCCCTCGGCCCCCTGGCCCAGGCCCGCGACGGCCACAGCGCCGTCACCCTCGACGACGCCACGGTGCTGGTGGCCGGTGGCAAGGACTATGCCGGCGGGCCGGTGCTGAGCACGGAGGCACTGGAACCGGCCACCGGGGCGTGGCAGCCCCGGGGCGACCTCCTCGTCGCCCGCCAGGACCAGGCGGCGGCGGCGCTGCCCGGCGGGCGGGCGCTGGTGGTGGGCGGCGTCGACGCCCAGGGCCGCATCCTGTCTGAGGCCGAGATGTTCGACGCGCGGGCCACCCAGCCCCCGCCGTCGCTCACCGCCGTGTCGCCCACCGTCGTGCCCCCCGGCCGGGGAACACTCACAATCTCCGGCGCCGGGTTCTTCGGGACCGACGTGGTGGTCCACGTGGGCGCCCTGGACCTGCGCCCCGGCGCCGCCGAGGTGAGCGACAACAGGATCGTCGTCGACGTTCCCGCCCAGGAGCGGGGCACGGTCAACGTCTCGGTCACACGAGGCGGCATCACCACGGCGCCGACGCCGCTCGGGCGGCTCACCTTCGCAGGCGGGGGCTGGGCACCGGCGGCGGTGATGGCGCTCGGGCGCAACCGTCACACCGCCACGCTCGTCGACGGCGCCCGCTGCCGGGTGCCGAGCCCGCCGGCCGCCTGTTTCAAGGTGCTGGTCGTGGGCGGGGACCGAGGTACCCAGGACGTGCCCGGCTCGGCCGAGCTGTACGACCCGGCGACGGGGACCTGGTCGGCCACCGACCCGCCGCCCACGCCGGTGTTCGACCACACCGCCTCCCTGCTGCCCGACGGCAGCGTGCTGGTGGCCGGCGGGATCGTCGGCAACGTCGCCACCAACGCCGCCGTCGTGTTCGACCCGTCGGGCTCGTGGCGGGCGGCGGCGCCGATGCACACCGCCCGCTTCGACCACACCGCCACCGTGCTGGCCGACGGGTCCGTCCTGGTGGCCGGGGGAGCTTCGAGCGCCTTCGCCTACCAGCCGCTGGCCTCGGCCGAGGTCTACCGCGACGGCACCTGGACCGAGGTGGCGCCCCTCGACTCCTGCGCCGAGGCGGCGTCGTGCCGCCCCCGGGTGGGGCACTCCGCCACCGTGCTGCCTGACGGCTCGGTGCTGGTGGTGGGCGGGATGGACCACCCCTGCCGCGGCGGTGGAGGCCTGTGCGAACCGCTCGACACGTTGGCTTCGGCCGAGCGCTACGACCCGGCCACAGGAAGGTGGCAGGCGGCGGCGGCCCTGCCGGTGAGCGGCGAGCGGGCCTACCACACGGCCACGGCCCTGCCCGACGGGCGGGTGCTGGTGGCCGGCGGGCTCCACGCCCTGCGGGGCACCAACCCCACCACCCACGCCCCGTACATCGAGCGCACCTCGTCGGCCGCCATCTACGACCCCCGGGCCGGCACGTGGACGCCGACCGCCCCGCTGGACACCGGCCGCACCGGCCACGCCGCCGCGCTGCTGACCGACGGCACGGTGCTGGTGAGCGGGGGTGGGATGCCGCTGTACGGCGTCGGCCCACTGGAGCCGCTGGCGTCGGCCGAGGTGTTCGACCCGGCGGCGCGCGGCGGCGCCGGCACCTGGGAGCCCGCCCTCCCCATGGCCAGGTCCCGGGCCAACCCCACCGCCACCGTGCTGGACGGGCCGGCGTGCCGCACCGCCGCCGTCGGGGGCGTGCCGTCGTGGTGCGGAGCGGTGCTCGTCGCCGGGGGCTCCGCGGCGGCCGAGTTCACCTTCCCCGACTCCTCGGCCGAGCTGTACTCCCCCGGCCCCCGGGTGCGCTCGCTGTCCCCATCGGTGGGGTCGGTGGCCGGCGGGGCGGCCGTCGACGTGGAGGGCTCGGGCTTCACCGGGACGGTGGCGGTGCGCTTCGGCGACACCCCGGCGGCCTCGGTGACGGTGGCGTCGGCCACCCACCTGGTGGCCGTGGCCCCGGCCCACGCCGCCGGCCCGGTGACGGTGGCGGTGACCACCGCCGCCGGCTCGTCGGCCTCGCTGGAGCCCGACCCGGCCGCCGCCTTCGCCTACCAGGGCACCCCGGGCGTGGTGACCGGGCTGTCGGCCCGGGCCAGCGGCGACCACGACGTGGTGGTGAGCTGGGCGGCGGTGGCGGCAACCGACGGCGACACCGGCGGGCCCCCCGCCCGCCTGTACGAGGTGCGCGAGTCGCTGTCGCCCATCGACGGCGCGGCCGCCTTCGCGGCGGCCACCCCGGTGTGCGCCGGCGGGGCGTCCGGGGTGGCCTGCGTGCTGGGCCCGGCCAAGGTGGGCGACACGTTGTCGGTGAACGTGGGGGGCCTGGAGGCGGGCACCACCTACTTCTATGCGGTGGTGGCGATCAACGACGCCGGGATAATGGGCCCGCTCTCGGCCCCGGCGTCGGCCACCACCACCGGCACCGCCCCCGCCTTCCCCGCCCCGCCCGGCGCCAGCGCCGCCACGCCGGCCCCCGCCCGCTGCCCGGCGGTGCCCGCCCCCGGCCCCGGCCAGGTGGCCTACCCGGCCGGCTACTCCCTGCTGGGCGGCCCGGCCGGCACGGTGGTGGGCGCCGGCTCGCCGTTGTACGCCTGGACCGACGCCGGCGCCGGCGGGTCCTACACCACCGCTCCCGCAGCCGCCCCGTTGGTCGCCGGACGGGGCTACTTCGCCTGGTTCGCCTGCCCCCACCTGGTCACCCAGGCCGGGCCCGGCACGGCGCACCTGCGCCTGGCCCTGGGCGCCTACCACGCCTCCATGGTGGCCAACCCGTCGGCCAGCGCGGCGGTTCGGGTCACCGGCTTCGACTACGCCGCCCGCTGGGACCCCACCATGAACGCCGGCGCCGGCGGCTACCACCTGTCGGGGTTCCGCCAGGCCCAGACCCTGGCCGTCGGGGAGGGTATCTGGGTGTTCTCCTACACAGGCACCACGGTGTCGATCGACGGGTGAACGCGCCTCACGGGCGCCCGTCAGGGGCTCCGGTGCAAGGGTGGCCGCATCACACTGGGATACAATGCCTCCCATGGACGAGAGAGCCCCGTCGGTTCAGCGGTCCTTCCGCCTGTCGCGTACGACGAGCGACCTTCTCGACGAGACGGCCGCCAGCGCCAACGAGTCTCGAAACGCCCTGGCCGATCGGCTCCTGGGGGAGGCCCTGCGGACGGAACGCCACCCGTTGATCCGGTTTCGGACTGGTGCGGCCGGCCGGCGTGAGCCCCATGTCCTCGGCACCCGCCTTCTCGTACGTCAGATCGTGGCCACCGTTCAGGCTCACGACGCCAGCGTCGAAGCCGCATCGACGTACCTGCAACTCCCGTCGAGCGTCGTGCGTTCGGCCATCGCCTACTACGCCGACTTTCGCGATGAGGTCTACGACGACGCACGCTGGGCCTCGCGTATCGAGTCCGAGGAGCGACAGCGCTGGGAGCGGGCGCACGGCGCCATCGCGTGAAACTGGTCCTCGACCATCACTACTCCTGTCTCATCGCCCAGGAACTCCGGGAGCGGGGGCACGACGTGGTCACGGCCGGCGAGCAGGGCCGGGAAGGTGAGGACGACGAGCCCTTGCTCGACCTGTGCGCCTCCGACCGTCGAGCGTTGCTGACCAACAACGTCGCCGACTTCGCCGTGATCGCCCGCCAGTGGCAGTCCCAGGGCCGGTCACACCAGGGCCTCGTCTTCACGTCGGACCACAGCATGCCCCGCAGCCGCAACACCATCGGCCGGTATGTCGAGCTTCTGGCCGTCCTCGTGACGGACAACCCGGGAGACAACAGCTTCGTGGACCGCGTGCACTGGCTGTAGCCGCCACGGCGTTATTCGACGCTGCCCTGACCGCTCTGGTCAGGAACAGTCGGGCCGCCGAGATTGACGCTGCGTACGCCGCCTACGACGACCAGCGAATGTATGAAGCCGACGAGTGGGGCGACCTGGCCTCGTTCCGGGACGCTGCCGCCGCATCATGACGGGGGTTCCTGAGCGCGGTAGGCACATCACGACCGGGTCGCCTGTCACGGTCGCCCGGCCGGCGAAACGGCGGCCCTACCCCTTGGCCCACGCGGCCAGCGTCGAGGGTGGAACGGCGACGATGCGCGCCGCCTCCGCCACCGTGTACAGCGGCACCTCGAAGCGTGTCCGGTCGGTCGTCGGGTTCACCTCCTCGCGCCTATTCAACCAGGGTCGAACTCGCAGACGCCTCCACCAGGCCAGGTCCGCGGTTCGGTGCGGCTCCGGCGCCCGAGGCTCACACTGACTCGGCGTTGCTGGTCCGGGCCTTCGACCGGCGCCCGAGGCAGCGTATGCACGCGCGATCCGGCGGGGCTGTGCGGGGTCACGGGCACTACGACAACCCGGATATATGGCTATACTTCTGGCCATGGACGCCGCCGAGCAGATGCCGTTGGCCGACCTGAAGAACAGGCTGTCTGAGGTCGTCGAACGGCTCCAGCGCGAACACGGCCGCGTCGTCATCACCAAGCACGGCCGGCCCGCGGCTGTCGTTCTGAGCATCGCTGACCTCGATGGGCTGGAGGAGACGCTCGAGATCCTGTCCGACCCGCAACTGATGCGGCGGGTGCGGAAGGGCGAGGCCGAGGTCGCCCGTGGACAGTCCGTGGTCCTGACGAAAGAGGACGCCCTCGCCCACGCCCGGCGGAAGTGACCTCGCCGCTGTTCGAGATTGCCTGGACGCCAACCGCGCAACACGACTTGGCGCGCCTGCCGGAGAAGATCGCGACGGCCGTCGTGGAATTCATCTACGGCTCGCTGGCCGAGTCGCCCTTCGTTGTTGGCGGCGAGCTCCATTTCGAGCTCGAAGGGCACCGCTCGGCTCGACGCGGTGACTTCCGGGTCATCTACCGCGTCGACACCGACGAACGCCTGGTACACATCGTCGCGATCGGCCACAGGGGCGATGTCTACCGACGGCGTTGACGCCGAAGTGCCGTTCTCCAGTGGTCTCGACGCCGGCCGGACACATGGGTGTGAGTGCCGATCTGGTCGTCGCGAGCACCGCTGCGCTCGACGGCTCGCGCCGAACCCCACTGGCCGACGTTCGGTGGTGGCCAGCAGGTCGGGCCGACTCGGCGATCCGGTAGTCGCGTGTCTATTTCGTGCCAGATCCGTGCCAGAAGCACTGGCAAAGAGCGGCAAATCACGGTTCGTGGAGGTCAATCGCCAAACGCCAGAAATGGGGTCTGACCTGCCACTTCGCGCCGCCGTCAGGGGCTCCGGCGCAGCGTGGCGGCGGCGTAGGCGCTGTTGACCGTGGGGCACCACACCACCAGCGACCGGTACTTCGTGGGGTCGAGGTCCTTGGGGACGGCGACGTTGAGTGAACCGGCGGTGATGTCGAGGGGCGCCACGAACGCCGACGGGCCGCTGGTGTACTCCTTGGTGCTGTGGGGCGCCTCGACGGGGCTCAGGCGCAGTTCGAGGCCCACGTTGGCGGTGACGAAGAAGTCGTCGAGGCGCAGCGCGTAGGTGCCGTCGGCCAGCCGGTACAGCGTGGCCTGGCCCGTGCCCACCTCGTCGATGCGGTAGAGGGGCCCCGAGGCCACCGCCGCCGAGCCGGGCTGGCCCATGGCCGGCAGCGGTGGCTCCACGAGGGGGACGTCGACGTGCTGGTCGACCTCGACCTGCCACGGGCCGCCGGCCTGCACATGCAGGCTGGCCGCCCCGGTGCGGGTGGCGTTGGCCGTTCCCTTGGCCGGGCAGGCGGAGTCGACCAGCGGCTTGGGGTGCGAGGGCGAGGGGATCACCAGGCGGCCGGCCGCGCAGGTCCACTTCAGGCGCCATTCGAGGGCGCCGTCGGCGATGGTGAAGCGCAATGCGCTCGAGGCGCCGCCCTGCCGGGTGATGACCGTCTGCCACCACGGCTGGGACCGCAGCGCCGTGCGCCCCGGCGAGGTGGTGGCCGACCCGGCTCCGGCGTCGGCCACCCGGCTCACCGCCGCCGGGCGGGCCGCGGGGACGGCCGAACCGAACACCCGGTCACGCACGCCGAACAGGTCGGCACCCAGGGCGGCACCGGCGACCACCACCACCAGCCCGAGCGCGGCCAGGGCCCGCCGGCCGCCCGGGGGGGGCGCCTGGTCGTCGTCGGGCGGCGGCGGGCGCCGCTCGTCGAGCGTCTGCGCCACTACTCCCCCGGCTCCGCCGGAACGCTCGCCGACAGGCCTCTCACGCCGAGGAGGCCGTCGGCTCGGTCGGCCAGCGCAGGGCCAGGTCGACGCGCGAAGTGATGCCCAGCTTGGCGAACACCCGCTTGAGATGCCCCTTGACCGTCCAGGTGGTGATGAACAGCCGCTCGGCGATCTCGGGGTTGGAGAGCCCGGCGGCGGCCAGCGCCGCCACCTCCCGCTCGGCCCTGGTGAGGGCGGGCCAACCATTGGCCGAGCGGCTGCGCGACCCCCGGCCCTTGGTGGCGTAGGCCACCGCCCCGGCCACCGACAGCTCGCCGCCCTGGGCCCACGCCGCCTGCCGCTCGTCGGCGCCCATGCACGCCTCCAGGCGGGCCAGTTCGGCGGCGTGCGCCTCGCTCCGGCGCGGGGAGCGCTCGTAGCGCAGCTGCCCGCGCAAGTGTTCGGCGGCACCGAGCAGGCGCGCTGCGTACGCTCCCCGCGGCCTGGCGGCGTCGAGCGCCAGGCCGCCGAGCGCCTCCAGCGACTCGATGAGGCCGCGGACGTCGCCGATCAGCTGGCGCTGCTCCAGCGCCTGGTGGTGGAAGGTGAGGGCCCGTTCGCGGCCGCCCTGCGACCGGGCCAGGTTGCCCAGGTCGTAGAGGATGGCGGCCACCTCGCGGTCGTTCCTCGCGTCGCGCGCCAGGGCCAGGGCCTCCTCGAACAGCCGCTCCGCCTCGACCGGGTCACGACGGGCCGCAGCCACCTCACCCAGTCCCCGGCGGGCCGAGATGCTGTCACTGCCCACCCCGGCCGCCACCGAGATGGCCTCGTCGTACAGCCGGGCGGCGGTCGTGTCGTCACCCTCGGCCTGGGCCAGCTGGGCCTGGAGGCTGAGCGCGCCGATGGTGATGCCCGGGCTGGCGGTGGCCCGGCCGGCGGCCTCGCCCTCCTCGAGCGCCCGGAAGGCGGCGTCGTGGTCGCCCCTGGCCAGCGCCACCTCGCCGAGGCCCACCAGCGCCACCCCCGCGCCGTAGGACTCGCCGAGCCGCCGGGTGACCGACAAGACCTCGTTGAGCGCCTCCTCGGCGGTGTCGTGGTCACCCTCGGACAGGGCCAGCTCGCCCAGCACGGCGTAGGCGATGCGCAGCCCCTGGTCGTCGCGGCTGCGCCGGGCGACGGCCACGGCCTGGTCGAGCAGGGGGCGGGCGGCGGCCGGCTCGCACTGGAGGTGGTGCGACAACCCGCCGAGGGCCAGGGCGTGGACCAGGCACCAGTCGTCGCCCGCCTCCCGGGCCAGCGCGGCGCTCTGCTCGAGCAGCGGCTGGGCGCCGAGCGGGTCGAAGTAGATCACGCAGTTCGCCAGCAGGAGCACGGAGCGGGCCCATCCGCGGAGGTCCTCCACGCTGCGGTAGAGGTCGGCCGCCTCGGGCAGGGCGGCCATGGCGACGGCCGTATCGCCGAGCATGAGGGCCAGGAAGCCCGCTCCCCACAGCGCTTTGGCCCGCACCTCGGCCGGCGCTCCGGCATCCCGAGCCAGGGCGGCGTCGAGGTAGCCCCGGCCCTCGCTGAAGTAGCCCCGAACCCGCCACCACAGCGTGAGCGCCCCACTGAGGCGCAGGGCCAGGACCGGGTCGCCGTCGGCCGCGGCCCAGTCCAGCGCCGCGCGCAGGTTGGCGTGATCGGCATCCAGGCGCTCCAGCCAGCACTGCTGGTCGCTTCCCGTGAGCCCCGGCTCGGCCGACTCGGCCAGGGCGGTGAACCACTCGGCGTGGCGCCGGGCGACGTCCGGGGACTCGCCCGCCTCGGCCAGGCGGTCGGCCGCGTAGGCACGCACGGTCTCGAGCATCCGGTAGCGGGTCACGGGGCCGGTGGTGACGACGGCCACGAGCGACCTGGCCGCCAGCGCGGCGATGGTGTCGAGCACCTCCCGGGGCGCCAGCTCGCCGCCGGCGCACACGCCGGCGACGGCGTCGAGCGTGGCGCCGCCGGCGAAGACCGACAGCCGGCGCAGCAGCGCCCGCTCGCGCCCGCTGCACAGCTCGTGGCTCCAGTCGAGGGCGGCCTGGAGGCTCTTGTGCCGGGGTGGCCCCACCCGGCTGCCCCCGGTGAGCAGGCCGAAGCGGTCGGAGAGGCGGGCGGCGATCTCGGCCGGCGACAGCACGGCGACCCGGGCCGCCGCCAGCTCGATGGCCAGCGCCACCCCGTCGAGGCGCCGGCAGATCTCGGCCACCGCCGGCGCCACCTCGGGCGTGAGGGTGAAGCCGGGCCGGATGACGCCCGCCCGCTCGCAGAACAGCCGCACCGCCGGCGAGGCTTCCATGGCGTCGCCGTCGTCGCCGGGAACGCCCAGCGGGGCGAGGGCCAGCACCGTCTCGCCGGCGATGGCGAGCGGCTCCTGGCTGGTGGCCAGGACGGTGAGGCCGGCGCAGGCCCGCAGCAACGTGTCGACCAGGCGGGCGGCGCCGGCGACCACGTGTTCGCAGTTGTCGAGCACCAGGAGCAGCCGGCTGTGCCGGAGGTGGTCGACCACGGTGTCGAGGAGGGGCCGCCCGGCCTGCTCGCCGACCGACAGCGCCGACGCCACCGCCTGGGCCAGCAGGCCGACGTCGCCCGTGCCGGCCAGCGCGGCGAACACCGCGCCGTCCGGGTACTCGCCGGCGTCGGCGGAGGCCACCTCGAGGGCCAGCCGGGTCTTGCCCACCCCCGACGGGCCGGTGACGGTGACCAGCCGGGAGGCAGCCAGCAGGGCAGACAGGTCGGCCATCTCCGCCTCCCTGGCCACGAAGCTGTCGACCGCGAGCGGCAGCCGGACAGGGGACCGTTCGCCGGCGGGGCGCGGGTCGCCGCCAGCCGCCGCGCGGGGTGCGGGACCGCCGCGCCTCATGGGGCGAGGAGAGTCACCCAGGTGGGTTCCGACCATGCGTGTCACCGCTTCTCCGTCGCGGGCCGCCAAGCGCGCCAGTTCCTTCTGGCCGAAGGCACAACTATGCGTATACGTTACATACTGGCATGGCGAAGGTGCGGGGATCAGTTCGGGGATCAGTGCGTGGCGTTGCCGCGGCTGTGGCCGTAGTGGCGGCGGTCGGGGTGTTCCTGGCCGGCGCCTCGTGGGCCTGCAACCCCATGCCCCTCATCACGATCGCGCCGCAGGCCTCGGGCCCGCCCGGCACCAAGGTGGCCGTGGACGGCCTGGCGGTGGGGGCCAACGCCGAGATCCGCTGGAACGGCCTCAAGGGGCCGCTGCTGGCGACGGCGGCCGGGCCCACGTTCTCGGTGCCCATCACCATCCCGGACGCCCCCGTGGGCCTCTACGTGGTGGTCGTGCTCGACCGCGGCGCCAACGGAGCGGTGGGCAACACCGGGCGTGCCGAGTTCCTGGTCACCGGGCCGGGCGGCGCCCCGGCTCCCACCCCCCGCAGCGGCGCCACCGTCACCGTCGCCCCCGGCGGCACCTCCAAGCCCACCGCCAGCGGCACCAGCGCTGTCGTGTACGCGCTCTCGGCCGCCGCCCTGGTGGCGGTCGGCGCACTCGGCGGCGCCTTCGTCGCCGGCCGCCGGCGGCCGGCCGCACCGGCAGGGGTCGGTGCGGCACCGGGTGCCGCACCGACCGGCTGAGCACACCACGGCGGTCACGCCGCCGGGGCCGCCTCCCCGCCGGCCCCCGCCGTCGCCGGGGGCCGGCGGCTGCGGCGGCCGGCGAGAACCACGGCCGCCAGGGCCAGGACCCCGAGGGCAGCCCCGGCCCCACCGCAGCGGCGCAGCCACGGGCGCAGGCTCGAGGGCGCGCTCACGGCGGCCACCGCCCGGGCCAGGTCCTGCTTGCCGCCCTGGCGGGTGCCGCCGCGCGTGTCGGTCCACACGGCCAGCACCGCCCTGTCGGTGGACACCAGGCCCAGCCGGTCGCCCAGCTCGGCCATGCCCTGTGGCGCCCCGGGGCCGATGCCGGCGTCGAAGCCGCGGTCGCTCAGGCGCAGGCGGTGCGCGAACGTCCGGCCCCCGTCGAAAGAGGACTGGAGCGACACATCGGTGGTGACGTCGCGGGGATCGGCCCGGCGGTCGTAGTACACGACGTCGACGCGCCCGCCCGGCGCCACCCCCAACGCCGGCAGGTACTGGGAGGTGGCGTCGTGGGGCCTGGTGTCGTTGATCCGCCGGCCCCGCGCCCAGCTGCGCCCACCGTCGCCCGAGCGCCACAGCACCACGTCGGGGTCGCCCGCCCCCCCGTCGTGGAACGCCACGTAGGCACGGTGGCGGCGGGCGTCGACCGCGACGGACGGCGCCGGCGGGTTCACCATCAAGAAGCGCTGCGTGGGCACCAGCGCCGGCGCCAGCACCGTCTCCGCCCAGCGCGCCCCCCCGTCGCCCGAGCGGGCCACCACCAGCGACCAGCGCCCGGCATAGGGCTCGCCGCCGTTGCCCTGGTGGGCACCGGCGTAGTCGAGGGCGTCGTCGCCCACGTCGAGGTAGGCGAGCACGAGCTCTCCCCTGCCCACCACGGCCAAGGCCGGTGCCACCACCCGGGCCCGTCCCTTCCCGCTGGCCGCCACCGGCGCCCCCCAGGTCGCCCCCCCGTCGTCGGAGCGGGACACGACGATGAGGTCCCCCGTGCTGGCAAGGCCGGCGCCGGCGGCGGTGAGGGAGCCCTGGAGCCAGGTGACCCACAGCCGCCGGGGCACGGTGGGATCGGCCACCACCCTGGCCTGGAAGGCCAGCTGGCCGGCGACGCGCTGGGGGGCCGAGAAGCTGCGGCCGGAATCCGGCGACGAGGCCAGCCACAGCCCGTCGGGCGCGATCCCCTGGTTCTGCACCACGGCGAAGGTGGTGAACACCAGGTAGAGGCGACCGTCGCCCCCGAAGGCCACGTCGGGCGAGAAGCACGACACCTGCTCGCCGGGCGGCAGGGCGACGGGCACCACCGACCAGGTGGACCCCCCGTCGAACGACACGCGCACCGCACACCCCACCTGGGGGGTGTCGATGCGCTCGGCCTCGGCCAGGTTGGCGGGGTCGCGCGGGTTGGCCCGTAGCGACGGCGAGTTGTGGGCGCTGGTGTCGGCCCGGTCGCCGGCCGACGGGTTGAGGGGCACGTTGCCGCCCACCACCCTCCCCGCAGGGCCGGTGGCGCCTGGGGTCACAAGGGTCACCGCGATGCCGGCGGCCACCACCGCGGCGGCCACGACGGCCGGCCACCGGCGGCGGCCCGGGGGGGTCGGCGGCTCCGGCGGCTCCGGCGGCGGCAGGTCAGCACCCACGTCGCTCGCCACGTTCACCACGCCAGCGGTCCGGGTTGCGGCACGAGGGTTCGGTCGTCACCTGGACGCGGAACAACCGCCGGCCGAGGGCCGGCGGTTGTTCCGCACAAGGATGGGCTCAGGAGGCGTTCGGCACGGTGACCCGGCGCCGGCGGAGCTCCGCCACACCGAAACCACCGAACAGAGCCACCACGCCCAATCCCAGCAGCCCGACCCCCAGAGCGGGCTGCGACGTTCCGGCGGTGGGTGCCGCCGGCAGGGCCACCAGACTGGTGGCCGGATCGGAACCATCGGCGAACCCGCTCCACAGCTCGCCGGTCACGCTGCGCAGCGACGGGGCGGTGGCCACCGACGAAGCATGCCCGGCGGTGCCGGCCCCTGCGGGCTGGGCAGCAGCGGTAGCGGCCGTGGCCGCACGAGCCGGCACGGGTGCCTCAGTGGTGCGGGGAGCGACGGCATGGGCGGCGAGCACCGTTGCCGCAGCCTGCGGGGTTGACCCGGTCGCCGCCGGAGCGTTGGGGATCACCACGGTGGACGCACCTGCACCGGAGGTCGCTGCCGGCGCCGACTGCGCCGAAGCCGACGGCTCGGTGGCCACCGCTGCGGGGGCGGGACCGGGACCGGCCGCCAGCCCGCCGGATCCGGCGGTCGAGGTCTCCCCGGCCGGAGATTCCTTCTTGGCGGTGTTGGCCGGCAACGACCCGTCGGGGTTGGTGACGAGGAAGGGATGGCCCGTACCCGTCTGGAACGCCGGCTTCTGGGCGTCGGGCTGGGCGGCCGAGATCATGTAGATCTCACCCGGAGCACCGCTCGGCACCCGCACCGTGACGTGGAACGAGGAGTCGGTCTCGGGCAGCGTGGCCAGCACCGTGGCGCCCGGGACCGTGGTGCCCCAGGTGAACTGCACCGCGGCCCCCTGCTCCCAACCCTGGCCGCTGATGCTCACGTAGCTGCCCACCGGGCCGTACATCCCGACCGAGTTGTAGGCATCCGCCGCACCACCGCCGGGGCCCGTCATGGTGAGGTTGGCGCTGGTGCCCGGCACCAGGCAGGCCCAGGCCAAACCGGGCACGGCCACGACGACGGCACCGACGCCCATGAGCGCCCACATCGCTCTGGTGATCTTCATGTCGCTCCTCGCTGACGTTCCCGGGGGCCGGGTCACGAACCCCGGGGAGATGGCGTTGGGGTGAATCGTACGGGGTGGCTTCGCGGCAAACATCCCCCCATGGGGTGGTTTTTCGTGCGCAACCGATGCGCGCAGCCCGGCCAAACCCACCCGGGCGAGCACCCCTCGGCTCATCTGCCGACCGGAATCGGAATAGGGCGCCCATAGAGGCTCATTCGACGGCGCGCGGAGCCTGGCACGGGTTACAGTGCGTTCGGCCCCTCCCCTTCCGTCACGAGTCCCTGCGATGCGACCCACTCCTTGCCCGGCCCGGCCGGAAGGGGGCCCCCGTCTCGGGCGGCCCGACGCCGCCCGCCTCACGCCCTCCCCCTGCTGACGGTGGCGACCGAGGAGGCCCTGCCGCCATCCCTCCCGGGCCCGGCACCCGACACGGAATGGATCGCCTCGCCGTCGCTGTCGGGCGGGGAGGTCCGCCACCGGGCCACGCGGGGTGCCGTCCTCCTCGGGGGGCGGGCGGTGCTCGTGCGAGGGGTCGGCTTCCTGGCCAACATCGTCCTCGCCCGGCTGCTCGCCCCGAAGGACTTCGGAGCCCTCGCCTTCGGGCTCACGCTCATAGGCGTCGCCGGCTTCCTCGCCGACGCCGGGATGGGGGCCGCGCTCATCCGTGGCCGCTCCGAGGTGCGGCGGGCGGACCTCCAGGCGGTGCTCGCCTTCCAGCTTCTCGTGTGCTCGGTGGCCGGTGGCGCGGTGGCCGCAGGAGCAGTGCTGGTCGGCCGGCACGGGCTGTTGACCGCCGTCATGGCCACGTCCCTGCCCGTCGTCGCGTTCCGGGCGCCCGGCGCCATCCTCCTCGAGCGGGAGCTCTCCTACAAGCCGCTGGCCGTCGTCGAGGTCGTCGAGAGCCTGGTGTACTACGCCTGGGCCATCGGCACCGTGGCGCTGGGCGCCGGCGCCTGGGGAGTGGCGACCGCAGTCGTCGTCCGCAGCCTCACCGGCACCCTCACCATGGTGGCGCTGGTCCCCGGAAGCCGCCTGGGACCACACTTCTCCTGGGCCCGGGTGAAACGGTTCATCGGTTTCGGACTCAGTTTCCAGGCCGTGGGACTGGTGGCCGTCCTGCGCGACTTCGCCCTCAACACGGGAACGGCGTCGCTGCGCGGCCTGTCGGACCTCGGGATCTGGAGCTTCGCCCTCTCCCTCCTCCAGGCGCCGTTCATGCTGTTCGACGTGCTGTGGCGGGTGTCGTACCCGGCGGTGGCCCGACTCATCGCGGCCGGCGAGGACCCCCGCCCCGGTCTCGTGCGCTCCCTCGGGATGGTGGCGGTGGTGTCCGGGCTGTTCGTCGCCGGGCTGATCGGGCCGGCTCCGGCGATGGTGCCGAGCATCTTCGGCGCCAAGTGGCGCCCCGCTGTCGGCGTGCTGCCCTGGGCCGGCGTTGGACTGATGGTGGCCGGGCCCATCTCGGTGGCCTCCGCCGGCTACCTCTACGCGCAGGGACACGCCGCAAAGGTGCTGCGGGCGTGCATCCTCACGGCGGCCACCTGGGTGGCGGTGAGCCTGTCGCTCCTGCCCGTCGTCGGCGTCCGGGCCCTCGGCGTCGGCTGGCTGGCCGGGGCCTGCGTCGACACCGTGATGCTCACCCGGGCAATGCGCCGCTGCTCCGGGCTGGCCCTCGTCCGCACCGTCGTGCCGGCCACGGCCGCCGCCGTCGTCGCCGCGCTGTCGGGTTGGTGGATCGCCGTCGTCCTGGGCCCCACGCTGGCGTCGACTGCCGCCAGCGGGGCAGCTGTCGGAGCGGTGTACCTCGGCGTTGCCGCGGTGATCGACCGGGACCGCCTCATCCAGGTGTGGCGCCTGCTCGTCGGCCTCTTGCGGGAGCGCAGAAGCGGCGTACGGCTGACGGGCCGGGCCTGACCATGCGCATCGGCGCGGTCGTCCTCCACTACCGCCACTGGCCCGGCATACAACCAGTGATCGAGCGCCTGCTCGGCGGCAGCCGCCCGCCGGACCTCACCGTCGTCGTCGACAACCACTCCGCCGACGCGTCGCCGGCAGCCATCAGGGGCTCGTTCCCCGGCGTCGAGCTCGTCGAGGCGCCGACCAACCTCGGCTACGCCGGGGGCATGAACCTCGGGATCGGGCGAGTCATCGAGGCCGGCATGGACGGTGTGCTCCTCGTCACCCATGACTGCGTCCTCGCCAGGTCCGCCCTCGCCCGCATGGAGGCTCGGCTGGGCCGTGCCCCCGGGGTCGGCGTCGTGGGGCCCCTCACCGCGCTGGCGTCCCGGCCGGAGGAGGTGTTCGCCGCCGGTTGCTCCCTCGACCCGCACACCTGGGAGACCAAGCTGGGCGCCGATCCCGGCACCGTCGAGGGCTGGGCCGGCCGGCCGCCGATGGCCTGCGACTGGCTCACCGGATCGTGCCTGCTCTTTCGCACCTCGGCCATCGAGCAGGTCGGGCCGATGGACGAGCGGTTCTTCCTCTACTTCGAGGAGGTCGACTACCAGCTGCGCCTGCGGGAGGCAGGCTGGGGCGTCGAGTGCGTGCCCTCGGCGCTCGCCTGGCAGGAGCCGGGCTTCATCCCTCTCGAGCTGTGGGTGCGCAACCGGCTGCTCCTCCTCGCCCTGCATGCCCCGGGCCGCGTCCTCGCCCGTGAGACGCGAACCCAGCTGCGCGCCTCCGCGGTCGAGCTCCGTCGGGGCGAGATCGACCGGCTCACCGCCCGGCTCCGGGGAGCGGCGCGGTTCGCCCTCCGGAGCTGGGGGCCACCCCGGCCTGCCGGCCGGCGCCCCGTGGTGCGACGATGACCCGGTGGGAACCGACTACGGCCTACCGCCCGCCCACGATCCCGACCGTCGGTGGGCCCGGCGGCGGGCCGGCGCGCTCCGGGACGACGCCGAACGGCGCGTCCTGGGCGCCTTCGGTCATCTCCCGGGCCACTGGCTCAGGAACGCCGCCTACCGGCGGGCCGGCCTGCGCGTCCCGGCCTCCAGCGCCATCCACCACGGCGCCGTTGTCATGGTGGCGAGGAACATCCGCGTCGGCGAGTTCACAACGATCGGCGACACGGCATTCCTCGACGGCCGGGAGGGCATCGAAATCGGGAACTGCGTGAACCTCGGGTCGCACGTGACGATCTACACGCTCCAGCACGACCCCGACGACCCCGACTTCGGAGCCGTCGGTGGACCGGTGGTCGTCGAGGACTACGCGTGGATCGCCAGTCACGCCCTCGTCCTGCCCTCGGTTCGCATCGGATATGGAGCGGTGGTCGCCGCCGGCGCGGTCGTCACCCGCGACGTGGCGCCGTTCGCCGTGGTCGGCGGCGTCCCGGCCCGGTTCATCAGGGAGCGGTCGCACGACCTGCGGTACCGCCTCGGGAAGCGGTACCGCTTCATGTAGGACCGGGTCGGGCGTCCAGTCGCCGTCGCAGGTGCGTCTGGTAGAGCGCGATGGTCTCCTCGGCGACCGCTGCCCACGAGTAGTCCTGAGCGCGGGCGTGCGCCGCTCTCCGAAGAGCGTCCAGCCGGACGCGGTCGGAGATGACGGCCTCGAGGGCGGCTTCCAGGGCGGCGGCGTCGCCGGCCGCCACGATGAGGCCGTCGGTCCCCGAGCGCACGATCTCGGCCGGGCCGGGCGCGTCGGTGGTCACCGGCGCGAGACCGCAGGCCATGGCCTCGACCAGCGCAAGGCTGAAGCCCTCGCCCAGGGTCGGGAACACCAGGACGTGGTAGCCGCGGAGCAGCCCGGGCAGGTCGCCTGGCGAGTAGCGCTCCACCACCTCGATCCGGCCCGCCGACCCCGGGTCGTAGTCGGCCAGCACCTCGTCGGTGTCGCAGCCCACGCCGAAGAAGCCGACCCGAATCCGCCGGTGGCGGCGCAGCACCGCGCCCAGGGCGGCGGCGGCCTGCTCGGTTCCCTTCCGCCAGATGTAGCTGCCCACGAAGGCGATCCCCACGGGCTCGTCACCGGCCATCGGCGTCACCTCCAACGGGCGACCGAGCAGGTCGGCCGAGATCCCGTTGCGCACCAGGCGCGCCCGCTCCGAGCGAACCCCGAGTCGGCCGACGGCCAACTCCAGGTCCGGCTTGTTCATCAGGAGGGCGAGATCGGCCCGGCGGAGGGCGGTCGCCACCTCGGAGAGGTGGACGCCACCCCGGTAGAGCCGGTATTTCCACGACAGCGGGGAGCGGGAGCGGCGGGCCCGCTCGACGGTGATGCGGTGGGCGCCATGCTCGAGCCCGTGGCTGCGGGCGACCAGCAGCGGGAGCCGTCCGCCGGTGCGGCGGAACGACGCCAGCCAGGCGTCGCCGGCCGCCGCGTCCACGACGTCGTAGGGCGCCGATCGGTGCAGGTGGCGGAGCACGAACAGCGGGAACACCGCCATGGCGGCGGGCTCCGACAGGCGGCGGGGAAGGTCGTCGAGCGAGAACAGATCCGTGTGGTGGCCGAGCCGCCGGAACTCCCGCGCCAGTTGCAGCGTCGACCCGGGAGCGCCGGCGGCCTCGGACAACTCGTGATGCACGACGAGGAGGATGCGCACCCGTGGCAATGGGCCGGTCAGCCGGCCGCCGCTCCCCTTCGCCCGCGGTCCCCGCTTCTCCTCGCCACGACAGCTCGCTCGACCACCCCGACGAACTCCTGGCCCACGGTCGACCACGTGTAGCGGTCGGCCACCAGGCGGCGACCCTCGGCGCCGAGGCGGGCACGCTGCTCCGCGTCGTCGAGGAGCGCCGTGATCGCTCCGGCCAGATCGGCGGGCGTCTCACCCACGAGGACGTGGCGGCCGTGTTCGGCGGCGATGCCCTCCAAGGCGACGGGCGTCGCCACCAGGGGCAGACCGGCCCCGAGCATGGTGAGGCTCTTCACCTTGACCCCGGCGCCCTTCCACACCGGGGCCACCGCCAGGGTGGCACTGGCACACACGGAGGCCAGGTCGTCGACGAACCCGAGCACCACGACCCCCGCGTGTCGCCGCAACCTTGCCGCCTGCGAAGGGCTGACCACGCCGGCGACGAGGAGGCGGGCACCCCGCGCGGCGAGGGTGCCCCATCCCTCGTCCACGAAACGGTTCAGGCCCTCGGCGTTGGGACCGTAGGCGAGGTTGCCGACGTAGAGGATGCCCGGGGGCCCGGCCCTCGGCGTGTCGGGCACGTCGAGCAGGGTGGTCGCCGACGTCACGACGGCGTTCGGCCACCGCCCGTAGAGGCGGTGCATTCGCGAGGCCTCGTCGGCCGACGTGACGACCACGGCGTCCGCCAGCGCGATGTACCCCCGCTCGTGGCGCTTCACCAGCCGACGGTCCACGACCACCGCCAGTCGCCGCACGCCGTCCGCGACGTCCGCGGCGTCCGCGGCGTCGTCCAGCGATGCCCCCATCACGTTGGACTTGTCCACCACGATCGCCGGCCGCCCCGGCACCGCCGCAAGAACCTTCACGTAGGACCCGGCGTAGTCGTCGAGGATGACGATCGCGTCAGCACCGGC
>Ga0307504_10000060_pt1 | contig 23136 bp, 20 predicted proteins | sample 19_S_MG_FD_194516 | JGI IMG/M metagenome (GOLD analysis project Ga0307504, IMG submission 194516) | Soil microbial communities from Populus trichocarpa stands in riparian zone in the Pacific Northwest, United States - 19_S | ecosystem: Environmental > Terrestrial > Soil > Riparian zone > Trees... | reverse complement strand
TCGCCGTCGGCGGGGGCCGCGTCTCGCGCTTGTTCACCGGGCTCACCCCCGGCTACTTCGACCCCCACCTCACCGTGGAATCGGTGCGCGACAACTTCGAGGCCATCACCGCCGAGGAGGGCTACACCACGCCCGGCAGCCTCACCGACGAGATCGCCGAGCTGTTCACCCGCCTCTCCTAGCCGATCGAACCGGAGGGGCCCGGCCCCGGATCAGGCGCCGCGGCGGAGCGGCCACGGCCCCGCCCAGATCGCCACCCGGTCGTCCACCAGACCGCCCAGCACCACGCGCTCGCCGGCGAGCACCACGGAATTGGCCACCGCGTACCGCTCGGCGGCGAAGGGCTTCCCCAGCTCCACCCGGTCCCACGTGGCACCGGCGTCCCCCGAGTGCCACAGGGCCGCCTTGTACTCGCCGCTGCGCCCGTCGGCCCCCACCGCGACCACCTCGACGCCGTCGGCCGCAAGGCCGGAGATGAACTGGGCATCGTCGCCGGCCAGGTCGGGGGCCTCCACCCGGGCCCAGGTCAGGCCGTCCGGCGACGTCCACACGGCAGCGTCGGCGGCATCGCCCGTCGTGCTCGACCCGCCCGCCACGAACCCGTTGGACGTCACCGCACAGTCCTCGATGGCCTGGTCCCCCGGCCCCCCGAAGGCGGGGGCGCTGACCTGGCGCCACTCGGCGCCGTCCGGTGAGAACCAGGCCGCCGCGTCCCGCCTGGCGCCCGTGCGGACCGAACCGGCCACCAGGAAGCCGCCCGGCCCGGCGCAGGCGGCATCGACGTGCTCGTCGTCGGGCCCGGTGAGGCCGGGGACCCCCTTCACCTCGTGGAGCGGCCCAGCCCCGTCCTTGACGAAGATGGCCCCGTCCACGTTGCCCTCCGACCCCGATCCGACGAACGCGGTGCCAGCCGCCACCATGCGATCGCCGCTGATGGCGGTGGCCGTGAACAGCCGCGTCCCCGCTTCGTCGGCCCCGTCGCCGGCGAGCGCCGCGACTTCGCCGTCGCGCCAGGCTCCCTCGTCGGAAACGTAGGTGGCGAAGGCATGGCGGCCGCCCGAGGTGCGCGCCGGCAGGAGCCCACCGGCCGCCACCAGCCGCCCCGTCGGGTCGACCCCGAGGTCGTAGACCACGGCCCGGCTGAACGGACCGCCGGCCGCCCTCGACCAGTGCAGGCCGTCGGCGGACGCGAAGACGTTGACGTCGTCGCGCTCGGTGCCGAGGGCGCGGCCGGCCCTGGAGACGTCGGCCGTGGCCGCGAGGCGCGACCCGGCGGCGGCCAGCTTCACGCAGCAGGGGTTGGGCCGGGGCGCCGGGAAGCCCTTGGCCGTGGCCGTCACCTCGGTGTACCGCCCACCCCGCAGCAGCAGCACCCTCGGGACGCCGTCGACGGTGGACGCCGCCACCACATCACCGCCGTCGGTGGCGAGCAAATCCATGTTGAAGCTGTCGGCGCCACCGGCAATGCCGGGCAGCTGGACCTCCTGCCACGTCATGGCGTCCTTCGACGCCCAGAGGCGATGGGCGGCCTCTCCCCCGCCGGAGGCAACCAGGGCGCCGGCGACCCGGCGCACGGTCGTCACCTCGGTCCCGAAGGTGTCGCTGGACTGGCCCTGCAGCCCGAACGTGGCGTTGCCCGGCGTCCACGCTCGGCCGTCCACCGACCTCCAGGCGGCAGCGACCCGGCGGCGCCCGTCGTTGGCCGCGCCGACGGCCAAGAGCCCGCCGTCCACCGCCGCCACGTCGTCGACCGACTGGGTCCCGGGCCCGGCGAAGTCGGGCGCGGCACCTGCTGCCTGCCACGACACGCCGTCCGGTGAGAACCACGCCGCAGCGTCGACGTCGTCGCCCTTGCGGACGCCGCCCACCGCCACCATGCCCGCCGGCACGGTCACCAGCCGCCCGACGAGGGGCTGGCCGCCGGCGGCGAACACCGCCTCCGCCCCGGGCAGGCGCTCCCAGGACTCGCCGGTGGGTGACCGCCACACGGCCACCGCGTCGGACGAGCCCTCCTGGCTGCGCTGACCCACCGCCACCAAGCCGTCGGGGCGAGCCGTCACGTGCAGCATCGCCACCTGGTCGCCACCGGCGAGGGCGTCACCGCCGCCGGCAACGGCGAAGCGGCCACCCTTGTCCACCCAGGCCGCGGCCCGGCTGGTGTCGCCGTCCACCTGGCGCCCCACCACCACGAGGGCGCCGTCGGCCCGGCGGGCGACGCCGAAGCCCTCGGTGTGGGGCGCGCCCACGGCGGTGGCCTTCCAGGACAGTGCGTCGTCGGAGCGCCATACCGTGGCCCGGGCCACGCCTACCCCGTCGAACCCGGTACCGGCCACCACCCAGCCGCCGTGGCCGGCGGGGGCCAGGAGGGCGGACAGGGTGGCCGCCGGCTCAGCCTGGTTGAGGACCTCGCTGGTGGACCGTGCCCAACCCTCGAGGGTGGGTACCGGTTCGGCCGCCGAGTCGCCCGCGGCGCCTTCGGACGTCGTGGTCGTGGCCTTCTCGGCGCTCGTCGGCTTCGAGTCGGTACAGGCTGCCACCAGGGCCACCGCCGCCAGGCAGGCGGCGAGCATCCGGCCGGCCCCGGGGCGCACCATGGGTCCGCGAGCCTACGGGACCGAGGGCCTCGCCGGTGTCGCAGCCGGCCCGGCAGCCGGCGAGCGGAGGGGGACGTCCCGCCTGGCCTCCCATGCCGCCCACCACACCAGAGGTGCCTGGAAGGGGAGGCGCAACCAGGCGGCCAGCGTCGACCCCGGCAGCCCGCTCGCCCCACGGACGCCACCGTCGACAGCCATCTGCACGTTTGCCGGGAACACCACCACCAATAGCGCAGCGCAGGCCCATCCGCCGATGCGGCGTGTGCGGGGCAGCGCCAGGAGGGCGCTTCCCGCCAACTCGGCCACCCCGCTGGCGTAGACGTAGAAGCGGGCGTGGCCGAGTGGCCGGGGCACGATGCGCTCGTAGAAGCCGGGCACGAGGAAGTGGGCGGCAGCGGAGCCCGCCATGAGTGCGACGAGGGGCAACCGTGACGGAATGCGCATGTGGTCGAGCGTACGTTTGTGGCGTGGGCCAGACACCGCGGGTCGAGCTGGAGGTCGCCGGGCGCACGGTCACCATCACCAGTCCCGAGCGGGTGGTGTTCCCGGCCCGCGGTGAGACGAAGCTCGACCTGGCCCGGTACTACCTGGCCGTCGGGCCCGGCGCCCTCCGCGGCGTGCACCTGCGGCCCACGGTCCTGAAGCGCTTCCCGGAGGGCGCCGGCGGAGAGTTCTTCTTCCAGAAACGGGTGCCACCCAAGGGTCGCCCGCCATGGCTGGAGACGGTCACCGTGTCCTTCCCGAGCGGCCGCAGCGCCGAGGAACTGTGCCCGGTGGACGTGGCCCACGTGCTCTGGGCGGTCAACATGAACTGTCTCGACCTCAACCCCTGGCCGGTGCGGCGGGGCGACGTGGAGCATCCCGACGAGCTGCGGGTGGACCTCGACCCCCAGCCCGGCGTGGCATGGGACACGGTGCGGCAGGTGGCACTGGAGGTGGGCGACGTGCTCACCGAGCACGGGCTCACCGGCTACCCCAAGACGTCGGGCTCGCGCGGTATGCACGTCAACATCCGCATCGAGGCGCGCTGGGGCTTCCTCGAGGTGCGGCGGGCGGCCCTGGCCATCGCCCGTGAGGTCGAGCGCCGCCGGCCCACCCAGGCGACATCGAAGTGGTGGAAGGAGGAGCGGGGCGAGCGGGTGTTCATCGACTTCAACCAGAACGCCCGCGACCGCACGGTCGCGTCGGCCTACTCCGTGCGTCCCAACCCGGAGGGCCGGGTGTCGTGCCCGCTGCGCTGGGACGAGGTGCCCGACGTGGAGCCGGGCGACCTCACCCTGGCCACCGTCCCCGCCAGGTACGCCGCGGTCGGCGACCCCGGCGCCGGCATCGACGACCTTGCCCACTCCCTGGAGTCCCTGCTCGACCTGGCCGCCCGCGACGAGCGGGAGGGGCTGGGCGACGCGCCGTGGCCGCCGCACTTTCCCAAGCAGCGGGGCGAGCCTCAGCGGGTCCAACCGTCGAGGGCCCGGTCAGAACCGGCCGACGAGTAGGTGCCCGGCCGGGGTGGCCCGGGGTGGCCCGGCCGAGAGTCGGGCGAGCGGATATCCGGCGATCGCATGCCGGCCCAGGGCCTCGAGCGCTATGGCCCTGCCGCGATCCCCTCCAGGGCCGGACGCCGCTCGCGCCGCCAGACGAAACGGAGGCCCGACCAGTCGTCGTCCAGGGCCGCCACCTTCGTGTCCACCAGGCCGGTGGGGAGAAGCTCGTCGCGCAACGACTGCTCCGTGACGTCGCTCACGTGCCCACCCGCTTTCCTGGGCCACACCATCCAAAGCGACGCCTGGGCGGTGACGGCCGCGACGAACCGCGGGCTCTTGCGGGCCAGCTCCGCCCGCGACCGCACGAAGGCGATCACCACGTCGGGCCGCCTGCCCAGGACACGGCGGACGGTGACCTCGGGGTCGAGGCCGGGAATGGACCAGTCGGGCGGCGCGCCGACCAACGCCACCGTGTGCCCGGACTTCACTCCCAGTTTCTTGGCGAGCGGGGTGAGGGCGTACCCGGCCGGCGACATCGGCTGCAGTCTGGCGCCGAACGGCCGGCCCTGCACCTGCGGGAACCGGCTCAGGTGGCGGCCGGCTGGGGCGAGGCTCCGCCCGAGGCTCCGCCCGACGCTCCGCCCGAGGCTCCGCCCGACGCTCCACCCGAGGCTCCGGCGAGGGCGTCGTCGCCCAGCAGTTTGGCCGCCTCCTCGCGGTACCGCTCCGCCTCGGCCCTGCGGCGGGCCGGGTCGCCACCGGTCATCATCATGAACTCGGCGATGGCGTCCTCGGTGAGGGCCTGCTCCAGCCGGAGCTGGCCCGACTGGCGGACACCGGCCTCCTCCAGCGCCGATTCGAGATTGGCCTCCGCCTTGGCCAGCCACCGGGCCGACTGCAACAGATAGGTGTCGCGCATCGACGGAATCTCCCGCGCCTTCTGCAGGCGCTGCTCAGCCACCCGGCGGGAGCACAGGCCCCGCATGTGGCGGCAGTCGTTCTCGCGGGTCGTACCGAGGCTCAGCGCCTTGCCGTAGTTGATGTGGGCTTCCTTGAAGAGCCCCAGATCGAACTCCCTGTCGGCGGCCGCGATGATCTCGTCGGACTCGGTCACACGCATCCCTCGTGTTCTTTGTCGGCCGCGATACTGCCGCAAACCCGTCGCGACTGCGAAGTCGGACCGCAGGTCACGTACCGGGCTCCGCAATTCGAGCGCCAGGATCTCGTCCGCCTCGTGCTCGATCCCTTCGAGGACCGGCCAGGACGAGCAGCCCGCCGGCGCCAGCGACGACGCCGTCGTGCACCGAGTCCCTCCACCGCCGCGGTGCGACGCTTCGCAGCGCGCTCGCGGATCGTCGCGAACTCGTCTTCGTTCATCGCTTCGGGCCTCCCGGCGGCGAAGTAGGAGCTCGGCGGGCGAGAGACGAGCGGTGCTACGACGCAGGGTCTGGCGGATCCACTCCTGCTGGCTCATGCCCTCCGCCTCGCTCAGCCAGAAACTCGACCTCGACTCCCAGAGCCCGGTACGTGTCGAGGGCGCGGCGGTCCCGCGTCACAAGAACCATTCGGTGTTCGACCGCAGCCGCGCCCACCAGGGCGTCGTAGACGGCGCCACCGGCCAGGTTCTCGCGCGCCAGCCGGCTGAGGAGTGCCGTGGCTCCCCCGGCCGAGAGGTAACGGTTCTCCGGAAAATTGGTGGTCAGCAGACGCGTGACGGCCTCGGGGGTCCGGCGGGCCGGGACGGGCAGCCGGGTCAGCACGGAGAACGTCTCGAAGACGGCGTGACCGGAGAGACCGAGCCGCCGTCCGCCGAGCACACGAAAGGTCGACTCGTGGTGCTCGTGGTCAGCCACGAGGAGGGCGACAGCGGCACTCGTGTCGACCAGGCAGTCGGGATCTCTACCTCTGGTCGGCATGCCGGAGAGCCTGCACGGTGTCGTCATCGATAACGACGCCGCCGGCGGGTACGACCAGACGTCCCTCACGTTCGTCGAGGTCCGCGCCCGCGATCGGCTCGACACGCAGCGCCGCTCCGTCTGCGGCGACTTCGACGATCCCAGGCCGCAGGCCGAGGTGATCACGGAGCTGCTTCGGAATCACCAGGCGCCCTGCCTTGTCAATGGTTGCGCGCATGCCTAAAAAATACCATGAGAATGGCCGCCGTCATCCGTTCACCATGGTTGGTCATGCCGCGACACACGGGTCGGCCACTCATCGACGGGCGACGACGATCGGACAGACGGGGCCGGGCGCACCAGCCAGCCGCCGATCGGCTGTGAGGAGCTCGCAGCCGATCGTCTCGGCCAACGCCACGTAGGTCGCGTCGTAGGCCGTCAGGTTTGCCCGGAGCTCCCACACCCGGGGGAGGAGGCCCACGACGGCGAACCGGCGGAGCCCGAGCTGGGCCCAACGGCCGAGCGCCTCTCCGGCCTCTCGCTCTCCGGCTTTCCCGCGCAGGACCTGCGAGCGGAGCGCGTTGGCGACCTCGGAGTCCGCGAGGTGGGGTACGGCCACCACCTCTGAGGCGAGCGACCGGCGGGCATCACCGTCGTTGAGCAACCCGAGCACGGCCGCCGAGGCATCGACGACGATCATCGAGCAGCGCGCCCCGCTTGCACATCAGCGACGATGTCGTCGACGGAGGCGGCAAGGTCCGGGAGGTCGCCCAGAAGCGAGGGGTTATCGGCTCGCCTGGCGGCCTCAGCCAGCTCCCGAACGACGAAGGATGACACCGACATTCCTTCCCGGGCCGCCAGGGCCTCCAATCGTCGATGCACCTCATCGGGAACATTGCGAAGGTAGAGGGTCCTCATGACGCACAATGTTAGCAATTCTGTTGCTCTTTGCGTCACAGCGGGAAGCAAGATCCGCGGCGAACGGACTCGGCCGATCGGTCGGCAGTGCAGGACGGGAACCGACGCACTACGTCCGCGGGCTTCCCCAGCCGCCGCCGCCCGGCGTGAGCATCCGAAGGACGTCGCCGGCCCGGAGGCGCACGGTGCACTTGTCCAGCAGGCGCTCCGCACGCGCCTCGTCGCCGCCCGGCAGCAGCCAGTTCTCGCCCACCGCTCCAGGGTCGCCGCCGGCGAGCCCCCACGGCCGCGAGACCCGCCGCTCGGTGATGAGCGACGCGGTGACGTCCTCCAGCACCTGCAGGTCGCGCTCGATCCCCTCGCCACCCGGCGCCAGCCCCGCGCCACCGCTCCCATGCCGCAGCCGGTAGCGCAGAACACGAAGCGGATAGGCCCGCTCCAGCGCCTCGATGGGAGTATTTTTCGTGTTGGTCATGCCCGTGTGGACGCCGCTCATGCCCGCCCGCCCGGGCCGGCCACCCTGGCCCCCGGCGATCGTCTCGTAGTACACCCATCCGTCGCCACCGATGAGAACGTTGTTCATGGTGCCCTGATTCGCGGCGCCGACACGGCCTGGCAGGGCCTCGGCCAACGCGCCGAGGCAGACGTCCGCCACACGCTGGCTCACCTCGACGTTGCCCGCCCCGACCGCCACCGGCGGGACGGCCGCCACCACCGAGCCGGCCGGCGCGACGACCCGCACCGGGCGCAGTGCTCCGCCGTTGGCGGGGATGGTCGGGTCGGTGACGGCGCGGATGGCGAACGCCACGGCGCTCACCGTCACCGCCTCTACCGCGTTCACGTTGCCCGGTCGCTGGGGATCCGTGCCGGTGAAGTCGAATGTGGCCTCGTCGCCCTCGATGGTCAGCTTCACCACGATCCGAGAGGGCATGCGCTGGTACTCCCGGGGACCGCTCGAATCCAGCACGTCCTCGAACGTCCATGACCCGTCGGGTAGCTCGGCCAGGGCCGCCCGCATGCGGCGCTCGCCGTAGGCGACGACCGCTGCGAAAGGGCTGTGAGCCAGCTCGGCCAGCCGCTCGACACCCACCCGATTGGCGCCCAGCTGGGCGTCGAGGTCACCTCGGCGTTCCTCGGGCGTGCGGGAATTGGCAAGCAAGAGCGCGGCCACCTGCTCGACGTAGTGCAGCGGCGGGATCCGGAATCCCTCCTGGGCGATCTCCTCGGCCTCGGGCGGCATTGATCCGGGCGCCATGCCCCCGACGTCGCCATGGTGGGCCCGGTTGGCGGCCCAGCCGACGAGCCGCCCGTCCGCGAAACACGGGGCGACCAGCGTGATGTCATTGAGGTGGGTTCCGCCGGCGAAGGGGTCGTTGAGGATGACCTGCTCGCCCGGGCCCACCTCCACTGCCAATGCGGCCCGCACCGACGCCGGCATGGACCCGAGGTGCACGGGGATGTGCTCGGCCTGCACCAGCAGTTCGCCGTCGGGAGTGAAGAGGGCGGCCGAGCAGTCGGCCCGCTCCTTGATGTTTGGGCTGAACGCGGCCCGGCGCAGAACGGCGCCCATCTCCTCGGCGATGCCGGTGAGGCGCGACACCAGGACCTGGAGCGACGCCGGGTCGAGGCCAGCCGTGCCTTCCTGTTCCGCGGCCGTCATCTGGTGATCACCCACGACCCGTCGGGCCCCACCTCTGCCGTCCAGCCCGGCGCCACCCACACCGTGCAGTCCGGCTCGGCCAGGACGGCAGGGCCCCTGGCCGGGGTCCGGCCCGGCCCGGGCGGCGGGGGCAACCGGTCGAGCGGGAGGGGCGGCGGGCGGCGGGCGGTCGCCCGCACAGCGGTCACCTCCACCGCAGCGCCGCGCCGGGCGTACCCGTTGCGGCGTCGATGTTCGTCCTCGAAGGCGGGCACCGACGCCACCGTGAGCTCGTGGCTCTGCCCGGCATAGCGGCAGTCGAGGCGCAACTCCACCTCCACCGGCGGGCGGTCCCCGATGGTGACGGTCCCGCGCGACGTGCGGTGGTCCAGCATCACCCGTGCCGGCGTGTCCGGGGAGACGCCGAGCAGGTGGCGGGCGGCGGCCCGGGCCAACTTGAAACGGGCGTCGCTCAAGCCGGCCTGGTCGTGGGGAGTCGGCCATGACCGCACCAGCACCGCCTGCCGGGGCGAGCCCAGCAACCCGGCGGCGGACAAGACGCCGGCCCTCTGCGGCACGATCACTGCCGCCATCCCGAGGGCCTCGGCAAGAGCGCAGGCGTGCAGCGGGCCGGCGCCACCGAAGGCGACGAGGGCCAGCGACCTCGGGTCGACGCCGCGCTCCACGCTCACCTTTCGCACCGCCTGCACCATGGCCGCGTCGACGACCGCCAACACACCTTCGGCGGTGACGCCCACGTCGTCGAGGGCGGCCAGCGCGGCGTCGACGTCGAGGGCGCCGATCCCGGGAAGCACGGCGTCGTGGGGGATCCGCCCGGCGATGAGGTCGGCGTCGGTGACGGTGGCCCCCGTACCGCCGTGGCCGTAGCAGGCCGGCCCCGGCACGGCGCCGGCGCTGCGCGGGCCGACGGCCAGGGCGCCACCGGCGTCGATGCGGGCGATCGACCCGCCGCCGGCGCCGATGGTGTGGATGTCGAGTGACGGCAGGCGGACGGGGTAGCCGGCCGCCATTCGCTCGGCCACGGGGGCCGGGGCGCCGCCCAGCACCAGGCACACATCGGTGCTCGTGCCGCCCATGTCGAAGCTGACAGCGTCCGGGAACCCTGCCGCCACCGCGGCCGCCGCGGCCGCCCGCACGCCTCCTGCCGGTCCCGACAGAAGCAACGAGGCGGGCCGGGCCATGGCTTCGTCGAGGCCCACCAGCCCGCCGGCCGATGTCATCACCACCACCTCGCCGGCCATCGGCCGCAGCCGCCCGAGGTAGCCCCGGCAGGCCGGCCTCAGGGCTGCGTCGACGACCGTCGTCACCGTCCGCTCGTACTCGCGGAACTCGGGCGACACCTCGTGCGAACACACCACGTCGTGGCCACGGCCCGCCAACACGGCGGCGACGGCTCGCTCGTGGGCGGCATCCAGGTCGGCGTGCAACAAGCACACGGCCACCACGTCCGTCCCCGCCGGGACGTCCGGAACGGCGGCCAGATCGACGAACGCCACCTCCGCGCCGTCGGCGGCCAGCCGGCCGCCCACCTCCAGGCGCAGGTCCCGTGGCACCAACGGCTCCGGGCGGTCGGCCCACTGGTCGTAGAGGGACGGGCGGTCCTGGCGGGCGATCTCGATGACGTCGGCCAGGCCCTCGGTGGTCACCAGCGCCACCCGGGCCAACTTCCCCTCGAGCAGCGCGTTGGTGGCCACCGTGGTGCCGTGGGCCAGCAGCTCCGGACGGCCGCCCCCGAGTTCGGAAAGCCCGGCCGCGACCGCCTCGCCCGGGTCCGGCGGGGTGGACGGCACCTTCACGATGCGGCCGTCGGAGGCCACCACGTCGGTGAACGTCCCTCCGGTGTCGACCCCGACCAACATGGAGGCGACGCTACCGACAGGCGCGGGCCGCCGCTCCCGACGTCATTCGTCGGGGTCGATCACCCACACGTCCTCCTCGCCCAGATGTTCCTTGAGGCTGCGCACCGTCCGGCCGAGGGCGGGGTCCGTGCCGTCCCACACGACGATGGCCTCCACCGCGTTGCGCGCCAGCCAGGCGTCGCGCCGGCTCATTGAGGCGGCCACCGCCTGTCGGTTCTGCGGTGCCTTGGCCTGGAGCAGCACCTGGGCGTGGGCCTTGTCGAGGAGATGTTGGAAGTGCTCCCGTGCGTCCGATGGCCACACCGTGTCCTGGCCCGGGAAGGCGAGCACGGCCACGTACGGCACCCCCGCGTCGATGGCCGCCTCGGCCGCCAGCTGTTCGGCGCCGAGGCCCATGCCGGTGAGCACGACCAGGTCGGGATGGAGCTGCGTCTTGGCCACCAGCACCTCGGCCAGCTTGCGGCGCACCCCGTCGGCAACGGCGTTGGGCCCGTAGCCGCCCATGGCGGGCGGCCGCAGCCCGGCGGCGAGCAACAGGTGGCCCTCGGGGACGCCGGCGACGGCCGCTCCGGCCGACCTTGCGGCGGCGGTCGCCGGCGACGCCGCGGCTGCCCGCAGGTCGGCCGGACCGAGCAGCGTGGGAGTGCCCTCGCCACGCTGGCCCAGCTGGGTGCGGGCCGCCTCCACCGCCAGGCGGTCGACCAGGTCGTTCATGACGTCCGCCGAGTGGCCCTTCACCCACGTGAAGCGGACGCGCCCGGGGTCGCCCCGCACCGCCTCGATGAGCGGCTCCCACAGGTCGCGGTTGGCCACCGGCTGTCGGGCCTTGTTCATCCACCCTCGCGCCATCCAGCCCTCCCACCATCGGTCCCGGAAGCAGTTCACGACGTAGGTCGAGTCGCTCACCACCTCCAGCTGGCCGTCGTGGGCCAGCACGGCCTCGAGCGCCGCCCTTATCTCCATGCGCTGGTTGGTGGTCTGTGGGTCGGGCCCACTGGCGTACGGCCCGGCCGGCACCGCCCACGCCCATCCCCCGGGCCCGGGGTTCCCGATGCACGCCCCATCCGTATACACCCGAGTCACGATCCCGCCATCCTGCCCCGCCCGACCGAGAAGTTCACTTCGTGGATGCCCACCAGGCGGCGACCGGCCCCGCGTCGGGCCACCGAGGCGAGCGGGCGAGGCCGACGCGCGAAACTGCAGCCATGGCCGACCCGGTGATCTTCGACGGCTTCTCCCACCAGCTGCCCGATATCGACCCCGAGGAGACGGGCGAGTGGATCGACTCGTTCGACGCCATCGTCGACTCGCGGGGCAAGGGGCGTGCCCGGTTCCTGCTCATGAAGCTGCTCGAACGGGCCCGCGCCCAGCAGGTCGGCTTCCCTGCCACGGTCTCCACGCCCTACGTCAACACCATCCCGCCGGACCAGGAGCCGTGGTTCCCGGGAGACGAGCACATCGAGCGCCGCATCCGGGCCTACATCCGCTGGAACGCGGCGGTGATGGTGTCGCGCGCGAACACGGTGTCGAAGGGGATCGGTGGCCACCTGGCCACCTACGCCAGCTCGGCCAGCCTCTACGAGGTCGGCTTCAACCACTTCTTCCGCGGCCGTGACGACGGATTGCCCGGCGACCAGGTGTACTTCCAGGGGCACGCCGCCCCCGGTATCTATGCCCGGGCATTCCTGGAAGGCCGGCTGGAACCGGCGCAGCTCGACCACTTCCGCATGGAGCTGGGTGGCAAGGGCCTGTCCTCCTATCCCCATCCCCGGCTCATGCCGGACTTCTGGGAGTTCCCCACCGTGTCGATGGGGCTCGGCCCGATCAACGCCATCTACCAGGCCAGGTTCAACCGGTACCTGCACAACCGACGCATCACCGACACCAGCGACGCCAAGGTGTGGTGCTTCCTCGGGGACGGCGAGATCGACGAGCCCGAGTCCCTGGGCGCCCTCACCCTTCCGGCCCGCGATGCCCTCGACAACCTGATCTTCGTCGTCAACTGCAACCTCCAGCGCCTCGACGGGCCGGTGCGGGGCAACGGGAAGATCATCCAGGAGCTCGAGGCCGTCTTCCGGGGCGCCGGCTGGAACGTGATCAAGGTGATCTGGGGCACCAGGTGGGACGACCTGCTGGCCCGCGACACCGACGGCGTGCTGCTCAACAAGATGAACACCACCGTCGACGGCGAGTACCAGAAGCTGTCGGTCGAGTCCGGTGCCTACATCCGCGAGCACTTCTTCGGCCCCGACCCCAGGCTGCGCAAGATGGTGGAGCACCTCACCGACGACGAGCTGCGCACGCTGCCGCGCGGCGGCCACGACTACCACAAGCTCTATGCCGCCTACCGAGCCGCCGTGGAACACCAGGGCGCTCCCACCGTGATCCTGGCCAAGACGGTGAAGGGGTGGGCCCTCGGTCCGGACATCGAGGGCCGCAACGCCACCCACCAGATCAAGACCATGAGCAAGGACCAGATGCTGTCCCTGCGGGACCGCCTCCACCTGCACGACCAGATCCCCGACGACGCGCTCAAGGGCAAGTTCCCGCCCTACTACCGGCCCCTGGCCGGCTCGCCCGAGCACGAGTACCTCATGGAGCGGCGCCGGGCCCTCGATGGCGCCCTGCCCAAGCGTTCGTTCAGGTGGAAGGCGCTGCCGACCCCCGACAAGAAGGTCTTCGCCGAGTTCGAGGAAGGGTCGAAGGGCCGCGAGTTCTCCACCACCATGGGCTTCGCCCGCCTCGCCCGCAACCTGCTGCGGGACAAGGGCATGGGCGCCCGCGTGGTGCCGATCATCCCCGACGAGGCCCGCACCTTCGGCATGGACGGCCTGTTCAAGGAGTTCTCGATCTACGCCCCGTTCGGCCAGAAGTACGAGCCGGTCGACGCCGCCACCCTGTCGTTCTACAAGGAGGACAAGAGCGGCCAGATCCTCGAAGAAGGCATCACCGAGGCGGGCTCGATGGCCTCGTTCACCGCCGCGGGCACCGCCTACGCAACCTGGAACACACCGATGGTTCCCTTCTACATCTTCTATTCGATGTTCGGGTTCCAGCGCACGATGGACCTCATCTGGGCCTTCGGGGACATGCGGGGACGGGGCTTCATGCTGGGCGCCACCGCCGGTCGCACGACCCTCAACGGCGAAGGCCTCCAGCACCAGGACGGCCACTCGCTGCTGCTTGCCTCGGCCGTGCCGAACGTGGCCGCCTACGACCCGGCGTTCGCCTACGAGGTGGCCGAGATCATCCGCCACGGCATCGACACCATGTACGGCGAGGTGCCCGAGGACCGCTTCTACTACCTCACCCTCTACAACGAGAACTACGTGATGCCGCCCAAGCCGAGCGGGCCCGCCGGCCCCGGAAGCAACCTCAGCGTCGACGAGGGAATCCTGCGCGGCCTCTACCGCTTCGCCGCCGCCACCGAAGGCCTTACGAGGCGGGCCACCATCTTGTTCAGCGGCAGCGCCTACCGGGCCGCCATGGAGGCACAGCGCCTCCTGGCCGAGCACCACGATGTGGCCGCCGAGTGCTGGAGCGCGACGTCGTACAAGGCGCTACGTGAGGACGCCCTCTCGGCCGAGCGGTGGAACAGGCTGCATCCCACCGAGTCACCCCGCACGCCCTACGTCACCGATGTCCTCGGCGGCGCGGAGGGCCCCTACGTGGCGGTCACCGACTTCATGAAGGTCGTGTCCGACCAGGTGGCCCGCTGGGTGCCCGGTCATTTCACCCCCCTCGGCACCGACGGCTACGGCCGCTCCGACACCGTCGACGGCCTGCGCCGCCACTTCGAGGTCGACGCCGGCCACATCGTCGTCGCCGTGCTCAAGGCCCTGGCCGACACCGGCGACGGCAAGGCCGAGGACGTGGCCGACGCGATCGCCCGCTACGAGCTCGACCCCGAAGCCGTCGACCCCCGCCTGGCCTGAGGCCACGGCCTGGGAGGCTCACCGCTCCGGGGCTTCCCCCGACGCGGCATTGGAGGGCGGCGTGGAACACGGCACGGGCCGAGCCGTCAGGCACTCCGGCCGTCGATAGGCTCCGTCCATGCCGAAGGTGAAGCTGCGCCTCGCCCAGGACCCCGCCGCCGACAAGCTGCTGTCCGCCGAGCCGCTGGCCCTCCTCATCGGCATGGTGCTCGACCAGCAGATCCCGCTCGAGAAGGCCTTCCGGGGCCCGCTCGACCTGAAGGAGCGCCTGGGCGGGCGCCTTGACGCGGCTGAGATCGCCACGATGTCGCCCGAGGAGCTGGCCCTCGTGTTCGCCCGGCCGCCCGCCCTGCACCGCTTCCCTCGAGCCAATGCCAATCGGGTGCAGGAGCTGTGCAGGATCGTGGTGGCGGAGTACCGGGGGAAGGCGGCCAGAGTCTGGAGCACCGCCGCCGACGGCGCCGAGCTGTTCCGGCGGGTGAAAGCGCTGCCCGGATTCGGCGAGCAGAAGGCCCGGATCTTCGTGGCCCTCCTTGGCAAGCAGGTGGGCGTGCAGCCCGCCGGTTGGCAGGAAGCAGCCGGCGCCTTCGGCCAGACCGGCTCGTTCGTCTCCGTGGCCGACATCGAGGGGCCGGAGAGCCTGGCCAGGGTCCGCCAGTTCAAGCAGGAGCGCAAGGCAGCAGCCAAGGCGGCGGCGGCGGCCATGGAAGCCGGCCACTGAGGCGTTCCCTCGGTAGATGTCACACCCCATTTTGTATGATGGGAACATATGTTCGCGCGGTCCGAGATCAGCCGCCTGCGATCCAGCCGCCGAGGTTCGCCTGGTGGAGCGGTCCAGGCAGGCATCGCTCGCCGAGCTGCGCAACGAGTGCGAGCAGACCAAGGCGACGGCCGACCGTGACGCAGAGGAACGCCACCGGCGCATCCACGCCGCCCGCTTCGCCCGGAAGCGCTCGTGCCCCGACGGGTCAGGCGAGATCGTCTACCGCTCCACCCGCGACGAGGTGGCCGAGCTGTGGGCCGTCATCGCCGGCTTCGCCAACGAGGCGTTCAACCGTGCCCGCCGGGCTGGCCGACACGAGCCCTCGGAGGCCTACGCAGCCGACGGCATGCTGGGCATGGCCCTGGCGGCGGCCGTCGGCTCCGCTCCTTGTCATCCGGCCGGGGCGGCTCAGCCTGGGGGCGCCACGTCGGGGACGGCGAAAGGCGACGGTACTGCGCCTCCCGGCGACGCCCGCGGGTCGGGTGACTCTGCGGGGGACACCGCCTCGGCCGACGAGAGCGCGAACGACGGCGGAGACGACGGCGGCGCCACGCGGGTACCGACGACCGGCCCCAGCGGTTCCGACACGGCGGCCCGGCTTGCCGGCTTCGACTCGACGGAGGATGGCGCCTCACCCGACCACGCCGCGCCTCGCGCCACCGGGCCCCCAGCAGTCGATACCCTGCCGGGCCTCGCTCTCGCGGATGGGCCAACAGACGGTTTCCCCCTCCCGCAGGGCAGCGTTGCCCCGAAACCCTCCCCACCGCCGGCGCGGGCCCGATCGCCGGTGCCGACGAAGATCGTCGTGCGCATCGACCTTCCTGCGTTGCTGCGCGGCTGGGTGGAGGGCGGCGAGACGTGCGACATCGCCGGCATCGGGCCGGTGGCCGTGTCTGCGGTGCGGGCGATGATGGAGTCCGGCGACCCGTTCCTGGCCGCCGTGGTCACCAGGGGCGTCGACGTGGTGTCGGTTGCACACCTCGGGCGAAGGCCGAACGCGTACCAGCAGACGGCTCTCGACTGGCTGGCGCCCACCTGCCGGGTGCTGGGCTGTGACGCCGCCGCCCGCCTCGAATACGACCATCGCCACGACTGGGCCGACACCCACGTGACGCTGCTGGCGTGGCTCGACCGGCTCTGCGACGGCCACCACGACAAGAAGACCCACGACGGCTGGGCGCTCGTGGCCGGCACGGGCAAGCGGCCCATGGTGCCACCCGATGATCCCCGTCATCCCCGCCACCTCCGAGAGGAAGAGGAGGCAGGTGTCAGCCGGTGACAGCTGCGGAGGCGGGACCTGCCGCCACGCCGGAGCCAGGGATCGCAGCCGGGCCCAATCTGAACCGGGATACGGTCCCCGGTATGCGAGTGATGGCAAACGGCGATCCGGTGGACCTGGCTGCCGGGGCCACCGTCACCGACCTGTTGAGGTACCTCGGGCTGGGCGGCAAGTGGGTGCTGGTCGAGCGAAACGGCGAGCCCGTGCGGCGCGCCGATCTCGACGCCACCAGGCTGTCCGAGGGCGACCGCCTCGAGCTGGTGCGCGCCGTCGCCGGTGGCTGACGCCCTCGACGGTCGACGCCTGTACCTGTGCACGCCCGACCGGCCGGACCTGGCCGAGTTCCTCACCGCGTGCATCCGCGGCGGCGTCGACATCGTGCAGCTACGCGACAAGCACCTCGAGGCCCGTCCCCTGCTGGCCCGAGCAGCCGTGGCCGCCGCCGTGTGCCGTGAGGCCGGTGTGCCGTTCCTGCTGAACGACCGCCCCGACCTGGCCCTCGAGGTGGGCGCCGACGGCGTCCACGTCGGCCAGGAGGACGCCCCTCCCGCCCTGGCCCGCCGCCTGCTCGGACCCGATGCGATAGTCGGCTACTCGACCCATTCCCGAGCCGAGCTCGACGCCAGCGTGACAGAGCCAGTGGACTACGTGTCGGCCGGTCCCGTGATCGAGACGCCCACGAAGCCTGGCCGCCCCGGCACCGGCCCGGACTACGTCGCCTACGCCGTCGCTCATGCCGGCCGGCCGGTGTTCGTGACCGGTGGCGTCACGCCGACGACCCTGCAACCACTCGTCGAGGCCGGCGCCCGGCGGTTCGTGGTGGTGCGCTGGCTCACCGAGGTGGCCGACCCTGGGGCCAACGCTCGGGCCCTGTCGGACAAGCTCGACCGCTTGCTCCCGCCGGATTAGTCGGATTTGTTGGGGGAGTGCCTCTGGTCAGGACTGGCGGTCGAGCCAGCCCAACAGGACGGCGATGGCGCGGGGATCGTGGCGCAGGCGACTGCCGGCGCCGGCCAGCACCCGAAGCTCCGCCTCCCCTTCGGTGGCGTCGGCCAGGGCGCGGGCGTCCATGGGGGACACGACATCGTCATCGCCTCCGTGCACCAGCAGCACCGGTCGAGGCGGCAGCTTTCCGATCAGGTTGATGGGGCGGATGTCGTGCAGCTCGCAGGACCAGGCAGCGAGGTCCGCCGGGAAACTCGGCGTGCGGATCACCCCCAGGTTGCGGGCGTGGGCCAGCAACCACCCCGGGTCGCCGGCCCACGTGTCGAAGTCTGCGGGCGCCGAGAAGGCGGCGACGCCCCCGACCCGCTCATCCTCCGCCGCCGCGCAAAGGGCCAGCGCCCCGCCCGTGCCGAAGCCGGCCAGCCACACCCGGTCCACGTCGGTGTGCTCGAGCAGGTGATCCACCGCCGCCTTCGAGTCGGCCACCCACCCGCCCAGGGAGAAGTCGCCCTCCGACTCGCCGGTGCCGCGGAAGTTGAAGGTGAGCACCACCCAACCGGCGTCGGCCGCGATCCGGTCCGCCAGGTGGGGGTACGTGCGGGCGGCTGTGGCCGCCCCGCCCGGGCCCGACGGGAAGCCGTGGCAGATCACGAGCCCATGGCGTGCCACCCCGGGCCCGCGCGACGTCCCCGGCGGCCGTGACAGGTGCCCCCAAAGTTTGAGGCCCTCGGATTCGATGGCCGTGTCCACCACCTTCACCGTACGCCCCACCGCCGCGAAGGTGGGAGCAATTCGCGTCATCCGACGCGGCAGCGCCGGCACTGCCGGTAGCCGCGGTTGCGGGCTTCGAGGAGGGAGTCGGGCCCGAAGGTGGCGAAGCGCTCGGAGGCCAACAAGTCGTCAAGGCGGCAGGTGTCACCCGTGCGGTCGAGGTCGTGCACCACCATCGTGCGCTTGTCTCCCAGCCACCGGACACCGGCGAAGCGGGAGGGCCGGGCCGTCACGCCGGGCGCCCGTCGCCGGCGCACGAGCGCGCGAACGAGGGGGCGCCGAAGCGCCCCCTCGTCCAAGAATCGCTGGAAAGGACCCGAGGACCGGACTGCGTCGGAAGGGACCAATCTCCGACCGGCGCCTCGAGTGGTGCCTGGCTGGATCTCGCCGGGTGGTCCAGCTGCCGCGTCAGCGGCCAGCCACCTCCAGGGTCCCGAAACGTTGACTGTGCAGTTGGACCACCTCCTTTCTCTGGTACGGATATGAAACCACATCCGAACGACGGGAGCGGCGCGATCCGGGTCCTCGGCCAGTCCCTCAGCCCAGCCCCGAGCCTTCGTCGGGCGGCGCCTCAGGGCCGATGGCCCCGATGGCCTCGAGGTAGGTGAGCTGGGCGTCGAGCACGGCGTGGACCTGGGTGGCGGTATAGGGCGAACCGACGGCCTCCGCTCGAGCCAGCACGTAGTCCACCGTCTCGGCCCCGCCCACCACGACGGGGCCCACCGACTCGGCCGTATGGCCGTTTCCCGACACGCCCTTCATCCGGAAGTACTCGAGGTTCCAGTCGATGATGCGGCGCACGTCGTCGTGGCTCAACACGGCGCTCACCTCGAACGGCAGGTTCTCCGCCACCCACTGCACCGCCTCGTCGAGATCGAACGTCGGCTGGGGCGGCACGGCGTCGAGGCGGCGGGCCTCCCGGCCGATCACCACCGCCGCGATGGCGAACACGATGGCCACCACCACGAAGCCGTAGATCACAACCATCGGCCGCGGACAGTAGCCGCCAGCCTCCGGGGCGGTTTCGGTGCACGTCGTGCGGCAGCCGTACTAGACCGGTCCACACCATGCTGCGCTACGAGGACGAACGGGTCGAGGTGCACTCCGTAGTGGTGGGTTACCTCGACACCAACGTGTACGTGCCCCGCTGCAAGCACACGGGGAATGCGGTGCTGATCGACGCCGCCGACGACGCCCCCCAGCTGGTCCGCCTGTGCCGCACCCTCGGCGTCGACCGGGTGCTGGAGACGCACGGTCACCACGACCACGTCGCGGCGGTGCCGGGCGTCCGGGCCGCGGGTTACCGGGTGGGCATCGCTCCTGAGGACGCCCACAACCTCGACGGGCACGACTTCGACCTTGTGGACGGCGAGGTCTTCGAGGTCGGCAAGCTGCGACTGCGCACGATCTTCACTCCGGGCCACACCCCGGGGTCCACCTCCTTCCTTCTCGACGGTGACCAGCCCCTGCTCTTCGGGGGCGACACGCTGTTCCCGGGCGGACCGGGCGCCACCAGACCGAAGAACGGCGGTCACTTCCCCACCATCATCCGGACCCTCGAGGAGCGCCTGTTCACCCTCGACCCGGCCACCCTCGTGCTGCCCGGCCACGGCGCGGACACCACCATCGGCGCCGAGCGCCCGCACCTGCAGGAGTGGATCGAGCGGGGCTGGTAGCCGGCCGGCTCCGACGACCGCACATGGACGCCCTCGACGCCATCCACGCTCGCCGCTCCACGGGCCGCCTCACGGAGCCCGCCCCTGCCGGCCACGACCTCGACCTGATCCTGCGGGCGGCCGCCGCCGCTCCCGACCACGGCGAGCTGCGGCCCTTCCGGTTCGTGCTCCTCGCCGGTGAGGCCAAGGACGCCTTCGGACGCGTGCTGGCCGACACCTACCTCGCTCGTTGCGAAGCGGCGGGCGCCACCCCCACGCCCGGCCAGCTCGACAAGGAGCGCACCAAGCTCGGGCGGGCGCCCCTCGTGCTGGTGGTCGGCGCCGTGCACCACCACGGCGAGGTCATCCCGTGGGACGAGCAGCGGGCAGCCGTGGCCGCTGCCGCCCAAAACGCCCTCCTGGCCGCCACCGCCCTCGGCTACGGATCGATGTGGCGCACCGGTGACCCGGCCTACGACCCCCAGGTGAGAGTCGCCCTCGGCTTCGGCGAGCACGACGCCATCGTCGGTTTCCTCTACCTCGGCACGACCCACGAAGGTGGCACCCGCCCAGCCCGGGCCCCCGACCTCGACGGCCTGGTGACGTGGTGGCAACCACCGGCGGAGTGACATCCAGCGTCCCGGAGAACACAGGGGCGGGAATCGGCCCGCCATGTCCTCTGGCAACGTGTCCTCCGGCCCGCCATGTCCTCCGGCACAACGGCGGGCGCCGGCGAGCACTCAGTCGGTCGCGGTGAGCGGATCCCGGGGGACGGTGATGAGCTCGACCTCTGGTGGGAGGCCTTCGACCTTCACGTTGCCGTCGTCCGCCTGCACGCCGACGCGGCGACCACCGAGGGGGATGCGGTCCACCCGGAGGCGGCCGATCTCAGGAGGGAGCGCGGGTGACAGCCACACCTTTTCGTGCGGGACCCAGGGCTCGAGACGGAGCAGGGTACGGAGGAAGAGCAGCGGCGAGGCCGCCGCCCACGCCTGCGGGGAGCACGACGCGGGGTACCCCACCACGGCCGGGAAGTCGGCCCGGTCGAGGCCGGTGAACAGTTCGGGGAGGCGGCCGCCCTGGCTGTTGGCGGCGTCGAGCATGGCCATGATCACACGCTGGGCCTCCTCCACGAACCCGTAGCGCATGAGGCCGGCGGCAATGATTGCGTTGTCGTGGGGCCAGACCGACCCGCAGTGGTAACTGATCGGGTTGTAGCCACCCATGGTCGAGGCCAGCGTGCGCACGCCCCACCCGCTGAACATGGCCGGTGACATCAGGTGTTCCGCCACCCGCGCCGCCTTGTCCTCGTCGACGATCCCCGTCCACAGGCAGTGGCCCATGTTCGACGCGAGGGAGTCGACCGGGCGCTTCCGGCCGTCGAGGGCGATGGCGTACCAGCCGCGGTCCTCCAGCCAGAAGTCCCGGTTGAACGCCTCCTTGAGAGCCGCCGCCTTGGACCGGTAGCGGTCGACGGTGGCCGTGTCGCCCTGCTCGTGGGCGAAGTGGGCCCGGGCCAGGTAGGCGCCGTAGACGTAACCCTGCACCTCGCACAGGGCGATGGGCGGCTTGGCCACGTCGCCGTCGGCGAAGCGCACGCCGTCCCACGAGTCCTTCCAGCCCTGGTTGACGAGGCCTCGGTCACTGGCACGCTGGTACTCCACGTAGCCGTCGCCGTCACGGTCGCCGTACTGCTCGACCCACTCCAGGGCCCGGTCGGCATGCGGCATGAGCTGGTCGACGATCTCGCCGGCCAGACCCCAACGGCGCATCTCGCCCAGCAGCATCACGAACAGCGGTGTGGCGTCGGCCGTGCCGTAATACACCTGGCCGCCGCCGAGGGAGAGCGACGCCGCTTCGCCGAAGCGCATCTCATGGAGGATCTTGCCCGGCTCCTCGTCGTGGCGGGCGTCGACCTTGGTGCCCTGGAAACGGGCGAGGGTCTGGAGCACCCCGAGGGCCAGATCGGGGTCGACCAGCAGGGCCATCCAGGCGGTGATGATGGAGTCGCGCCCGAAAAGGGTCATGAACCACGGCGCGCCGGCTGCCACGACCGTGCGCTCGGGATAGTCGGGGTCGAAGATGCGCAGGGCTCCCAGGTCCTCGGCACTGCGGGCCACGGCCCTCCGGAGGCCCTCGTGGTCGGTGTCGACGGCCGGCATCTGCTTGCGCCAACGGGCCATGCGCTCCACCGGCTCGGCCCGGCTTACCGGCTCACCGCAGGGATAGCGGGGCTCGATCATGTCGCCGTCGATCACCGGCGTGAGCTGCATGCACGTGCTCCACTCCGAGCGCGCCGGCACGATCACCTCGAACACGGCCCGGCCAGTGCCCAACTGGGCCTTCTTGCTGAACGACACCCGGGCGCCGCGGCGCAGGGTGCCCTTGCGCACGCGGAACATGAGTGCGCCGCCCTCCTCGGCCACATCGAGTTCCCGGTCGAGATCGCCGCCGGCCCGACCCTCCTTCACCTCGAACAGGTGGGCGAAGTCGGCCTCCAGCACCAGCTCGAGCGAGCAGAAGGCAGGCTCGTCGGCGAAGTTGCGCACGACCAGGTCTTCCCGCATGCCGCGCCCGATGTACCGGTGCCGGAACAACAGCAGGGTGCTGTCGGACTGCCCGGCCCGGGGCCGGGTGCGGGACACGAACACGGCGCTGAAGGGGTCGGGGGTGGACACCGCCAGCGGTTCCGAGCGCTGCCCGTTGAGGCGCAGTTCGAAGCGGGACAGGAACCGGTTGTCCCGGAAGAACAGCCCGTGGGGCTGCCCGATCGCCATGTCGCCTGACCGGCCCGAGATGCAGAACGCGGACCCCTGCACGAGGGTCACGATGCCGTCGTGCTGCCCGAGCGCCACACTCTCGCCGGTGAAGTTCCAGGCGTCCGCCACGGCTGGAGCGTAACCGCTGGTCCGCGCAGGCCCGCCTGGCCGGCCGGAGGAGCCTCGCCCGAGCGAGGTCCGGCACGCGCCGTGGCGGAGGGCGCGCGACCATTGCTTCGTGGCGGTGGGGCGCGACGAGGTTCGACATCTCCAGGCGGCCGACGCGGCGATGCGGGCGTCCGACATCGACGCGGCCACGTCCCACCTGTCCGCCGCCATCCGGGATTTCACCGCGGCGGGCGACCGGCGCCGTGCGGCGTTGACCTGCGCCCGGCTCGGTGACGTGTTCGCCCACGCGATCGGGAACCAGACGGCGGCACGCGCCTGGTTCCTGCGGGCGGCCCGCCTCCTCGAGGACGAGGCGCCCTGCGTCGAACAGGGATGGGTCGCGATTGCGGCGATGGGGTGCAATGTGGACGACCCAGCCGTGCTGCTGGCCAACGCCGAGCTGGCTCTCGACAGGGCCCGCCAGTTCGGGGACGTGAACCTCGAGACCAAGGCG
>Ga0307504_10000059_pt1 | contig 23234 bp, 22 predicted proteins | sample 19_S_MG_FD_194516 | JGI IMG/M metagenome (GOLD analysis project Ga0307504, IMG submission 194516) | Soil microbial communities from Populus trichocarpa stands in riparian zone in the Pacific Northwest, United States - 19_S | ecosystem: Environmental > Terrestrial > Soil > Riparian zone > Trees... | reverse complement strand
TGAACAGCATCTGGGCGCAGATCAAGTTGGCGATGGTGTCGTCGATCGGCGTGCCCAGGAAGATGATGTTCTCCTTGAGCAGCCGGGAGTACAGGTCGTAGGCCCGCTCGCCCCGGTTGCTGGACTCCACGACCGTAGGCACGAGGTAGTTGTAGACGGGCTCGATCACTCTTTGGTCTCCGCTTCCTCTGCACCGGAGGCGGCAGCCTCCGGGTTGGGCGACAGAAGCGCCCGGTCGACCGTATGGCCCTCCTCGTCGACGACTTCCACGTGCTCGACGAGCCACTCCAGGGCCTTGGACTTGCGTACGTCCGAGCGTACCGTAGCGATGGCGTCCTGCCGTTCCAGTTCCCGGCGGACCTCGGCGGGCTTGCGCTGCATGCGCTCGGCCAGCCGCTCGATCTCGGCGTCGACGTCGTCGTCGGTGGCCTCGAGGCCCTCGGCGTCGGCCAACGCCCGCAGTGCGAGGTCGGCCTTCACGGCGTGGATGGCCTCCTCCCGCAGGGCGGCGATGAACTCCTCCTCGCCGGTGCCCGACGCCTCCATGTACTGGGCGACGGTGGCGCCGCGCGCCTCCAGGCGCCGAGCCAGCTCGGCCACCCGGCCCTCCATCTCGGGCCGGACCATCGGTTCGGGGACGTCCTCGGCCACCAGCTCGACCAATGCCTTGACGGCCTCCTCCCGCACGGCGAGGGTGGCTTGGAGGCGCCGGCCGGCGCTCACCCGGTCGAGGATGTCGGCCCGCAGCTCCCGGACGGTCTCGAACTCGGACGCCTCGGACGCCCACCCGTCGTCGACGTCGGGGAGGACCTGCTCCTTCACGTCCTTCACCAGGACCTGGAACGTGACCGGCCCGGCTTCGTCGATCGTGGCGTCGAAGCGCAGGATGTCGCCCACCTTGGCCGCCCGCAGGTTCTCGTCGAGCTCGGGGACGACGATCCCGCTGCCCACCTCGTAGAGGTAGTCGTCGGTGGTGAGGCCGGCCACCGTCTCACCCTCGCGCTCGCCCTTGATGTCGACGAAGACGTGGTCGCCGTCGGCCGCCGGCCGCTCCACCGGGCGCAGCTCGGCCGACTGCTGGCGCAGCCGGTCGATGTGGCGGTCGACCTCGGCGTCGTCCGCCGTCGGCGAGGCGATCGTGACCTGCAGGCCGCCGTAGCCGGCGACCGACACCTGCGGGCGCACCTCCACCACCGCGTCGAAGGCGACCGGCCCGTCCGCTTCCCCTGAGGTGATGTCGATCTCGGGGGCGGCGATCGGGTCGACGTCGACCTCCCGCAGGGCCCGGGCGTAGAACTCGGGGAGGGACTCCCGCAATGCCTCCTGGCGGGCCACACCCGGCCCGAGGCGCGCCTCGAGCAGGCGACGGGGCACCTTGCCCGGCCGGAAGCCGGGCACCTTCACCTCCCGGCCGATCTTGCGGAAGGCGGCATCGACCGCCTTTTCGAACTCCTGCTCGTCGACCTGGACCGAGAGCTTGACCTTGTTGCCCTCGAGGGGCTCGACGACGGCTTTCATCCGGAGGGAGTCTACGCCGGGTCCCCTCCGCCCGACGTGTACCGGCCAGCGGGGTATCCCATCCCGGCGGCCTCTTCCCGAGGCGGCGGGGACGAGCGGTCCGGGCGGTGCGGTACGTTCGGGCGGTCCGACTTCCCTGGAGTGTGGTGCGGCCCTTGCTCGTACAACGTGGCTGACGGGTCGGCCGGCGACCACTGGCGCCCGGCGTGGGCCGAGATCGACCTTGCGGCGGTGCGCCACAACGTCCGCCTCCTCCGTGACCACTGCGCCCCAGCAGCGCTCTGCGCGGTGGTGAAGGCCGACGGCTACGGCCACGGCGCGCCGGCGGTGGCCCGGGCCGCCCTCGACGCGGGGGCCGCCTGGCTGGCCGTCGCTCTCGTCGAGGAGGGCGAGGCGCTCCGCCGGGCCGGCATCGAGGCGCCGGTGCTCTTGTTGTCGGAGCCGCCGCCCGAGGCGATGGCGGCCATGAGCGCCGCTCGGCTCACACCGACGCTCTACACCCGCGGGGGTGTCGCGGCTGCGGCGGCGACGGCTACCGAACGCAGTCCGATGGGTGCCCACATCAAGGTCGATACCGGGATGCACCGCGTTGGTGCCGACGCAACGGATCTCGTTGCCCTGGCCCGAGCGGTGACCGGGGCACCCTCACTCCGCCTCGATGGTCTGTGGACCCATCTGGCGGTGGCCGACGACCCGGCGCAGCGCTCATTCACAACCGAGCAGCTGACCCGCTTCGACGCGGCCCACTCGTCATTGGTGAGGGCGGGCCTCGGAGCCGGACTGGTGCGACACGCCGCCAATTCAGCTGGAGCGCTCGCCTTCCCCACCGCTCGTTACGACATGGTGCGCTGCGGCATAGCCATCTACGGACATCCGCCTGGTCCAGCCTTCACAGGGACCGCCGACCTGCGGCCGGCCATGGCCCTGAAAGCCAGCGTCAGCCTTGTCCGCACGCTGGAGGCCGGCGAGCGCCTCTCGTACGGGCGACGCTATGCGGTTGGGGCCCGGGGGTCGGTGGCCACGGTGCCGCTCGGGTACGCCGACGGGGTACCACGCCGACTGTCGGAGGTGGGTGGTGAGGTCCTCATCCGCGGTCGGCGCCGCCCGATCGCCGGAACCGTCACGATGGACCAGATCCTCGTGGACTGTGGGCCAGGCTCCGACGTGGCGGTGGGTGACGAGGCGGTGTTCCTCGGTCGTCAGGGGATGGAGGAGATCACCGCCGAGGAGTGGGCGGACCGCCTGCAGACGATCTCGTACGAGATCCTGTGCGGGATCGGCCAGCGGGTTCCCCGGGTGCTTCGGGACGACCCTGCCTGACCGTCACCCGTCGAGCGAGGCGAGGTACCTCAGGGCCCGGATACCGGGGAGGAAGAAGTAGGCGCCGCCCACCGTGGTGACGAAACGCTCCACGCCCGTGAACCGCCTGCGTACCGGCGCGTCGGGCACCGTGAGGATCCCCCCACCCGCGGGTTGCGGTCCGACCACGGGGTCGACCTCGCCGCACAGGCCCGCAAAGAACCCGTTGTCCAGCCAGGTGTGCTGGACGAACTCGAACTGGCGCTCGAAGTCGCTGTTCAGGCACAAGAAGAGCAGCCCCCGGTCGGCGCCCGCCTCCTCGCCGGGCTTCGTGGGCGGGTCCACCAGTGGGAGCCCGTAGGGACGGCCGCGGCGCAGCACCCGGTGGTTCTTGCTCGACACGAGGGCCTTGTCGGCGCTCTCGGACGACGAGTCACGGGGGTTGGAGCGTCGCACGTGGGCACCTGCCGGGCACTTGAAGCCCGCCTGGTCGTCGTCGTGGTAGCCGAAGTCGTTGGTGCCGGCCTCGCCTGGATCGGCATCGGGGGACACCGCCAGCGCGGCGCCGCTTGGCCAGCGGCCGATCATCTTGGCGCCGACCTTTTCGGCGCTGAGAGGCGTGCCACGGACTGCGCTGGCCTGGCTGGCCGCCCCGGTGAACCGCCGGAAGGCGGGTACGTCCTGGGCCAGCTGGCGGAACACGAGGAACGAGCCGTTGTGGCCGAGGTGGCGGCGCCCCGGCGCCCACGGCGCGACGGGGAGCAGAGAGCGGGCGTCGCCGCGGCCAGCCACCGTGGGCCCTTCGGCCGGCTTCTCGTAGTTGTCGGGGTAGCCGAGCAGAATCTCGCCGGGATTGACCTCTTCCCACTTGGTGGGCGGCGGTGGGGCGGCTGGGCGCACCGAGGCGGTGCGCCGGGGCCAGCCCTTGATGACCGGTTGCGAGAGGCCGTCGGCGAACCCGAAATGCTCGGTACCCCCGTTCAGGAGGCCGTCGATGGGCGGACCGACCTCGGCGAGGGCGCCGGCGAAAGCCTTCCGGCGCTCGCCGAGCTCCCGCTCGAGCTCGGCCTCGTCGGGGGCATAGATCACGACCAGCAGATGGATGGCCGGGTTGGCCGGTCCGCCCCAACGCCAACCCGAGGGATCGCTGGGACCGGTGTCACCGAGGATGCGGGATCGATGGGCGGTGACCATGCCCTCGTGAAGGGGGCGGGGCAGGGTGGCAAGGGACTCGTCGTCGAGCCCGAGCGCGGCCAGGCCGGCGTAGGTGAAGGCGACGAGCAACGCGCAACCCTCGTCTCGATCCGCGGCGGTGGACACGCCGGGTGCGACCTGGCCCAGCCAGGTCCGCGCGGCGGCCGGGTCGGCGACCGAGCACAGGAGGTAGCGGGCACAGGGAAGCTGGCCATAGGCGCGCGACACCAGGCCCTGCATGTCGGACGTCTCCAGCGGAGTGGTCAAAGGCGGGCGAGCCACTCGGCGGTCCCCTTCTCGTCGAGCGTGGCGAACAGGCCCTCGCGGATGGACGTGTTGTTGTCGATGGTGGCCATGGTGGAGCCGGGATAGGCCGTGTACCAGGCACGGGTCGAGCACTGCTTGGCCCGGGCCCACGCCCGGAACCGCGGTCCGTCAGCCGCGCCGTCGAAGGCCAGGAAGCGGGTACGGGGGAACTCCACGGTGTTGCTCCACACGGCCGTGAGACCGGTGGCCGCCTTGTCGATGAAATCGCCCAGGTAGCTCTCCCAACTCCCGTCGAAATTGCTCACGAAGAGGAGGTGGCGGTTGTCGTTGATCATCGACCAGTGGGCGAAATGGATGCTCGGGATGTCGCCCAGGCGGCCGTTGGTGGCACTCACCCGGGCGATCAGGTTGACGGCCAGCAGCACCGTACGTAGGAGCACCTTCCGCACCAGCCCCGGCTTCACCGGTATCACGCTGGCCAGGTGGTTCTGGGCCGCGAAGTCCTCCTCGTCCTGGAGCCGGCGGACGTGATCAGGATCGGGCGGTCCGTCCTGCACCTTGTCGGTGCGCTCCTTCATCCGCAGGACGACGGCACCGACCGCGACGATGGGCACCAGCACCGGAAGCAGGAGCACGGCGGCGGCGATGGCGCCGTAGAGGCGCGCCCGGTGGCCCATGCGCTCGGACGCGGTCTGGCGCGGCGGCGACGTGCGGGCCCACGCCAGCGACGGGTCGCCCCGTACGAAGTCCTGGACGAGCGACCGCACCGACGCCGGGGAGGCGCCAGTGATCCCGCCGGCCACCTCCTCGGCGTCGAGGAAGCGCTGGATCTCGTCGTGCAACCGGGCCTCCTGGCGGATGCGCTCGTGGGTCCGGCCGGTGGCTCCGATGTGGTACGCCCCGGGCCGCACGATCCGGTCCTCCAGCCACGAACGAGCGGCCGCTGCCCCGGTGCTGCCGGGCCACCCTTCGGAGCCGGCGAAGAGGGCGTCGAGGCCGGGCCCCGCCTCCGCCACGAGGACGGCCAGGCAGTCGGCCGCGGTGCCGTCGGCGTTGAGCTCAAGGATCAGCAGCGACGGCCCGAGCCCCTCGGCCAACATCAGGCTGGCGAAATGGACCCGGTCGAAATGGGCGAACGGCAGCCATTTGTTCTCGGGCGGATCGGCTCGAATCTCGTCGAGCACGCCGCGCAGGTTGTCGAGGCCGGCGTCGGGGATGCCGGCCACCACGGTGAAGACCGCCTGCGTCATCAGCGCACCGCCCCTTCCTGATCGGCTGCCGCGGCGAGCCCCGCGTCGGCGGCGTCGAACTCCACGAGGAGGCGGTCCGGGAAGGGGCCGTCGAAGACGAGCTTGCCCTCACCGCCCGGGGCGCGCCGCAGGCCGGGGAGCGCCACCACGGCGGCCACCAGCTCGGGTATCTGGACGCGGTTCACCCCGAGGCCGAAGCAGGTGTGCATCCCATGACCGAAGTGCAGGTAGCCCTCCTCGGGCCGGTCGGGTCGAAAACCGCGCGGGTGGGGGAAGGCGACGGGGTCGAACATGGCCGACAGCACGCTCACCAGCACCACCTTTCCGGCGGGGACCGGCTTCGTGCGGCCTCCGACCGGCGCCCCACGCGAGGCCCGCTGGAGCAACGGCGCGTGGGGCAGGAAGCGCAGGGCCTCCCATGCGTAGGCGCGAACCAGGTCGAGGTTGCCGTCGAGGGCGGCGCGGCGGGCGCCGTCGAGTGCCATCGGCCGGCGCAGCAGTTCGTCCACCACCTGCGCCACCGACTTGGAAGTGGTGTCCACTGCGCCCACGATCACACCGTTGATGCTGCGTCGCACCGCGTCGTCGTCCAACCACGGCTCGTCCCGGCCCATGGCGACCAGCCGGGTGAGCACGTCGTCCGGCACCGGCTCGCCCGCGTCGAGAGCGGCGCGGCGGGAGCGGATCAGCTGCTCCATGTACGGCCGCTGCTCGGCCACGGTTCGCTCCGCCACCTTGTTGGCCCGTGGGCTGCTGTCGAGGAAGACGGCGTCGAACAGGGCGCGCATCCAGCGCATGAGTGTGGCCGGGTCCGGGCCGGGCACGCCGAAATAGGTGGCCACGGTACGGGCGGCGGCCGGCCGGGCCAGGCCGTTGACGACGTCGAGGCGGCCGGTCGGAAGTGCGGTCGCCACCAGCTCGTTCGCGGTGGCCGCCACCAGCCGGCGGACACTGGGTAGGTCCTCGGTGGGTGCCGCCCGGCGCAGCACCGCCGCCTCGCGGTCGTAGGTCTCGCCCCGGTCGGTTCCGAGGATGAACGGCCCGCTCCAGCGGTTCATGCTGGGCGCATTCACCTCGGCAACCGTGAAATCCTGGTCCCTTCGGAGAACGTCGACCACGTCGGCATGACGCGAGACGATCACCCGGCGGCCCAGCGTGAGCACGGGCGCCACCTGGCGGAGGACGCTGAACACGGGCCGTAGCACCACCGGTCGGGCGAGCCAGTCCACCAAGCGGTCGCGGCCGCTGCGCCGGGGCCATCCGGGAGGCAGTGGCGCCACCGACGGCGGGTACACGCCTGTGCTCGACCGCCCCCCGGCTACTCGGTTCACGTGCTCCTCCACGGCGCCACCCCTGCTCGAACCCTGCGCGCACCCTATCCAACCCAAGCGCGACGATCCTGGCCATCCGCGTCGAGCCCTGCCCACCGGTTCCGGTCCCCCCGCGCCTTGCGGAGCGCCGTAGGGTTCCGGCGTGGAGGCCGGGCCCGGGAGCATCGAGGAGCTGCTCGCTCGAATGCGGGCGCTGCTCGCACCACTCGAGGAGACACAGGACGAGCGGCGGCACTTCCTGGCCACCTACCTGCGAACGACGGCGGCCGTGCACGACGACCTGCGGGGCGGCGGCTTCCTCGACGCGGCGTGGGTCGAGCGGTGGGACGTCGTCTTCGCCAGCCTCTACCTCGACGCCCTCGACGAGTGGAACCGGGGTCAACGGCCGGCCGAGCCATGGGCGGTGGCCTTCGAGGCGGCGACCGACGAGCGGGTCCCACCTCTGCGTCATGTGCTTCTGGGCATGAACGCCCACGTCAACTACGACCTTCCCCAGTCGCTCCTGTCGACGATCACCGACGAGGAGTTCGCCGATCCTGCCCTGCTGGCCCGCCGCTCACAGGACCACACCCACATCGACGCCATCCTGGCGTCGCGCGTCGATTCCGAGGACAAGGAGCTGCAGAAGGCGGAGCAGCCGGGCGACCGCACCCTGCTCGACAAGCTGCTCACGCCGTTCAACCAGGCCGCCACCAAACGGTTTCTCAGCGAGTCACGGCGGAAGGTGTGGCACAACGCCAGGGCTTTGGCCGAGGCCCGCCGCCACGGGCCCGACGCCCTGGCTGCCCGCCTGGCCGACCTGGAGGAGATGTGCCGGGTGCGCGTCGCCGACCTGCGGGTCCCCGGCCAGGTGCTCATGAAGCTGGCGGTGAAGGGGTTCGGTGTCCAGCTTCCACCGTCTTGAGCGTCGCTGCACCCGTCACCGCCTACGCTTGTGGCCAGGCGCGCCGGCGCCGGGCCGGCGAAGGCGCCGTCCCATCCGGGGAGTGGCGCAGCGGTAGCGCACCTGCTTTGGGGGCAGGAGGTCGAGGGTTCAAATCCCTCCTCCCCGACGGACGAAAACGGGAAACGGCACCTGGGCGACATGCCCCGTCGCTCCGTCGCTGAAATCCGGCCCCGAGCAACTCCAGCTCGCCGCCGACGGTGACTCGGCGGTCGTTCTCGGCTCTCACACGGTCCATCTCCTCCACGACGGGCGATGGACCTCCGTGGAGCTGGCGCCGCCGCCAAGGCCGGCCGGAATCACCCGGCCCGACCATCTCCTCCTCGTTGGCCACGAGCTCTATCTGGGATCAGGTCGTAGACGGCGCCGACCTCGGCCATGCGCTTGCGGTTGCGCTTCTCTCCCTTGGACAGACGGGTCTGCAGCTTGCTCGTCGCCGCGGCGCCAGCTCGCGCCGTCTGCGCTCTCAGGCTGTCGGGGCGCATGACGATGCCCTTGCCGTCCACCGACAGCACCACGACGTCGTCCCGTTCGGCGGGCTCCCGCCGGGTCTGGTCGTACAAACGCGCAGCGGTAAGCCCATTACGGAGGAGCTGATCGAGGAACTCGCCGACAAGGCGGAACAGGGCTTCGACGTGGATGAGATCATCCGTCGCCGAGGCGGTCGCCCGCCGATGGGCGCCGGTGCCGCGGCCGTTGAGTCGGTACGCCTCGACCCTGAACTGCGCAACGCGCTACACGACCGAGCTGAGCGTGAAGGTCGGTCGAATTCGGATGTGATCCGAGACGCGTTGCGCCGCTACCTCCAGGCCACCTGAGGCGCGGATATTGCCGGGGTCGCGCGGCATCAGGACCAGCGCGAGCACATCTTCTGAGCGCGGGACCGTGTCTCGCGCCAGCGTGTGATCCGCCTGCTGGAGCGGGGCGATCTTCCCTTCGAGAAGGTGGGCACCCTCCATCGGGTCCACCTGGCTGATGTCCTCGCCTATCGACATATCCAGGTCCGGCGCCGCCTGGAGGCCCTCGCCAACATCGTCCGCCAGGGCGAGAACCTCAACCCCGCGTGTTGACGGTGGCCGTCTGAGCCGCACTGGACGCCAACGTCCAACACCCGAGCGCTGGCCGATTTCCTCCTCACCACCGCCGGCCTCAGGTTGTACCGGGTCCACTGGAGCCCCGAGCTACTCGATCATCGTGGTCGAGCACCCCGACACGTTCGCCACTCGCCTCGTGGTCGACAGCGCCATCACGGTACTGACCGCTATCGAGGAGATGGCCACCGGCGAACCCGTCAGCGGCAACGCCGGGGGAAGTCACCGACCACCGTGCAGGCTCCCTACGGGTCACTGTCGCCCGCCAGCGAGAACTCGGACCACGGACAGCCCCATGACGCGACGCACTCTCCAAGACCAATCAGTCCGCCTGGTACCGTCCCGTGACCTCCAGTGACGCCGAGTCCCGATTCCGTAAGGTCACGCCGAACGTCACGGGCGTGATCGCGACCGAAGGCCCGGCGAACGGATTTAACCTCTGACCAGGGAGTTGCTAGAAATTCAGAGCACCACGCGGGCGTAGCTCAACGGTAGAGCCCCAGCCTTCCAAGCTGGTGACGCGGGTTCGATTCCCGTCGCCCGCTCGCTTTCGATGCATTCCGAACGCGGGCGAGTGTGCCGCGGCCATCGCTCCAGAGTGGAGTGCGGTCGGCTCTAGTGCGAGTCGGTGGAGAACACCCCGTTGCTCACGTGACCGAGCTGCGCGAACTCGCTCCTGGTGCCCGCCGGATCCGATTCGAAGCTGAACCCCAGGGCGTTCCTCGCCGACCAGGTCATCGTGGCCTGGCTCCGCACCAGGTCGCCTGTTGAACCGGTGGGACTGGTGACCGGTGATCGATCCGTCACCGGGCCGCTCCAGTGGATGTCGAAACTGCAGCTCGCGCCGACCGACACCGGAGTCTCGAAGCGGAACAAGGCGTTTGGGATGTCGAAGTAGTCCAGGAGCTGCAGGTCGGTCATGACCATCCGCGCCGCCCCGGCTCCCATGTTGATCGTGACGCTGTCAGGCGCCTCGAGGGGAACGGTCCAGAACAGCCCCGACGGGTACGGCGTGATCCCGGGGTCGAAGTCGTGGACCTGGGTCGAGAAGTTGGTGAAGTCGAACTGACCTCGGTAGACATCCAGTCAGACGAAGCCGAACGCGCCCTTGTGCACAGCGCCGTCCTGGCCGACGTAGACGCCGCTCATGAACCTCATGTCGGTGTCGAACAGGAGCGTCTCGACGCTGCCGTCAGGATTGGTCCCCGTTCCCGTGCCTTGCACCTGTGCGACGCCGACGAAGCCGTTGAAATCGGTGATTGACGACGGATCCATTCCTGGTCCGAAGAACGTCAGCGCGAAGTCCAAACCGTTGAAATTGATGATATTGGTCGTCGGCTTGGGTGCGGCGTTGGATCGTCGCGCCGCCAGCGCCCCAGTGGGCGAGAGCACGGTGGCCATCAGACCTCCGGCCACGCCGGCCGCGCCGCCGAGCAACGCGCGCCTCGACAGGCGGTGCCGATGTTGCCGCACCGGCGACCCTGTCCTCACCTCTGGCACCGTTCCGGTGCCGTCGAATTGGAAGGTCCTCACGCCCTGACCCCCGATCGCCCCATTCCTGCCCGGAAACCAGCTTCCCCCGCCACGATACACACATCACGCTCGGCGTACCGGAAGAAATCGGGCGTTTTCAAGCACGAAATCAGGCCCTGAAATCCGCAATCCTGAGGATTAGGGCAGTCCGACCATCGCGAAGTGGTCGGAGCCCCCCCGGGGTGCCCCGGAAGGGTCCTAAGCTCAGCCGGCTCACTGACTTCGCTACCGGAACGCAGGGGAGACGAGGACGCCCGAAGTGCGCTGCCCGCCCGAGGCATTTCCGGTCGTGCATTCGATGTTCGGGACCCCGGCGTGAGCGGGCGACAGGGCCGCGTGCGCATCCTCGGCGCCGGCCTTGCGGCCTGTGCGGCCTGTTGTGCACCACCCATGTTCGCCTTCGTGGCCGGATCGAGCGCCGTCACCCTGGGTGGAGTCATGTTCGGCCTCCTCGGCGCGGCGCTCGCTGTCACCGCCAGCCTTGGATGGGTCATGATCCGGCGACGAGGGCGACGAGGGCGGTGGGAGGGACCCAGGGCGCCAGCGCGAGAGCTGAGCGTCCCCGGCCCGACGCGTGGACCCACGTGACGAGCAGGGATGCGGTGAACGAAACGCACCAAAAGGGGGCCCGGTCAACAGGGCGGAGATTGGCCGATCTCCTCCTCGCGGCCGACCTCACGATCGGTGCCGTGCTGTTCCTCATCGGCACACGCGCTGAGAGCCAGGCCCACGCGGCGGCGACGGCGACACCGGCCACCGCGTCAACCACGACCGTGCCCGTCGGCCAGCCTCCGGTCGCGAGCACCGCGCAGAGCACCGAGCCGGCACCCTCCACGACCACTCGACCACCCGAAGGTTCGCCGTCGCGCGAGGCCGGCGAGCGGCGGTCGTCCACTCCTCCGACGACCGGCATCGCCTCGACCACGGTCTCGGCCGCGATCGCTTCGGGGGCCACGACATCGGAGCCGTCCACAACGGCGCCAGCTGCCGAGGGCACACCGGCGCGGGAGGCGGGAGAGGTGGCCGGCGGGCACGTCGAGACTGCGGCGGAACGTTCGGACGAATCCGTCCTCGGCGTCAACGTCGAGTCGGGAGGCGTCGTCGCGGCCCGCGAAGCTGGAACTGCCTGACGCAGCCTCACCACATCCGTGAGCGCCACTCTCCACCGTCACACGGGCGACGACCCGGGGCGCCCGCGCTCGTCACACTGGCGTGCCGGCGCCACCGGAGCCCGGAGGGCTCTTCGCGCCTTCTTGACGCCGGACGCGCCAGATCCGGCCCGATCGACCCCCGGTGCGCCCCGCGCCTCGGTACCCTTGAGATCGTCGACAACGTCCCAAGGAGGACACAGATGGCATCCGTGAGCTACGGCATCCCCGTTGCCCGCCGCGACGAGGTCACCCGCTCCGACTTCGTCGTCAAGGTCTACCAACACCTCATCATGGCCATCGTCGCCTTCGTGGCGACCGAGGCCGTGTTCCTCCGGGTCGGCGTGGCCAGGGGCATCTACAGCTTCATCTCGAGCGGTGGCCCCACCTGGCTGCTGATCATGGGCGGTTTCATGGTGGTGAGTTGGCTGGCCTCCTCGTTCGCCCACGACCCGCATGACACGACCAAGCAGTACCAAGGGTTGTTCATGCTGGTGGCGGCCGAGGCCGTGATCTTCGCTCCCTTCCTCTACTACTTCTTCAAGGTCCAGAACGACGGTGCCAACACCGTCTGGTCGGCCGCCGCCATCACCGCCCTCGGCTTCGGCGGGCTCAGCGCGGTGGCCTACACGACCCGCAAGGACCTGTCCTTCCTCCGCCCGATGCTCATGTGGGGCGGCGTGTGCGCGCTCGTGCTGATCGTGGGCGCCCTGCTGTTCGGTCTCAACCTCGGCGTGTGGTTCTCACTGGCCATGATCGCCCTGGCCGGCGCATCGATCCTCTACCAGACCCAGAACGTCATGCAGCGATATCCGGCCGAGGCCTACGTGGGCGCCTCCGTGCAACTCTTCGCCTCGGTGATGATGCTGTTCTGGTACGTCCTGCGCCTGCTCGGCCAGATGCGCCGGTAACAGCCCCGGCTCTGCTGGGAGGGTCGGTCAGCGCACGCCGAGCAGGTCCACCACGAACACCAGAGTCTCGCCCGGGGCGATCACGCCCCCGGCTCCCCTGCTGCCGTACCCGAGGTCGGGCGGGATCGTGAGGCGGCGGCGGCCGCCCACCTTCATGCCTGCCACGCCCCGGTCCCAACCGGCGATCACCTGGCCGGCTCCGAGGGGGAACGAGAAGCTGCCGGGACGGTCCCACGAGGCATCGAACTGCTTCCCGCTCGACCACGACACGCCCACGTAGTGCACGTCGACCGTGGTGCCGGCCGACGCCTCGGTGCCGGTACCGACCTCGAGGTCCTCGACCTGAAGTCGGGCGGGCGGCTCGCCGTCGGGGATTGTCACGTCTGGCTTGTTGGCGCTCATGCCCACGACGCTAGCCATCGTCACCCGCGGCGGGCCCAGCTCCAGGGGTACTCGTCGTCGGCCACCTCCAGGGCGGCGGGCCCGAGGAGCAGCGGACGGAAGGTGTCCACCATGACGGCGACCTCCTCGGTGCGGTCCTGACCGGCGGCGGCCTCCATGCTCCCGGGCTGGGGCCCGTGCACGAACCCGCCCGGGTGCAGCGAGATCGAGCCGGCGCCGATGCCCGAGCCGGCCCTGCTCATGAAGTCGCCGGCCGAGTAGAAGATCACCTCGTCGCTGTCCACATTGGCGTGGTGGTACGGAACCTTGATGGCGCCCTCGTGGAAGTCGTAGGGGCGGGGTACGAAGGAGCAGACCACGAACCCGGGCCCTTCGAACGTCTGGTGGACGTGGGGCGGCTGGTGGATGGCGCCGACGACGGGTTCGAAGTCGGCGATGTTGAATGCCCACGGGTAGAGGCAGCCTGCCCACCCGATCACGTCGAACGGCGATGAAGCGTGGGTGTGGCGGCTTACGCCACCCCGGTGGCGGACGAACACGTCGACCGGGCCGGCGTCGGTCGCGACGAGCGGTCCCTCCGGCGCCCGGATGTCCCGCTCGCAGAACGGCGCCTGCTCCAGGAACTGGCCGGTGGTGCTCAGGTAGCGCGAGGGCGGGCGCACGTGACCCCGCGCCTGCACCAGGAACAACTCCAGGCGTCCCCCTTCGGGCACGACCCACCGGTGGGTGGCCGATCGGGGCACGACGACGTAGTCACCCGGTCCAACCGGCAGCCGCCCGAACACCGACTCCAGCTCGCCCTCGCCCGCCTGCACGTACGCCAGTTCGTCGCCCGTGGCGTTGCGCCACAGCGGTCCGGAACGGTCGGCCGCCACCCACCACAGCCGCACGTCGTCGTTCCCGAGCAGAAGGCGGCGCCCACCCGTGGCGTCACCCCCGGGGAGCAGCTTGGACGTGCGCAGGTGCCGGGGTAGCAGCGGTTTGTTGGCCGTGAGCGACGTGGCGTCGCCGTCGCCACCTTCAACCTCGGCCGCGCCCACCAGGGCCGACGGCGAGCGCAGGTGGTAGAGCAGGGACGAGTCGCCCGAGAAGCCCTCCTCGCCCATCAGCTCCTCGAACAGAAGGCTCCCGGCGGGACCGGGAGTGCGCAGATGGCGCTTGGCGGGGACGTCGCCGACGCTGCGGTAGTACATCTCACACCTCCGCATCTCGAACGGGCAGGATTGTGCCGGCCACCTCGCCGAGGGACACGAGTGGCCGCCGGCCGCCGCCGGCCCACGCCCGCACCACCACGGTGTCGCCGTCCTCCAGATAGGTGCGGCTGGATCCGTCCGGCAGCGCCAGCGGTCGCTCCCCCGCTCGGGTGAGCTCGAGCAGGCATGCCTCGCTGCCCGGCTCCGGGCCCGACGCGGTGCCCGACGCGAACAGGTCGCCGGGCCGGGTTGGGGCGCCGTTGACGGTGGCGTGCGCCAACAACTGCGGGCCGGTCCAGTACATGTCGGCGAAGCAGGCGCGGGTGAGCTGCACAGGCGCCATCCCCGCCTCTCGCATGGCCTGGCTCTGCAGTGTGACCTCGACGTGCACGTCGTAGGCGGCGGCGCCCACCGCCGCCAGGTAGGCGGCCGGTGCCTGTTCCTGGGCCGGCCCGGCCAACCTGTAGGGATCCAGGGCGTCGAGCGTCACCAGCCATGGCGACACCGAGGTGGCGAACGACTTGCCGAGGAAAGGGCCGAGCGGGTGGGACTCGAAGGCCTGCACGTCGCGGGCGCTCCAGTCGTTGACGAGCACCACGCCGGCGACGTGGTCGGCGAAGTCGGCCGTGGCGACCGCTTCGCCGGGGGCGGAGCCGGCACCCACCACGAACCCCACCTCGGCCTCGAAGTCCAAAGCGGCGGTAGGCGCCAACTCCGGCGCGCCGCCGGCCGGCACCAGGCCGCGCGGGCGGACGACGCCGGTGCCCGAGGCGACGATGGAGCCCGCCCGCCCGTGGTAGCCGACCGGCATGTGGCGCCACTGCGGCGGCAATGGATCGCTCTCGGGGCGGAGCAGGCGCCCGACCCGGGCGGCATGGTGGATCGACGCCGAGAAGTCCACGAAGTCGCCCACCGCCACCGGAAGAAGCAGCTCCACCGCGTGGCCGGGCACGCAGGCGGCGACCAGCGCGGGATCGCCGTCGCGCACCAGCCGGGCGAGCGCCCGGCGCACGCCGACCCACGCCGGTCGGCCGCAGGCGAGGAACCGGTTCAGGGTCGCGTCCTCGAACACGGCGTCGCCCGGGGCGGCCGCCCCGAGTACGCCGGCCCGGGCCAGGCCGGTCAGATCGATCACGTGGTCGCCCAGGGCGCTGACACACCCCGTCGTGCCACCGGGGAGACGGGCGACCCCGAAGGGCAGGTTGGCCACGTCGAAGCCGGGCCCGCCGGCGTGTCCCGTTCCCGTTCCCACCATCACCACGGGAGGGTCGGTCACCGCCGCCCCCCCTCCGTCACAGGTGGCCGCGTCGGGCCTGCTCGCGCTCGATGGCCTCGAACAGGGCCTTGAAGTTGCCGGCGCCGAAGCCCCGGGCGCCCCCCCGCTGAATGATCTCGACGAACAGGGTGGGCCGGTCCCCGAGTGTCTCGGTGAAGATCTGCAACAGCCAACCGTCGGGCTCCTCGTCGACCAGGATGCCAAGCCGGCGCAGATCCTCCCATGGCAGGTCGAGATGGCCGAGCCGGTGCCGCACGTCGTCGTAGTACGCGGGTGGCGCCTCCAAGAAGCGTAGGCCCCGATCCCGCAGCGACGACACGGCGGTGACGATGTCGGAGGTGCCGAGGGCTATGTGCTGCACGCCCGGGCCGCGGTAGGTCTCGAGGTACTCCTGGATCTGGCTCTTGCGCCTGCCCTCGGCCGGCTCGTTGAGCGGCAGCACGATCTGGGCGCCGTCCCACACCACGGTGGACATCAGCGCCGAGTACTCCGTCGAGATCTGCGAGTCGTCGAAGTGGCGGAGCCGCTCGAAGCCGAGGACGGACCGGTAGAAGTCGACCCACCGCTCGAGCGACCCCTTCTCCACGTTGCCCACCACGTGGTCCACCACCGCCAGCCCGACCGGCCGGGCTGCCACCGGGGACGGGGGAAGGCCGTCGGTGGTGAAGCCCGGCCGGTACGCACCGCCGTACCCGGAGCGGTCGACGAAGGAGTGGCCCGTCTCGCCGTAGGCGGCGATACGGGCCAAGCGCACTCCGCCGTGGTCGTCGTTGACCGCGAACGGCTCCTCCACCGGCCGGGCCCCGCGGGCGACGGCCGCCTCGAACGCCCTGGCCGCGTCGGGTACGGCGAAGGCGAGATCGTGCACGCCGTCGCCGTGTTCACGCACGTGGGCGGCGATGGGCGAGTCGGGTGTGAGGGCTGCGGTGACGACAAGGCGGATACGCCCCTGCTCGAGCACGTAGGAGGCCCGGTCGGCACAGCCCGTCTCCGGACCGGCGTAGGCGGTGACACGGAAGCCGAACGCCGACGACAAGAAGCCGGCGAAGGCGCGGGCGTTGCCGACCCAGAACTCGATGGCGTCCCAGCCGAGCAGGAGTGGTCGGACCGTGTGGCCGGCGGTGACGCCGGGCGTGGGGGTCGTGACGGTCGTCATGCGGCGGCCTGCCTGGACAATCGGGCGTGGGCGTCGTCGTCGAAGGTGGCGAAGAACGCGGTAAGGGTGTCGAGCAGATGGGTCATCGACCGGGCCGCGAACAGCACCGGTTGGAAACGGGTGATGTCGTAGGTGAACCTTCCCATCACCGCGACGTCGATGGGGCGGATCTCCGCCGTGCGGTAGGCGGCCGTCTCCCCGCACGATGACAGGATGCCGGCCCCGTACGCCCGGGGCTCACCATCTTCCTCCACCACGCCGAACTCCAGCGTGAACCAGAACACCCGCGACAAGAAGCGCAGGGCCTCCTCGGTGCGCGTGCGCGCCACCGCCTGGCCGACGAGGCGATAGACGGCGGCGAAGCCGGGATCCGCCAGCTGGTTGGCGTGGCCCACCACCTCGTGGATCACGTCGGGCTCGGGCGTGTAGAGCGGCATCGAGGGATGCCGGAGGTACTGGGTCGAGAAGAACACCGAGCCGGCGAAGGCGCCGTAGAACTCGCGGAGGGGAGCCAGTCCAGCCACCGGGAGGTACGTGAAGCCGGTCGCAGGGCCCAGGCGCCCACTCACCTCACACAACTGCGGGACGCGGTCGGCGGGCAGGGCGAGCTCCTCCTTGGCCTCGAGGTAGGCCCGGCAGGCGTGAAGGTGGTGGAGCGGCTCGAGTTCCGCCGCCACCAGCCGCCAGACCTCGTGCTCGGCATCCGTGTAGTCGGCGTCCGGCACGGGGAGGCCCGGCCGCCAGTCGAGAGCGTTGGCGGCGAGGGCATTGCGGCGGGCCCGGTACTCCGGGTCCGAGAACCCAGGATGGCCGGCGCCGAGCACGACATCGACGCCGCCACTGCTGTCCCGGCGGACCGGTGCGTACAGCTGGACCTTGCCGGCCATCGAGCTCCCTTCGAAACGCGTTCTCCTCCAATTGTGCGGCTGGATCGACAATATGTCCAGGATCTGTCAACAAATCAGGATATACTGGCGACCTACCCCTCTTATGATCGACACTATGCTCTCCCGAGGAGGGTGTCGGACGATGGCTTCGCAGAATGTCCGGCTGGATGCGGTTGACCACCGACTGATCGCGGCCCTGAAGGCCGATGGGCGGGCATCGGTGAACGAGCTGGCGGGCACCGTGAGCGTGTCCCGGGCGACCGCCTACCAGCGCCTGGCCCGCCTGCGGGAGTCGGGCGTCATCCGCCGATTCACGGTCGACGTGGACCACCGCAAGATGGGCCTGCCCATCGCCGCCCTGGTACTGGTGAGCGTGGTGCAGCACAGCTGGCGGGGGGTGGGCGACCGGCTGCGTCGCCTGCCCGGCGTGGAATGGCTGGCCCTCAGCAGCGGGTCGTTCGACTACATCCTGCTGGTGCGGGCGCCTGACATCGACCACCTGCGTGACGTGGTGCTCGAGGGCCTTCAGTCCATCCCTGAGATCCAGTCGTCGCAGACGCTTGTGCTGCTCGACGAACCCCCGGTCGACTGAGCCGCCCACCGTCACCCGGCCGAAGACCCCGGCCCTCCCCGCCACGTCGCGGGCCTCCCGGTACGGCGGCGGGACGGCAGGAATCGGCCCGCCGATGTCGAAACTAGTCCCGAAGCCACTCGGCGGGAGGTTCCCGCCGCCAGGCGGTGGAGGCGGCAGTGAACGATCTTCCCGAGATCCTCGAGTTGGAGGGCCTCACCGTGGAGACCTTGTTCTACGAGCTGCTCCTGCTCGAGACGAAGACGGCGCAGCCGACGACGCCGGCGGAGCGCCGCCGTATCGCCAACTGCGCGAGGGACCGCCACCGGGAGCGCTGATTTCCGGGCCCACCCCGCCCCGAATCCCGCCGGCGGACGACGCGCCGGTCCCCTGCCCCGCCATCTGGCGACCGGACGCCGGTGGCCTCGTGGCTCGAGCGCACGCGTGCACCGTTGCGACTGCGGGCTGTCGTGCTGCGCCTCAGTTTCGTTCGTCCGTTAGCGCAGCGCGCCGGTGTGGCCGAGGCTGAACCGTCCCGGCTGGGGCCACACGCACAGCCCGTGCGGACCACGGCCGACGGCGATGGTGTGCAGCAGTTTCCCGGTCGCCGTGTCGATGACGTAGACCGCACCGTGGTAGCGACCGGAGAGCCAAAGCTGGGTACCGTCGGCACTCACTCCTCCCATGTCGGGGCTACCGCCGATGGGCCAGGTGGCGCGCACCGCACCGGTCGCGAAGTCGAGCACCGACACCGTGCCGGCTTTACGGTTGGAAACGTAAAGCGAGCGGGCATCGCGGCTCGGCAGCAGACCGTGGGCACCCGCGCCGGTCGGGATGAACCGGCGCTCTTCCATCGACACCGGGTCGACGACTGACACGCCGTTGCGCTCTTGGTTTGCGACGTAGAACACGGTGCCGTCAGGGCTCGACTTCACATCCACCGGCTGGCCCCCGACGTGCAGCGTTGCCGTCACCGCCATCTTCTCGACGTCGATCCGCACGAGGTCGCCGGAGAACTCGCAGCTGGCAAGCATGGTCGCACCGTCAGCGGTGAAGTCGGCGTGGTCGATGCCGGCGCATGCCACCGGAACGCTGGCGAGCACGGCCCACGTGTGCGGGTCGCGAAAGTCGAGGCGGTGGAGCCGCTCGGCCACCACGATCGCCTTTGTCCCGTCAGGAGAGAAGTACAGGTTGTAGGGGTCCGTGACAGGGATGGGGGTGCCCGGGTGGCCCGTACGGGGGTCCACCGGCGTGAGCGAGTTGCCCTCGTCGTCGTCGACATAGAGCGTTCGCAGGTCCCAGGAGGGGGTCACGTGTTGGGGCAGTCGGCCGACGGCGAAGTGACCGACAACGGTGAAGGTTTGAGGGTCGATCATGTCGACCCTCGCCGAATCGGTGTCGGGCACATAGACGACCGCTCGGTCGCCGCGCACTTTGTCACTCAGGTCGCCGGCCCCAGTGTGGGCGTAGATGCTCGCTTCCGGCAGCGAGGCAGCGGTCGTCGTCGTCGTAATTTGCCGCTGGCGCGGGGCGGCGCGCTGGGCGGCGGTCCGGGCGCATCCCGGGAGGACGAGGGTGGACAGGACCATGGCCGCGCTGGCCAGGTCACGGTGCCAGCGTCTCATTCTTGCCCCGCCAGCAGCTGGGAGACCGTGACCGGCCGGAGACCCTTTCCCGCCGCGTCGGCGAGCATCCCGGCCAACGCGTCGACCGTGCCGCGGTGGCCGGTGTGGAGACTGACGATCGCACCGGGGTGTGTACCGGCTGCCGTCCTGGTACGTACGACGGCCGCACCCGGATCCCGATAGTCGTGGGGATCGACGTCGTAGCCGACCACCGTGGCGTAGCCCGCGGCGCCGGCTGCCTCCAGGATCGTGTCGCCCGGCACCTCCACGCCGCTCGGCCGGAACCATCGGCCCGGCGAGCCGGCGTGGCGAATGAGCGCGTCACGACCCTCCGAGATCTCTGCACCGACCCTATCGACGGCGAGGTGGCCGAGCGACGGATGGGTGTAGGTGTGGTTGGCCAATTCGTGGCCGGCGCCGAGGATGCGGTGGGCGACGCCCGGGCTGGCGTCGAGCCACTGGCCGACGGCAAATACGGTGAGCGGAGCCTGGTGGGCGGCGGCCACGGCGAGGAGCTCCTCGAGCAGAGCGACATCGCCCGAGCCGTGGAAGGTGAAGGCGATCTCGGGGCGGGCGCCGCCACCTCGGCGTACGAAGCGGGCGGGGGGACCTCCGGACGGTGGGACGGCCGAGGAGGGGGGCGGGGGCGCGGTCGTGGCCGACGTGTGCGCCGGCGCCCGATCCAGGGCCGACTCCTTGCGTCGGGACATGGTGCACGCCGAGAGCACCAGGCCGGGCACGGCGGCCAGGACCTGGCGCCGAGTCGGGCGCGTGGTCACGGGCGCCTCACGCGGGCGATCCCGAACATCGGCCTCACGGCGAGGCCGGGACGGGCATCCGAGGATGACCTGATCGTTGCGGGTGTCTGATGATCCCACCGTAGGGAGACGATCTCTGCGACCGATCTCTCCAAGGTAATCGGTCGGTAAATCGCCCTGGCCCCGGTTCCCGGCTGCGAAACCAGAACGGCGGGCGACACGCGCGCCGACGCCCCATGGTCGCGGCCCTGATCGAGATGTCCAGGTCCGGCTCACCCCCCGGTCCGCCTGCGCAGGCAGCCTCACGAGGGTGACGGGAATATTTGCCGAACGCATACCGAGTCCAGTCCGGACGCTGAGACGCCCTCGCGTACGTTTGACCCGGCATGGCGCAGAGCGATATCAGCATCGTCCTTGTCCTCCCCGACCTCCTCGGGACCTACGGCGACGCCGGCAACGCGGAGGTCCTGCTCCGACGGGCGATCTGGCGGGGGTACCGGGCTCGGTTGATCCGGACGACCCGCGCCGCCGATATCCCGGAGGGGGGCGACATCTACGTCATCGGCGGCGGCGAGGACGCGCCCCAGGTCCTCGCCGCCAAAGAGCTCCGCAGAGTCCCCGCCCTCGGACGGGGGATCGCCGCCGGTGGATCGGTCCTCGCCGTCTGCGCGGGGTTTCAGATCCTCGGTCGGGTGTTCGCGGGACCGGACGGAGCGCCCGTCGACGGGCTCGGCATCTTCGCCTGCGAGACCCGTCGTGGGGCGCGGCGCCGTATCGGCGAGGTGGTGGCGCGGGCGTCGGCGCCCCTGGACCTGCCTCCCCTCACCGGCTACGAGAACCACGCCGGCGTAACCGTTCTCGATGCTGGGGCCCGACCGCTGGCCCACATCGTCGTCGGCAGCGGGAACGACGGGCGCGGCGCCGAGGGCATCATCGACGGCCGCTCGATCGGAACCTACCTGCATGGGCCGGTGCTCGCACGGAATCCGGGACTTGCGGACCTCCTGCTGGAGTCGGTCGTCGGCCCCCTCGAGCACCTCGACGACCGCCTCGTCGGGGACCTGCGCGGCCAACGTCTCTCCGCCGCCGGGCGGTCACGGCTGCGGTCAAGGTGGCCCGGCGTCCGGCGGTCCACTCATGATTTCCTCATCGACCCCGTGCTTCAGTAGGCCATCATCTCCAACCGGCCGTCCCTGGCCTCCAGGCGCGTCCCTGCGCCCGGCTCTCCGGGAAGGAGGCCGGTCCGCACCGCCGCCGGCGTCGCTCTCGCGAGGTCGGTGATCCGCGCATCGAGGGCCCTCGGCTTCGGCGGGACCGTCATCGGCGGACGCGTGCTCCTCGCGATCGACGGCGACGCTCTGGCCAACCTTCGCGGGCGCCGCGCCATAGCCCTCGTCTCGGGCACCAACGGCAAGACGACCAGCGCCGCCTTGCTGTCGGCTGCAGCGCGAAGCCTCGGTCCCGTCACCAGCAACTACGTGGGAGCGAACCTGGCGACCGGCATCGCCACGACCCTCGCCCTGGGCCACCCGGACGCCACGGCCATCCTCGAGGTCGACGAAGCGGTCATCCCGAGGGCAATCGAGCAGTTGCGGCCGGAGGTGGTCGTCCTGCTGAACCTCAGTCGCGACCAGCTCGATCGTTACGGTGAGGTGCGAACGACGGCGGCGGCCTGGACGGCGGCACTCCGGACGTTCGACGGAGCCGTTGTGGCCAATGCCGACGACCCCCTGGTCGTGTGGCCGGCTCTCGCTGCAGCACCGGCGAGGGTCACGTGGGTCGGCGCCGGGGCGCCGTGGACTGACGACGCTGCCACCTGCCCGGCCTGCGGCTCACGGATCTCCCGCGCCGGGGATGACTGGTCCTGCACCCAGTGTGCATTTCGCCGGCCCACACCATGCGTCCAACTCACCGGCGACACCCTTTGTCTGCCGAACGGGTCGGCGCTCACCATGGCCCTGCGGCTGCCGGGGCGGTGCAACCAGGCCAACGCGGCGATGGCCGCGGGCGCTGCGATGGCCCTTGGTGTCCAGCCCGCTGTGGCGATCGCCGCGTTTGCCGGCGTGGAGGGCGTTGGGGGCCGCTACCGCGTCGTCGGGATCGGTGACGTCCGGGCCAGGCTGCTGCTCGCCAAGAATCCGGCGAGTTGGCTCGAGACACTGGACTTGCTCCAACCCTCCCCCACGCCCCTGCTCATCGCCTTGAACGCGGACGGCGCCGACGGACGAGATCCCTCATGGCTCTGGGACGTGCCGTTCGACCGTCTGGACGGGCGGCCGATCTGGGTCACCGGGAAGCGTGCAACCGACCTGGCCGTCCGTCTCCACTACGCCGGCGTGCCGTTCCAGCTGTCGCCGGCCGATCCCGTCGCCGCGGCCCGCGCCCTTCCTCCTGGCAACGCCGACGTCGTCGCGAACTACACGGCGTTCTGCCGGTTGGCATCCCTCAGCCCCCATTCCGGGCGCGCCCGGCCCGGCCGCGCGTTCACGACGGCGGCCTGGCGTGGCGCAGCAGCGTTGGCACGTCCACGACGCGAAGCCGCTTGGCGGCCAGCCCGCTGAGCAGGAGGGGGAGAGCTTCCAGCGTCTCCCGGCGGTCGATCGGACGGCGGCCCGAGCCTTCGATCCTCCCTCCGTCGTGGGCCAGCAACACCGCCCCGGGCCGGACTTCGTCCAGCATGGCTTCCACCCCGCCGGATAGGCCGTAGGTCATCACAAAATGCTCCAGGCACAGCGTCCAGAACACCGTGCGGTATCGGTCGCGACGGGCCTCGATCCTCACCACCTCATCGGTGAAACCCCTGGGCGGGCGGAAGAGCTTGGGCAGCTGTCCGCCGGCGGCGACGATGGCGGCGCTCCCCTTCTCGATCTCCAGGTCGACG
>Ga0307504_10000058_pt1 | contig 23268 bp, 15 predicted proteins | sample 19_S_MG_FD_194516 | JGI IMG/M metagenome (GOLD analysis project Ga0307504, IMG submission 194516) | Soil microbial communities from Populus trichocarpa stands in riparian zone in the Pacific Northwest, United States - 19_S | ecosystem: Environmental > Terrestrial > Soil > Riparian zone > Trees... | reverse complement strand
CATCCGAGAAGTCGAGGTATCCATCTCGAACGTTGCGAGCTGAGAGCAGCTTCACGCCGTCCGACGACCTCTCGGGCGTCTTGTGCTCACCGTCCGTGATCCGCTCGGCCACGTCCTTGAGTCGGCCGATTGGATGGCCGTAAGGGTTCTCAGTTGGGTCGCCGAACATGTCGAGGAAGACCGACTCGTTGAGCGAGTCGAGCAGGGCGAGACTGGCCTTTCGCCTCGCTTGGAGCTCGTCGGCCTGATCCAGTATGGCAGCGATCCGTCGCTGCTCCTCGATCGACGGGAGATGCACCTGCTGCATTTTCACATCCGCCGGCTTGATGAACGGTTGGGCGGTGCCCGATCGATGCCAGCGTCGCTCGTCATTCAACTGGTGCCAGAGGTACCGAACGTCGACCCAGTGTTCGTCGGGGAAGATCAGCTGAGTGTTGGCAAGACTGGCCCATCGGCCCTCAGCAAGAAAGCATTTTCCGCACCTCGCTCCGATAGACGACAGGACGACTGCAGGTTGATCGAACTCGAACGACGCGAGGTAGCCTTTGAGCCCTCCGGCTCCGAACGCGGGGTACCCGTCCTCAACGAAGTCCTTGCCCGTGTACCCCTGGCGCCCGCCGGCGATGATCCTGCAGCAGTCTTGAAGACGGACAGCCCTACCGTTCAAAGCATCGACTCCAGGTCGGCTATGCCCTGACGGATCTCGTCCTCCAAAGCGGCGAGCTCCTTGAGGATCTCCCGTGGGTCGCGGTGCTCGACGTCGTCGTGGACGAGCTCCTTGTAGCGGTTGATGCTGAGGTCGTAGCCGTTGGCGACGATGTCGGCCTTGGGAACGCAGAAGCTCTGATCGGTACGGGCGCGGGCGAGCTCAGTACCCCCGCGCTCCCGCCAGTGGGCGAGGGCGTCGGGGAGGTTGTTCTTGGCGTGCTCGTCGTCGGTGAGCGGTTCGGCTGGAGTGGCGCCGAGCTTGGCGGCGGGGAGGAGCTCAGTGCGCTTGTCGTCGAGGCTGCGGCCGTCGGCCCGGAGGTCGTAGAACCAGACGTGGTCGGTGCCACCGGAGTTGGTCTTGGTGAACAGGACGATGGCGGTGGACACGCCGGCGTAGGGCTTGAAGACCCCCGCTGGAAGCTTGACGATGCCGTCGAGGCGTTGGTCCTCGACAAGGATCCGACGCAGCTCCCTGTGGGCCTTGGTGGAGCCGAAGAGGACGCCGTCGGGAACGATGACCGCGGCACGGCCGCCGGGCTTGAGGAGGCGGAGGAACAGGGCCAGGAACAGAAGCTCGGTCTTCTTGGTCTTGACGACCTGGAGGAGGTCCTTGGCGACGTTCCCGTAGTCGAGGGAGCCAGCGAAGGGCGGGTTGGCCAGGATGAGCGAGTAGGCCTCGGTCTCAGCGCCGTGCTCCTCGGCGAGGGAGTCCTTGTAGCGGACGTCAGGGTGCTCGACGCCGTGGAGAAGCATGTTCATGCTGCCGATACGCAGCATGGTGTTGTCGAAGTCGAAGCCGTTGAACATCTCCTCGTGGAAGTGCCGGTTCAGCTTCGGGTCCCGCAGCGCTTCGGGGTGGTTGTGGCGGATGTACTCGCCGGCTCCTACGAGGTACCCACAGGTGCCGGCGGCCGGGTCGCAGATGACGTCGGTCGGCGTCGGTGCGGTCATCTCGACCATGAGCTGGATGATGTGGCGCGGGGTGCGGAACTGGCCGTTCTGCCCCGCGGTGGCGATCTTCGAGAGCATGTACTCGTAGACGTCGCCCTTGGTGTCCCGGTCGACCATGGGCACACTGTCGAGCCCGTCGACGGCCTTCTGGAGCAGGCCGGGGGTGGGGATGGTGAAGCGGGCATCACGCATGTGGGTGGCGTAGGTGGAGCCCTCGCCGCCGAGGGTGCGCAGGAACGGAAAGACGTGGTCGCCGACGACGGTGAACATCTCGGCCGGGGCCATGTTCTTGAACCGGCTCCACCGGTAGTCGGCGTAGGGGTGGCCTCTGTCGTCGTCGCCGACGGGGAAGATCGTGCGGGCGACGGGCTCGCCCAGCCGGTTGGCCCTGTTCTCCTCGAGGGTCTGGAGATCGTCGAGCCGCTTCAGGAACAGCAGGTAGGTGAGCTGCTCCATCACCTCGAGCGGGTTGGAGATGCCGCCCGACCAGAACGAGTTCCAGATGCCGTCGATCTGGGAGCGCAGCTCTCCGGTCACCACGACGGCTTCACCTCATGAGCACGCGGCGCTCCACTTCGGACCGCGGCGCGATCCACTCGGTTCGAAATCTTGTCGAGGATCGCTTCCGCCATGGCTCCGGTCCAGGTCGTCGTCCGACCATGCTCGCACTTCGAGGTACGGCAGGCCCGTGACCGCCCATACGGGCCCCGGGGGATGAGTCTCTGGTTCAGAGCCTCCTGCCGACCCGCCACGAGGTCACGGCCCGTCCAGTAGACGAGAGCCTCGACATCCGACGAACGCCCGCCCCTCGACCAACGTCTTCGACCCCCACCGACTCCGACGCTGAACCCCAGTCGCTAACCAGCATGTGAAAAACGATGGTCAAGAATCCCCGGTCGTACGCCACGAGCTGTTTAAAGCCTTTCAACCCGTCCTGTTCACGAATCCAGTTGAGACACCCTTGCAGGTTGCGCTTTGCGCAACCTGCGGCGCGACTGGGCGGGGTGCCGCCACACCAGTAGTGGCTCATGATCGTCAGTGTCACCGCCCTCGGCTTCCGAGCCGGCGACGCTGCCGGAGCGGTGGCCCGAGTCGTCGACTACCTCGAGGGTCGGGCACCGGCGCCCCCCGGCCGATCTCCGAAGTGGTGGCAGACCAACAGTCTGGCCAGCCCCGTCACGGCCGAACCCGTCGCTCCGGCGGGCGACGGAGTGCTCGCTTACTACGCGGACTCGGTCGAGGGCCCTGGTCGGTGGCTGGGCCGGGGCCTTGCCGGCCACTCCCCCACCGGCGAGGTCGCCCGGGACGAGCTCGCCCGCATGCTCCTCGGCCAGCACCCGACCTCGGGCTGCCAGCTGCTGGACGGCCGGGGTTCGGCCTTGCGGGCGCACCAGCTCGGCCGCACCGCCGCTGACGTCGCCGCTCATGGGCCTGACAACGAACTCCTCACTATGCCCCAGGCGGCAGCGTTGATCGGGGTCTCGCCCCAGTACCTGCGCAACGTTGCGATGGCCACGGCCAAGGCGAGCAACGCACTCGGCAACGTTGCCGGCAACGTTGCCGAGGTGGACGGCACCCTCCCCGCCCTCGACCATCCCTACTTGGACGCCGCCCACGCCGGGCCTGGCGGCCACTGGCGGGTCACCCGGGCCGAGGTGGCCCGCTTCATCGCCGCACGGAACACGCCGGCGGCGGTGATCGGCTACGACGTGACCTTCTCGGTGCCCAAGAGCGTGAGCCTGCTGTGGGCGCAGGCCAGCCCGGCCGGCCAGGAGTCCATCGTGGCCGCCGTGCACGCTGCCGTCACGGCTGGCGTCGCCTACCTGGAGGACAACGCCGCCTTCGTGCGCACCGGATGGACGGGCGCGGTGCAACCGGCCCGGGGACTGCTGGCCGCCTCCTACCTGCACGCCACCTCGCGGGCCCTCGATCCCCAGCTGCACGCCCACGTGGTGGTGGCCAACATGGCCGAGGGCCCCGACGGCAAGGTCCGGGCGCTCGATGGCCGGGCCCTGTACGCCCACGCCATGACGGCCAGCCATCTGGCCGCCGCCCAACTCCGCCTCGAGCTCACCCGGCGCCTGGGCGTCGAGTGGCAACCGGTCGAACGGGGCTTGGCCGACGTCGTCGGGGTACCCAGGAAGGCCATCGACGCGATGAGCAAGCGCTCCCAGGAGCTGGAGTCGGTGCTGCCCCAGATCGAGGCCTTCTTCACCGGTGGGAGGCGGCTCCGGGCCAGGGGCCGCCAGATGGCCGCCTACATCACCCGCGCCGCCAAGGACGAGCACGGCGTGGACCCGGCCGCCCTGCGGCCGTGGTGGTCGAAGCAGCTCGACGGCGTCGGCTTCGGCCCCCGGGCGGTCGGACGCTGCCTGCACCGCCAGGTGGCGCCGGCGCTGGTCACCGCCGAGCAGCGGGTCGAGTTGTTCGCCCGGCTGGGCTCCGCAGAGGGGGTGACCGAGATGGCGGCCACCTTCTCGCGCCGTGACGTCATCCAGAGCGTGGCCGACTGGGCTGGCGATCGCCTCGACGCCGACGCCATCTGCCACCTGGCCGACGCCTGGATGACCACCGACGTCGTCGTGCGCTTGGAGCCGAGGCGCCGTAACGGGCGGGAAGCCGACGTCATCCGCCTGCGCCACGGCCAGACAGTGAACGCGGTGGGCGCCGAGCCGATCTACACCACCACCGAAATGCTGGGCGTGGAGGAGCGCCTCCTGGCCGGCTACGCCCGGGGCCGCCACGTCGGCGCCGGCGTGGTGCCGGCAGCGTCGCTGCAGCGGGTGCTGGCCGCTCGTCCCGGGCTCGGCCAGGACCAGGTGGCCATGGTCAGCTCCATCTGCGCCTCGGGCCACCGGGTGCAGTGCGTCCTCGGACCGGCTGGCTCGGGCAAGACCTTCGCCCTGGCCGCCGCCGCCGTGGCTTGGGAGGAGGCTGGTTACCGGCCCATCGGTGCCGTCGTGCAAGGCACGGCCACCGAGGTCCTGCGCGACGCCACCGGGCTGCCGTGCTCCACCCTGGCCAGCCTCATGTACCGCCTCGACACCGCCGCGCCAGGGACAGTGATCGACAAGCGCAGCGTGGTGATCGTCGACGAGGCGTCGACCATTCCAAACCGGGAGCTGGCCCGCCTGATCGGCCACGTGGATGCGGCCGGCGCCACCCTGCGCCTCATCGGCGACCCCGCCCAGCACACGGCGGTCGCTGCCGGCGGGGGCTGGCGGGCCCTGCTGGAGCGCTACCCCGAGGACCGGGCCGAGCTGGTCGAGCGGCGACGCCAGGGCTCGGTGGATATGACCGAGGTACGCCTGGCGTCGGACGAGTACGCAGCCGGCCAGATCGCGGCGGCCCTCGAGCGCTTGCGCCGAAACGACCGGGTGGTGGAGGCCGACACACCCGAGGAGCTGCTCGACGCCCTGGTGGCCGACTGGTACGTCGACCGGATGCACAGGGAGGCCGACCCGTCCCAGCCCCCGTCGTCGATGATGGCCGACCACCACGTGGAGCGCCGGGAGCTCAACGCCCGGGCTCGGACCCTGCTGGCCGCCCGCGGTGTGCTCACCGGCCCGGTGATCGAGGGGGCCGGAGCGAGCTTCCAGGCCGGCGACGAGGTCATCGCCGTCCAGCAGCAGTACGACCTGCGCGCTCCCGGGTCAGTCTCCACCGACTTCGTCCGGACGGGCGAGCGGGGCCGGGTGGTCGAAGTCCGCCCCGGGAGCCACCCCGTGGTGGTGGTGGACTTCGAGCGCCGGGGGTGCATCGAGGTGGGCGAGCCGCTCTTGACCAAGGCTGTGCGGCCCGGGGTTGTCGGCGTCCTCGCCCACAGCTATGCCGTGACCAGCCACATGGCCGAGGGCGAGACCTACCAGGTGGGACGCCACCTCAGCACCGACGCGTCGAGCCGGGCCGGCGTGTACGTGGGCCTGACCCGGGGCCGGGGCGACGCCCGCTTGTACATGGTGCGTCGCCGCGATCTGGTCCCCTCTGCCGACCACCACGTCGGTCTGCCACGCCTCGAAGACGACTCGGCCACCCTGGAGGCCGTCGTCCGCCGGCTGGAGGCCCAGCGCAGCGAGTACCTGGCCACCGAGGCCGACCCCGCCGCCGCCGAGGTGGCCCGTCTGCGGCGGTCGCAAAGCCTGGCCGAACTGGTCTCGCTGGCCCGCAACTGCCCTGACCCGGCGACGTCGTTGCCGGCGCGGGCATACCGTGAAGGCGCTGCCGCCGTAGCGGCCGCCGCCTGCTTGGACCCTGAGCCGGCGCTGGTCGCCCGTCTGGGCAGTCGCCCCACCCCAGGTCCGGATCGACGGGGCTGGGACAGGGTTGTCGGGGAGATAGCTGTCTACCGGGCCCGGTTCGGGGCGATGCCGATCGAGGGCGGTGCAGGGGCAACCTGGGCACTCGGACCGGTGCCGACCGCGAACGCGACCCACTACGAGGCCACCGCCGAGGCGCTGAGAAAAGCCGAGGTTGCGCGCCTGGCCCAGCGGACCCCGAACGATCTGGCCGTCGAGCGCCGCGCCCTCGGGCGCACTTTGGCCGTTGGTCTCACTCCGGATCGCCACGACCAGGCGGCCGCCAGGGTGGCAACGGCGAGGCGCCAGGTGGATGAGGCTGAGTCCGAACGCCAGCGCCTGGCCAGGCGGGTCGACGAGCTGGAGGCCCCGGGCTGGCACCGCAATCGCCATGCCGTCGAACTTGCTCGGCGGTCCCTCCGCTCCGCCGAGCAGCGCCGCGCCGTGGCGGTCGCCGGTGTGCAGCGCGCCGAGGTGGAACTCGGTTCGTGTGAGCGTGAGCTCCCGGCGCAACAGCTCGTACAGGAACGACTGTCGGTGGTGGAGGCGGCCCTCGACCGTCAGGTGGCCACGGCTGTCGCCGCACCCGCCGCTTACCTACTCTCCGTCCTCGGTGATGCTCCGGACCCGGCGGAGGAGAGAGGCTGGTGGCACGAGGCAGCCGAACGCATCGAGTCCTACCGCCACCAGGCGCTCGGGCGCAGCCCGGCCGACGGCCGTGTGGTCGACCAGGTCGGGTTGGAGGGAGCCATCGGCCCTCGTCCCGACGACTACCTCGACGCGCTGACCTGGGACCATGTGGCCGACGCGGTGGCACCGGACCTCGCTCCCGAACTCGACGCCTCTGCTCTTGGGCTCGGCATGTAGCGGATCGGATGCGGAAGCCGGCGAGCCAACGGCTGCCACCGCCGCCTTCGGTCGTCAAGGGCACGCTGCGGGGCTCCGCTCCCGCTCCGCTTCTCGCTGGGGCTTCGCCCCTCCCTTGACCCCCTGCGGCGCCGGCGGCGGTGGGCTGGCCATGAACCTGATGCCCTCCGTGCCCCATGCGGGGCCCGGGCATCAGGTCGGAACAAATCCCGGGCGAGACGAAGCTGGGGACGGTCGTCGCGCACCAGTAGTGAGACATGGAGCACTGCTGCGGACCCGCCGGCATGACGTCGTGACACCGGCCGAACGGAGCATGCGGGCGCGGATCGCCGCCTACAGCCTGCACGCCCAGCGCGACGCCCGGGAAACCACGGCGCCGGCCCGAGCCGCCTTCCTGGCCCGCTTCGAGCACATCGTCGACCCGGACGGCGTGCTGCCCGAGCCCGAGCGCCAAAGACGGGCAACGGCCGCCAGGAAAGCGCACTTCGCCCGCCTCGCGCTGCGCTCGGCGCAAGCACGTCGACGCCGGGCTGAAGGTCGCGAGCGCTGACCCCGGCTGCCTGCGGCTTCGGGCGATCGGCTGCGGCACGCCGTCTCAATTGGGCCGTCCGGCTGGGGAACAGGCCGTCGGTTCGGCGCCCAGTGCGTACGCTGAGAGGGGAGGTTCAACGTGGCGAGCGTGCCGGAGGACGTCTACAGCGAGCTGGAAGAGGAGTTCGGAGCAGAGGCGCCGCACGTTGCCGAGCGCGCGCTGCGGAGCGAGATCACCAGGCACCGGATCAGCGTCGCCATCAAGCAGGGGGTCGACCCAGCCACCGCCGTAGCCGAGGCCCTGGCTCGCGACCCCGCCTTCCTGGCTGACACCGACATGATCACGGCCGCGCCGAACGAGCCGTCGGACTTGGAGGAGCGCCTGAGGCGCTGGGCATAGGTGGCGTGGAAGCCGACGCTGCTGGAGGACTCCCTCGATCCCTGGCTCGCCACTGAAGCGGACGCAACGAGGCGACGAGGCGTTCTGGAGTTCCTGGTCGAACTGTGCGCCCACCGCGGCCGCCTCGACGGGGCAATACCCGTTCCAGGGGCCCAGCTGCCGGCCTTCGCCGCTGCCGTACCGGATGCCGGAGTGGTGGTGGTCTGGGTGATCGCTGAGTCCTATGAGGAGATCGCCGTCCGCTACCTGTACGACGTTCGGCGCGACCAGCGTTTCGGCGGCTGAGCGCCGTGCGTGGGCCCGCCGCCCTACACCCGGTCCCCGGGCGACAGTTTCCTATGGGCCTCGCGGGCCCGCTCGTCGGCCGCCGACGCGCCGTACCGACCGAGCATGTCGCGGGAGCGCCATCCGGCCAGGCGCATGAGGTCGCCCTCGTTGCCGCCGTCGGCCAGCCAGGAGTGGGCGAAGGTGTGGCGGAACATGTGGGGGTGGAGATGGTCGATGCCGGCCTGGACGGCCCGCCGGCGCAGCATCTGGGCGATGCCCGACGCGGTGAGGGCGCCCTTCCCGCCGAGCCACAGGGCGTCGGTGCTCTTCGCCCACGGGCTGCGGGGCCGCTCCCGGCGCATCCAGCGGTCGAGGGCCTGGGCGGTCTTGGCCCCGAAGGGGCAGCCCCGGGCCCGCCGGCCCTTGCCCATCACCAGGGCCACGTCGGTCTCCAGGTCGATGGCGTCGGTCGTGAGCCCGGTGATCTCGGCCAGCCGCATGCCGGTGTCCACGAACAGCCGGAGGATGGCGGTGTCCCGGCGGGCCTCGAAGCTCGGGCCTCCGGCCGCCTTCAACAGCCGGGTGAGCTGGTCGTCACTCAGGACCGCCACCGGCTGCTCGGGGATGGCGGGCGGGCGCATGTTGCGCATGGGGCTGTCAGCCACCTCGCCGTCCTCCACCAGCCACCGGAACAGCTGCTGGAGGCGACGGTAGTGGCCGGCCACGGTCGATGCCGTAGCCCGGTCGCCCAGCTCGGCCAGGTAGGTCTCGATGTGCTCCCGGCGCAACCGGGACGCCTCCGTCGGCATCCCCACGCGTTGCAGGAACGCCAGGAAGCCGTGGCTGGCCTCCAGGTAGGCGTCGATGGTCCTCGGCGCCTTGTTCTGGGCCCGGAGCGTGATGCGCCAGCTTTCGAGCAGGGTCGAGAGGTCGCCCAAGCCCTGGCCAGCGGCAACTTTCTGCCTCTTCATTTTGACCAGGTTATTCGCTGTGCGAGCGCTGCGCCAGCCCCTCAGGGCACAAAACCCCTGGTAGAGCCCGAGAGGAGAATCGAACTCCTGACCTACGCATTACGAGTGCGTTGCTCTGCCGTCTGAGCTACCCGGGCGGGAGCGTTCAGCGTAGCGGTGGGCGGGCTGGCGCGGCGCCGGCCTCCAGGCGGCCGAGGCGCACCAGGAGGGACTGCAGCAACAGGGTCACGTTGGGGTTGCGGCCCAGCGCCTCGTTGGCGGCCGTGACGGCCAGGACGGCGGCCAGGGCCGGGCCGGGGTCGCCGGGCGTGGCCAGACGATCGCGGTAGGCGGTGGCCAGGGTGGCGAGGCCGAAGCGCAGCTCGTCGGTGCGCAGCCGCCGCTCCTCCCGCTTGTGGCGGGCCTCCACCTCCTTGCGCTCCCCCGCCCGGTCACCGTACAGGCGGGCCCGCTCGGCCAGCTCGGCCAGCTCGGCCGCCTGGCGGGCTCCCAGCGGCTCGACGACCGTCTCCACCCCTGCCAGCAACTCGGCAGCCAGGATGGCGGCCGTCGCGCCCGTGCCGTCGAGACGCTGCGGCGCATCCCGCCACGCCTCCCGCCTGGCGGCGAAGCCGGCGTCGGTGGCCAGCAGACGGGCCCGGTCGGGCCGTCCACCCGACGCCGCTGCCACCTCGGCCGCCATGTCGGGCGCCATGCCGTCAGCCACGAGGGTGGCCGCCAACACGGCCGAAGACACTGGGTTGAAGTCGATGCGGGCGCACCGGCTGGCGATGGTCACCAGTTCCGGCGGGAGGTGCTCGGCCAGGATGACGTACACGGTCGTGGCCGGCGGCTCTTCGATGGCCTTGAGCAGGGCGGGGGCGGCGTCCTCGACCAGGTGGAAGTCCACCAGTACCAGCACTTTGCGCCGCCCCTCCACCGGGCTCAGCGCGCCCAGACGGGCGATCTCCCGGGCGTCGCCCACGCTGATGTAGGCGCCGGTCCGCTCCCGCATCACCACGTCGGGATGGACGCCGGCAAGGGCGCGGCGACACTGGTCGCACCCTCCGCAGCCACCGTTCGGGCACAGGACGAGCGCGGCGAACGACCGGGCAGCGGCCCGCTTGCCGGTCCCCGGCGGCCCGACCAGCAGGTAGGCATGGACCGGGGAGGCGGCCGCCGTCCGCAACTGCGCCACCGCCCGCTCCTGGCCCACGACGCCGGCGAACAGCAGGTCTGCCCCGACAACGTGCGCACCGGGCTCCTGGCCGGGCCCACCTCCGCCCTCGGTCACGAGCCGAGCCCGCCGTCCACCAGACCCGCCAACGATTCCCACACGCGCGCCGCCACCTCCTCCACCGTGCCCGACCCGTCCACCACCCGCCACCGCTTCGGGTCCTCATCCGCCAGCGTGCGGAACCCGGCCTCCACCCGCCGGTGGAAATCGCTGCTCTCCGACTCGAAGCGGTCGGGCCGGCCCCGACGCGACTCGGCCTCGTCCGCCGCCAGGTCGAGCAGCACCACCGCGTCCGGCCACAGGTCCTCCGTGGCCCATTCCGACAAGGCCCGCACCTCGCCGAGGGGCAGGCCACGCCCGTAGCCCTGGTACGCCAACGACGAGTGCGAGAACCGGTCGGTGACGACCGTCCGGCCGCCAGCCAGCGCAGGGGCGACCACCTCGGCAACGTGCTGCGCACGGGCGGCGGCCAACAGCAGCGCCTCGCAGCGACGGTCGAGGGTGGCCGTCTCGGGGTCGAGGAGGATGGCCCGTACCTGCTCCCCCACCGCGGTGCCACCCGGCTCCCTCGTCAGTACGGCCCCCAGCCGGGCGGCCAGCAGCGCGGCCTGGGTGGACTTGCCACACGCCTCGCCGCCCTCGAAGGCGATGAGCAGACCAGCCGGTCGACCCGGCTCCGGCGACGGCACCGGGCTTGTCACGCCCGCTCCCGGGCGGCGGCCCGCAGCCCCCGGCGGGCGAGCAGGCCGGCCGCCAGGATGATCACGCCGCCCAGCCACAATGTGATGCGCACGCCGGGGAGGGCGACGGAGAAGCCACCGACCGACACGGATCGGTCGAACAGGTGCTTGGACAAGCCGTCGAGGACCCGCGACACCACGGGTGCCAGCGTGAAGGCGAGCAGGAGGCAGAACCGCACGAGGGTGTAGAGCAGGGCGAAGATACGTCCCCGCAGCTCGTCTTCCACATTGGTCTGCAGGATGGTGAAGCCGAGGATGTACACGGACCCGGCACACAGGCCGAGGGCAGCCGTGAACACCAGGGCGAGTGTGAGGTTCGACATGCAGGCGGCGCCCACCAGTGAGGCCCCGGCGCCCAGCACCGACACCACGAAGATCCGCTCGTGGGGCACCCGCTTCTGCAGGACGCTCAGCCCGATGATCCCCGCCGCCACGCCGAAGCCGAGGGCGGCCAGCAGGAGCCCGAAGCCGGCCGTACCGGCGCCGTAGATCCTGTCGGACGCCACGGGCCCGAGGGGCACCACCATGCCGCCGCCGATCAGGCCGGTGCCGATGCCCAGGAGGACGGCCCGGACCACGGTGCTGTCGCGGATGAACCGCCCGCCCTCGGCCAGCTCACGGAACGTGCGCCGGAACTCGATCCCGCCCTTGCCCGCCACGGTGCGCTCGGCTCTCGGCAGGGCCAGCGTGGAGATCATGACGGCCGACGCGAAGAACGTGAGGACATCGAAGTAGATGGCCACCGTCTCCTGGTCGACCTTCAACGCGTGTAAGGCGTCGATGTGGGCCAGCCACTTGGCCACCGTGGCCAGGAAGGCGAAAAGGGCCGAGCCGATCGGGAACGTCCCGTAGGCGGCGACAAGAGACAGCGAGTTGGCGTTGGCCAGGAACTCGGGGCGCACCATGTTGGGCACCGACGCCTCCTTGGCCGGCGACCACATGAGGGTGAACACCTCGAGCAGGAGCGAAGCGAAGAACAGGCCGGGGATCGTGCGAACGAACGGAAGTGTGGCGAGCACCAGGCCCCGCCCGACGTCGCACGTCACCATCACCTTCTTGCGGTCCCACCGGTCGATGAACACACCGGCCGCGGGCGCCAGGAAGAACCCGGGCACCAGGCGGGCGGACAGCACGATGGCGACGGCCGTCTCCGGGGACGAGCCGCCCACCCGCGCGGCGATGGCGGTGACGGCCACGAACCCGATCCAGTCGCCGAGCGACGACACCACCTGGGCCATCCACAACCGGAAGAAGGCCTGCGAGCCGAACAGGCGCAGAATCGACGGACCGTCGCCCGACCCGGTGGGAATGGGCGGGATGGGCGGACCAGCCGCGGGGGTCGCCCGCAGCGGTGCCGTCGGCTCCTCCTGAGGCTCCGCGCCTGGCTTCCTCGGTCGGGACGCCTCAGCCACGGCGTCAGGCTACGGGACGCCCGACCCGGGGCCGGCCACCCTCCCCGCCGGAAAGTTCCAGCCTCGGGGCCCGGTTGGGCATTCAGGCTGGCCACCCATTGCGCCATCCCTCCCCAAGCCGCGTCTAGCCGGTCTGGCGGTCCCCGGCCGACTCGGCCGCCGCCTTCGGCGGGGCCACCTTCTCGGCCTTGGTGGCCTTCTTGGCCTTGGTGGCCTTGGTGGCCTTGGCCGCCTTTGTGGCTCCAGCGGGGGCCTTGCGCCTGGATCCGGCCGCCTTGGTGGTCCTGGGCGCCTTCTTGCCCTTGGGCGCCGGCCCCTTGGCCCGCTTGTCGGCCAGTAGCTCGGCCGCCCGCTCCGGCGTCAACTCGTCGACGCTCTCCGACCGGGGCACGGTGACGTTGACGGTGCCGTCGGTGATGTAGGGACCGAAGCGACCGTCCTTGACCACCATGGGCGCACCGCTCTCGGGGTCGGTGCCCAGCTCCCGTAGCGGGGCGGCCGCCGTGCGGCCCCGGTGCTGCCTGGGCTGGGCGTAGACGGCCAGGGCGTCGTCCAAGGTGACCGTGAACAGCTGCTCCTCGGACTCCAGGCTGCGGCTGTCGGTGCCCCGCTTGAGGTACGGCCCGTAGCGGCCGTTGAGAGCGACGATCTCCTCGCCGGTGGCCGGGTCGGCCCCGACCACCCTCGGCAGGGTGAGCAGGCGCAGCGCGTCGTCGAGGGTGACGGCATCGGGCGTCATCGTCTTGAAAAGCGAGGCGGTGGGCGCCTTGGTGGCCTTGGCCCCCGTTCCCTCCGGCTCACCCAGCTGCACGTAGGGCCCGTACCGGCCGGCCTTCACCACCACCGGGAGCCCGGTGGCCGGGTCCTGGCCCAGCTCCCGGTCGCCGCTGGGCGCGTCCAAGAGCTCGGTGGCCCTCTCCAGCGTCACCTCGTCGGGCGCAAGATCGTCGGGCACGCTCGCCCGGTCCTCGCCCCGCTGGAGGTAGGGACCGTAGCGACCGACACGCACCACGATCTCGCGGCCTTCGGCGTCGCTGCCGATCGGGATGGAGTTGATCTCGCGGGGGTCGATCTGGTCGAGCCGGTCGGCCACCAGTGCCTTGAGCCCGGGTGAGTCACCCCCGAAGTAGAAGCGGGACAGCCACGGCACCCGCTCCTGGCGCTTGGCCGCGATGCCGTCGAGGTCGTCCTCCAGGCGGGCGGTGAAGTCGTAGTCCACCAGCTGGGCGAAATGCTGCTCGAGCAGGTTCACCACCGCGAAGGCGGTGAAGGTGGGCACCAGCGCCTGGCCGCGCTTCCATGCGTAGCCGCGGTCCTGGATGGTGGAGATGATGCTGGCATAGGTGGACGGGCGGCCCACCCCTTTCTCCTCCAGCGCCTTCACGAGGGAGGCGTCGGTGTAGCGGGGCGGTGGCTGGGTGGTGTGGGACTTGGCCTCGAGCCCACGCAGGTCGAGCGGGTCGCCGGCGCTCAGCGGGGGAAGGCGCACCTCCCGGTCCTCCAGGACTGCGTCGGGGTCGTCGGAGCCCTCCACGTAGGCCCGGAAGAAGCCGGGGAAGGTGATGACCTTTCCGCTGGTGGCGAACTCGGCGTCCTCACCGGTCGACGACGTGGCACCGACTCGGACATGGACGGTGTTGCCCACCGCGTCGGCCATCTGCGACGCCACCGTCCGCTTCCAGATGAGCTCGTAGAGGCGCAGCTCGTCGCGCCCTAGGGCACGGGACACCTGGTCGGGTGTGCGGAAGTCGTCGCCCGCCGGCCGGACGGCCTCGTGGGCCTCCTGGGCGTTCTTGACCTTGCGGGCGTAGTGGCGGGGCTTGTCGGGCACGTACTGGGCGCCGTACAGCTGGGACGCCTGGCGCCGGGCGGCCGCCACCGCTGCCTCCGACAGGCTCGTGCTGTCGGTACGCATGTAGGTGATGAAGCCGTTCTCGTACAGGCGCTGGGCCACCTGCATCGTGCGCTTGGAGTCGAACCGCAGCTGGCGACCGGCCTCCTGCTGGAGGGTCGACGTCATGAACGGGGCGTAGGGCGAGCGCCGGTAGGGCTTCTCCTCCACCGACCGCACGGCGAACACCGACCCGGCGAGGCGCTCGGCCAGGCCCCTGGCGTGGTCCTCGCCGAGGCGGACGACGTCGGCGCCGGCCTTGAGGGAGCCGTCCTGGGAGAAGTCCTTACCGGTGGCGAGGCGGCGGCCGTCGAGGGCCACCAGGCCGGCGGTGAGGGCGCTGTCCCCCTTGGCCAGCGCCACCTCGAGGTCCCACCAGCCGGCGGACCGGAACCGCATCCGCTCGCGCTCGCGGTCCACGAGCATGCGGGTGGCCACGCTCTGGACACGTCCGGCCGACAGCCCCGGCCTGATGCGCCGCCACAGCACGGGCGAGACCTCGAAGCCGTAGAGGCGGTCGAGCAGGCGGCGCGTCTCCTGGGCGTCGACCAGGGGCATATTGAGGTCGCGGGTGTCCTCCACCGCCCGGCGGATGGCAGGGGCGGTGATCTCGTGGAACACCATGCGCTTCACGGGGACGCGCGGCGCCAACACCTCGCTGAGGTGCCACGCGATGGCTTCGCCCTCGCGGTCCTCGTCGGTTGCGAGATAGAGCTCGCTGGCGTCCTTCAGCAGGGCCTTGAGCCGCTTGACCACGTCGGTCTTCGACACCACGTACAGGGGCTTGAAGTCGTTGTCGACGTCGATCCCCAGCCGGGCCCACGGCTCGCCGCGGTACGCGGGCGGGACGTCGGAGGCCCGGTCCGGAAGGTCGCGAACATGCCCGATGGAGGATTCCACCACGTAGCCGGAGCCGAGGTAGCCGGCGATGGTCTTCGCCTTGGCGGGCGACTCCACGATGACGAGGGGCTTGGGCATGACGGCGTCAGCGTGGGCGGCCTGATCGAGATTGTCAAACGAGCCCGGTCCCGGAGCGCCCGAACGGGCATCTTTGCGCGATCCTTGCGGCCCGGCGGGCATCCTTGCGTGTTCTTTATCCCCAACCGGCGTTCACTGGGAACGAGAGGACCAGGAGGTCACGTGCCCATCAGTTCGCCGCCGCTGCCGATCCCCCCGGCCCCGAGCATCGACATGCCCGAGGACCGCGGTTACCGGCTCAAGTGCCAGCTGCTGGGCGCGCCGCTGCATACCGAGGAGCTGGCCCACGAGCGTCTGGGCAAGCCCACGGCCCTGGCCGTGTTCGCGTCCGACAACCTGTCCTCGTCGGCGTACGCCACCGAGGAGATCCTGCGGGTGCTGGTACCGGCCGTCGGCGTCGCCGCCTTCGCCCTCGTCGTGCCGATCACGGTGGCCCTGCTGGTGGTGCTCGGCTTCTTGATCCTGTCCTACCGCCAGACCATCAAGGCCTACCCGAGCGCCGGTGGCGCCTACATCGTCACCAAGGACAACTTCGGGCTCCTGCCCGCCCAGGTGGCCGGCGTGGCACTGCTCACGGACTACGTGCTCACCGTGTCGGTGTCGGTGGCGGCGGGCACGGCCGCCCTCACCTCGGTGTTCTCCGCCCTGGCGCCCTTCGCTGTGCTCGTCTCCGTGGCCTTCATCGCCGTGATCGCCTACGGCAACCTCCGGGGGGTCCGGGAGTCGGGGAAGCTCTTCGCCCTACCCACCTACTTCTTCCTGGCCAACATGGTCCTGCTGCTCGGTGTGGGCGTGTTCCGCTTGTTCTTCGGCCACCTGCCCGTCGAGTCCCTGCACCGCGAGGGCCTGCTCCACTTCGGCAGCGCCTCCGACGGCGCCCTCTTCGCCGGCGCCGGCATCTACGTGGTCATGCACGCCTTCGCCTCCGGCGGGGCGGCGGTGACGGGCGTGGAGGCGATCTCCAACGGCGTACCCGCGTTCAAGCGCCCGGAGTGGAAGAACGCGCGGGAGACCCTGGTGATCATGGGCTGCCTGCTCGGGGCCATGTTCCTCGGCCTGTCGATCCTGGCGGCGCGGATGCACGTCGCCCCCTACGAGGCGGGCACCCCCACCGTGATCTCCCAGATCGGCCGGCTGGTCTACGGCAGCGGCCTCGGGACCGTCGGCTACCTCGGGCTCCAGGCCGGCACCATGCTCATCCTGGTCCTGGCGGCCAACACCAGCTTCGCCGACTTCCCCCGCCTGGCCAGCTTCCACGCCGGCGACAACTTCATGCCCCGCCAGCTCACCAAGCGGGGCCACCGTCTCGTGTTCTCCAACGGCATCATCAGCCTGGCCGTCGCCTCCGCGCTGCTCGTCGTGCTCACCGGGGCCAAGGTCGACCGCCTGATCCCCCTCTACGCCATCGGCGTGTTCACCAGCTTCACCCTCAGCCAGGCCGGGATGGCCCGCCACCACATCACCCACAAGGAACCGGGGTGGCGCACCGGGCTGTTCGTCAACGGCATGGGCGCGCTCTTGTCGCTGATCGTCGACGTCGTCATCGCCATCACCAAGTTCACCCACGGGGCCTGGGTCATCGTCGTGCTCGTACCCGTCCTCGTGGCCCTCCTGGTGCGCCTCAACCGCCAATACGAGGCAGAGGCCGCCGAGCTGGCAGAGGACGCCCGGGCCGCCGCCGAGGCCCCCATCCTGCGCCGCCACGTCGTGCTCGTGCTGGTGGACTCACTCGACCGCGCCGCGGCCCGGGCCATCCAGTACGCCCGCACCCTCACGCCCGACGAGCTCCGGGCCGTCCACATCGCCGCCGACCTGCCCAGAGCCGAGGCGCTGGCCGAGGAGTGGCGGCGCCTGGGGCTCAGCCGCCTGCCCCTCGAGCTGGTCGACTGCCCCGACCGGCGCCTGGCCCGCAGCGTGCTGGAGGTCGTGGCCGAGGCGCTGGCCGGGGGCGACACCGAGGTCAGCGTGCTGGTACCGAAGCGGGCCTACCGGCGGGCCTGGCACCGCCTGCTCCACGACCGCACGGGCGAGGCCATCGCCGACGCCGTGTCCCGCCTCGCCCACGCCAACGTCACCTTCGTCCCGTACCACCTGGGCTCCAGCCCGGCCAAGGAGGCCTTCCATGTCGCTGCTCACCCGCAACCGCGGTCGCGCCCGAACGGATCGGAGCCGCACCAGCCCTGACGTCGCCCTTCCGGCGACCCTCGAGACCTGCCACCCGCAGCCCGGCTGCTCGCCCATCGGCGACACCCGGTTCCGCCGCACCGTGAAGGTGTCGGGCCGGGTCCGCTCGGTGCGCATCCAGCCGTGGGCCGACGTACCCACCCTCGAGTGCACGCTGGTGGACGGCTCGGGCGGGATCACGGTGGTGTTCCTCGGCCGACGTCACGTCGCCGGCGTCCACCCCGGAACGGCGATGTGCGTCGAGGGCGTGGCCGGCGCCCATGCCGGCAAGCTCGCCATCCTCAACCCGGAGTACACCCTGCTCGACCAGAGCGACGTCGCGCCCGGCGAGCACGGGTAGCGCCTGCCCGGCCGCCGACCGGCGTTCAGCCCCCCGGCCGCGCCGGTAGCCTCGCCCGATGGACCTGCTGAGCCCGTCCCACCTGATCACGACCTTCGGCACGATCGGGGTGATCCTGGTGATCTTCGCCGAGTCGGGTCTGCTGTTCGGCTTCTTCCTGCCCGGCGACTCCCTGCTCGTCACCGCCGGGGTGTTCGCCGCCAAGGGCGACCTGAACCTCCCGGTGATCCTGGCGGGGGTGTTCCTGGCCGCCGTGGCGGGCGACCAGGTGGGCTACGCCTTCGGCAACCGGGTGGGGCCCGCTCTGTTCAGCCGGCCCGACTCGCGCCTGTTCAAGAAGAAGCACGTGGAGAAAGCCCAGAGGTACTTCGACGAGCACGGGCCCCGCACCATCCTGCTGGCCCGCTTCGTGCCCATCGTCCGTACCTTCGTCCCGATCGTCGCCGGCATGGGCGACATGGCGTACCGCACCTTCGCCACCTACAACGTGGCGGGCGGCCTGCTGTGGGGGGCGGGTGTGACGATGATCGGCTACGCGCTGGGCGAGGCCGTCGACATCGACAGGTACCTGCTGCCCGTCATTGCCGTCATCGTGGCCGCTTCCTTGGTCCCCGTGCTCCTCGAGCTGCGTCGGGCTCGCTCGGCGGCGGCCCCTGCGCCGAGGGCGCCCGCGCCGGACCGGCCGGCGAGGTAGCCGGCTCCAACTCGGACCGGGCGGCCCGCAGCTGGGCCCGCAGGTCGGCCTCCTCGTCCCCCAGGTCGACGATCCACCGGTCGAGGGCGTCGACGGCCAACTTCATCGGCGGGTCGCCCGGCATCACCGCGTGGGCGCCGTTGCCCGAGTCCCCGGCGACCGCACCGGCCTTGGCGGCCGAGGACGGCGGAGGGATGACACCACCCGCCACGCCCTCCGACTTTCGCTTGGAGAAGGCGATGGCGGCGATGAGCACGACCAGGGCGACGCCGGCCACCGTGAAGCGGGCGCCGTCGTTGTGCTGCAGTTTGATGATGGCCGGCAGAACCAGCAGTGAGACGAGGTTCATCACCTTGATGAGCGGGTTGAGGGCGGGACCGGCGGTGTCCTTGAACGGGTCGCCCACGGTGTCGGCGATGACTGCCGCCTTGTGGGCCTCCGACCCCTTGCCGCCCTCGTTGCCGTCCTCGATGTACTTCTTGGCGTTGTCCCAGGCCCCACCCGCGTTGCTGAGGTAGTTGGCCATCAGCTGGCCGACCAGGATCACCGCCACCAAGAAGGCGCCGAGCGACGTGAAGCCGATGCCGAAGCCGACGATCACGGGGGTGAGCACGGCGAGCAGGGCCGGCGTGAGAAGCTCGCGCAGCGAGGCCGCCGTGCAGATGTCGATGACCGGCCCGTGGTCGGGCTTCTTCTCCCCCTTCATGATGAGGCCGTCGGCGAACTGGCGCCGGACCTCTTGGACGACCACGCCGGCCGTGCGGCTCACGGCGTTGATGGCGAGGGCCGAGAACAGGAACGGCACGGCCCCGCCGATGAGCAGGCCGATGAACACCTTGGGGTCGGCGACGTTGATCGGGATGGCGTCGAAGACGCCGCGGGCGGTGCCCTCGAAGCGCTTCAGCACGTCGGGCCCGAGCGTCTCGTTGGCCGCCGACTCGATGAAGCTCGCGAAGATGGCCACCGAGGCGATGACGGCCGAGCCGATGGCGAATCCCTTGGTGACGGCCTTTGTGGTGTTGCCCACCGCGTCGAGGCTCACCATGATCCGCTCCGGCTCGCCGTGGAACTCGCCCGACATCTCGGCGATGCCGGCCGCGTTGTCGGACACCGGGCCGAAGGTGTCCTCCGACACGATGACGCCGGTGGTGGCCAGCATGCCCATGCCGCAGAGGGCCACCAGGTAGAGCGAGAACTGCAGGTTGCCGCCGCCCAGGCCGAGCGACACCCCGATGGCGAGGGCGATGGCGATGATGGCGTAGACGGAGCTCTCCAGGCCGGCCGACGTGCCCGACAAGATGGCGGTGGCCGGCCCGGTGCGGGTGGCCTCGGCGATCTCCCGCACCGGCGCGTGGTGGGTGGCCGTGAAGTACTCGGTGAGGCGGCTCACCGCCTGGGCCAGGATGAGCCCGATCACCACGGCACCGAAGCAGCGCAGGCCGACGTTGGACAAGGTGGCCCTGCGGTCGTCGTACCAGCCGTCGCCCACGTACAGCAGCCCGAGGAGGCCCACGCCGACCACGGTGATGAGACCGGCGGTGAGGAAGCCCCGGTTGATGGGTTTGAGCGCGTCGGTGTCGCCCGGCTTGGCCTTGACGGCGTACACGCCGGCGATGGAGGCGATCACGCCGACAGCTCGGGCGGCAAGCGGGAACACCAGGCCGAGGGCCGGGTTGGCGCCGACGGCGGCGAAGCCGGACACGCCGAGGATGATGGAGGCGACGAGGGTGACCTCGTAGCTCTCGAACAGGTCGGCCGCCATACCGGCGCAGTCGCCCACGTTGTCACCCACGTTGTCGGCGATGGTGGCCGGGTTGCGCGGGTCGTCCTCGGGGATACCGGCTTCGACCTTGCCCACCAGGTCGGCGCCCACATCGGCCGCCTTGGTGAAGATGCCGCCGCCCACCCGGAGGAACAGGGCCAGGAGCGAGCCTCCGAAGCCGAAGCCCACCAGGATGGCCGAGCTGGTGTTCTGGAAGACCAGGATGATGGTGGTGGCGCCCAGCAGGCCCAGGCCCACGGTGAACATGCCGGCCACGCCGCCGGTGCGGAAGGCCACCTTGAGCGCGTCGGGCAGGGAGTTGCGCTTGGCGGCGGCGGCGGTGCGGACGTTGCCCTGGGTGGCCAGCGTCATCCCGATGAAGCCGGTGAGCCCCGACAGGAAACCACCGGAGACGAAGGCCAGGGTGCGGAAGAGGCCTGACTGGAAGAACGACAGGGCCACCTGGCCGTCGGGCTTGACGATCCTGGTGGAGGTCGCGAAGACGATGGCGGCGAGGGGGACCAGGATCACCCCGATCGTCTTGAACTGGCGCTTCAGGTAGGCGAGGGCGCCTTCTTGGATCGACGTGGCGATCGACTGCATCGTCTCGGTGCCCTTGTCCTCGGCCAGCACCCCCTTCATCAGCGAGAAGCCCACGGCGAGGGCCAGCAGGGCCGACACCACGCAGAGGGCGAGGATGAGGAACTCCCCGCCTCCCAGGTGGAACGACTGGTACCCGCCTTCGGCGGCGAGGAGGTTCATGCGGACTCCTTTGCGGGGTCGAGCGGGCCGAGGGCATCTGCCTCGGCCGCTTCCATGCGGACGTAGATCTGGCGGGCCACCCGATCGCCCACCGTGCGCCGGTGGCCGTCCACCAGCAGCACCATGGGACCGTCGAAGGGGTGCTTTTCGCGCACCTCCACCCGCACGCCGGGGCGTAGGCCCAATGTGTCGAGGAAGGCGACGACATCGGGGTCGGTCGACCCCGGCACGGCCACCACGGCCACGTCGCCCGGCTCGAGGCCGTAGAGGGGAGGAAGCTCGGCGATCTCGGCCACCTCGGGAGCGGGGATCGGGAACCCGTGGGGGCAGGCGGCGGGCCGGTCGAGGGCGACGTAGAGGCGGTCCTCCACCTCCTGGGGCAGCTCGTGCTCGAAGCTCGCGGCGAAGCGGTCGGCCTCGTTCCAGGGGTAGCCCAGCATGTCGGCCAGGAAGCGCTCGACGATGCGGTGGCGGCGGATGGCGCCGACGGCGACCCGGCGACCCTCGGCGGTGAGCTCCACGCCCCGGTAGGGCTTGTGATCGGCGAGGCCCCGGTCGGCCAGGCGCTTGACGGTGGCGGTGACGGTGCCCGGGCTCACCTTCAGTGCCTCGGCCAGCGCGCCCGTGTGGGCGTCCGGCGCCGACCCCTGCCCGCCGGTGAGGCGGTAGATCGACTTCAGGGTCTCGCGCTCAGACCTGGTGAGGGTGCCTTCCATGTTTCTCAGCTGACTAACTTACATTTTTGGCAGCTGAAAATCAACCCCGATTGTCGGTTTCCGCTGTCGGTGGATCCTGCTTGCGGGGCGGCCGCAGGTGGTACGGCACCGACGTGACCACCGTGCCCGGCCGGTCGAGCAGGGCCAGCTTGAGGGCCAGCGCGCTCTGGTTGTGCAGGAGGTTGGTGTACCACTTGTCGACCACGAACTCGGGTATGAGGACGGTCAACGTGTCGCTGTCCCACCGGTCGTCCAACTCCTCCAGGTAGGCCTCGACCGGGTCGACCAGCTCGCGGTAGGGCGAGTGGATGATCTCGAGCGGGAAGTCGAGCTTGAACGTGGCCCACTGACGCTGCATGTCCTCGGCCTCCTCCTCGTCGGAGGCGACGAAGACGGCGGTGAGGTGGTTGGGCCGCATCGACTTGGCGTAGTTGAGGGCCTTGATCACGCCGCGGTGCACCCGTCCCACCAGGACGACCACGGTGTGGTTGAACACCTCGGGGCGGACCTGGTCGGGGGTGAGGCTGAGAGCCGTCGACACCCGCACGTAATGGCGCTTGATCGACACGAACAGCGCCACGATCATCGGCACGACCACGAGCGGGATCCACGCGCCGTCGGTGAACTTGGTGGAGGCCACGATCGTCACCACGACCAACGTGGCCACCGAGCCGATGGCGTTCACCACCACACCGCGCTTCCAGGCCGGTTCCCTCAGCCTGAGGTGGTGGCGCACCATGCCCGCCTGGCTCAAGGTGAACGAGGTGAACACGCCCACGGCGTACAGCGGGATGAGGGCGTTGGTGAGACCGTGGAACGCGACCAGCAGCGCCCCCGCCACGACGGCCAGGAAGACGATGCCGTTGGAGAACACCAACCGGTCGCCCCGGTTGGCGAACTGGCGCGGCAGGTAGCCGTCACTGGCGATGATCGACGACAGGCGGGGGAAGTCGGCGTACGCGGTGTTGGCGGCCAGCGTGAGGATGGCGGCGGTGGCGAACTGCAGCACCACGTACAGGGGCCCCTCACCGAACACGGCCCGCCCGAGCTGCGAGAAGACGGTCTCCTCGTGGCTGGGGTACGGGTGCAGCCGGTGGGCCAGCACGGAGACGCCGAAGAACAAGGTGCCGAGGATGACGCCCATCCACAAAAGGGTGATGGCGGCGTTCCTGGACTCCGGTTTCCGGAAGGCGGGCACCCCGTTTGAGATCGCCTCCACGCCGGTGAGGGCCACGGCGCCCGAGGAGAAGCCTTTCAGCAGGATGAACAGGCTGAGGTTCCCGCCCATGGCCCTCAGCCCCTCGACCGGCTTGGCGTCGAGCGGCACGTGGTCGATGTGACCGAAGAAGGTGCGGAACAGGCCCACGCCCACGAGCAGGGTGAGGACGGTGATGTAGATGTACGTGGGGCCGGCGAAGACCTTGCCCGACTCCTTCACGCCCCGGAGGTTGGCCACGGTGATGAGGGCGATGAGGAACAGGCCGAGCCCCACCCGTTGGTGCTCCACCCCCCGGAAGGCGGGGATGGAGATGATGGCGGCGACGCCGGCCGAGATCGACACCGCCACGGTGAGGATGTAGTCC
>Ga0307504_10000057_pt1 | contig 23332 bp, 26 predicted proteins | sample 19_S_MG_FD_194516 | JGI IMG/M metagenome (GOLD analysis project Ga0307504, IMG submission 194516) | Soil microbial communities from Populus trichocarpa stands in riparian zone in the Pacific Northwest, United States - 19_S | ecosystem: Environmental > Terrestrial > Soil > Riparian zone > Trees... | reverse complement strand
GGCGGCTGCGGGGGTGTTGACGTCGGCCGTCTTGCCATCCGACTTGACGATCTCACCACCGGCGGCGTTGATCGCCTCGGCAGCGTTCACGGTGAGGCCTTCGTAGTTTGCGAACTGGCCTGCGTAGCAGTTCGGCACCTGGCTCTTGTACTTGGCGCAGTCGGCGATCAGTTCGTCCCAGGTTTTCGGGGGAGTGCTGACGATGTCCTTCCGGTAGTACAGCATGCCGCCGTCGGAGGAGGCCGGCGCGGCGTACAGCGTGCCGTTGTAGGTGGCCGCCTTGACCGTGGCCGGTAGCAGGGTGGTGGTCGGCAGTGCGAAGGTGTCCTTGAGCGGAACCAGCCAGCCCTTGGCCGCGAACTCCGCGGTCCACACCACGTCGACGGAGACGACGTCGTAACCGGAGTCCTTGGACTGGAAGTGCTGCTCGAGATCCTGCAGCTGATCCGTCGCGGAGTCCGACTGTTGCTTGAAAGTCACCTTCTCGGTCGGGTGATCCTTGTTCCACATCTGGGTGAGAGTCGGGATGGTGTTGCTGTTGTCCTTACCCTGGACCACGGTGATGGGGCCGCGGTCACTTGCAGCGGTGCCGCCGCCGCTACTACTGCTGCTCTTGCTGCTCGAACTGCATGCCGTCGCCGCAGTCGCGACGAGCGCGACGGACACTGCGACTACCGCCAGGCGGTCTTTTCGCATTCCTGGTCTCCTTCGTGGACACGGAAGCTGACGCGGCCGATACCGCTTACAACCGTGCACCCTCGCACCCGAGAACGAGACCCCGCTACGAGTGATCATTACCGATACGCAACCGTTACCTCATGGGTGTCGGCCCGAAACCGACCGTTGTTTTTGGCCCTGATTTGAGTCAGCTGGAGGCGCTCGGACGAGCTTGGTCGGATACCCGAGGTTTTGGATGGTGGCGACTATCCAGTCCGGGTAGGGCCTCCGGCTCTACCCGGAATTGATCGCCGACGCCCGGCGTTTGGACCGGTGTGCCTTGGCTGGCACACTGTCTGACAGAGGACCCGGCTCCGGTTCCCGACTGGACTGCCAACATGACGGCGACCTCTCGACCCGGCGGCCATTATCGGCACCGATTTCGGTGTCCCAGAAGGGAACCATCGTGAAGAACGGCATCCACCCCGACTATGTGGTAACCGAGGTGACGTGCTCGTGCGGCAACTCGTTCACCACCCGTAGCACGGCCAAGTCCGGCCAACTGCACGCTGAGGTGTGCTCGGCGTGCCACCCGTTCTACACCGGCAAGCAGAAGATAATGGATGTCGGCGGCCGGGTGGACAAGTTCGAGAAGCGGTACGGAAAGCGCACCCGCACCAACGCCTAGCTACCCCGACGGCGCCCGCCGGACGTGCCCTGGATGGCACGCCGGACGGGCGCCGTTCGCTTTGTCACGTCGGCACCGTGTCATTGTCGGCACCGTGTCATCGTCAGCAGCGGGTTCTCCCCGTACGAGGGTTCATAAGGTGATCTCATGGTTCAGGAAGCTGATGGATCGTCGACGCTTGCCCAGGTCCTGACGGAGTACGCCGAGACCGAAGCCGCGCTGTCGGACCCCGCGGTGCACGCCGACCAGTCCGCCGCGAGGCGACTAGGCCGACGGTTCGCCCAGCTTGCCCCGATTGTCGGCACGGCTCGCGAGCTCGAGGCCGTCCGCGCCGACGAACAAGCGGCCCGGGAACTGGGCGATCAGGACGAGGGGTTTGCCGCCGAAGCCGAGGAATTCGCCAGGCGAATACCCGCCCTGGAGGCCAGGCTGCGGGAATTGCTCATTCCGAAGGACCCGAACGACGCGAAGGACGTGCTGCTCGAGATCAAGGCGGGCGAGGGCGGCGAGGAGTCCGCATTGTTCGCCGGCGATCTGCTTCGGATGTACTTGCGCTATGCCGAGCTGCGCGGCTGGGTGACCGAGATACTTGCCGACGAAGAGACCGACCTCGGCGGGCACAAGTCGGTCACCGTCGCGATTCGGTCCCGCACTCCCGACCAGGCCGTATGGCAGCGGTTGAAATACGAGGGCGGCGTCCATCGAGTCCAGCGAGTGCCGGTGACAGAATCCCAGGGCCGGATCCATACCTCGGCGGTCGGCGTCCTGGTGTTTCCCGAGGCCGAAGAGGTCGAGGTCGACATCGACATGAACGACCTGCGCATCGACGTCTACCGCTCGTCCGGGCCGGGCGGCCAGAGCGTCAACACCACCGACTCGGCGGTCCGGATCACCCATGTGCCCACCGGGACGGTGGTCGCGATGCAGAACGAGAAGAGCCAGTTACAGAACCGAGAGGCCGGCATGCGGGTGCTGCGGGCCCGGCTGCTCGCGCTCGCGCAGGAGCAGGCTGACCAGGAGGCTTCCACAGCCCGACGCTCCCAGGTGCGCACCGTCGACCGCTCCGAACGAGTTCGTACCTATAACTTCGCGGAGAACCGGATCGCCGACCACCGGGTGAACTTCAAGGCGTACAACCTGGATCAGGTGCTCGACGGCGCCCTCGACGACGTCATCGACGCTCTGCTCAAGGCAGACAACGATGCCGCCCTGTCAGGCGATCAGGACCCCTGATGGCCGAGCGGAACCCCGGTACGGCCCTGACCCGGCCAGCGTTGACCCGTGCCGAACCTGGCCGTCCGGCCCTGACCCGGCCAGCGTTGACCCGGGCTTCGTCCCGGCTCGCCGCGGCCGGCGTCGGCTCGCCTCGAGTGGATGCCGAGTTGCTGCTCGCCCACATCCTGGGAGTCACTCGGAGCCGACTGGGCGGCGTCGACCATCTCGACGAGGCCGCCACCGAGGCCTTCGAGGGGCTTATCGCCCGACGTTCACGCGGCATCCCGGTGCAGCACCTGACCGGCAGGGCTCCGTTTCGTCACCTCGACCTCGCGGTCGGCCCGGGTGTCTTCATACCGCGTCCGGAGACCGAACTTCTGGTCGATCTGGTCGCTCCCGCCCTGGCCGGGCCCAGACTGCTGGTCGACCTCTGCGCCGGGTCGGGAGCCATCGCGCTGGCGGTCGCCAACGAGTTCCCGGAGGCCCGGGTCGTCGCGGTGGAGGTCTCGCCCGAGGCTCTGGCCTGGCTAGGCCGAAACGCCCGGGAACGTGCCGAGGCGGGGGATCGGCCGATCACGATCGTGGCGGCCGATATCACCGACCCGACGTTGCTGGCGGATGCGACCGGCGCGGCCGACGTGGTGCTGAGCAACCCGCCCTACGTCCCGGAAGCCATGCGGGGTGCGCTCGGCCGAGAGGTGGCGCACGATCCCGATGGTGCGCTGTTCGGGGGCGCCGACGGGCTGGCGCTCATGCCGGCCGTGCTGACGACGGCGGCCAGACTGCTGCGGCCGGGTGGGCTGCTGGCGGTCGAGCACGACGATTCGCATTCCGGGGCTCTGCTCGCCCTGCTCGAAGCGGCCGGTGACTGGACCGCGGTAACCGGGCACCGCGACCTGACCGGCCGTCCACGGTTCGTGCGAGCTGTCCGCCGCGGCCTGGCAGGATGTCGGTACGTGAGCGCGGGATGAGCGAGATCCTCGACTGTACCGATCCGGCGAATCGATCCGGCGCGATCGCCGCCGCCGCTCGGGCCGTGCAAGGCGGCTCGGTGATCGTGCTGCCTACCGACACGCTGTATGGAATCGGCGCCGACGCCTTCAGTCCCGCCGCGGTCAGCGGCCTGCTCGCCGCCAAGGGCCGGGGACGCGACATGCCGGTCCCGGTGCTCGTCGGCTCCTGGACCACCATCGACGGCCTGGTCGGTCACGTCACCAACGATATGCGGAACCTGATCGAGGCGTTCTGGCCGGGCGGACTGACTCTGATCGTGGAGCAGGCACCGTCGCTGGCCTGGGATCTCGGCGATGCCCGGGGCACGGTGGGCATCAGGATGCCGCTGCACCCAGTCGCACTGGAGTTGCTGGCCGAAACCGGTCCGTTGGCGGTCTCGTCGGCGAACCGGACGTCCCTGCCGCCGGCCCGGACGGTGCATCAGGCTCATGAACAGCTCGGGGAGTCGGTGTCGGTGTACCTCGACGGTGGTGCGACGACGCTCGGCAAGCCTTCGACGATCGTGGATCTGACCTCAGCCGTGCCGGCCGTCGTGAGAGAAGGCGCGGTGGCGTTCGAGACGCTACGCGAGGTGGTAACCAACCTCACCAGGGCGGGCTGATCAGCGCGCTCCCAAAAAGTCGGGGGGCCGTTGGATAGTCTCAACCTGATAGGCCGGAGCAACATCAGGGCCGTGCCGAACAATGAGGAGTGCTGGCGTAATGACTGATCAGTATTGGGGACCGGACTTCGCGTCGCTCCAGAAGCTGGACCCGGAGATCGCCGGCGTGGTCCTCGACGAACTCGATCGGCTGCGCGGCGGCCTTCAACTCATCGCAAGCGAGAACTTCACCTCGCCCGCCGTGCTTGCCGCTTTGGGTAGCACCCTGAGCAACAAGTACGCCGAGGGGTACCCGGGCCGCCGATACTACGGCGGCTGCGAGGTCGTCGATCGGGCGGAGCGGATCGGCATCGAACGCGCCAAGGCCCTGTTCGGCGCGGATCACGCGAACTTGCAGCCCCATTCGGGGGCAAGCGCGAACCTCGCCGCTTACGGAGCCTTCATGGCACCGGGGGACACCATGCTGGCCATGTCCCTTCCGCACGGCGGCCACCTCACCCATGGCAGCAAGGTGAGTTTCTCCGGTAAATGGTTCAACGCCGTGGGCTACGGGGTGCGGCCCGACACCGAGAACATCGACTACGACCAAGTCGGCGACCTTGCTCGGGAGCATCGGCCGAAGATGATCATCTGCGGTGGCTCGGCGATCCCACGGCTGATCGACTTCGCCGCGTTCCGAGAGATCGCCGACTCGGTGGGAGCGATCCTGCTGGTCGATGCCGCGCACTTCATCGGGCTGGTCGCGGGCAAGGCGATTCCGTCCCCGGTGCCCTACGCCGACGTCGTCACCTTCACTACCCACAAGGTACTGCGCGGTCCGCGTGGCGGGGCGCTGGTGTGTAAGGCCGAACACGCGGCCAAGCTGGACAAGGCGGTGTTTCCGATGATGCAGGGTGGCCCGCTGATGCACGCGGTTGCCGCCAAAGCCGTGAACCTCGCCGAATGTGCCACACCGGAATATCAGGCTTATGCCGCACAGGTCATCCGAAATGCTCGAACCCTCGCGTCCGGGCTGGCCGAGCGGGGCATGCGACCAGTCACCGGCGGCACGGACACCCACCTTGCGCTCATCGACCTCCGAGCCATCGGAGTATCCGGACGGGACGCCGAATCGCGCTGTGAGGCGGCCGGCATCGTGCTCAACAAGAACGCGATACCGAACGATCCGGCGCCGCCGTCGGTGGCTTCGGGCATTCGGGTCGGGTCACCGTCGGTGACGACCCAGGGTATGACCGAACCGCAGATGACCCAGATCGCCGACTTCATCACCCGCGCGGCCACGACCGACGACGCGGCCGTGCACGCCGAGATCCGCAGGCAGGTGGGCGAGCTCGTCGCCGCTCACCCGGCATACCCGAATACCCGGAGCTGATCGCGAAACCAGCCCGAGGTGCATCCGTCCCTGGAATACGGCCTGGTGGGCTGCATTGCCGCCATCGGTAGCTATTTGTGCACCCCGATCACCCGGCAGGTCGCCACCCGATGGGGCGCCGTGGCCAAGCCTCGCGACCGGGACGTGCACGCCGTGGATACGCCGCGGCTGGGCGGCGTAGCGCTGCTGGCCGGCTTCGCCGCCGCCATGGTCATCGCGCACGCTCTGCCGACCCTGCGGAGCACCTTCTCCAACGGAGCCGAGATCACCGGCGTGCTGTGGGGCGGACTCATCGTCTGCGCCCTCGGAGTGCTGGATGACCGATACGAGCTGGACTCCCTCACAAAATTCGCCGGGCAGGTGACGGCCGCGGCCGTGATGTCGGTCGTCGGCGGCATCCAGCTGCTGACGGTGTATCTGCCCTGGGGTCACACCGGTATCCTGCTCGACCGCGATGCCAGCGTGGAGCTGACCATCCTGCTGACGGTGCTGACCATCAACGCGATCAACTTCATCGACGGCCTCGATGGCCTGGCCGCCGGCGTGACGGCCATCCAGGGCGTGGCGTTCTTCGCCTACAGCTATCACCTTGCCGCATCGGGCAACACCGATATCGCCGCGCCGCCGACCCTGATCTGCGCCGGCCTCGTCGGGGCCTGTGTCGGATTCCTGCCGCACAACTTTTCGCCGGCCCGGATATTCATGGGCGATTCGGGCTCGATGCTGGTGGGGCTGATGCTTTCGGCCGCGGCCACGACGGCGGTCTCCAAGGCGGATCCGCAGGCCTTGGGCCGGGCGGGTGCGTTGCCGCTGTATCTGCCGCTGATCCTTCCGCTGCTGGTGTTGGCTCTGCCGTTCGGTGATCTGATTCTGGCCGTGATCCGCCGGTTGCGTCGCGGCCAATCGCCCTTCGCCCCGGACAAGGAGCACCTGCATCACCGGCTCATGGAGCTCGGCCACAGTCATCGGCGCGCCGTCCTGCTGCTGTACTTCTGGTCGGCGGTATTGGCCTTCGGCGCGGTGGCGATGGCCGTCACCAAGGGGCCATGGGTGGTCGTGACCGTAGTCTGCGGCCTGCTCGCCGCCGGCCTGCTCGCTACGGCGGTGCCCCGCATGCAGAGGTCCGCCCGTCCATGACGGCGACTCGCCTGCGCTGGGTGCTGCTCGCCGTCGCGGCCGCGGCCGGCGTTTTCGTCTTCGCGATCGTGCTGGACCCGGGGGTGCGTGCCGTGTGCAGCTACCTCGGGGGGCTGCTGATGGTGATCGGCGCATTCGAGTTCGGCGCGTTCAACATCCGCTTCACGGGCCGGTACCTACCGAGGTTGACGCTGGTCGTCGCGATGGCGAGCTACCTCACCACCGCGATCGCCTTCGGCTTGGTCCTGGCGGCCTCGACACCGCGGGTTGTCGACGCAACTGCGGTCGCGTCGGGCCTCCTGGTGGGACTGCCGATCTGGATTTGGACCGAAATCGCCCGTGTCAGGGTCCGGTCGGAGGTGCTGTAACGGCCTGTTAGCATCTCGGAACAGATGAACCGTCCCCCAGTCCCCAGCGCCCCGGCGCCGGGCGGTGATCCATGGGCAGCGTTCGGCTATCTGGTGGCCGGCGTCCTGTTCTACGGTCTCCTGGGCTGGGGACTGAGCATCTGGTTTCACGCCGAGTATTGGATCCCGATCGGAATACTGGTCGGGGCTGGCTTCGGGATCTATCTGGTGTTCGCCCGATTCAGCCTCCACGGATCTGATACGACAGCCGATAGCACGACGCATGACGATGTGGCAGCCCAGGAACAACGGCCGGAAAGCGATGACCGAGGAGAGACTGCGTGAGCCCCAACGGCCTGGTCCTAGCGAACGAAGGATTTCACGCGCCTGGACCGATTGACTTCTTCTTGCCCGACTTCACAGGCAAATCCTGGGATCAGGGCGGGTATCAGGTCCTGCTGACCAAGGCATCCATCCTACTGATTCTCGGCGGGGTGCTTGCCTACCTGTTCCTCGCCATCACCTCCCGCAAGGCGGCGGTGGTGCCGAGCAAGGCCCAATATCTTGGCGAGCAGGCCTATACCTTCGTGCGCAACGGCGTCGCCCAGGACGTCATCGGCCGGGATTACCTGAAGTATGTGCCGTTGCTGGTGTCATTGTTCTTCTTCGTCCTGTTCAACAATCTGTTCGGTATCGTGCCGATTCTTTCGTTCGCACCGTTCTCAAAGGCGAGTTTCGCGTATGGGCTGGCCGCTCTTGTGTGGATTATCTACAACGCGATCGGCATTGCGGACAAAGGACTTGTCGGCTACCTCAAGCACTCGACGGTGCCATCGGGCGTACCAGCGTGGATCCTGCCGCTGCTCATCCCATTGGAGTTCCTGTCCAATATCGTGATCCGCCCGGTCACCTTGTCGCTGCGGTTGTTCGCGAACATGTTCGCCGGCCACCTACTGCTCATCCTGTTCTCGACCGGAGGCGCATATCTGCTCATCAACGCCACCGGGTCGGTGGTGCTCAAGCCGGCTGGCATCCTTGCCTTCGCCCTCGGCATCGCGGTCGGTTTCCTCGAAGTCGTGGTCGCGGTCCTGCAGGCCTACGTCTTCACCCTGCTGGCGGCGCAGTACATCTCCGGTGTGCTCGCCAGTGACCACTGAGCTTCCGACGGACTTGTCCGCGCAACCAGCGCACCTCCGAATTACGGTCACCGTGACCGACAACGAAAGGAACGATCAATGACTGGCTCGCTCAACATGGTCGGCTACGGTCTCGCCGCCGTGGGCCCGGGTGTTGGTATCGGCCTGATCTTCGCGGCCTACATCAACGGCACAGCTCGCCAGCCGGAAATGCAGAGCCGCCTTCAGCCGATCGCAATCCTCGGCTTCGCCCTGGCCGAGGCGCTGGCCATCATCGGCATCGCGCTGGCCTTCGTGATCAAGTAGCAGCCACCGCAGCCCCGCCGATCCGAAGAGGTCCGATCCATGACACCGACCCTGTTGGCCGCCGAGCCGAACCCGTTGGGGTTCAATGTCGCCGAGCTGATCTTGGTTCTGCTGATCTTCGGGATTCTGCTGTTCCTGGTCTCGAAGTTCGTCGTTCCGCGCTTCGAGCGTGCCTTCCAGCTTCGGCGGGACGCCATCGAAGGCGGTATCGCCAGAGCGGAGGAGGCGCAGGCCGAGGCCGCGCGACTGCTGGAGCACTACAACGCGCAGTTGGCCGAGGCCCGCACCGAGGCCGCGCAGATCCGCGAGGGTGCCCGTGCCGAGGCGCAACACATCATCGAGGAGCTGCGCGCCCAGGCACAACAGGAGTCGGCCCGGATCGTCACGCGCGGGGAGGAGCAGCTGGCGGCCCAGCGCAGCCAGGTCGTACGCGAGCTTCGCGGTGAGATCGGCACGCTGGCCGTGGAGCTGTCCGAGAAAATCGTCGCTCAAAGGTTGAGCGACGACGAGGCGGTCCGTGGCACGGTCGACGCCTTTCTCGCCGACATAGAACGCCAGCAGGCGGCCGGGAGCGGGAGCTCGGCATGATTCACGCGGCTTCCCGTCATGCGCTCGCGGAACTGCGCGAGCGTCTGAACGCGGTGTTGCCCTCGTTGGCCTCCGGAGACGGAGCGAGCCTGGAGACCTTCGCGCGTGAGTTGTACTCGGTCTGCGACCTGCTGGCCGGTCAGCCCCGATTGCGCCGCACGCTGGCCGATGCGTCCACCAATGATTCGACCCGGGCGAACCTGGCTCGGACGTTGCTGCGCGGCAGGATCTCCGAAGGCGCCGTCGAACTGGTCGCCTCGGCGGTCGAGCTGCGGTGGTCGTCGCCATGGGACCTCGCGGACAGTCTCGAGATAAGCGCCGACGATGCGCTGTTGTCCGCGGCCGAGGAGCTGGGCCAACTCGACGAGGTCGAGGACGAGCTCTTCCGGTTCGAGCGGATCCTGGCCAATTCCGGTGAGTTGGTCGCCGCGCTGGACGAGGGCGGCGTGCCCGCCGAACGCCGGGCTGGACTGCTGAATTCCGTCCTGGATGGCAAGGTGCACCCGATCACCTCGGAACTGCTGCGTCATGCGGTCGGCAGCGAGCGCAAGCGCAACCTCGAGCTGGCTATCGACAACCTGCTCGAAGCGAGCGCGGCACGCCGCGAGCGGTCGGTAGCCCGGGTGATCTCGGCCAGCGAGCTGACCGACGAGCAGTCCGACCGCCTGGGTACGGCGCTGAGCCGGATCTACGGCCGGCCCATCAACGTGCGAAGCGCGGTCGATCCGGACGTACGGGGTGGCTTGGTGGTCCGGGTGGGCGATGAGGTCATCGACGGCACGGTCGCCACCAGGCTCGCGGCGACGCGCGCCGCGCTGGCGGGTTGAACCGAACCGTAGAACCGACAGACCCAACTGAAATGATGACCTGACCTTCCACGATCGAGATTGAGGAACCAAGATGGCTGAGCTCACGATCTCCGCCGACGAGATCCGGAATGCGCTCGAGGGCTATGTGTCCTCCTACTCTCCGGAGGCCTCCCGCGAGGAGGTCGGTGTCGTTTCCGATACCGGAGACGGCATCGCCCACGTCGAAGGTCTGCCGAGTGCTATGACGAACGAGCTGCTCGAGTTCTCGGGCGGCACCCTCGGGCTGGCCCTCAATCTCGACGTCCGTGACATCGGTGTCGTGATTCTCGGCGACGCGTCCCGGATCGAAGAAGGACAGCAGGTCAAGCGCACGGGCGAGATCCTCTCCGTTCCCGTGGGCGACGCGTTTCTCGGACGGGTCGTCAACCCGCTCGGCCGGCCCATCGATGGGCTGGGCGAGATCGAGTCGAGCGAACGCCGGGCGCTGGAGCTTCAGGCGCCCACCGTGGTTCAGCGCCAGGAGGTCCGGGAGCCGCTGCTGACCGGTATCAAGGCCATCGACGCGATGACCGCCATCGGACGAGGCCAGCGGCAGCTGATCATCGGCGATCGACAGACCGGCAAGTCGACGGTCGCCCTCGACGCGATCATCAACCAGCGCGACAACTGGCAGTCCGGTGACCCGAAGAAGCAGGTGCGCTGCATCTACGTCGCGATCGGGCAGAAGGGCTCGACCATCGCGGCGGCCAAGCAGACCTTGGAAGAGGCCGGTGCGCTGGAGTACACCACCATCGTGGCCGCTCCCGCTTCGGACTCGGCCGGATTCAAGTACCTCGCCCCGTACACCGGATCGGCGATCGGCCAGCATTGGATGTATGCCGGCAAGCACGTCCTGATCGTGTTCGACGACCTGTCCAAGCAGGCCGAAGCCTATCGGGCTGTATCGCTGCTGCTGCGACGGCCGCCGGGTCGCGAAGCCTATCCGGGTGACGTCTTCTACCTGCACTCACGGCTGCTGGAGCGCTGCGCCAAGCTGTCGGACGAGCTGGGCGGCGGTTCGATGACCGGCTTGCCGATCATCGAGACCAAGGGAAACGACGTCTCGGCCTACATCCCGACCAACGTCATTTCGATCACCGACGGCCAGTGCTTCCTGGAAACGGACCTTTTCAACTCCGGTGTTCGTCCGGCCATCAATGTCGGCATCTCGGTGTCCCGCGTCGGCGGCGCCGCCCAGTCCAAGGCCATGAAGTCGGTGGCGGGGCGGCTGCGTGTCGACCTGGCGCAGTACCGCGAACTCGAGGCGTTCGCGGCCTTCGGCTCAGATCTCGACAAGGCCAGCCAGCAACAGCTTCGACGCGGCTCTCGACTGGTCGAGCTGCTCAAGCAGCCCGCCGCGTCTCCGTTCTCCGCCGAGCGTGAGGTCGTCTCGATCTGGGCGGGCACCACCGGTCAGCTCGACGACCTCGAGGTCTCCGACGTTCGGACCTTCGAGGCTGGACTGCACGACTACATCGCGCACAACAAGCCCGAGATCTTCAATGACATCGTCAACTCCGGCCAGCTCTCCGACGACACCCTCGGGCTGCTCGAAGCCGCGGTAACCGAGGTCAAATCACAGTTCGAGGCCGACAAGTCCGCGGCGAAGCAGTAGCTGATGGGCGCCCAGCTTCGGGTTTACCGCCGGCAGATCAAGTCGGTCCAGTCGACCAAGAAGATCACCAAGGCGATGGAGCTCATCGCCGCGTCCCGCATCGTCAAGGCGCAGAACCGGGTCAATGCGGCGAGGCCGTATGCCGACGAGCTGACCCGGGCGCTGGCCGCCCTGGGTACCGACACCTCCCTCGGTCACCCGTTGCTGACCGGCGTCGAGCACCCGCGGCGAAGCGGCATCCTGTTGGTCACCTCCGATCGGGGCCTGGCCGGCGGATACAGCGCGAACGCCATCAAGAAGGCCAACGAGCTCGCCGACACCATCCGGTCCGACGGTAAGCAGCCGGTGCTCTATGTCATCGGCCGCAAGGGTGTCGGCTACTACCGCTTTCGTCAGATCACCTTGGCCAACAGCTGGACCGGCTTCTCCGAGCAGCCGACCTTCTTGGATGCGCGGGATTCGACAGATACGGTGGTGTCCGCCCTGACCGCGACGAGCGAGGGCGAGTCGCACGGTGCTCCGGGAATCGACGAACTCCATGTCGTTTACACCCGGTTCGACTCCATGGTGACCCAGACTCCGGTGGCCGAACTGGTCTCACCGGTCCGACTAGCGCAGGCCGGCTCGGACGACGGGCAGGAATCCGACGCCCACCCGCCGGCGTACGAGTTCGAGCCGGAGCCGACGGAGCTGCTGTCGGAGTTGCTGCCTCGCTATATCCGCGCTCGGATCTTCTCCGCGCTGTTGGAGTCGGCCGCGTCGGAGTCGGCGGCCCGCCGACGAGCGATGAAGTCGGCCTCGGACAACGCCACGGACCTGATCCGGACCTACACCCGGCTGGCCAACCAAGCTCGGCAGGCCGAGATCACCCAGGAAATCAGCGAGATCGTCGGCGGCGCCGATGCTCTTGCCGCAGCAGGAAGTGACCAGTAGATGACCACTCTCATCGACAGCAGTGTTTCCAACGCCTCCGACCGTCCACCGGCAGCGGCCGGTCGAGTGGTACGGGTGATCGGGCCGGTCGTCGACGTCGAGTTCGGCCGCAACAGCATCCCGGAGCTGTTCAACGCCCTGACAGTGCCGATCAAACTCGGCGAACTGTCGAAAACCCTGACGCTGGAGGTGGCTCAGCACATCGGGGACGACATGGTCCGCGCCATCGCCCTACAGCCGACCGACGGCCTGGTGCGCGGTGCCGAGGTCACCGACACCGGCGCGGCCATCAGCGTTCCGGTCGGTGACATCACCAAGGGCCACGTCTTCAACGCCTTGGGTGTTCCGATGGATGAAGCCGGCCAGGGCCTGGAGTTTCCCGAGCGGTGGTCGATCCACCGTGACCCGCCGCCGTTCGACCAGCTCGAGTCGAAGACCGAGCCGATGTGGACCGGCATCAAGGTCATCGACCTGCTGACCCCGTACGTGACGGGCGGAAAGATCGGCCTGTTCGGCGGTGCCGGGGTCGGTAAGACGGTGCTCATCCAGGAGATGATCTACCGGGTCGCGGAGAACTTCGGTGGGGTGTCGGTATTCGCCGGGGTCGGCGAACGCACCCGTGAAGGCAACGACCTGATCGCGGAGATGACCGAGTCCGGCGTGCTCGAGAAGACCGCGCTGGTGTTCGGCCAGATGGACGAGCCACCGGGCACCCGGCTTCGGGTCGCGTTGTCCGCACTGACCATGGCCGAGTACTTCCGCGACGTCCAGGGGCAGGACGTCCTGCTGTTCATCGACAACATTTTCCGGTTCACCCAGGCGGGTTCGGAGGTGTCGACGCTACTCGGCCGGATGCCGTCCGCCGTGGGCTATCAGCCGACGCTGGCAGATGAGATGGGTCAACTCCAGGAGCGGATCACGTCCACCCGCGGCCACTCGATCACCTCGATGCAGGCCATCTACGTGCCCGCCGACGACATCACAGACCCGGCGCCGCACACCGCGTTCGCCCATCTCGATGCCACCACAGTGCTGTCTCGTCCGATCTCTGAGAAGGGCATCTATCCGGCGGTGGACCCGTTGGACTCCACGTCGAGGATTCTCGATGCCCAATACATCGGGCAGGAGCACTACGACGTCGCCGGGGAGACCAAGCGGATCCTCCAGCGCTATAACGAGCTCCAGTCGATCATCGCCATCCTGGGCATCGACGAACTCTCCGAGGAGGACAAGGTACTGGTCGGCCGGGCCCGCAGGATCGAGCGGTTCCTGTCGCAGAACACCTTCGTGGCCAAGCAATTCACCGGAATAGAAGGCTCGTTCGTACCCATCGAAGAGACCATCGACGCGTTCAAGCGACTGGCCGCCGGCGACTTCGATGATTACCCGGAGCAGGCCTTCTTCATGTGCGGTGGCGTCGAGGACCTGGAAAAGAAGGCCCACGAGTTGAAGAACGCCTAATTCATAGCGCTGCGATATTCAAAGCGTGGCAATCTTCATAGCGCGGCAATTCGACAGGATGGATGCGGATGGCAACGATGCAGGTCGAGCTGGTCTCGGTCGAGCGGCCGATCTGGTCGGGCGAGGCCAACGCGATTTACGCCCGTACAATCGACGGTGAGATCGGCGTCCTGCCGGGTCACGTCCCGCTGCTGGGAGCTCTTGCGCCGGGCTGGATGGTACGGATCCAGCAGGCCGACGGTGTCGAGCGACGGGTGGCCGTGCACGGCGGATTTCTCGCTGTGCGGAAAGACGGGGTGTCAGTGCTGGCGGAGATGGCCGAGTCGTCTGACGAGATCGACGTGGCCCGGGCCCGTGAGGCGCTCGAGCGGGTCGGCAGCGGCACCGATGAAGAGACCGTCGCGGCGCGCAATCGGGCACTCGCCAGGCTTCGCGCGGCTGGCGAGCCGATATGAACGGGCTTGCCGTTTCGCCGGTGACCGGCGATTCGGCCAGTTGCTGACGGGGGCACGAGGTGACGTTGGTCGAGTGGATCGGCGTCGCCGCATTGTGCCTGTTACTTGTCGGCAGTTCCGCTGCTTGGTCGCTGGTTGTGCTGCACCTGCGTCGGATGGTCGCGGCAGACGGCGGTTTGACCGTCGCATTGAAGCGCGGAGAGGCACGCTGGGCTAATGGCGTCGGCCGCTACGCCAGTGACCAGCTCGTCTGGTACCGCACGCTCTCGCTGTCACCGACGGCGGACCTGCGGATGCCACGCGCTGAACTGAAAGTGCTATCCAGACGTTGCTGGGATCCACGCCAGGACGTAGCGCTGTTTTCGGATTTGTCCATTGTGGAATGCCGGTTTCGGGATGAAGTAATCTGTCTCGGGTTTCCGGGCAACGGCGTCACCGGCTTTCTGTCCTGGCTGGAGGCCTCCGCACCCAGCTTTTGAGCACCGCAACGCTACTCGCTTCCGCCCGGGTGCCACAGCACGTCGCCGTCGGGATTCGCCGTCCGGGCCAGTATGAACAACAGGTCAGAGAGCCGATTGAGATACGTCGCGACCAGTGGGTTGGTGCGCTCGGGATCGGCTTCGATGAGCGCCCAGGTGCTGCGTTCAGCGCGACGAGCGATGGTGCGTGCCACATGTAGCAGCGCGGCCCCGGCGGTGCCTCCGGGCAGAATGAAGCTGGCCAGCTTGGGCAGCTGTCCGTTGTATTCGTCGCACCAGCCCTCCAGGCGCGTGATGTAGGGCTGGGTAATCCGCAGCGGCGGGTATTCCGGGTTGTCGGCGATCGGATTGCACAGATCGGCGCCCACGTCGAACAGATCATTCTGGAGGCGCCCAAGCACGGTGGCGACCTCATCGCGCAGATCGCCCAGCGACACCGCGACACCCAGGGCGGCGTTGGTTTCGTCTGAATCGGCGTAGGCCGCGACCCGAAGGTCGGTCTTGGCCACCCTGCTCATATCACCGAGCGCGGTGGTCCCGGTGTCACCGGTCCGGGTGTAGATACGGGTCAGATGCACGGCCATATCGGCCAATCTAGCCGGACGATCAATTATCCACACCGGCCGGACCGCCGAGCGGTTCGCTGTGGCGTCAGGCGCATTGGTCCGGCACGACAGGGTGGGGTCGTGGGACGCGCCCACTAGGCTGACCGGGTGCAGGTATTACGGGTAGTGGGCGGTGCTCGACTTGCCGGCGAGGTGCCGGTCGTCGGGGCGAAGAACAGCGTGCTCAAGTTGATGGCCGCGACGCTGCTGGCCGCGGGCGAATCGACGATCTCCAACCTGCCTGCCATCTCCGACGTGACGATCATGAACCAGCTGCTGCAGCGCCTGGGGTGCCAGGTCACCGAGGATCGGGATCTGACGGGCACCGATGTCGTGTCGATCAAGGTGCCCGATATGCCGGAACACCGGGCGCCGTATGAGCTCGTGCGGAAGATCCGGGGTTCCATCTGCGTGCTGGGACCGCTGCTCGCCCGCTGCGGAAGGGCTCAGGTGGCCCTGCCTGGCGGTGATGCGATCGGATCGCGGCCGCTGGACATGCACCTGATGGGTTTGGAGCGAATGGGTGCGCGGGTGCGGGTGGAGCACGGCTACATCATCGCCGAAGCCGACACGCTACGCGGCAGCACTATCTGGCTGGACTTTCCGAGTGTCGGGGCAACCGAGAACATTCTGACCACCTCGACCCTGGCCAAGGGCACCACCGTCATCGACAACGCCGCCCGCGAGCCGGAGATCGTCGACCTGTGCACCATGCTGGTGGCGATGGGAGCGCAGATCGACGGAATCGGGACGTCGACCATCGAGGTCACCGGCGTCGACTCGTTGCGGCCGACCTCCCACACCGCGGTGGCCGATCGAATAGTGGCCGGCACCTGGGCGATCGCCGCCGCGATGACCGCCGGTGACGTCACGGTTCGGGGGGCCAAGGCAGCACATCTCGAGATCGCCCTGGACAAGCTGTCCTACGCGGGGGCGACCGTCGAATTGGTGCCGGACGGCTTCCGGGTCTCGGCTACCGAGCGCTTGCGCAGCTTCGACGTGGTGACACTGCCCTACCCGGGGCTGGCCACCGACCTTCAGCCACAGGCGATAGCGTTGTTGTCGGTGGCCGAGGGTACGGCGATGATCACCGAGAATCTGTTCGAGGCTCGTTTCATGTTCTGCGACGAGATTGCCCGAATGGGTGCCGACGTCCGCACCGACGGTCACCATGCGGTAATCAGGGGCAAGCCCGAACTGTCCGGTGCGCCGGTCAGGGCCACTGACATCCGGGCCGGGGTTGGACTCGTTCTGGCCGGCCTGGTGGCCGACGGCGTGACGGAGGTTTCGGAGATCCATCACATTGACCGCGGCTATGTCCGCTTCGACGAGCAAATGCGGGCCCTGGGGGCCGATGTTACGCGGGTCGACTCCGACTCCTTCGGCGCCTGACCACGGTTGCCTGACCGGGCGTCAATGGTTTGCCAGCACGTCAGCTCGGCCGTGCGCAGCCCGACATGGCGTCAGCTCGACAGCACGATGTTCGCCCGTTCGGCGTCCGGCGAGAACACCAGCACGTCGTAGCGGTCCCGATCCAGCCGCGACAGCGAGCACCGGATACCGTTCTCGGACAACCGGTTCTTGGCCTGAAGCGCCGAAGCTCGGCTGGCTTCCCGCAGCACGGGCGTCAACATTCCGAGATCTGCGTCCGGGCCATGAGCGGGTCGCCCGGTGCGCGGCCGCGAGGTACCGAACACCCAACGCAGGATCAGGATCAGCCCGGCCGCGACGGCGAAAGCCGAACCGAGCACGCTCAGGTCGAAGCCCACGGTGCCTCCTTCATCCGGACAGCTGATCCGGATACAGTCCCGCTGGGTGTCGGCAAGTCTCACATCGGGCAATGTGCCGACGGTTAGGCGGAGGAGAATCTACATGACACAGCAGGTGGCCATCATCGGCGCTGGACTGATGGGATCCGGCATTGCCCAGGTTTCCGCGCTGGCGGGCCTCGACGTTGTGTTGTGCGACGTCTCCGACGAAGCGCTGCTCCGGGGCCGGGCAGCGATGGAAAAGTCGCTCATCAGGTTCGCCGAGAAGGGAAAGATCGGCGAGTCCGACGTGGACGCGGCGCTGCAACGGATCAACCTCAGCACCGATATGGGCGCCGTCGCGGGCGCCGAGCTCGTGGTCGAGGCCGTCTTCGAGGACCTCGACGTCAAACGCGAGATATTCCGCTCCCTCGATTCCCTCTGTTCCGACGACGCGGTGCTGGCTTCCAACACCTCGGCGATTCCGATCACTCAGCTGGCCGCCGCGACGGGTCGTCCCGAGTCGGTGGTGGGAACCCATTTCTTCTCACCCGTCCCGATGATGGCGTTGTGCGAGCTCGTCCGGGGTTTCAAGACGTCGGACGACACTCTGGCCGCCGCGCGGGTGTTCGCTGAGCGGATCGGCAAGACCTGCATCGTCGTCAACCGGGACGTTGCCGGCTTCGTGACGACCCGCCTCATCGCCGTGCTGGCCAACGAAGCGGTCCGGCTGGTCGAGAGCGGGGTGGCCTCGGCCGAGGACATCGATACCGCCTGTCGGCTGGGTTTCGGGCACCCCATGGGTCCGTTGACGACCCTGGATCTGACCGGGGTGGACATCATGCGCAACGCCACCAACAACATCTACAACGACACCCGCGACCCCAAATTCGCCGCCCCCGAACTACTCTCGCGGATGGTCGTCGCCGGCGATCTGGGTCGCAAGAGCGGGCGCGGCTTCTATTCCTACTGACCCAAGCTGACCGCTGAGTGTGTGTTCGGTAAGCCACACCGGACTACTGTCCGGTAGCGATCGATGTCACACTCGGCCGGTGCCTTACCCGACTGATTCCGAGCGCGACAAGCCATGGGTGATGCGGACCTACGCTGGACACTCGAGTCCGGCCGAATCCAACGCGCTCTACCGCCGAAACCTCAACAAGGGTCAGACAGGTCTGTCTGTTGCATTCGACCTACCGACCCAGACCGGTTATGACCCGGATGCCGAACTCGCCCGCGGCGAGGTCGGAAAGGTAGGCGTTCCGATCGCACATCTCGGTGATCTGCGGGCGTTGTTCGACGGTATTCCGCTCGAGCGGATGAATACCTCCATGACCATCAACGCGCCGGCCATGTGGCTGCTCTCGCTCTACCTGGTCGTGGCAGAGGAACAGGCGCTGGCGGCCGGACGGGATCCCGCGGCGGTTCGGGCCGCGCTTACCGGAACGACCCAGAACGACATCGTCAAGGAGTACCTGTCTCGCGGCACGTTCATATTCCCGCCGGAACCGTCGCTGCGGCTCATCACGGACATGATCGCGTACACGGTCAGCGAGGTTCCCAAGTGGAATCCCATCAACATCTGCAGTTACCACCTGCAAGAGGCCGGTGCGAGCCCGGTCCAAGAGGTCGCGTTCGCCTTGAGCACAGCCATTGCCGTGCTCGACTCGGTCCGCGATTCCGGCCAGGTGCCGGCCGAGAAGTTCGGCGAGGTGGTCGCACGGATTTCGTTCTTCGTCAATGCCGGGGTGCGGTTCGTCGAAGAGATGTGCAAGATGCGGGCGTTCGTCCAACTCTGGGATGAGATCACGGCTGATCGGTATCGCGTCGCAGACGACAAGCAGCGCCGATTCCGTTACGGCGTCCAGGTGAACTCGCTGGGGTTGACAGAGGCGCAACCGGAGAACAACGTGACCCGGATCTTGCTGGAGATGCTGGCGGTCACGCTGTCCCGGGAGGCTCGGGCCCGTGCGGTCCAGTTGCCCGCCTGGAACGAGGCCCTTGGACTGCCCCGACCCTGGGACCAGCAGTGGTCGCTGCGCATGCAGCAGGTCCTCGCGCTCGAGACCGACCTGCTGGAGTACGACGACATTTTCGGCGGGTCGACGGTGGTCGAGGCGAAGGTGGCCGACATCGTGGCCGGTGCCCGAGCCGAGATAGACCGGGTGCAGCAGATGGGCGGGGCGGTGGCCGCTGTCGAGTCCGGATACCTGAAATCGGCGCTGGTCTCCTCGTTGGCCCGACGCCGCCGCCGGATGGAGAGCGGCGAGGATGTGGTGGTCGGAGTAAATCGCTATACCGAGACCGAGCCGAATCCCTTGCTGTCAGATGTCGACGGCTCGATCCTGACCGTGGCCGCGGATGTCGAGTCCGCCGCGGCGGACGCGGTTCGCAACTGGCGTGCCGAACGCGACTCCGAAGTCGCCGGGGCCGCGCTCAGCGCTCTCAAAGCGGCTGCCGCCACCGGCGAGAACCTGATGGAGCTGTCCATTGAATGCGCCCGCGCGGGCGTCACGACCGGCGAGTGGTCCGGCGCGCTTCGAGACGTCTTCGGCGAGTACCGGGCCCCGACCGGAGTCAGCGGCGCGAGCACCGGAAGCGGCGACGAGGCTTTCGCCGAGGTCCGGCGCCGCGTCAAGCAGACCGGGGCCGAGCTCGGCGGCGCGCTGAAGTTCCTGGTGGGTAAGCCCGGCCTGGATGGTCATTCGAACGGCGCCGAGCAGATCGCCGTGCGGGCCCGGGACGCCGGATTCGAGGTCGTCTACTCCGGAATCCGACTGACCCCCGCCCAGATCGTCGCATCCGCGATCGAGGAGGACGTCGACGTCGTCGGGCTCTCGGTGCTGTCCGGTTCGCACCTGTCCGTGGTGCCGGACGTGCTGGACGGCCTGCGAGCGGCCGGCCTGGATGACGTCGCGGTGGTGGTGGGTGGCATCGTGCCGGACGCCGACGCCATCCGGCTGCGGGAACTCGGTGTGGCCCGGGTCTTCACCCCCAAGGATTTCGAGATAAGCAAGGTGCTGGACCAGGTTGTGGACGCCATCCGGGAGTCGCACGCCTTGGTGTAGCGGGGATCACGGCGCGTCTGGTCGCAACGTGGGTAGGCTGCCCGGCGTGCGCCTGGTCATAGCTCGTTGCTCGGTGGACTACGTGGGCCGCCTGACCGCGCACCTGCCGATGGCGTTGCGATTGCTGATGGTCAAGTACGACGGTTCGGTCCTGGTGCACTCCGACGGCGGGTCTTACAAGCCGCTCAACTGGATGTCACCGCCCTGTCGCCTGGACGAGGCCGACGGCGCCTGGACCGTCACGAACAAGGCCGGTGAGCAACTGCTGATCACGATCGACGAGGTGCTGCACGATTCCCGCCACGAGCTCGGAGTCGATCCCGGCCTGGTCAAGGACGGAGTCGAGGCGCATTTGCAGATCCTGCTGGCCGAGCACATCGAAACGCTGGGGCTGGGCTACCGCCTTGTCCGGCGGGAATACCCGACCGCGATCGGGCCGGTGGATATCCTGGCTCGTGATGGCCATGGGTTTGCCGTTGCCGTGGAGATCAAGCGCCGGGGCGAGATCGACGGGGTCGAGCAGTTGACCCGGTACCTGGAACTGCTCAATCGAGACCCGCTGCTCGCGCCGGTTCGGGGCGTGTTCGCCGCGCAGGAAATCAAGCCGCAAGCCCGGACGCTCGCGCGCGACCGTGGTATCGACTGCCTGGTGCTTGACTACGATTCGCTGCGCGGTCGCGACGATCCGTCCCAGCGGCTCTTTTAGGCCGAGTGCTTGGGTAGACGTCCCACGGGGCAGAGTTACTTACGGGTAGCCCTGGGTGTGCCCGTTGCTCGCCGGGCCTACCCGGTTCGGGTTCGCCACGCCGCCGACATCGGCTCCGCGCGGCTGTACCGCCCGGCCGCCAGCGCCACCTACCCAGGCCTGGGGCCGATCCTGTCGCGGCCGATCAAGTGGGACCTCATCGCTCAGCAGTACGACCAGATGGTCAGATGCGCCGTGCGTTGCAACTCGGCACCGCGGAACGACGACGAACCCGGAGCGGCGGCGTAACGCCAGGCTGTCAAAACACTACCGATTTCGGTAGTGTTTTGACATGGAGGTGGGTGATGAGCGCACGAGAAGTCCTCTGGGAGCAGGCGGTGAACCAGTACGGCTATGTCACTGTGCGCGATGCTCTCGATCTAGGTATTGATCGGCTCACTGTCGACAAGCTGGCTGCACGCGGCCAGATCGAGCGGGCCGCGCACGGGGTGTACCGATTTCCTCAGCTCCCGGTCACCAACTACGACCCCTACATGCTGGCCGTGCTGTGGGCCGGCACCGGCCGCGCCTGCCTGAGCCACGACACCGCGCTCGTCGCCTACGAGGTGAGCGACATCAACCCCGATCGCATCCACATCACCGTGCCGAAAACCCGCCGGGTCCGCCGCAGCGGCGGCGAGCTGTACATCGTGCACCACGAGGACCTTCCGCCCGAGCAGATCGGCTGGTGGCAGCAGATCCCGACGGTGACGCTGCCGACTGCGATCGTCCAGTGCATCACCAGCGGCGTGCCCGGCTACCTTCTTCGGCAGGCGCTCACCGCCGGCCGCGACCGTGGCGCCCTCACACCCGCAGAGATGGAGAACATCACCCGGCATCTGGAGGCCCGAGATGGCGGCTGATTACCCGCCCCAACGCGCGGACGGTCCCCTGGATCGGCTGTCCTCGCTACACGAGCGCGGAAAGGAACCGGCCTCCAAGAGTATCCTCAACGCATGGGTGAACCAGGCCCAGCCATACATCGGCCTCGACACCGGTCGGCTGGGCTGGCTGATCGCCTCGACCGTGATCGTCGCCGTGCTACAACGGGCCATCGACAAGGACGGGCGGTCACGGTTCCTGCTCAAAGGCGGTACCTATCTCCAACACCGCCTATCGTGGACCGGCCGCCCGACGAAGGACGTCGACGGCATGGTCCGCGGCGACATCGAGGAGTTCCTTGCCGTCGTCGACGACGCGCTGCGCCTGCCGTGGGGGCCCTTGACGCTTACCCGCGACCCGGTCGAGGTCATCAACACGCCCGGCAAGATCGTGAAGCCACGTCGGTTCGACGTGCTCGTGTCCCTGAAGGGCCAGGTGTGGCGGCGCATCCAAGTCGAGGTCTCTCCCGACGAGGCCGGAGCCTCCGACGGGCAGGACATCCTCACTGCGCCAGGGCTTCACTACTTCGGGCTACCCAGTCCGGATCGTCTGGTCGGTATCGCTATGCGGTTCCAGATCGCTCAGAAGATTCACGCGTGCACCGATCCTCACGAGCCACCTGAGCTGCGCAACGACCGCGCGCGCGACGCTGTGGATCTGCTCCTCCTGCGCGACCTTGTCGCCACCGAGCAGACCCCGACGCTCGCCGAACTCAGACAGGCATGCGTCGCCTTGTTCGCCGCCCGGGCCGCGGAGGCACGGGCACTCGGCCGACCGGATCGCCCCTGGCCCCCGACGGCCGTTGCGCTCGACCACTGGTCCACCGACTATGCGACGGCGGCGACCTTAGGTGGCATCACCCTCCCGCTCAAGGTGGCCATCGCCGAACTCAACGTCTGGATCCTCGCCATCGACTCGGCCGCGACTACGGCCTCGGACCCGCAGCCCGAGCCGGCGCCGTGACGATGCCGCCGCGCCGGGTTGAGTGTATGTACGGTCGCTAATGCAATCCGCACCGCGCTCGCCAGGGCCGACTTGACCGGGCAGGCCCGCCGCACCTACCTTTCCCGCGTGCGGGTCTACCTCGGGTAGCTCGCCGACATCGAAGTTGACGGTGACCCTTCACAGACCCGGCCGCCGCCGTGTGGGCGACCCGCGACTACAAGACCTACCTGTACGGCACGCTCAAACGCGCACCGGCCACCGTCAACGCCGCCCTCGCCGTCTTATCCGATCTGGCCATCCGACGCGGCCTCGGCAAACTCGACGGCAACCAGATCGCCCGCCTCGACCTGGATGACCTGCCCACCACTCAACGCCGGCCACGGCTGAGCATCAGCAATCTATTTCTGGTTCGTGAGGTCCTAATGGCTGCGTTACTACGGAGTCGTGATCGCCGGATGGCTGGGTCACAGCTAGGCGAATAGGCTTT
>Ga0307504_10000056_pt1 | contig 23460 bp, 22 predicted proteins | sample 19_S_MG_FD_194516 | JGI IMG/M metagenome (GOLD analysis project Ga0307504, IMG submission 194516) | Soil microbial communities from Populus trichocarpa stands in riparian zone in the Pacific Northwest, United States - 19_S | ecosystem: Environmental > Terrestrial > Soil > Riparian zone > Trees... | reverse complement strand
GGCGCGCTGCACGAGGGCCGCAGCTCGCGCCGCCGGGGCCGACTCGGCGAGATGGGCGGCCGTCGCGGGTGCGGTTCATCAGCATCGCAATATACCTCCGGCGGGACCAGTCGGATTCGGCTCGGGCTTCGGCTTCAACCAGGTCAGACTACTGACCGGTAGGATCGGCCGAACCGACTGTTCCATGAGAAGGGTCGTCATGACCGACACGGTGGATGCCGCACGAGGTTCCCGGCTGCCACGGTCAGCACGCCGCAAGCAGTTGTTGGCCGCCGCACAGGACGTGTTCGTGAATAACGGATACCACGCGGCCGCGATGGACGACATCGCGATCAGAGCAGGCGTTTCCAAGCCCGTTCTCTATCAACACTTTCCGGGAAAGCTCGATCTGTACCTCGCACTGCTGGACACCCACGCCGAAGGGCTGGTTCAGCGTGTCCGGCTAGCCCTCGCCGAAACGGACGACAACCGGGTCCGAATTCACAATGTGATGACCGCGTACTTCGACTTCGTGGACGGCGAGTCCCGCGGCGACGAAGGTGCGTTCCGGCTCATCTTCGAGTCCGATCTCGGCAACGAGCCAGCGGTCCGCGAACGAGTCGACCGAGTGGCACGGCTCACCATGCAGGCGGTCGCCGACACCGTGGCCGCCGACACCGGACTGTCTCGGCCACAGGCAGAACTGCTGGGCGTCGCACTCACCGGCGCCGCGCAGATCGCGGCCACCTGGTGGTTGGACGCCGACCGCCCGGTGGAGAAGGCTGAGGCGGTGCGCCTGCTGGAGACCCTCCAGTGGCGCGGGATCTCCCACTTCCCCCGGGCGGGATCCAACCCGGACGGAGTGTCGGCGGGCTCCGTGTGAGTCCAACCGGACGGCGATCAATTCGGAACCTCCGCCGACCCTCGGCTAGCGTGAACCGAACGAACCGGCTAGCCGCACTCTCAGCGGCACAGATACCTGGAGGCTTCTCGTGGAGGTCAAGATCGGCGTGCTGCACACACCTCGCGAGATCACGTTGGAGAGCACCCAGAGTCCGGCCGAGGTCGAGAAGCTCGTAGCCGACGCGTTGAAGAGCGTAGACGGGCAGCTATCGCTGACCGATGAACGGGGACGAAAGGTGATCGTGCCGGCCAACCTGGTGGCTTACGTCGAAATCGCCCAGGCGGATGTGCGCCGGGTGGGTTTCGTCGCGGGTTGACCTCGGTGCCTGGTCGCGCGGAAGTCAATTCGACAGGCCGATTGCCGTCATCCGCTCGGTGTGCCGTCGGGTGATCCGCTCCACCATCGCCGAAATGCCGCTCAGATCACCGACGCCACCCACGATGAGCAGGGCCAGCGCATCCCGCTCGGCCGCCACCCGTTGGGTCTGACTGATGGCCTCGCCTACCAGCCGCCGCCCCCAGAGCGACAACCGGGCGGCCGCCGTGGGATCGCTGGCGATGAGAGCGCCGACCTCGCGAATGGCGAAGGCGGAGTGCCCTGAGTCCGCGAGTGCCTCGGTGACCAGTGCACGGGTGAGGGGATCGACGAGTTGGGCCACCTCGGTGTAGAGGTCGGCCGCGAGGCCGTCTCCGACGTATGCCTTGACAAGCGCCTCGCCCCACGTCCGGGGTTCGGTCCGAGCATGAAACGTCTCGACTGCCTCGACAAATGCTGCCATCGCCTGGAACGGATCGCCGCCGAGTTCAATGATACGAGCGACAAGCTTCGCGTAATGGGCCATCTCCACGGCTGCCATCTCGGACATGGCGGCGCGCAGGGCCACCGTCGGCGCCATCCTGGCGTCGGCCGCCATCCGGTCGAAGGCGCTGAGTTCACCGTAGGCCAGCACCCCCAGCAGGTCGATGATCGCCGCGGGATCGGAGGACAGGGACCCGTCCGACACACTGGTCATTGGCTGGACCTCTCCTGCTGCGGGGCTGGGCAGAGCCACGTTATCGCTCGGGAACCGGGCTGTCCGGCACGCAGCCGCTAGACTCAACACCGAGTGGTGGTCCATATCGGCCCGCTCACGTTCTAGCGGGTGTCTGCCGCCGACGGCCAGTAGCACCGGCCGCGCCGCGGGTGCCCACTCGTCACGGCACCTGCCCGCAGAATTGGATACCCGCCATCATGACCTATCCTGCTCGCCCCGGCTCCCCGTCCGACCAACCGCCGACAACAATCGAGCCCCCGGCCGAACCCGAGCACGCGGCCGATCCCGCGCCCCCGGCCGAACCCGAGCACGCGGCCGAACCCGCGCCCCCGGCCGAACCCGCGCCCCTGGCCGGGGTCGCGCCCGTTAAGCCCGACAGTCCACTCTTTTCCGACTTCGCGATCAAGCCCGAGATCGTGGAGTCCCTGAAAGCGGTCGGCATCGAGCACACCTTCGCCATTCAAGAACTCACGCTGCCGATAGCCCTGGCGGGCGCCGATCTGATCGGGCAGGCCCGAACCGGGACCGGCAAAACCCTCGGCTTCGGGGTTCCGATGCTGAACCGGATCACCGTGCCCAGCAGTCCCGGCGCCGCACCGCAGGCGCTGGTCATCGCACCTACACGAGAACTTGCCGTCCAGGTTGCCGGTGACCTGACCACAGCCGGCAAGATCCTGGGCGCGAAGGTAGTCACCATTTACGGTGGCCGCGCCTACGAACCTCAGGTCGATGCTCTCAAATCCGGCTGCGACGTCGTCGTGGGCACCCCCGGCCGGTTGCTCGACCTGACCCAACAGGGCCATCTTCAGCTGGGCAACGTGCGGTGCCTCGTGCTCGACGAGGCTGACGAGATGCTTGACCTGGGCTTCCTGCCGGACATCGAAAGGTTGATGGCGATGCTGCCGACGGCGCGGCAGACGATGTTGTTCTCGGCCACAATGCCGGGACCCATCGTTTCGCTGGCACGGCAGTTCCTCAGCCAACCGATGCAGATCCGCGCCGAGTCGGACAACGAGGTTCCGGCCACCGAACACGTCGATCAGTTCGCCTATCGAGCGCATGCGATGGACAAGGTCGAGGTGCTCAGCCGGATCCTGCAGGCCAACGGGCGAGGCCTCACCATGATCTTCACCCGCACCAAGCGCAGCGCGCAGAAAGTAGCCGACGAACTTGCCGAACGTGGGTTTGCCTCCGGCGCCGTGCATGGTGACCTTGGGCAGGGTGCCCGCGAGCAAGCGCTGCGGGCGTTCCGAACGGGCAAGGTGGACGTCCTGGTGGCTACCGACGTTGCCGCGCGCGGCCTGGATGTCGATGACGTCACGCACGTCATCAACTATCAGTGTCCGGAGGACTCCCTGAATTATGTACACCGGATCGGCCGCACGGCGCGGGCCGGAAAGTCCGGTATGGCGGTTACCCTGGTCGACTGGGACGACTTGGCCAAGTGGAAGATCATCTGCGATCAGCTCAACCTGCCATTCCACGAGCCGTCCGAAACGTACTCGACGAGCGAGCATCTTTATCTCGAGCTGGACATTCCTCGTACCGCCAAAGGCGTCCTGCCTCGATCCGAACGCACCCGAGCGGGCCTGGCCGCCGAGGAGGTCGAGGATCTCGGTGGGTCCAGACGCCGACCGGCATCGACCGGACGTGCACGGTCGAAGACGCGCACGGCACGCCCTTCGAGTGCGGCTGAAACCCGCGGCGCCGGGCGCGCGAGAGGGTCCGATCCAGGCGAGTCGACCGAGGTCGGCGAGGACGCCGGCAAGTCCTCGGCGTCGCGCACCCGGCGTCGGCGCCGTACCAGATCCGGCACCCCGGTCGCGTCTGCCGATGCCAGTTCGGACATGGTCGGCCCGACCCGCGACAGCGCTCGCGCCGAAGGACCGACGGCTCACTGAAACAGGAAAAGGATCGCGTGTCCGAACCCGCGCTGGCTAGCTACCGCCGCCAAACCCGTCGAGCCATGCGCCGATACGCGATGTTCCTGCTGCTGATAGCCGTCACCGGTTTCATCGCCGTCCGGGTGGCCTACGCCCACGGTGAACTGAACAAGGTCTCCAACCGGGTCGCTCCCCCGCCGGCTGTGCTGCCTTCGGCCAGCCCCGGCGCATCGTTGTCGCTGGCGTGGCGTAGCGATGACCATCCTGCCGGTGGCGATCCGTATTCCGAGGGCGTCATCGTGAGTTTCCTCGGTCATACCGTCAACGGCCGGGATGCCACGACCGGCGCGGTTCGCTGGTTCTACACCCGATCCGACATGACCGTCTGCTCGGTGGTGCAGCAAGACCGCTCGACCATTGCGTTCTATGATCGCGAGGGTAATTGCGACGAGGTAACCGGCTTCGTAAGCGCTACCGGCAAACCGAAATGGTATCGGACCTTGACCGACAATGGCCCGATCGAGGTAGCTAGCGCGCCCAACGTGGTGCTCATTGTCGCGACCACGACGGTGCACGTGATCGACAACGCCGACGGGATCGACCGATGGATGTGGAGTGCTCCGAATGGATGCGAGGTCGATCGATCGCTGGACGGTTCACAGGGCGTGCTCACCAGTTATCACTGCGGTCGGCAGAATCATCTGATGCTGCATGACCTGATCTCGTCGGCGGTGAAATGGGATATCGCGGTCGACAGCCCGATGGTTCCGGCGGCGGCCGGCGTGCTGGTCGGCGCGGCGGACCCGGCGACCGGCACCCTCACCAGTTACTCGACGGCGAAAGGCACTGTGACGAAGCGGACGGCCCTCGGACCGGTCGCCGAGGTCAGCGCCGGTCTGACCGCGCTGCCGCGAGCCCAGACCACGGTCGAATCCTTCCGACCGGCGGCACGGCTGGAGTTCATTCGCGCGGGCCGGGTCTTCAGCCTTGGCCCGAACGCCCAGGTTGGCTGGTCGGCGACCGCGACGGGGGATCCGCTACTGGTCGACGACCAGCTGGTGGCAGTCCCCGAGGGCGCCCGGGTCGCGTTACGTCGGTCAACTGACGGGCACCTCGAACGACGGATCACGCTGTCGGTCGATCCCGGCCCGAACTACCGCATCCGCCAGGTCGGTTCCGGCCTGCTCGCGGCCGGCAGGATAACGGAGATTTTCGGGTGAAAACCCGAATCGAGCTGTCCTCGGGGTCCACCGCGGCCCTCGACACCGATCCGGACGAGCGGGGACAACGCCCCACCGTACTGCTCGTGCCTGGATATACCGGCAGCAAGGAAGACTTTCTGCCGCTGCTGGGTCCGCTGTCCGCGTCCGGGTATCGGGCGGTCGCGATCGACCAGCGCGGCCAGTTCGAATCCTCCTGGGCACGCTCGGAGGACGACTACCGGACCGCCGCCCTCAGCTCCGACATCTGCGAGCTGGCCGACCGGCTCGGGCGCCGTGCCCCGCTCCTCCACCTCGTCGGGCATTCGTGGGGTGGCCTGGTGGGTCGCGCCGCCGTGCTGGCCAGGGCCGATCTCTTCGACTCGTTCACACTGATGAGTTCAGGTCCGGGAGCAATTGGCGGTGAACGTGGTTTGGTCATCGACGTTTCCGAGCCGGTGCTCATCGAACATGGCATGGCGGTGTTGTGGGAGCGGATGGTCGAGCGGTCCCAGACGGACCCGAAGTGGATCAGGTCCACCCCGGCCGCCCGAGCGTTCCTTCGCGACCGCTTTATGGCCAACGATCCAGCGGGGCTGCGGGCGATGGGCCGCCAGCTGCGCACGATCGATGATCGGACGGCCCAGCTACGAGACTCGAGCCTACCGCTGCTCGTGCTGCACGGTGAGGACGAAGACGCTTGGCCTCCCGATGTCCAGCGTGACATGGCTGACCGCCTGGGCGCCGATCTGGTGGTCATCCAGGGCGCGGCGCACTCGCCCGCGGTCGAGAACCCGTCCGGCACGGTGTCCGCACTGCTCGCGTTCTGGCAGCGGACCGGCCGAGGATCGGGGCAGCGACCCGCGTGATTCCGCCTGGTCGGCAGGGCGCTGACCGCGTCAGGCGCGGGTTGGGTGCTGGTTAGGCGGTTGGCTAAGCGCGGTTGGCTAAGCGCGGTCTGTTAGCGCGGTCTGTTAGCGCGGTCGGTTAAGCGCGGTCGGCTAAGCGCGGTCTGTTAGCGCGGTCGGTTAAGCGCGGTCTGTTAAGCGCGGTCGGCATCGAGGGTGCCCAGGCCGGCCCAGCTGTCCCTGGCCGGTGAGGCGGCTTGGCCCTCCGGGCACAATCGGCGGTAGTCGCACCAGCCGCAGGACGGTCCCGGGTTGGGCCCAAACACCTCAGCCGGGTCCGCACCGCCCGCGACCGTGTCGGTGGCGGCCATGATGTCGGTAGCGGTCTGCTCAGCTCGTCCGACATGCTGGTGCAACGAGGAATCGGTGTGCTCGAATGCCGCGATTTCTCCAGTGGGGACGTGATGCAGCTCGACCTGTCGGCATCGCTGGTGAAGGGTGCGCTCGGCCGCGACGGCGTAGAGCGCGAGCGCCAGCGAACCTCGGGCGTCGCCGCTGTCCAGCCGCGTGCGTCCGGTCTTGTAATCGACGATGACCAGCTCGCCGTCCCTATCGTCGATTCGGTCGGCGCGTCCGGACACCGCGAGTACAGCGGTTCTGGTGGCCACCGTCCGTTCGACTCCGCGCGGCTCGCCGCCGTCCGGGTGTCGGACCTGTTCATCGCGGAGATATCCAGTGACCCACGCGGCAGCCTGGTCCCGCCACTTCTCGGCCTGTTCAGCATTGGCAAACCCGTCCGATTGCCAATGCCGCCGGACCAGCCCGGCGCCCACCTCGGGGATGCGCCGCTCAGCGGGCAGCTGCCACCAGCGGGCCAGCGCGACGTGCACCGCCGCACCAACGGTATTGTGCGCCCAGGGCGGTCCCTTTGCCGGCGCCGGTCGTAGAAGGTAACTGAACCAGTAACGACGCGGGCAGTCGAAGGCCGCCAGCTTCGATGGAGTCGCCTGAAACAGCGGCCGTGGCAGGCCGCTGAATTCGAGCTGCCCAGACATCGCGCGGCTCACCAGTCGCCACCGCCACCGCCACCGCCGCCCCAATCGCCGCCACCGCCACCCCAGTCGCCGCCGCCACCCCAGTCGCCACCGCCACCCCAGTCGCCGCCGCCGCCGCCCCAGTCGCCACCGCTCGCGTCCTGCTGGCCCACATCCTCGCCATGCTCGAAACCCTCGCTGAACCCACTGTCGTAGCCAGAGCCGTAGCCGCCCCAACCGCCGCCGAAGCCCCAACCCCAGCCAGGGCTGAGGGCTTCGGCGATGAGAAGGGTCTGCCAGAACGGCATGGAGTACCAGCCTCCCGCGTACCCGCCGCCGCCCGCGAAATAATAGGGTGCACCCGGCGTGTATTCCGGGTAGCCCTGCACGGACTGACCGTTGACGTTGACTTGCCGCGCCTCGGTCAGTCTCGGTGCTGTGGATTCGGCCAGCGGCGGAAGTTCCGGGCCGGGATCGAGCCCGAGCGAGACTCGTGCCGTCCTGGTGGCCTGCAGCCCTTCGAGGATGGCGCGCCGGGCCCCGCCGAGTTGGGCGATAGAGGTGGCCGTGGCCAGCTGGGAGCCACCGGAATTGAAGCGCTCCGAGGCGTCGGCGAGCGCCTGCTTGGCCGTGGCATTCGTCCCCGGCTGCAAAGAGCCGATGTCGGCCGCGAGCCGGTCGTAATAGGGTTGCACGAGCGCGCGTGCATCAGCCAAAGCCTGCTTGTCCTTACGCCTTCGGCGCCAGATCAGGGCCCCCACGCCGCCGGCGCCGACCAGCCCGAAGACACCGAGAATTGCCCAGCCGCTGCCGCCGCCGGAGCTGGAATTGCCCGAATCGCTGCCAGTGGAAGCTGAGCCGGTCGAACCCGAGGCTGAACAACTGCGGGTCGTCGGTGCGGTCGAGGCCAAGGTGGCGAACCGCTCGATCGTCGCGGTCAGGTCCTTCGTCGTCGTCAATTGGGAGTAGTTGTCGTTGACCGCGCGGTTGATGGCGACTGCGGCGCAGTTCTTCCCGATCGCGTTGGATCCCGCGCCGTACTTGGTGCCAGCGAATACGCCGACCGTCACTTTCCCGCCGAGTTGCCTGCCGATCTGGCTCGCCAGCGACACCGGGTCGCCGGCATCGGGTGCGAGCACCGCCACCTTCACCGAGGTGCCGTTCAGCGCGGCGCGGACGCTGTCTTCGTTGATCTTCAGGTCGCCGATGTTTCCAGCGGTGAACAAACTGTCGGACTTGAGTTTGGTCACCGCGTCGCTGACGTCGTCGGCGGCGGCCGGCAAAGCGGTCGTTATGAAGATGCCGGACGTGATCAGAACACCGGCAAGCAGGAAACGAACGCGCATCATGTCCTCTTTGGTATGGGCTACCTCGCTCAACGTTCGAGCGAGTGAATCGGTTCGACCCCGGTGGCGAGGTCAATCAGGCGCTCCAGAACCTGCTCGCTGGTCGCGTTAGCGCCAAGCCGCACGGCCTTATGCGTGCCGTGATAGTCGGACGAACCGGTCGCGAAGACTCCTAAGTCGGCTGCTATCGCCGAGAGACGGATGCGGTCATCCGGGACATGGTCGACGTGGTTCACCTCTATGCCGAGCAATCCGGCCTGTACCAGGGTGGCCAGCATGTCCTCATCCACAATCCGGCCCCTTTGGCGAGCCCAGGGATGCGCGATGACTGGTACTCCACCAGCCTGCCGGATCAGCGCAATGGCCTCCAGCGCGGGCATGTCCTGCTTGGACACGTAATGACGCGACGAACTCGACAACAGATCGGCGAACGCCTCGTTCACGCTTCCGACGACGTCGGCTTCTACGAGTGCCTGGCCGATGTGCGGTCGTCCGACGGAACCACCGTCGGCGATCTCGACCACCCTGTCCCAGGTGATCGGATATCCGGCCTCAGCGAGGTTGGTCACGATGGCCTCGCCGCGCCCCAACCGGCTACTGCGCAGTGAGGCACGTTCGGCCCGCAACGGCTCGGCGAGCGGATCGAAGAGGTAGCCGAGCAGATGCAGGCTTATCCGGCGGCCATCGGAGCGCGGGTGCACGCAGGAGAATTCAGCGCCACGGATCAGGGTGAACGGTATTCGCAACGCTTCCACCGCGGCTGCGGCCTCGTCCCAGCCCCCGGTCGTGTCGTGATCGGTGATCGCGAGCGCGTGCAGCCCGGCGGAAACGGCATTGCCGATCAGCTCGCTCGGCGTGTCCGTTCCATCGCTGGCTGTGCTGTGAGTGTGCAGGTCGATCACGTGCTCACCCTAGCTATAGCTCGACTCCGCGCCGTGCGGCTCACATGCCACCGCGAGCCTGGCCGCGGTACCTGCTATTCCGCCGAGCTGGCCGGATCAACGCATCGGGCGAGTTCAATACAAGCGCGGCAACGGCGACGTGCCACTCCCCTCCGCGGGGGGCAGGCCGTCGGTGGCACCTGTGGCGGGATCGGTGGGATTGGACTCCGCGTCGGTGGCGCGAGCGGGCCGCCCGGTCGGAGCCGCTCGCAGGTCCTCGGCGGTAGCTGACAGGTCGGCGAGGCTCGGACGCCCGCCGGTAGCGGCATTGGGCGGCGAGCCGAACAGCAGCATCGACACATCGCGGTAAAGCTTGTCCGGTTTGGGCAGGTAACCAATCCGGCTCAGCGCCTGATTTTGCCCAGCCGACTCCATGACGAACACGCCATAACCGAACAGCCGGCCAGCAATCGTTCGCTCATAGGTGAGGTCGGTCACGCGGTTCAGCGGCATAATAGCGACCCGGCGGCTTATCAGGCCGGTGACCAGGAGTACCCGCTTGTCGGTAATGACGAAGCGTTCGGTATACCAATCCGCCACCATCCAGCCCAACCATCCCAAACCACCCAGCATTAATATGACACCGAATTCGGCGAAGAACTGCGCATCGCCCAGGTAGACCACGACGAAGAGCGCGAAGGCCGACACCGCCAGCGGCCGGAGCACCCTTCCGCACAGGCTGGCCCAGTGGAGCCGAGTGAGAACGACTGGCACCTCGGTCCGAAGCAGGTATCGCGCGACCTCGTGCATCCCGTTTCACACGCCGGTGATTATAAGTTTCGGATGAACTCGGACAAGCTGTTGAAGCCATGAGCCACGACGTGCTGAGTGGATTTAACGATTGCGGCGGCCTCGGCAGGCGAGTTTATGACGTAAAATATCATGAAAAGAACGGCTAAAACGCTCAAGATCTTCCGGCCGTTCACTGGTCTCCTCAATGCGAGTCTAGCGCGATCGATCTCAACCTAACCCGTAACATTTCTACCCTGAGGCCCGTTGTGGCCGTGGGAGGCGCGCTGCCTCGTACGGTCCGGTAGACCGCCTCCGACGGCCCCACGCGTCCGGCCACCCAGCCTTCGGCGTCAGCCCATTGTGTTCTGGGTGGGAGTCGATTCGCCGCACCACCCGCGTGGTTCACCGCTTCGTCGGCGTCAGCCGGGGTGTCGGGGCCGGAGTCGATTCGAGGCGCCACCCGCGTGCATCAACCGCTTCGTCGGCGTCAGCCGGGGTGTCGGGGCCGGAGTCGATTCGAGGCGCCACCAACCTCGATCACCGGCTGCGGATGCCCCCGCACATCGATGAGCCTGAGATCCTCCAGCAGAGCGTATCCGGCGTCCGCGGGAAAGCAGATCAGCCAGAGCCAGACGCCCTCAGCCTCGCCGACGTAGGCAGACCGGTCGGCCCCGGTGTCTGGCACGGCCCACAGTGGGGTTGGGTGCCCGAGGGTATACAACTTCGCCGGCGCCGGCGCATCGGTGGAAGCCGGCAAACCGAGCGACGGGACCCCGGCATAACCGGCGCCGAGGCCGATGCCGGGCTCCTCGGCGATGATGAGCCACTCACCGTCGCCGCCCAGTGGAGCCGGGCCATTGCACGCCGCGACGGTACCTCGGATGCGGCTGCGGGCATCTCCGACGGCACCGAGCCCGCAGAGGCTCCAGCCTTGCGGCACCGGGTCGGGGAGCCAGAGCGGCACCTCGGATTGCCCACAGACGTGTTCGACAGCGGCGGGGCCGACCCGGTTGAACACTGATAGGGGCAGCACCTGCCCATGGTCGGAGCATCGCCAGGCGCTGCTATACGCGCTCGGCGCTACGAGGTCGGCACCGCATTGCGGACACCACGATGTTCCCACTGGCACAACGTGCCCTGTACCGGGCACTTCGTCAATGCTGCACACTGCACGGTTATGCCCATTCCCGCGGCAGCGGCCATCATCTTCGACGACACCGGTCGCCTGCTGCTGGTTCGTAGGGGCAAGCCGCCGCATCAAGGCCATTGGTCGGTGCCTGGAGGAAAGTGCGAACCGGGTGAAACGGTCGAAGCCGCGTGCGTTCGTGAGGTGGTCGAAGAGACAGGTCTTGTCGTCGAGATCGTCCGCCTGGCAGGCCGAGTCGTGCGACCGGCGCCCACCGGGACCAACTACGTCATCGCGGACTTCGTCTGCCGGATCGTGGACGGCAGTTTGACCGCCGGCGACGATGCGGCCGCGGCCGGGTGGTTTCGCCTGACCGACCTCGTAAACCTGCCGATGGTGGATGGATTGGTGGACACGCTCGCAGCTTGGGGCCTGCTGCCCGACTGAGGCTGCCACCCGACTGAGGCTGCCACCCGACTGAATTGGTGTTCAGCTCAAGGGAGTGGGCCGTCCGGGCTGCTCGCCACCGCGCGCGTCGAGGTAGCTCTGCCTCGGCACCATCACCTTGCGGCGGAAGATACAGACCACGGTGCCATCCTGCTTATATCCCTTGGTTTCGACGTAGACCACACCGCGATCGTCTTTTGACGTCGATTGCCACTTATCCAGCACCGTGGTTTCACCATAGATCGTGTCGCCGTGGAAGGTCGGCGCGACATGTCTCAGCGACTCGATTTCGAGATTTGCAATAGCTTTGCCGGAAACGTCTGGAACGGACTGGCCGAGCAGAACCGAGTAGATCAAGTTCCCGACCACCACATTCTTCCCAAACTGGGTCGTCTGCTCGGCATAGTTGCTGTCCAGGTGAAGAGGGTGGTGGTTCATCGTGATCAGGCAGAACAAGTGGTCGTCAGCCTCGGTTATCGTCTTTCCGGGCCAGTGCCGATAGATGGCCCCGACCTCGAATTCTTCGTAGCTACGTCCGAACTGCACCTTTTCGCCCTTCTTCTTGCCCAACAAGCCTCCGGCCGTCGAACAGCCTGCCAGACATCGGCTCGCTCAGTCGAGGTCGGCGGGGTGTCTACCGAGATCGGCAAGCTCGGTGCCCTGAGCTGACCATCGCGTCAACAAGGCGGCGCGGCCGTGGACTCGAGCCCACCGGAGCTCCTCCTCGGTCGCCGGAAGCAGCCTGAGCACCCGAACGTACACGGCTCCGGCGATCGCAACGGGCGCGAGCGGCCCGTCGACGAGCAGGCCACCGGTACATCGGGATCCCAAGATCAGCGGAGCGCCCAGATCGACGCTGCCGCCCGCCTCATAGACCGCACCCTCCACCGCCGGTGCCGCCGCGAGGACCGCAAGTTGCAGACGCAGGCCATCCGCTCGCCCGATTGTGCTGACCAGCAACTCGGCACGGCTGCCTGAGGTCCCGCCTCGCACAGTCGCGGAGGAACGGCTCATCGGATAGCTAGACATGCCGAGAGTGAGGTAGTTGTGCTGCCCCAGTTCCACAAAGCGAAGCACCTCGATCGGCTGAACTCCGAGAAAGGTGATCGATGCCCGTGCCGGCGCGACCGCGAAGTGGCGCTGGTATGCCGACTCCACAGCGCCCAGCACATCCGGGAAATCAGCGATCACGACGCACGGTTCCGGCGATGACCGTTCAGCCTCGGAATGAGGCGGTGATCTGCTGCTCGACGGCCGCATAGCTGCTCCCAGCCTGAGCAAGCAACCGACCGATGCCATCAAGGGCACTGGACAAGCCCTCCGCGTTCTTGGTGAATTGCTCGAATAGCATCGCGAACTGTGCCGCCGCGGTCCCCGACCAGTCCGCACCGAACAGCGGGGTGAGCTGGCTCTTAAGCGTTGCGTGCTGCCCGCGCACATCAGTCGCGGTGCGGTTGCAGCTGCCGCCAAGTGCGGTGAGTTGCTGTGGCGAAACCCTCAAACCGGTGGCCATTGTGTTCCTTCCCGATGTGGTGCTCGATTCCCGATTGGCGCTCGATCACGGAAAACGGTACCCGGACCCACTGATGACGGAGGGCGCCTGTGGATAACCGACCAGGCCCGGCACCCTCTATCCACAGATCGCTGGCGGGCCGGCTGAGCTGTCGAGCATGCGGACAGACTGACCCGATGCGGCTGCGATTGACCCTGCGGACAGAACACGGCGGCGAACGCGACGTGGAGGTCGACGCTTCGTCGGGCACGACGCTGTCCGAAATCGCTCCGGAGCTGAGGGCGCTGGTCGGCGCGGGCCACAGCGCAACCATTTCAACGGACGGTCGGCCGCTGCCGGGGAGCCTGTGGCTCGGAGGTCCAGGCCTGAGAACCGGTTCTGTGTTGACTTTGGGCCCAGTCGGCGCCCGGCGGACGCCCGGGTTGTCAGCGCTTCAGTTGAGGATCGTGGGCGGTCCCGATGCCGGACGGGTCATCCCGTTGGCGCGCGGGAGTCACCGAGTCGGCAGGGGGCGCGTGGCCGACATTCGACTGCTCGATCCGGATGTGTCTCGAGAACACCTCGAGATCACCACGGGTCTGTCCGGCGTCGGTATCCGGGATCTCGGCTCGACGAACGGGACCTGGCTTGACGGGGACGAAATTGCCGCCGAGGTGCAGCTGACCCGCTTCGGCCAACTGCTGCGAGCGGGGAACACGAGTCTGAGCGTCGTGGCGTCGAGTGAGCCGCCGGCCGCCACTCGTCCGGGTGACGGTGGCTGGGTTCTGGTTAATCGGCCCCCACGCATCCTCGACCCCGCCTCGGGGACCTCGGTGGAGTTTCCAACGCAGCCAGCTGTGAGCAGCTATGCCAGAGCTCAATGGCTCTCGGCTCTGCTGCCTACAGTGCTCGGCGTTGGGCTGGCGCTGTATCTGGACAACCTCCAGTTTCTGGCGTTCGCTCTCTTGACACCGATCACCATGCTGAGTTCGGGCATCTCCGACCGGTGGGTCTGTCGGCGAAGTCGGCGCCAGGCGAGGCACCGATTTGCCCTCGCGGAGAAATCCGCCCGGCACGAGATCGAGGATCTGTTGGCGAATGAAGTCGAATGTCGCCGCCGGGAGTTCCCCGACCCGGCCGCTGTCGCACTGACGGCCTCGACCCCGGACTGCCGCCTATGGGAGCGGCGGCCGGATCACGCCGACTTTCTCGCGCTCCGGATGGGGCTTTCCGATCATGCCGCGGCGACGACAGCAACGCGGGGCGGCCGCCCCCTCGAGGGCATGCTCGCCCGGGCGGTGCCGACATCGGCCTCACTGAGGTCGGGGGCCATCGGCGTTGCGGGTCCGCCGTCGGTGTCGCGAGGGCTGGCCCGATGGTTGGTGGGCCAGCTGGTGGTACTGCACTCACCGCGGGATCTGACCCTCTGCCTTCTCGTCAATGGACCTTCCGCCGATTGGCACTGGCTCCGCTGGCTCGAGACAACTGTTTCGGCCATCGCCGTACGGCCAGACGAACACCTGCTACTAATTCGAGAGCTGGCTGACCAAATCACCGGACGTCTCGGCGCTCTGCGGGGCTCGGATGGCCGATGGCGCGGCGCGTGGACGGTTGTCATCATCGACCCGGCGCGGTGCGCCGCGGCCGCACCCGGACTGCGGACTCTTTTGGAAGACGGACCGAAGGTCGGCGTCTCCGCTCTCTGCGTGGACGACGATCCGCGACTGCTGCCGCCCTCCTGCCGCGCCGTGGCGCGAGTGATGGCCGCCAGCGGCGCCCGCCTGGAGGTGTCAGGCGGGACTGAGCCCGCCTTCGGGCCCGTGATCGCTGACCGGGTATCGGTGTCCTGGGCCGAGCGTCTCGCCCGTGACCTGGCCCCACTACGAGACTGCGAGGCGGAATCGGCCACCGTACTTCCCGATCAGGTACGTCTGTTGGATCTGCTTCAACGCCCGGACTTGACTGCGGAAGGGCTGCTGTCGTCGTGGTCTTCGGGGAATCGGCCGACAACGGTGCTGGGGCTCGGTGAAGCCGGGATCGTCGAGATCGACCTGATCAGAGATGGCCCGCATATCCTGGTCGCGGGCAGCACAGGCTCCGGGAAATCTGAGTTGTTGAGAAGCCTCATCGCCGGGCTCGCCGTCACCAATCCGCCGGATCGGATCACATTCGTGCTGATCGACTATAAGGGCGGCGCCGCCTTCGCCGAGTGCGCGAGCCTGCCGCACGCGTTGGGCTCGGTCACCGATCTCGATCGGCACCTGACACGACGGGCACTTCTCTGCCTCGAGGCAGAACTTCACCGGCGGGAGTCGGCTTTCGCCGATGCGGGCGTCTCGGATTTGGACGGATACTGGGCGACCAGCGAGACCGCCCGACCCAGTTTGCCGCGTCTCGTGCTGGTCGTCGACGAGTTCGCCGCGTTGACCGATGACTTGCCATCATTCGTGACTGGTCTTGTAGGAATAGCTCAGCGCGGACGGTCTTTGGGAGTTCATCTCGTCCTCGCCACCCAGCGGCCGGCCGGAGTGGTTTCACCGGAGATCAAGGCGAATATGGCATTACGGATCGCCCTGCGGGTGACGGATCCCGCCGAGTCGAGCGACGTAATCGGTACCGAGGCCGCGGCTCGGCTACCGAAGGGCCTGCCCGGCCGTGCGTTCGCGAGGTTGGCCGACGGCCTGGTGCAGTTTCAGACCGGTCAGATCGGCGTTACGGGCCAGGCTTCGGATCGGCCGGCGCTGCGAGTATTGGGCGAGTGGAACCGACCCATCGCGGGTCGCGGTGACGGCTGCTCGAAAACGAACGACTTGGAGGTGCTGCGGGATGCCGCACGAGAGGCCGCCCGCAAGCGGTCCCGGCCGCTCCCTGCGCCGCCCTGGCTGGATCCGGTACCTGCGGTAGTGATCATCTCCGACCTCCGATCCGGCGGCGACGTCAGTAAGGGCGGCGAGGTCAGCAATGGCGGCGACGTCGGCCATCGCGCGACGATCGAGATCGGACTCACCGATGATCCGGCGCGTCAGCGCCAGTACCCATCGACCCTCGACTTGGCGCATGGCGGTTCGGTCGGGTTGATCGGCAGCATGAGATCCGGCCGCAGCACGGCGATCCGCACCATTGTCGCCGCCGCCGCGGATCGATACGGTCCGGCGGAGTTGCAGGTCTATGTGATCGACTGTGCCGGCGGGTCGGCGATGGCGCTGGCTGATCTGCCCCAATGCGGAACGGCGGTCGCCGCCAATGATCCCGTGTCAGTCGCCTTGCTGATCACCCGGATCGGCGATGAAGTCTCGCGCCGGCTTCGGCAGATGACAGATCACTGCGTGGGTTCCGCGCCAGAGGCCCGCGACGCCGGCCTTGTCATGCCGATGGTTCTGGTGGCGGTGGACGGCTGGGAAGGTCTGGCCGCCATGAGCGAGGAATACGACGCCGGTCGCACGGCCGATGCTCTGTTGCGACTGCTACGAGAGGCCGCCTCGGCCGGTGTCACCGTCCTGCTCGCCGGTGACCGCGCCGTACTTGGGGTACGCGTCGCCTCCTCATTGAGACGGAAGTTTCTCTTCGAACTCATCGACCGGACCGACTTCGCGATGGCTGGCATCAACCAGTCGTCGGTCCCGATCACGTTCAATCCAGGACGCGCCGTGTGTGCCGAGGATGGCCTCGAGGTTCAGTTCGCTCTCCTCGATTCGAATCCGGCGGCGGCCGCACAATGGCGCGCGGTTCGCAGAATTGCCGACGCGCGAACTCAGATGGAAGCGTCGGCGGCCGCTCGGCCCTGCCCCGAGCCCATCAGGATCCGCCCCTTGCCGAGTCGGATTACGCGCGCCCAACTGACAGCGACGACTGCCGGCATGTCGCGGATCCAGTCCACAACCGCTGGCGCGAGGACTTGGGAGATCCGCCGTTCAACCACTACCACTCCAGGCTCGCACACCAAACACCATGGGCCCTCCGGGATCTTGCTCGGCGTCGGTGGCGATGACGCCGGCGCGGTGCATGTCGACGTGTTCGCCGGAAACGCTCGGTTCCTCATTGCCGGGGTTCCCCGAGGTGGTCGAAGCAACGCCGCGCTACGGATCGCCGAGCAGCTGCGGATGAGCGGAGTCGAACTGCTGGTCATCGCTCCGCAGCGCTCACCCTTGGTGACCTGGGCCCGCGCCCAAGCGGTCTGTTGGTTCCTGCCTACCGACACCGCGGACACGCGGACAATCACCTCGGCCCGACCGGACCTGGTCATCGTCGACGACAGCGAACAGGTCGACGACACCCCGATTGGGGAAGCGCTATTGCGGTTGATGGCTGGGCTTGGCTGCGCGGTCGTGGCGGTGGCCCGATCCGATGATCTTCTCATCAGCTTCCGGGGGGTCGCGGCCGAAGTACGTCGCAGCCGAACCGGACTGCTGCTGCAACCAGGAGTTGCCGACGGCGAGACGCTGGGCATCCGCGTACCGCCGCATCGCGGCGTCACGATGCCCGGAAGAGGACTGTTGGTCACGGACGCCCTGCGCAAATCCGCTCCGGATGGGCTGCCGATCCAAGTGCTTGCCCCTGACGACACTTGTCCCTACGGATTCGACGCCGAAGACGGTGCCCCTAACGAACGCATCGGCCCCGACCCAACTTCTTCCGCCGATCCGGGCATCAGTCCGGAGACATTTCGGTGAGAAGATCGTCCATCTCCTGTGTCGCGTACCAGCACAATTCGAACGCGTCGGCGTCATCGACCGCATCCTCGGCCGCCGAATCGCCCAGATCGGCTAGGTCCACCTGTTGGGCCGCGACGCGGACCGCCTCCTCCGCGTCAGCGTCATCCGCATGTAGCGCGGCGCACCAGGCCAGCGGCAACTCGCGCTCAATCCAAACCACGCCACGATCCAGATCGTCACGGATGGTGAGCTCCGCGTCGTCGACATCGGCGGCGATGACCACTCGCCGTTGTGCCGCGCCGGCGTCCTGCGAGATCAACCGCAACGACGCCCGTGCCGCCTCTTTGCTGGCGGCGTACTCCAACTCCTCGATGTCGTCATCGATGTACCATTCGCGCAGTGCCGGCGTGACCGCGAATGCGGTCAGTGGAGCTGGTGCGACAACACCGTCGTCGCGCAGCCGCCGTAGGACCGATGAGGTGGCGGGCAGATACACCCTCACGCGGTTCCTTCTCTCGGGGTGGCCCTGTTCTGATCCCGGATCTCGATCGCCGCCGTCCGCAGCGCGGTGTGAAGCACCGTGGTGCGACGCCGGGGATTCATCACATTCGCACCCATCACCTCGAGGTCCTCCGGCCCCGGTGTCAAGAGCATGACTTGACTCCCTTCCTCCCGCAACCGTGCGACGTCCGCGGAAATACCACGGGTAATGGCGCGCCGCACCCGCCGTTCGACCATCGCCACCGGAGAGCGTGGATTGTCGGGTCGCAAGGCCGCCATCGGTGCGAATACGTATACCTCGTCCCAGCCGCCTCCTATCAACAGGTCAACAGACGCGTTGGACCGGGCACCGCCATCGATGTAGGTAACGCCGTCGATTTCGATCGGGGCGTACCAGGCCGGGATTGAGCAGGACGCGCAGACCGCGTCCGGCAAGGTGGCTCTCGGCTCCCCCTCCCGCCCGAACACAACTCGCTGCCCGGTCGAATAGTCAGTGGCCACGATCCACACCGGCCGAGCCGGCCAATCGAGGGTGGGCAGGGACTCGGCCATCACGGTCTCCAACATCCGATGGATGGGTCCCAGCTGGCCTCGCCCCTTGGGCAACAAGCCCGACAAGGCCAGGGAAGGCGAGATGGTCGTGGGTCGGCGAAGGCCATCCCACAGCAACCTGGGCGAGCCGGGCAGCAGGCCGGGGCGAGGCGGTAGCGCGCCGCCGCTGTCCGTCGAATAGCTCCAGCTGATCGGCGGATCCTCAGGAAGGGGCACGCCGAGCTGGTGCCGACGAATACTGTCGATGTCGATTCCGCAGCTGAGCAGGCCCGAAACAACCGCACCCGCCGATGTCCCCAGGGCCAGGTCGCCCATGCCGTACTCCTCGCCCAATTCGTACTGAAGTGCGGTAAGCGCTCCCACGATCCAGGCGAATCCGAGGACGCCTCCCCCGCCGAATACAAAGGCTCGTCGCACGGGTTGGGCTCGAAGCGGCACCTGAGGACTCCCTTCCAGTTGCTTTACTGTTTGCGCGGGTCAGTTATTCGCCGTGTCAGTTATTCGCCGTGTCAGTTCACTGTATAGTTCGTGCCTCAAGAAGCTCGTTTGATACAGCAAGAGCCCGCGAATGGGAAACAACAGCCGGAATTCGTTGATACCGGTAATCAGGTTCGACCTGGAGGGTGGAATTCGACCAACGTCGTACGTTGATGTCGCTCCACCACGGACGCAGCGCTCAGGACTTCCGGCGTCTGGCCGCTTCCCCGCTGGCCTCGACGAGTTCCTCCAAGGATTCCTCGATCAGGGCGCCGAGCACCTCGACGTCATACATGGCATCCCGGTCAGCGTTGAGCCCGTAGAACACGTCACCGTCATAGGAGGTGAGCCCGATCGTGACCGCCTGGCCGGATACCAGCGGGACCACCGGATACATCTCGAGCATCCTTGCCCCGGCGGCGTAAAGCGGAAACTGCGGTCCCGGAACATTGGTGACGACCACATTGAACAGTCGGCGGGCGAAGCTGTTGGCGGCGCGGGCACCCATGGCGTGCAGGGTCGGCGGCGCAAAACCGGACAACGCGACAAGCGCCTCGGCTCCCACCGACTGGCCCGACTCCTTATGGGCTTTCATCGCATAACCGACCTGCGCCAGCCGGACCACCGGATTGGGTTCGCCAACCGGCAGATCGACCAGATAGGACGCGACCCGATTGCCCAGCTGCCCGGATTCACTGTCGCCGCGCACGCTGACCGGCACCATGGCCCGAACCACGCTGGCGGGCGTCACCGACTCACCTCGTGACAGTAGCCAGCCACGGATCGCGCCCGCCACGGTGCCCAGAACCACATCGTTGACGGTGCCCCCGGTGAGTTTGCGTACCTTCTTGTAATCGTCCAGATCGGTACGCGCCAACGCGAAACGTCGCTGGGAACCGATGTTCGCGTTCAATGGAGACACCGGCGCCGGCCGCGCGGCGCTTCTGGCCGCGGCGAGGATGCCACCCATCGTTGCGGTGACTCTGCCGGTTACGCTGCGGGCATCGGCCAGCCCGAGTCGCACCGTATCCACCACGGCCGTCGGACGCCGCATCAATTCGCCGACCGCGTCCAAGACAAGACTCGCCGCACCTGGCTCCGGACGGGGCATCCACAGATCCTCGGGAATTTCGCGTGGCACGGGTGTGGTGTCCAGGATCACCTGGCCGATATCGATCGCGCTGATCCCGTCGACCATCGCGTGATGAGTCTTGGTGATGATGGCGAAGCGGTAGTCCGCGAGGCCCTCGACCAGATACATCTCCCATAGCGGCCGATGCCGGTCGAGGGGCCTCGACTGAACACGGGCGACGAGTTCCTGTAGCTGCTCATACGATCCAGGCCGTGGAATCGCGGAGCGCCGGACGTGATAGCTGAGGTCGAAGTCGACATCGTCGACCCACACCGGACTGGCCAGGTGCCCCGGAACCCATTTGATCTTCTGCCGGTACCGGGGCACGAGCGAGATGCGTTTCTCGATCAGAGCTGACAGCGTGTCGTAGTCGAATCCGTGCTTGGGTATTTGGAAAACCGCGAGGCCGCCGACGTGCATTGGGGTCGATGCACCTTCTAGGTACAGGAACGACACGTCGAGGGGGCTGAGTCGTTCTGGCATGTCGTTACGCTCCTCGCAGACCCGGTCAATGATCGGCAGGTGCCCGCTGCGGCCCAGTGGTCCACTCCGCCGGATCCCGGACGAACTCAAATCGTGTCACGTTCGCACGCTTCGGGCATCCGCACGGCCGCCTCGACACAAACCCGCCGAGTCAGCGACGCCGCCGGGAGCGTTCGGGCGGTGGCACGCCGGCGATGGCCGAGGCGAGCTCGATTGCCGCACGCCGAAACGGGCTGCCCGGGACGGCCTCTCCGATTGTCTTTCCTACGGACAGCGCACGGTCCAGGCCGGCTCGGTCATAGGGCAGCAGCGCCGCCGCCCTCTGCCCGACAAAGCGGTCGAGCGCGGCGTCCAGTTCGTCCGCCGGATCGCCCGGGACGGCTCCCCGGCGAACCCTGTTGAGGGTGATCCACACCGGCGCGGCAGACTCGACCTCGCGCAGTTCGCCGATCCCGCGGACCAACCGCTGAATACCGATTGGGTCGGCAGAACCCACGGCCAGAATGAGATCGGCGTTGTCCAGAACCGTCAGCGTCGCCCCATTGCGTCGTGGAGCCAGGGTGTCGAAGCTCAGTTCTTCATCGGTTTCCAAGGCAAATCCGACATCCACCACAGTGAAGTCGGCCATCGTTCGGGCGACAGCAAGCACGCCTTCGATCGCTGTTGTCCGAAGTTCCGGCCAACGATCTGCCCGCGGGATGCCGGTCAAGGTTCGCAGAGTCGGGCTGATCTGCCAGGCGAGGGCGGCAAGTCGGGCCTCGTCAAGCCTTCGCGACTGCGCGTGCCGACACGCGGCGGCGAAGCCGGGAGACTCATCCAGGAGCCCGAGGACAGACGCGATCACTCCGCCATACACGTCCGAATCGATCAGCAGTACCTGGTGGCTGAGCCTGGACAGCTCGTCCGCGAGCGTGACCGCGATCGTGGTCCTACCCGGGGCGCCGGTGGGGCCCCACACCGCAACGACCGAACCCTGCCGATCGGCCGCCGGACCCTGATCCGACACGCCGTCGCCGACATCGTTGGCCGGTCGCACCAACGATCCGCTAGCGAACGCCGGATCGGCGAAGCCCCGGTCCGGACGGTGTTCGCCGGAGAAATCGGCGACCGCGCTCTGGAGCACTCCCGCGACCACCTGGGCGTTGGCGTCGGCCGGCACGAAGTGCGCGACACCGACGGCTGAGAGCCGGTCGAGGTCGGTCGGTCCATGATCGGTGCCGCTGGCAGCGATTACCCCGACAACGGCCACGCCGGCGGCGCTGAGCCGATCCACCGCATCGGCGTCGAATCGACGGAACCGCGCGTCGACCAACACCCCGACGGCCTGGCCCGCTGCCGCAACAGCCAGCAGATCGATGATGTCGACACAACGCCGGACGATCTGGATGCCCGCCTCGACCGCGTCGACCTCGGCGATCAGCCGGGCTTCCCACTCGGCGCCACCGGCAGCGGTAAGGATCGGCAGGTTCACGGAGCATTCCCGGCGCACCGGTCGAGGTTGGGTTCCGGGGTTTGCGCCTGCTCATCAAATGAGAGAAGGCCGATGCGGATCACCGCACCATCGAGGTCGAGCGCGGCGACCGCGCGGCGTGCCTCCACGCCAGTCAACCGAACCAGGAGCCCGATCGTGGCGCCGCCGCCGAAGGCTCCAGCACTGGCCGAACGAACGTCCTGCACGGCGGCACCGCTGAGCAACACCGCTCCGCGACAGCGTTTGGTAGTCACCCAGGCGGTAATCCGGTCACCCTGACTGATGCGTGGAGAATTCTCGGGCCTCACCGGAATGGTCACCGACACCCCCTGCGCCGGCTGGTCGACCTCGACCCGAGGCAGGAATTGACCGGCCCGAATCGAATGCAGCACCTGCCGCCCGACCACTGCCTGACTCGCCGGCAAGTAGTGCGCCGCGGCGGCCCCAAGTTGGACCTCGACGGCCCGCAGATCGCCAGCCTGGAGAACGGTGCCCGCGGTGACGTCACGGGTGAGTGTCCACATCGGCGATCGCTTGTCAGCAGCCGACATCACGATGGCACCGGTCAAGACGGAGGCGAGTACCAGCGCCACCCCGGTGATCAGCCTGAGATCGAGCCAGCTCGGGCGCTTCATGCGGCGAGGGATTGGGGAGCTCGCAACCTCACGCTGCGAATCGTCCGGCATTCCGCGCCGCTTCGCCGGCTTATCGGTCATAGGCCATATCCTGCCCTAACCGCACTGACCACGCCGAGGGCACGCCCCTCCTGTGGACGAGCCGCCCTCTGGTTGGCTTGTCCTGTCACACTGACGGTCGAGGTGATGACAAGGTCAACCGGGCCGCCTCCGCCGACCGCTCATCACCCGACTTTCGACCTGGAAGGACGCGAATGACCGGCCCACGATTTCTCACATTGAGTGATGTGGCCGAGGTGCTCAACATCTCCGCGTCGCAGACCTACGCCCTCGTTCGATCTGGTGAGTTGCCCGCCATCAAGATCGGTGGCCGCGGCCAGTGGCGTGTCGAGCGTGAACAGCTCGAGACCTTCATCGGGCGAATGTACGATCAGACGCGCCAATTCGTGTCCGAGCATCCCTTCATCGAGTCCGCGAGCGAGTGATCGGGGTTCCGCGTCGAGCCGGGTTCAGGCCCTCGCGTGGAGCCGGGTTCAGCTCTCGCGTCGAGCCGGGTTCAGGCCCTCGCGTGGAGCCGGGTTTCAGCTCTCGCG
>Ga0307504_10000055_pt1 | contig 23522 bp, 19 predicted proteins | sample 19_S_MG_FD_194516 | JGI IMG/M metagenome (GOLD analysis project Ga0307504, IMG submission 194516) | Soil microbial communities from Populus trichocarpa stands in riparian zone in the Pacific Northwest, United States - 19_S | ecosystem: Environmental > Terrestrial > Soil > Riparian zone > Trees... | reverse complement strand
TTTCGCCGTTGCCCATCATGGTGGCCGCGAACAGGTTCCCGGCGCCGCCGGTCAGGTCGACGTCGTCGAGCAAGATGGCGGCTGACTTGCCGCCCAGCTCCAGGGTCAGCGGACGGAGCAGCTGACCACACGCCACGGCGATGCTGCGGCCGGCGGCGGTGGAGCCGGTGAATGCGACCTTGCCCACGCCCGGATGGCTGACGAGGTAGGCGCCCAATTCCCGTCCGCCCGGCACGATGCTGACCACGCCCGGCGGTAGTCCCACATCATCGAGGATCTCGGCCAGCAGGAAGGCGTCCAGCACCGTCTCCGGAGACGGCTTGATCACGATCGTGCACCCCGCGGCCAGTGCTGGAGCCAGCTTGAAAGACAACAGCGTCTGTGGCATGTTCCACGGCACAATCGCAGCGACCACGCCGACCGGGCCCCGTCGCACGACAGTCGTTCCGCCGTACATGCCGGGACGGCTGTCCTCGACGGGCTCGTCCCGGATCAGCGTGGCGTAATAACGAGCCATCGTCGCCATGTTCACCGCCTCCGCGTGGCGGGTCAGGCTGATCGGCATCCCGTTCTGCGCGCTGACCAGCTGCGCGAACTCCTCGCCACGTGCCTCGACCCGCGCCGCGAAGCGCTCCAGGACGTCGGCGCGTCTGCTCGCGTCCCACTGCGACCATCCGGTCGGGTCGCTGAACGCCAGGCGCGCAGCGGCCACGGCAGCATCCACATCGGCCTTACCCGCGAGCGGGACCCGGCCGATGACCTGCTCGGTGGCCGGAGAGACGACGTTGATCGTTTCAGCTGACGAGGGCGGCAGCCATGCGCCGCCGACAAACAAGGACTCGTGGACATTGCTCATTGCTCCCCCTCGGTTCAGGGCCCGAGCGGGCAGGTCAACGGGGGTCCGGCGCGTCCGGCCGACACGGAAACCTGCACCTCAGCTCTTAAGTACAGCAGTATTGATACAGTGCTACTGTATCGATATGCGGGAAGCTGTCAAGGGTCCAGGCCAGGCCCGGACCCGCCGGTCCCAACAAGCAGAACGGACAAAACATCGCATCGTGCAGGCAGCGACGACGTTGTTCGCCGAAAAGGGATACGCCGCGACGACAATCGACGGGATCGCCGCCGAGGCCGACGTCGCGGTCGAGACTGTCTACTCCCGCTTCGGGAACAAACTGACGCTGCTCAAGGCGATACTCGAACCGGCCATCGTCGGCAACCAGAGCGGCGTCGACATTCTCGAGCTGCCCGAAGTCGCGGCCATCCGGGTCATGACCGATCAACACCAGCAGGTTGCCGGGCTGGCGCACCTATCCCGGACGATCCTGGAGCGATCCGCGCTCGGACACCGGATACTGCGCACCGCAACCGCCGCCGACCCCGCCGCCGCCGATTTCGAACGCGGCGACGAACAGCGGCGGCACCACATCCAATCCGCATACATCGAGATGCTCCGTGCCAACGGCCCGTTTCGCCCGGGCTTGACGACCGCCGATGCCGCCACCACGTACTCGGCGCTGGCCAATCCCGCGACGTATGCTCTGCTGACCGTCCGCTGCGGATGGACCCCGGATCACTACGAGCGCTGGCTGTGCGACAGCCTTACCCTGTTGCTGCTCGTCCCCGGTGCACGGGACTCCTTTGTCGCCGCGCAGGACCGCAAACCATCGTGCGCGGGACCCGGCGCGTCTCAGGCACAGAACTAATTCGTACTATCTCGGCTCCCGCGCGACTTTGGCTGGTGTCAGAGCGCGCCGGCGCGATCGCTCAACTGTGGTGCGCGGCCAGCGCGTCGGTGAAACCCCGCGCGTAGTCCCAGGTTACGTAGGCTTCGGGACTCGGCTCGACCGCCGGCTCATGAATCCCCGTCCGGCCGTTGCCCAACAAGTTGCGAAGATTCGCGGCCATCAGCGCCCACGAAAAATAGTGCTGCTCGCCGCAGTCCCCACAGTCGACCACGATGCCCCGGATGCCGTGCGGGATCAATGCCGCTTCGAACTCCTCCAGTTCGGCCAGATCGGCGGCGATCTCACGGCGGTCGTCGTCGCTGAGCGGTTCGACCGGGTCCAGATCGTCCAATAGGCTCGACGGATCATTGGGGTCGCCGAAAAACGGATCGACCGGGCCACTCTTCGGGTCCCAGAAGGAATCGTGAGGAGTCACGTATCAACGGTAACGCGCCTGACCCGAGCCGTGGAAACTATCTCGTGTTGGATTCGCGCTAGGTTATTTCGGCAGGGCCGATCGGGGTGGCCGCAATTTGCCGCCGACCAGCCCCGCCGCCTACTTCGGTGCGGCCCCATACGACCGCAAGCCGCCCCCGCTAAAGATCGGCGATGGCTTCCAACGGCCTGGTCCTGGCCGCTCGGATGGCCGGCCACAGAGCGGCCAGCACGCCCACCAGCGCGGACAGCACCAGCATCGATGCGGCCTGGCCATACGGCACGGCGACGTGGTTAAGCCCCTGATCGCGCAGGGTCCGGACGAACAGTGCCCCAAACGTCAGCCCCATGCCGAGGCCGATCAACGCCCCGAAGACCGCGATCAACGACGATTCCAGGTAAATCGTGCGTCGTACCTGGGGCCGGAGCATGCCGACCGCTCGCAGCATTCCGATCTCGCGACGGCGCTCGACCACAGATAGCGCCAGCGTGTTGATGATGCCCAGGACGGCGATCACGATGGCAAGCGCGAGCAAGCCGTACAGCACGCCCAGCAGACCGTTGATCTGGGTGGCCTGAGTCCCCTTGAATTGTTCCCGGTCCTGAACCTTGACTACCACGAAGGGTTCGGTGGCCGTCAGCAGATCCTTCCGGAGGGTGACCAGGTTGGTCCCGGGGCTGCCCTTCACCAGCACGACCATGCTGGTCAGGTACTTGGTGGGTGTCACCTCGCGGTAGAAGTCGCCGGAGGTGATCCAGTCACCGAGCAGGCTGTTGTGCTGGTAGATGCCCGTCACGGTGAGGGTGCTCGATCGGCCGTCGAATGAGGTGACCGCGACCTTCGAGCCGATCCGCCACCCGTTGCTCTCGGCGGTCGGCTTGGACGCGAGCATCGAGTGCCCGGTGTAGTCGGCCGTGCCGGAAATCACGGAGAAGGTCAGTACGTCGGACAACGACCCGTCGACCCCGGTCCCGCGCTGGTCCGAGCCGCGAAACTTGACGCGGACCGGATGCAGGTCGGTGGCCGTCCGGACGCCTTGGACCTTGCCGGCGGCCTGACCCGCGCCGAACGGCACTCCGATGGCGTCCGGGCCGGTGAGGATGTAGTCGGCGGTCACGCCGTTGTCGACCAAGGCGTTGATGCTCTTCTTGGCCGAGGAGCCGAAAACGGCGATGGCGGTCACCAGCATCAACCCGAGGGTGAGGGCGAAGGCTGTTGCCGCTGTCCGACGGGGATTTCGGACGGCGTTATTTCGAGCCAGGCGCCCCACCGAGCCGAACGGTTTGGCCAGGGGGAATCCTACTGCCGCGACGATGGGCCGTGACAGTGCCGGCGCGACCAGCAGCACGCCGACGATCAGCCCGAGGGCTCCGATACCGACCAGACCGGCGGCTCCACCGCCCGCCTTTGCCATCGCGCCGGCTACCAGCCCGGCTATTCCGAGGATCGCGAAGGCGGCGCCGATCAGGGTGCGGCGCCGAAGAGACGTGCCAGTCGAGGCGAATTCGTCACGCATCGCGGCGACCGGAGGCGTCTTGGCTGCCCGGCGGGCCGGGGTGTAGGCGCTGAACGCGGTAACGACGACGCCGATGGCCAGAGCCACGATGATCGTGCGTGGCTCGAGTTGCAGCGGACCCGACGGCAATCCCACGTTGAAGCTGTTCAGCAGTGCGCGCAGGCCATACGCGAGGCCGACGCCGCCGGCGATCCCCAAGGTGCTGCCGAGCAGACCCACCAGGACCGCTTCGAGCAGTACCGACCGGCTGACCTGGCGCTGGCTCGCGCCGATCGCACGCAGTAGTGCCAGCTCACCGAGCCGCTGCGCCACGATCATCGAGAAGGTGTTGTAGATGATGAAGGTGCCGACCAACAGCGCGATCGCGCCGAACGCGAGCAGGAAGTAGTTGATGAATTTTAGGGCGCTGGCGACGCCGTTCTTCGCCTCGTCCTGTACCTCCTGACCGGTCAGCACCTTGAGATCGGGCAGCGCCTGGCCGACCCGCGCCTTCAACTCGGTCGGCGACACCCCGGTTCCCGCGATGTCTACCGTCCCGACATGTTTGCCGTCGGTGAACAGTTTCAACGCCTGATCATTGCTGAACAGCGCGCCTATGTAACCGCCGGTGTCACTTTTGGTGTGATAGATTCCGGCCAGGGTCACCTCGATCGTGCCGACTCCGGGCACCAGGACCTTGGTGTGCTCACCTAGCGTGAGCTTCGACAGCTTGGCCGCGCCCTCGTTGAGCGCGATCTCACCCGGCCGAGCTGGTGCCGAGCCGCTGGTGAAGACGTAGCGTTCGCCGAGATGCTGAGCCGGCGGCACATAGGAAATTCCTTCGCTGGGCGCTCCGCCGCCTTGCACCTGTTTCCCGTCGGCTCCGAGCAGGACGATCTGGTTGCTCACCGAAGGCTCCACGGCCCGGACACCCGGAATCGACCTGATTCGCGCTACGTCGGCCAGCGGCACTCCGGAACCATCGGCTTCCTTGCCGCGGACCTGGACGTCCACGCCTTTGGCGACGTCGGAGAACAGCCCATTGAAGGTGTGGCCCAAGGTGTCGGTGAAGACGAATGAGCCGGCCACGAAACCGGTACCGAGCACCACAGACAGTACGGTGAGGGCCAGCCGGACCTTGTGCGCGGCCAGGTTGCGCAGCGCCACCCTGCGCATCGTCGCGTTCGAGGAGCGTGCCATGACTCAGACCGCCTCGAGATTCTTCATCCGGTCCAGCACCTTGTCGGCTGTCGGCTCACGCATCTCGTCCACGATCCGGCCGTCGGCCAGGAAGATGACGCGATCGGCGTAGCTCGCCGCGCGCGGATCATGGGTAACGATGACGACTGTCTGGTGAAGCTCGGTGACGGCGTTACGCAGAATGCCCATGACCTCACCGGACGAGCGGGAGTCCAGGTTTCCGGTGGGCTCGTCCCCGAAGATGATTTCGGGACGGCTGGCCAGCGCCCGGGCGCACGCGACCCGCTGTTGCTGGCCGCCCGACAATTCCGAGGGGCGATGGCTGAGCCGGTCGGACAGGCCGAGTGCGTTGATCACCGAATCCAGCCACTCGTGGTCGGGAGTCTTGCCGGCGATGTCCATCGGCAGCGTGATGTTCTCCAGCGCCGTGAGGGTCGGAACGAGATTGAAGGCCTGGAACACGAAGCCGATCCGATCCCGCCGGAGCTTGGTCATCTTCTTGTCCGATAGACCGACGAGTTCTGTGTCACCGATGAGTACCGAACCTTCCGACGCCGAGTCGAGGCCGGCCAGGCAGTGCATCAGGGTGGACTTGCCGGATCCGGACGGACCCATGATCGCGGTGAACTCCGCTCGGGTGAAGTCCACCGATACGTGGTCGAGCGCCCGCACCCGCGTGTCTCCGGAGCCGTAGATCTTGGTGAGATTGACGGCCCGGGCGGCGATCGACGTCACCGATCCCGCGCTTGCCGTTCCGGTGCCGGTCGCGGTGCTGACGGGCAGGGTCATGGTGTGCCTTTCGATATGTGGCCGGGGGTCGAGGTCTTCTCATCACCACAATGACGGCCCCGACCGTTTGGTGTCAGTGGGGACAACCCTGAATCACCCCTGATGTTTGTCACATATCGTTCTCAGGAAAATCTCGGTCATTCCGCTGCGGTGAAGCACCTCCGCTGTCACGATTCGGAACCACCCAGCGAGCTGACATAGAATGGGTGACCTCGCCAGAGGAGAAGCTTCGTGAGTCATGAGCCGTCGGCCCCGGACCCGCGCGTCGGCTCGGTCGATTCGCCGGATCCGTTGCCGGCCAAGTTCGCCGAGCTGGGACTGACGTTCGACGACGTCTTGCTTCAACCAGGGCCGACGGACGTCATTCCCAGTGAGGCGGACACCAGCAGCTGGCTATCGCGCAACATCCAGGTCCGCATCCCGCTCGTCTCGGCGGCCATGGACACCGTGACCGAATCCCGGATGGCGATCGCGATGGCCCGCCAGGGCGGCCTGGGCGTCTTGCATCGCAACCTGTCGATCGACGAGCAGGCGCAGCAGGTCGACCTGGTCAAACGATCCGAGGCCGGGATGGTGACCCACCCGGTGACGACGACGCCAGAAGCCACCCTGGCCTCGGTCGACGCGGTGTGCGGTCGCTACCGGATTTCGGGATTGCCGGTCGTGGACCGCGATGGCCTGCTGGTGGGCATCATCACCAACCGTGATCTGCGATTCGAGACCGATTTCGAGCGCAAGGTCGCTGAGGTCATGACCCCAATGCCATTGGTCACCGCCCCGGTCGGGGTCGATAAGGACGTGGCCCTCGGCCTGCTCGCCAAGAACAAGATCGAGAAGCTGCCTCTGGTCGACGCCGACGGGCGGCTTCAGGGTCTCATCACCGTCAAGGACTTCACGAAGAGTGAGCAGTTCCCGTTGGCCACCAAAGACCCGGCCGGACGGCTGCGCGTCGGAGCGGCGGTCGGCTTCTTCGACGACGCCTGGAAACGCGCGATGTCGATGATCGAGGCGGGCGTCGACGTACTGGTCGTGGACACCGCCAACGGTCACGCCGCCGGCGTCGTCGCCATGATCCGCCAGCTCAAGGCCGATCCAGCCGCCGTCGGCGTCGACGTCGTGGGTGGAAACGTTGCCACCCGGGCCGGCGCCCAGGCACTGATCGACGCGGGCGCCGATGGCATCAAGGTCGGGGTGGGTCCGGGGAGCATCTGCACAACCAGGGTCGTGGCCGGTGTGGGGGTGCCTCAGGTGACCGCCATCTTCCAGGCGTCGCTGGCTGCCCGGGCGGCAGGTGTGCCGGTGATCGGCGACGGCGGTCTGCAATACTCCGGCGACATCGCCAAGGCATTGGTCGCGGGCGCGGACACCGTCATGCTCGGCTCGCTGCTAGCCGGGTGCGAGGAGTCTCCCGGCGACCTTGTGTTCATCAATGGCAAGCAATTCAAGTCCTATCGTGGGATGGGTTCACTCGGGGCCATGCAAAGCCGGGGCGGCACGAAGTCCTATTCCAAGGATCGTTATTTTCAGGGCGACATCACCGACGACGACAAGCTTGTCCCCGAGGGCGTCGAGGGCCAAGTGCCCTACCGGGGCCCGTTGTCGGCGGTGGCCTATCAACTCGTCGGAGGCCTGCGGCAGTCGATGTTCTACGTGGGTGGTCACAGCATCGCCGAGTTGAAAGAGAACGGACGCTTCATCCGGATCACCGCCGCGGGCCTGAAGGAATCCCACCCGCATGACATCCGGATGACCGTCGAGGCGCCGAACTACGCGGGCTGACCCAGGTCGGCCGAGCCCCGAACCGCCGCGATTCCGCGAGCGGCCGGTAGGGCAGACTTCTCGCCATGCCTGAGACCGTTGAGATCGGACTGGGCCGCGAGGCACGCCGCGGCTACCACTTGGACGAGATCGCGCTCGTTCCCAACCGTCGTACCCGTGGTTCGGCCGTAGTCTCGACCAGTTGGACCTTCGACGCCCACACCTTCGCCCTTCCGTTGGTGGCCGCACCGTCCGACGCGGTGGTGTCACCCGTCACCGCGGCCGAGATCGAGCGGCTCGGGGGGCTGGCCGTACTGAACGGCGAAGGCCTGTGGTCCCGGTACGCCGACCCATCAGACGTGCTGGCCGAGATCGCGGGCGACCGGACCGCTTCCACGGCCCGGCTGCAAGAGGTCTACGCCGCACCGGTCTCGGAGGAGCTGATTGCCCAACGCGTCGCGGAGCTGCGGTCAGCCGGGACCAGAGTCGCGGTGCGCCTGTCGCCGCAGCACACGGTCTCTCTGTCACCGGCGGTCCTCAAAGCGGGGGTGGACGTTCTCGTCATACAGGGCACGGTGATCTCGGCCGAACACGTCGCCTCCGAGCATGCGGCCGACGAAGCCCTCAATCTCAAGACCTTCATAGCCGATCTCGATATCCCGGTACTCGTCGGTGGCGTCACCAACTATCAGACGGCTCTGCACCTGATGCGGACCGGCGCCGCGGGCGTGATCGTCGGTTACGGGGCGCATTCCGGTTCCACCACCCACTCGGCGTTGGGCATCGACGTGCCGATGGCGACCGCGATCGCCGATGCGGCGGCCGCCCGCCGGGCATACCTCGACGAGACCGGAGGGCGGTATGTCCACCTCGTCGCGTACGGGGATATAGCCACCGGAGGCGACATCGCCAAAGCCCTGGTGTGCGGCGCGGATGCGGTGATGCTGGGCGAACCGCTGGCCGCGGCCTCGGGGGCCCCTGGTGGCGGCCGGTACTGGGACCCGACCGCCTCGCATCCCCGGGTGCCGAGATCCGCGCTCGTCGACCTGGGGATGGACCTCTCGGATCGGCCATCCCTGGAGGAATTGCTGGTCGGGCCGACCGCTGACGCCAGCGGCGAGCGCAACCTGTTCGGGGCCCTTCGCCGAGTGATGGCCAAGTGCGGGTATTCGTCGGTGAAGGAATTCCAGAAGGCGGAGCTTATCGTCACCGGAATGCGCTGAACTCCTCGGGTTTCACCTCGAATGAATCGGCAACGTCAGCTGATCCCGAGACCGTGCCGAAGACATTATCGTCTTCATAGACGACGAAGGGGTCCGAATTGTCGTGGCCTTCGCCGCCCTTTCGAATCCGGCCAGGACTGGATGGCGAAACGACGAAGCCCCTGGCGCGGCGGCCGCTCTACTCCCACTCGATGGTGCCCGGGGGCTTGCTGGTGACGTCCAATACCACCCGATTGACCTCGCGTACTTCGTTGGTGATCCGGGTCGAGATCCGCTCCAGCACGTCGTAGGGGACTCTGGTCCAATCCGCGGTCATCGCGTCCTCCGATGAGACCGGACGCAGGACGATCGGGTGTCCATAGGTGCGGCCGTCTCCTTGAACGCCCACCGACCGGACATCGGCGAGCAGCACGACGGGGCATTGCCAGATCTCGCGGTCCAAGCCAGCCGCCGACAGCTCCGCGCGCGCGATGGCGTCGGCGCGGCGTAGGACGTCCAGTCGTTCGGCGTCGACCGCCCCGACGATCCGGATGCCCAGGCCGGGCCCGGGGAACGGCTGCCGCCAGACGATTGCTTCGGGCAGTCCGAGCTCCACTCCGACCCTGCGTACCTCGTCCTTGAACAGGGTGCGCAACGGTTCGAGGAGGGCGAACTGAAGATCGTCAGGCAGCCCGCCGACGTTGTGGTGGCTCTTGATGTTGGCCGAGCCCGTGCCGCCACCCGATTCGACCACGTCCGGGTAAAGGGTGCCCTGTACGAGAAATTCGTACGGTGAACTGTCCGCGCCGTCGGCCGTCGCGGCGATGAGCTCCCGCTCGGCCTGCTCGAAGCACCGGATGAACTCGCGCCCGATGATCTTGCGTTTCTCCTCGGGGTCGGTAATCCCGGCCAGCGCATCAAGAAACCGCCGACGCGCATCGACGATCTTCAGCGACACACCAGTCGCGGCCACGAAGTCCTGCTCGACCTGCTCCGCCTCGCCGGCCCGCAGCAGTCCGTGATCGACGAACACGCAGCTGAGCTGTTCGCCGACGGCCTTCTGTACCAGAGCGGCGGCCACCGCCGAGTCCACACCGCCGGACAGCCCGCAGATCACCCGCTTGTCGCCGACCTCCTTACGGATCTGGGCGATCTGGTCCTCGATGATGTTGGCGTCGGTCCAGTCCGGGTTCAGACCGGCCATGCGATAGAGAAAGTTCCTCAGGATCTGCTGACCTTGTTCGGTCTGCAGTACCTCGGGATGGAATTGCACCCCGGCCAGCCGTCGCCCGACGTCTTCGAAGGCGGCGACCGGCGCCCCGGCCGTGGATGCGGTCACCACGAACCCCGCCGGAGCCGCGGTGACCTCGTTGCCGTGCGACATCCACACCTGTTGGACGCCAGGCTGCCCAGCGAACAGGACGCCGGGAGTTGCGACGTCGAGCACCGTGCGGCCGAACTCCGATCCGCCGGTGTCGGCGACCTCGCCGCCCAGCGCCCGGGTCATCGACTGGAACCCGTAGCAGATTCCGAGCACCGCCACGCCGGCATCGAACAGCGCCGGATCGGTGACCGGGGCCCCCGGCTCGTACACCGAGGCCGGGCCGCCGGACAGGATGATCGCCTTCGGATGCTTGCCGAGCATCTGGGCGGCGGGCATCGATGCCGGCACGATCTCGGAATAGACATTGGCTTCCCGGACCCGCCTGGCTATCAGCTGCGCGTATTGGGCGCCGTAGTCGACGACGAGGACGGTGTCGGTCTGCACGTCCTCATTCTCGCAGAGCTCGGCTAGGTGGCATTCGGAGGCGGCGTCGGCCATCGATAACGAAGCCCGGTCAGCCGCTCGCTGACGTCCCACAGCTTTGACGCGAGTGCGCCGTCCTGCGCGATCGGGCTCGTGGTGGCCGGCCCGACCGGACCCCGCGTCTCACCGAAGCGTTGCGGGCCTGAATACGAGCCCGGAGGGGCTTGTGTCGCCGCGTACAGCGTCGGGTTTGCTCCGTGCGCGGCCGGCTGGAGGATCACCTTGAGGATCAGCGGGGACACCAGGCGAACCAGCCCCATCGAACCCATTCCCTCGCGGTCGCGGACCAGACCGGTGGCCGACAGGCCGGGGTGCGCGGCCGTTGAGGTGAGTCGGCTGTGGTGTTCGGCCGCTCGGCGCTGGAGCTCGCGGGCGAACAGCAGATTGGCGAGCTTGGAATTGGCGTACGCCGGTTGAGGGCGATAGGTGGCGGCGGGGTTTCCGTCGACCACGTCGGTTCCTCCGCTTCGGTGCGCCAGCGACGAGACCGTCACGACGCGCGGGGATTCGGCGCACAGCAGGGCCGGGAGCAATCGTGCGGTCAAGGCAAAATGGCCGAGGTGATTCACGCCGAACTGTAGCTCGAACCCGTCCTCGGTAGGCCGCCAGGTGCTCGGTGCCATCACGCCGGCGTTGTTGACCAGCAGGTCGAGTGGGCCCCGCCATTGTCCGGCGAAACTGGCGACCGACGACAACGAGGCCAGGTCGAGCTGGGTGACCCGTACGTGCGCCGCCGGATGCCGCGTGCAAATCCGATCCCTGGCCTGACGCGCCGCTTCGAGCCGTCGGCAGGCCAGGGTGACCACGGCTCCGCGCTCGGCCAATTGGGCCGCGGTTTGCCAGCCGATGCCCGAGTTCGCTCCGGTAACCACCGCGGTCCGGCCACCGAACGAGGGCAGCCGCTCGGGACCCCTTGCCATATGTACACCGTAGTCAGCGTCGGTCACCGCCCGCGCGCACACTTGGATGGTGGCGGAAACCGTGATTCGCACCCGACTCTGGCGCAACGGCGCGCTGGAGAAGGAGGACTTCCCCTTCGAAGAGCTGTCGGACTACCTTGCGCAGGACGACTGCCTGGTATGGGCGGACCTACAAGCCCCGGATTCAGCCATGCTCGACGAGCTTGGCCAGGAGCTGTCCCTGGACAAGCTGGCCATCGAGGACGCGGTGGCTCACCATGAGCGTCCCAAGGCCTCGCGCTATGCCAGCCACACCTTCATAACCGCTTACGCGATCGAGTTGGACCGCGAGACCGGACGGCTCGCCTCGACCCAGGTATCGGCCTTCGTGCTGGACAAGGCCTTCGTGACCGTGCACCTCGGTGAGTGGTTCGACATCGACAAGATCGTCCGACGGTGGGACGAGAACGCCGACTTGTGCAAGCTCGGGGTGCGGTCGCTGGTGTACGGCATGCTCGACGTGCTGGTGGATGGCCACTTCGATGTCGTCCAGACCCTCGACGATGAGATGGAGGAGCTCGAGGACGTCCTGTTCGACGAATCCGGGCGCCGAAAGCTGGTGCAGCGGCGCACCTTCGCCATCCGAAAATCGCTGGTCCAGGTCCGGCGCGCCATCCTGCCGATGCGTGAGGTAGTCAACACGATAACCCGGCGAGATTCGGAGCTCCCCGAACAGCTGCGCCCCTACTTCGAGGATCTCTACGATCACGTACTGCGTGCGGCCGAGTGGACCGAATCACTGCGCGACATGATCAGCTCGATATTCGAGACCAACCTGTCGATACAGGACGCGCGGCTGAACACCATCATGAAGAAGCTCACCGCGTATGCCGCGATCATCGCCGTTCCCACCGCGATCACCGGATTCTACGGCCAGAATGTGCCGTACCCGGGCTTCTCGCAACACTGGGGCTTCCTGACGAGCACAGCGATCATGGCTGTTCTCGTGCTGGGCCTGTTCGTGATGTTCAAACGCAAGGACTGGTTGTAACCAGCGAGCACCTGCGTGGTCAGGATCGCAAACACGTCCAGGGTCTGCCGGGATCAGACCGCGCCTCGCTTGCGCGCCGGTTCAACCGAATTGCTCGACGGTCCCTTCCGGAACCTGGGACGGTCGAGTTCCAGAAGGGAACGGCAGCGACCTGCGCAGTGAACCAATGGTGCCCACACCCCTTCGAAACAGGGCATGGTCGACGGCCCAACCGTCGGGACGAACATGCAACGTCTGCGTCTGGAACTTGAACTGCCAGATCTGGACGTTCCCGGTAGCATCCGAGCAGATCACCGCGCCGTCCTGCCAGGGTCCGTTGTCGGCTGCCCGTGGACCGACCGGGTAACCCTGGTTGAGGTGCACACCCCGCAGCCGGCGTCCCGCCGGGGTCGGCTCACCCAGGACCATGACTTTTCTGGAACTCTCCAGGGCGGTTTCGAAGGCTGTGACCGGACGCTCGGACTGGCCGGGCAGCCACGGCGAACCCCGTCGGATCACCGGACGTCCGGAGCATCGGTAGTGGTGTACCGAAGATCGGACGGAACCGAATAGGCTGTCGACGAGCACCGCGCTTCTGGTGTAATCCAGCGCTCCGCTGGAACGGACCGGGGCCAGCGGCGTGTAGCCCGACGGTAGGCCGTGCAACAGCGGTAAGGACGCCGGAGTCAAGCCGTCGATGAGTCGAAACCGGATACCCGCCGCACCCAGCGGGATTCGTGCCTGGAATGGGCCGAAACGGGTATTCAGAGTGAGCCGTCCGGATACCCATCGGCCCGAGCCGTCGCGGTGACCGCGTCGCAATGACTCGAACGTACCGACAACAACGCCGTATCCGTACTCCAGCGGCATGACGACCCTCCCAACCACGTGTAGTGATCAGCAGAGCTATCCGGCGTCGGACTTGATACCCCGGCTTGCTGACCACCAAAAACATGTGCCCGGCGCCCGATTCGGTGCAACCATTGCCTGGTACGCGCGTCTCTTCAGTGTGGGAGCACCTCCTCGGGTGTGCCACCGCAGGAGGCCGCGCCATGAGGACGACGATGGACCGCAGGCACGTGGGTATGCGACCACCGAAGGCGGCCGCTGGCGCACGGATGACGCCTGGCGATGCCGACGGCGGGGTGGAGCGGCTGTACCGCAGCCATCGGCTGTATCTGGTGCGGATGGCCCTGCTGCTCGTCGACGACTTCGAGACGGCCGAGGACGTGACCCAGGACGCGTTCGCCGCCTTGCACCGGCGATGGTCCTCGCTGGGCAACGAAGATGCCGCGGTGGGCTATCTGCGGGCCTGCGTGGTCAACGGCGCCCGATCCGTCCTGCGTCGCCGACGAACGGTACGTCGTCATCCACAGCAGGACGAACAGCGAATGACGGAGGATTCGGCCGACTCCCGGGCGCTGCTGGCCGACGAACACCGTGAAGTGCTCGCTGCGATCGACCGCCTGCCGACCAGACAACGCGAGGTGATCCTGTTGCGCTACTGGGGGGAGCTCACCGAACCGGAGGTCGCCGCGGCTCTGGGGATCTCGGTCGGCGCGGTGAAGTCGAATGCGTCCCGCGGTCGAGATGCGATCGCCGCCATCCTCGGAGGTGTGCAATGAACTCTCACGACATCGATGATCGCATTCGGGATGCCCTGAACGCCAGGGCGAGCCAGCTGAGCCAGGACGATCTGCGTCCGGCCAGCGCTCCGACCGGTGATCAGGCCCGCGGTTGGCGTAGCTCGCGCTGGGGCGCTCCATTGCTCGCGTCGGCGGCCGCTGCCATTCTCGTGGTCGGAACCACAGTGGTGGTATCGGCTCTTCGGTCGGATTCTCGGCCGCCGGCCGGAAGCTCTTCGACGGGACCGCACCCGACAACGAGTTCGGCGACGACGGCCCCGAATCCACCCGCCGACTTTGACCTCGGCTATCAACCGCTCTGGCCGTTCGGCGGCTACGCCGCGGCCGAGCTGTGGCGTGCCGGGAGGGCCAGGTCCGAACCGTGGCATCTGGATGCCGGTCAGACGGCCCTCACCTTCACCCGGGCCTATCTCGGCTTCGCGCGGATGACGCTCGTGACCAGCAAGAGCACCGACAGCAGCGGCGCCCACGTCGGTATCGGATATCGCGGTACCGGAGGTAGGCCGATAACCGCGGCCGTGCTCCATCTCGTGCGGTTCGGGCCGCGGGCCGATGCCCCTTGGGAAGTGGTTGGAAGCGACGACACCGACTTTTCGCTGGAACGCCCGGCTTATGGGTCCGCGGTGTCCTCGCCGATTACGGTGGGTGGGCACATCAGCGGCCTGGGGGATAGCATCCACCTCTGGATTCGGCAGCCCGGCAGGGCACCACTGACCGATGTCTGCTGCCTGCCCGCGGGAGGCGTGCAGTCCCCGTGGCAACGCCCGGTGTCGTTCAGCGGATCCGGTGTGCTGACCATCGTCGCCGCCACCGGTGGTCGCACGCAGCTGGTCGAGCGGTTTGCGATCCAGGGCGTCCATACCCGCTGAGGCGCGTTCGAGCGGCCCCGGAGGAGGGCGGGTCGGCCAGCCCTCTCCGGGGTGTCGCGCCGAATGCGCTGAGCCGGGTCAGCCCGAGACGTCCACCTGGACGTGGCCGACGGTCAAGTCGACCTTGATGGTCAGCACCGATCCGGTGACGGGCGCACGCGGATCCAGTACGAGGCCGGTGTTGAACCCTCCGACGTAGTCGCCCACCGACTCCGACGTGCCGCGCTGGATGTCTCCGACGTGCACCCGTGCGTCTACCACGGCGTTGAGACCGCGCGGCACGACGACCCGCACCCGGCCGATCGCCTGGGAAATTGTGATCGTACGTTCACCGATCGGTGTCGGTAGTTCGGTCAGGTCCAGCGTCGTATCGCCGACAAAGTGCCGTTGGTCGGTCAGCTGCGCAGCCGAGGTCGGCGCCAGGCCCAGCTTTCCCGAGCCGTCGGTCAGGCTGACCGGTGTTCCGCCGACGAGCAGGGCCGTTGCGGTCAACAGCATGATCGGCGCCAGCAACGACGGCATTACCCGCCGCGTTAGCAGGCTGATCACGAAGCCGAGGCCCAGCACGGCCAGTCCCACCCAGAGGTAGGCGGGGAAGCTGACGCGGTTGGCGGCGTCCAATACCGCGACGACCGCCCAACCGGCGACCAGCGCCAGCCCGACGGCGACCCTGAGCGGGCGGCGGCGTCTGACACGTTCGCGTCGGGCTACTTGCGACTCGGTGTGCCAGTCGCGCACGGAGCGCCGCAGGTCGTTCAGCGGAGGTACCAGCGGTCCGGCCTGGCTCCCGAGGTAGTCCGCCCCACCAGGCCCGCCAGCGGGTTCGCCGTACGTCGAGTTCGCCTGTCCCTCCCACGGATAGGGAGCGTGCGTTCCGCGCACCGGGCGCACCCCGGTGCCGAGCCTGCGTACCAACACGATCAGGACGACCGCGATCAGAGCCACCGCGGGCATGGCCTCGCGCGGCGCCCACCAGGAGAACCACCCGATCCAGAGGAGGAAAGTCGCCGTGACGATGGCGACCCACGGAGGCACTCGGCGGAGCCTGAGCTGTGCGACCGCGCGATCAAGCGCCGAAGTCGCGGCGTCCGGTTCCGGAATCAACAGCCAGCAAACGAGGTACAGCAGCAATCCGACACCGGCGAAGAAGGTCAGAACGGCGAACAGGACGCGGAAGATCACCGCATCCACGCCGAAGTATTCACCCAGGCCGCCGGACACCCCGCTGACCATCCGGTCGGTGCCGCTGCGCCGCAGTGCGGCGGGCCGACCGGGCCCGTATCCGTAACGGCCGTCGTACCCACCGTCCGGCCCGCCGGGGTTGAACGGGCCCCCTGGCCGGCCTGGCCCGCCGGGGTCGAACGGGCCCCCTGGCCCGCCTGGTCCGCCGGAATCACCCGCACCGGGGTTGAACGCTCCGCCCGGTCCGGGATCGACCGGTCCGTTTTCGGGCTCCACCGGTTCGGCAGTTGCCGGTGGCTCGGCGTCCGAGGTCGGGCTTTTCGGGTCTAGGCTTTTCGGTCCGGTCGAACCGGAATCGCGCATGCTGGTCGTCATGTCATAAAGCCTGGTCCAGGACCCGTGGCGGGGCATCGGGGTGTGCCCGGAGCTGCCCCTGATCACGGGCTGACGGTGTCAGGGGTCCCACCCGATACCGCCGGGCCCGCGAGACGGCCATGATGAAGACAGCATGACGACATCGACCGCTCCCGAGATGGGAATCCCGAGGCTGTACCGGCCCGTGCACGGCCGGTGGATCGGCGGTGTCGCCGCGGCGTTGGCCGATCATCTCGGGTTGTCCAGGTCGGTGGTGCGGCTGGCCTTCGTCCTGCTGTCGTTCAGCGCGGGCCTGGGCTTGCTGCTCTACGGCGCATTTTGGATCGTGGTCCGCACGCCACCCGGCGAGGTCGAGAACAGCAGGCGTGCGGCTGCGGAGTATCTGGTGGCGCTGGTTTCCGGCGTCCTGGTGCTGCTGATCAACGTCAACGCCCTGTCTCGGGGCGGGTGGTTCGTGCCCTCCGTGCTGGCCTGCTTCGGTGGAGCGCTCATCTGGCGGCAGGCGAGCGAGACCGAACGGGACCGTTGGCGCCGGTTGTCTCGCAACTCCCTCGCAGCCGGTGCCTTCGACAGAGTCGGCCTGTTGCGCCTTGTCGCGGGCGTCGCATTGGTGCTGGCGGGTGCGATCTTCGTAGTCGGGAAGGCCGGATTTTCGGCGGCGGGCGTGGTGCTGGTGGCCATGCTGGTCACGGTCGGCGGTCTCGCGCTCATCACCGGACCGTGGTGGCTCAAGCTCGTACGGGAGCTGAGCGAGGAACGTCGGGAACGCATCCGCAGCGAGGAACGGGCCGAGATCGCCGCGCACCTGCACGATTCGGTGCTACAGACCCTCGCGCTGATCCAGCGCAACGCCGCCTCGCCTCGTGAGGTGGCAAGGCTGGCGCGGATCCAGGAGCGAGAGCTGCGCATCAAGCTGTACGGCGCGGGCGTGCCGAACGGACAATTCGGAGCGGCCCTGCAGGCGGCGGCCGCCGAGGTGGAGGATACCTACGCCATCACCATCGATGTGGTCGCAGTCGGTGATCATGCCTTGAATGCCAGGCTCGACGCGCTGGTCGCGGCGGCCCGGGAGGCGATGGTCAACTCCGCCAAGCATGCGGAGGTCACCTCGGTGTCGGTGTACGCGGAGGCGTCCGAAGCCGAGGCGTCGGTCTATGTCCGAGACCGCGGAGTCGGCTTCGATCCCGAGCACATCGAAGGTGACCGGCAAGGAGTCCGTGGCTCGATCGTCGGACGCCTGCACCGCCAACGCGGAACGGCCACCATCAAATCCCGGCCCGGCGAGGGCACCGAAGTAGAACTGCGAGTCCAACTATGACAGATGCGACGCACAGTCCGTCCGGGTCGTCGGCGGGCCGCCCCACGGTCGTCCTCGTTGATGATCACGGCATGTTCCGAGCCGGAGTGCGGGCCGAGATCGGTGACGCGGTCGATATCGTGGGCGAGGCGGCCACTGTCGCCGAGGCCATTGCCACCATCCGGCATACCCGACCGGCCGTCGTGCTGCTGGACGTACATCTACCCGACGGCGGAGGACCGGCCGTCGTGGCGGCGGTGCTGCCGGAGGCGCCGGAAACCCGATTTCTCGCGCTGTCGGTATCCGACGCCGCCGAAGACGTCATCTCGGTGATCCGGGCGGGAGCCCGGGGCTATGTCACCAAGACCATCTCCGGCGCGGACCTTCGCGACGCGATCCGGCGGGTAGCTGACGGCGATGTGGTCTTCTCACCACGGCTGGCCGGGTTCGTGCTGGACGCGTTTCGCGACGGGGAGGGTGGACCGCGCGCGGTGGTCGACCCGGAACTGGACCAGCTGACGCCGCGGGAGCAGGAGGTGCTTCGATTGCTCGCGCGCGGTTACTCCTATCGGGAGATAGGCGCCGAACTCTTTATCTCCATCAAAACGGTAGAAACGCATGCATCCAATGTGTTGCGAAAGCTCCAGTTGTCGTCGCGGCATCAACTGACCCGGTGGGCCGCGGATCGCCGCCTCGTCTGACCGCGGCGATGGCCAGCCCGACGACGGCGTTCAGCGCACGCCCCGACAGACCCGCAGTACGGCCTCGGCAAGTGCGGCGCCGTCATTACCGAGCTCGCGCCGGTAATGGTCGAGGATGATGCGCTCACGGCCCAACTCGACCCGGGTACCGCCCGCGTTCATACGTGCTGTCTGGATTCGCCGGGACAGCTGGGTCCGTTCGTTGATCAGTCGCGCAATCGCGGTATCCAAAGCGTCGATCTGACCGCGAAGTGTATCGATCGCAGCGGAGGCGTCGCCGGCAATCCCGGTGGCGTTCTGAAGTCCGGTTGTGCTGTTCACGGTGGTTCCTTTCGTTTGGGGCCTACCGGGTATGCCCCGGACACACAAAACGCCCCGGGCGCCTAGGGGCCCAGGGCGTAACGGTCGGTGCTAGCTCAACCGGTCACGACGGGCGCCGCAATGCGGTACCCATAAAAAAAGACGCGGTCGGTGAGTTGCACTTGCCAATGGTGGCACGTCTTCGCCGATCCCGGCAAGTCGTCGGTCGTTGAGCCGGAGCCGAGACGATGATCCGCCGGCGACTGCGCCTGCTCGTGCTTCATGTGGATCCTCCGCTGACCTGGCGTGTGGGACGACGTGGCGGCAATGTCACTGAAGTCCCGGCGGCGGTGAGACGCTGCAGCCCGCTGCGACGGCAGCGCGTGCCAGGTCGCCATCCCAGGTGGCCAGCAGCATCGAGTCCGAGTCGATGCTCAGTGCTGTGGCCAGATGGACGGCGTCGTAGCCGCGCAGACCATGGGCCTCGGCAAGGTCTCCAGCGGAGTGTGCGAGGCCCGGGTCGAGACTGATGACATCCAGCTCAGTGCAGAGCTCGTCGATCCTGTCGACCGCACGGCGCAGGGTTGCCGTGGTTATCCTGCGTCCGCGACGGGCCGCGGCCGCGGCCGCTCGCGCCTCGGGGTAGACGAGCTGGCTCGACACGACCGATTCGGCTCGATCCCAAACCTCTGCGGCTAGCTCGGATCCAGGTTCATCGAAGACCAGCTTGACCAGCGCTGAGGTGTCGAGGTAGACGATCAGCGCCGCTGCTCGCTTACGAGATCGGAGACGGAGCCGTCCGCTGTTAGCAGCTTTCGGCCACTCGCGCGGCGCCGGGGACGTTGTGGATCGCGAACCAGGCCGCGAGCGCGCAGATCGGCAAGTGGGTCAGCGTCGTCTACCATCGATAGCCGCGCAACCCGACGACCGCGCATAGTGACCACGACATCGCCGCCAGACCCGACGTGCCGTAAGTACCGGCTCAGCTGGTCATGCAACTCGCGCACGCCGACCTCAGCCTTCAACTCCTCATTATGTAGCGTCATGGAGACGATTGTACGCGCTACTTCGACAGCAAGTGTCCCACCCGCCGAGGGCTCCCCGGGCATTGTGCTGAACGGCCCTGGGCATGGCTTGCCCTGGGCATGGTGACAGGGGCTGACCGTAGGGTGGGAGTCGATGAAATCCGATGCCGCACCGTGGTCACCCACCAGTCTTTTCGACCTGCCGGCTGTTCCGGCTGTTCCGCGATCGCCGGCGCGGTCCGGACGCCCGGGCAGCGAGCCGTACGATCTGCTCGCCAACCTCAACCCGCGGCAACGTGCCGCGGTCGTGCACACCGGGACACCGCTGCTGATCGTCGCCGGCGCCGGATCGGGAAAGACCAGGGTGCTCACTCACCGGATCGGTTATCTGCTAGCCGAGCGCGGCGTGAGGCCCAGCGAGATTCTCGCCATCACTTTCACCAATAAGGCCGCGGGCGAGATGAAGCAGCGAGTCGCGGCGTTGATCGGGCCCCGGGCCAACTCGATGTGGGTGTCGACCTTCCACTCGATGTGCGTGCGGATCATCCGGGCGCAGGCCAAGCACCTGGACCTTAAGTCGTCCTTCTCGATCTATGACGACGACGATTCCCGCCGACTGCTCACCATGGTCATTCGTGAGCTCAACCTGGACCCGAAGCGGTACCCGCCGCGCTCGATGTCGGTGAAGATTTCGAACCTGAAGAACGAACTTATCTCGGCGCACGACTTCACCGCCTCGGCGAGCAACGCCCACGAAAAGATCACGGCAGAGGTCTACTTGCGATACCAGCAGCGCCTCACCGAATCGCATGCACTGGACTTCGACGATCTCATCATGACCGCCGTCAGGCTGCTGCGCACCAATTCGGACGTGGCCGAGTTCTACCGGCGCAGGTTCAGACACGTGTTGGTAGACGAATATCAAGACACCAACCACGCGCAATATGCGCTGGTCGCCGAACTCTGCCGTGAAATGCCTGAAATCGACCTGCCCGCCGCGGAACTGTGCGTGGTCGGCGACGCCGACCAATCGATCTATGCCTTCCGCGGCGCGACGATCCGCAACATCGATGAGTTCGAACGCGATTACCCGGATGCCACCACTATTTTGCTCGAACAGAACTACCGCTCGACCCAGACGATCCTGGGTGCGGCGAACGCCGTGATCGCGCGTAATCCCGATAGGCGGCCGAAGAACCTCTGGTCCGAGTCAGGGGTCGGCGAGCGGATCGAGGGCTTCGTGGCCGAGGGTGAACACGATGAGGCCCGGTGGGTCGCCCAGACGATAAACTCGCTGGTCGACAGCCGCGTCGCCAAGCCGTCCGATGTGGCTGTGTTCTACCGGACGAACGCCCAGTCGAGGGTGTTCGAGGATATCTTCATCAGGCTCGGACTTCCGTACAAGGTCGTCGGAGGCGTCCGGTTCTACGAGCGCAAAGAGGTTCGGGACGCCCTGGCGTACTTGCGGGTGGTCGCGAACCCGCTGGATCTGGTGAGTCTTCGACGAATCCTGAACACGCCGCGGCGGGGTATCGGCGAGCGGGCCGAGCTGTTCGTCGAGACCTTCGCCGAGCGGGAACAGATCCCCTTCGCCGAAGCGCTGATCCGAGCCGACCACATTCCGGGGTTGGCGCCACGGTCGGCCCAGGCGATCGCCGAATTCGTCAGACTCCTGGGTGACCTGCGCGCAGTCGCGGCCAGCGACGAACACGGCTCACCGAGCAACATCATCGAGCAGATGCTCCAACGCACCGGCTACCTGAAGGAACTCCAGGACAGTCACGATCCGCAGGACGAGGGCCGAGTGGACAACCTTCGCGAACTGGTCAGCGTCGCAGCTGAGTTCGAGGAACAGCGTGCGCAGACCGACGAGCCCGCCACCCTCGACGCATTCCTTGAGCAGGTGTCACTGGTGGCAGACGCCGACTCGATCCCTGACCAGTCCGGCGGCGTGGTCACTCTGATGACCCTGCACACGGCCAAGGGTCTGGAGTTCCCGGTGGTATTCCTCTCCGGAATGGAGGACGGGATCTTCCCGCATCAACGGGCCCTCGCCGATCCGAAGGAGATGTCGGAGGAGCGGCGGCTCGCCTATGTCGGCATCACCCGTGCACAACGGCGGCTCTACCTGTCGCGCTCGATCTCGCGGTCGTCGTGGGGTCGTCCCCAGCGGAACCCGCCGTCCCGGTTTCTGCCCGAGGTCCCTCCCGAACTCACCAACTGGACCGGCGCGATCGACCTGGAACCATTCGTAGGCTTCCCGGAGGACGCAGAACCGAGCGGCCGGTACGCCGATCACGGTTATCGCGTCCAGTCATCCCGGATGTCCTCGGCTCAACGTGGAAGCTCGGCGTCCCGCCGACCGACCGAACCCGCGCCCACGATGCCCAGCCTGAGGATCGGCGACCGCGTCACCCACGACCGCTTCGGGCTCGGCACCGTCATGGGGATCCGTGGGGTCGCGGAGAAGGCGCAGGCCGAGGTTGATTTCGGCACAATGGGCCGCAAATGGCTGGTACTGCGATTCGCTCCGCTGCAGAAGCTCTGACGCTGGCGCCGGTCAGTGTCCGGCCGGCTTCGGTCCGTCTCCGGTCGGCTTCGGTCCGTCTCCGGTCAGTGTCCGGTCGGCTTCGGTCCGTCTCCGGTCGGCTGTGTCAGGCCGCATCTCGACCGCCCGCAGAGCCAGTCCGCAGGTAATCAATTCGGCGAACAGCCACCATTGGTTCTCGAAGCTCTGCTTGTTGGACAGGTCGAAGCCCATGAGCACCAGGGCACTGCCGAGGAGCAATCCGCCCGGTGTCTTCGGCACCCACCTCAAGGCCAGGACGAAGCCGACGGTCAGGCCTGTCACCACAGCCAGGTTCTGTATCGGATGCGGCAAGAACCGCCATAGCGAGATCGAATCGTGCCTTGGCTCGATGTTGAGGAAGAAATCAACCGTGCAGGTCTTGAACCGATCGAAGTTCCATAACACCCAGGGCGCGCTGATCGCGCCCGCACCGATCACCGAGTAGAGCGTTCTGCGCCACCCGAATCCGGGCCATCTGACCAGCAGCGGCAGGAGCAGGGCCACGTGCTGCTTCGTGGCCAGCGCCAGTGCCACCGGCAGCCACGCCCAGCCGGCTCGTTTGGTCGCCAGCAGGGCGACCCCGATCAGCAGGTAGCCGAGGATCAGGCTTTCGTTCCACGCCTGCTGGGCCACGCGCAGGGTTCCGGCCAGCGTCACGGCAGTCAGCAGCAGGACGAGGGCGTCGAATCGTGCCGTGGCCGACGTCCTGGTCCGGCGGAGCAGCAGGTAGCCCAAGGCCAGCCAGCCGGCCACCATGACCAAGTCCTCCGCGTAGCGGACATCGTCGAGGGTTACCCAGCCCGGCCAACTCGACAGGAAGCTCGCCGGCAGGTAGTTGAAGCAGTTGGCCGTCTGCCCCGCGGGCACGTCGAACGATGTGATCTCGTAGGGGTTCACGCCCTTGAACAGACCAGCCGCGCTCTGCTGAAAAATGGACCACACGTCGATCTCGGGATGGCGAGCGCCGGGAACGGTGACGGCCAACGCGATGAACATCGCCGCAAAACCGGAAATCAACAGCGACCAGCGCAACCGCCCGAACTGGGGTAACAACGACAAGAGAAGCAGCACAACGGCCGCCACGCCGAGAGCCACGGACCACGGGTAGAAGGCGGTCTGGCGAATATTTGGCGACGGCGGGCGCAGCGTCTGAGGTATCAACGTGGTGATCAAGGCCGCACCGACCGCAGGCCGGTGCGGCACGCCGACGCCGAA
>Ga0307504_10000054_pt1 | contig 23546 bp, 19 predicted proteins | sample 19_S_MG_FD_194516 | JGI IMG/M metagenome (GOLD analysis project Ga0307504, IMG submission 194516) | Soil microbial communities from Populus trichocarpa stands in riparian zone in the Pacific Northwest, United States - 19_S | ecosystem: Environmental > Terrestrial > Soil > Riparian zone > Trees... | reverse complement strand
CAGGTTTTCTGCCCACGTGAGTTGAGGTGAGGAGGCCGAGGCAGTGGCACTGGACCCGAACCGCTGGACCCGAAAGACCACCGAGGCCGTCAACGCGGCGGTCGAGCTCGCCCGTTCGGCCAACAATCCCGAGGCCACGCCCGACCACCTTCTGGCCGGACTGCTCGGCCAGGCCGACGGTGTGGTGCTACCGCTGCTGGAGCGGGCCGGCATCTCACCGCTGGCGGTGCGGAACTCGGTTGCCGACGCCCTCGCCAAGCTGCCCAAGGCCTACGGCACGGAGACCACCGCCGGACGCGCCCTTCAGCAGGTCATCGAAGGAGCCGATGGCGTGCGGGCCGACCTCCATGACGAGTACCTCTCCACCGAGCACCTCCTGCTCGTGCTGGCCGAACGCCTCGGCGCCACCCGGGAGCGGCTGCTGGAAGCGCTCCGCGAGGTGCGGGGGAGCCACCGGGTCACCAGCCAGGACCCCGAGTCGCAGTACCAGGCGTTGGAGAAATACGGGCGCGACCTCACTGCCGAGGCCCGTAGGGGCCGTCTCGATCCCGTCATCGGGCGGGACGAGGAGATCCGCCGCGTCATCCAGGTGCTGTCGCGGCGCACCAAGAACAACCCGGTCGTCATCGGCGAGCCGGGAGTGGGCAAGACGGCGATCGTCGAAGGCCTGGCCCGGCGCATCGTGGAGGGTGACGTCCCCGAGAGCCTGAAGAACCGGCGCGTGGTCGCCCTCGACCTCGGCTCCCTCGTCGCCGGCGCCAAGTACCGCGGCGAGTTCGAGGAGCGGTTCAAGGCCGTGTTGAAGGAGATCGTCGACGCCGGCGGCGAGGTCATCACGTTCGTCGACGAGCTGCACACCATCGTGGGCGCCGGCGCGGCCGAGGGCGCCATGGACGCCGGCAACATGATCAAGCCCATGCTGGCGCGGGGCGAGCTGCGCATGATCGGCGCCACCACCCTCGACGAGTACCGCAGGCACATAGAGAAGGACCCGGCCCTGGAGCGGCGGTTCCAGCCCGTCTTCGTCGGCCCGCCGTCGGTGGAGGACACCGTGGCCATCCTGCGCGGCCTGAAGGAGCGCTACGAGGTGCACCACGGCGTGCGCATCCAGGACGCCGCCCTTGTCGCGGCGGCGGTGCTGTCGGACCGCTACGTCACGGGCCGCTTCCTCCCCGACAAGGCCATCGACCTCATCGACGAGTCCGCCAGCCGGCTGCGCATCGAGATCGACTCGGTGCCGGTGGAGATCGACGTCGTCGAACGGCGCATGCGCCAGCTGGAGATCGAGCGGGTGGCGCTGGCCAACGAGACCGACGAGGTGTCGGCGGAGCGGCTGGCCAAGCTGGAGGAGGAGCTGGCCAACCTGCGCGAGCAGGCCGACGCCATGCGCGCCCACTGGCAGGGGGAGAAGGACGCCATCGCCGCCATCCGCGCCCTCAAGGAGGAGCTGGAGGCCCAGCGCACCCTCGTCGAGCGCTTCGAGCGCGAGGGCGACCTCACCCGGGCCGCCGAGGTCCGCTTCGGCCAGCTGCCGGACCTGGAGCGCCGGGTAGAGGACGCCAGCGCCCGCCTGGCGGCCGAGCAGGCGACCAACAAGATGCTGAAGGAGGAGGTCGAACCCGAGGACGTGGCCGAGGTGGTGGCCAAGTGGACCGGCGTTCCCGTCTCGCGCCTGTTGGAGGGCGAGGTGGCCAAGCTCGTGCGCATGGAGGGGGTCCTCCACGAGCGCGTCGTGGGCCAGGAGGAGGCGGTGGCGGCGGTGGCAAACGCCATCAGGCGGTCCCGGTCCGGTCTGTCCGACCCCAACCGGCCCATCGGCTCGTTCCTCTTCCTCGGGCCCACCGGCGTGGGCAAGACGGAGCTGGCCCGCTCGCTGGCCGACTTCCTCTTCGACGACGAGAAGGCGCTCGTGCGCATCGACATGGGCGAGTACCAGGAGAAGCACACCGTGGCCCGCCTCATCGGCGCCCCCCCCGGCTACGTGGGCTACGGCGAAGGTGGCCAGCTCACCGAGGCCCTGCGCCGGCGCCCCTACGCGGTGGTCCTGCTCGACGAGATCGAGAAGGCCCATCCCGACGTGTTCAACGTGCTGCTCCAGGTCCTCGACGACGGCCGCCTCACCGACGGCCAGGGTCGCACCGTCGACTTCACCAACGCGGTGGTGATCATGACGTCGAACCTGGCCGGTGACCCCCAGGCGTTCTTCAAGCCGGAGTTCGTCAACCGCATCGACGAGATCGTCCGGTTCTCGCCCCTCGGCGAGGACGACCTGGCCCGCATCGTCGACATCCAGCTTCGCCACCTCCAGGCCCGCCTGGCCCACCGCCGCCTCACCCTCGAGGTGAGCGACGACGCCCGCGCCTGGCTGGCCCGCCGTGGCTACGACCCCGCCTACGGCGCCCGGCCGCTGCGCCGGTTCATCCAGCGCCACATCGGCGACCCCCTCGCCCTGGCCCTCCTCGAGGGCCGCTACGACGACGGCGCCAGCGCCAAGGTCGACGTCGAGGGCGACAGGCTCGTGCTGCTGTAGGGACCGTCGGCCGGTTCTCCGGCCACTCGCACCCGCATGCCGGTCCTGGGTGACCCGAGACGGCCCCGTCCGCCCCCGATCACCGTGTCGCCCCTCTGCCTACTCTTGCCCCTATCGAAGACGAAGTAGGCCTCTGGGCCGTCGGGCTATGATCGCCGGACCGCCAGCAATTCAAGTCCGAGGAGAGGCGCGTGCCCGCGACCGTGGTGGTCGGCACCCAATGGGGTGACGAGGGGAAGGGGAAGCTCACCGACCTCCTCTCCAAGGAGATGAGCGTGGTGGTCCGCTACCAGGGCGGCCACAACGCCGGCCACACCATCGTGGTGGGCGACGAGACGTTCGCCCTGCAGCTGATCCCGAGCGGTGTGCTGTACCCCCACATCACGCCGGTGATCGGCAACGGCGTGGTGGTCGACCCGGCCGTGCTGTTGGCCGAGATCGACAAGCTCGAGGCCCGGGGCATCGACTGCGCCCGACTCCGGGTGAGCGGCAACGCCCACATGATCATGCCGTACCACCAGGAGCTCGACCGGGTCACGGAGCGGCGGCTGGGCAAGAACCGGCTGGGCACCACCAAGTCGGGCATCGGCCCCGCCTACGCCGACAAGGCCACCCGCGTCGGCTTGCGCGTCCAGGACCTGCTCGACCCGAAGATCTTCCGCCAGAAGCTGGAGGTGGTGCTCAAGGAGAAGAACGCCATCCTGGCCAAGGTGTACAACCGGCTCCCGCTCTCCGCCGACGAGATCGCCGACACCTACCTCGGCCAGTACGCCGAGCGCATCACCCCGCTGGTGGCCGACACGGTCGGCCTCGTGCACTCGGCGCTCGACGATGGCGAGCACGTGCTGTTCGAGGGCGCCCAGGCCACCTTTCTCGACCTCGACCACGGCACGTATCCCTTCGTCACCTCGTCCAACCCTGTGGCGGGCGGGGCCTGCACCGGCGCCGGCGTCGGCCCCATGCGTATCGAGAAGGTCATCGGCATCGCCAAGGCCTACGTCACCCGGGTCGGTTCCGGGCCGTTCCCCACCGAGTTGTCCGGCGACGTGGCCGACGACCTCATCGAACGGGGCCGGGAGTTCGGAACCGTCACCGGCCGCCGGCGGCGGGTGGGCTGGTTCGACGTCGTGATGATGCGCCACGCCGTGCGCCTCAACTCCCTCACCGAGCTGGCCCTCACCAAGCTGGACATGCTCGACACCCTCTCGACCCTGCCGGTCTGCGTGGCCTACGAGGTGGACGGCAAGCGGGTCGAGAACCTGCCGTACCACCAGTCCGACCTGCACAAGGCCGTCCCGATCTACGAGGACCTGCCGGGTTGGCGCACCGACCTGTCGGGCGTCACCGAACTGTCCGACCTGCCGCCCCCCGCCCGTCACTTCGTCGAGTTCCTGTCGGAGCGGGCGGGCGTGCCCATCCGCCTGGTCGGGGTGGGCCCGGGCCGCGAGCAGTTCGTGCGCATGGTGGGCGGGGCGGCGGCGTGAAGGTGGCGGTCATCGGCAACGGAGGGCGCGAGCACGCCCTGCGATCGGTGCTGGCCCGTACCGCCACCGTCGTGGGGGAGGTCGACGACGCCGACCTCTATGTGATCGGGCCGGAGCAGCCGCTGGTGGACGGCGAGGCCGATCGCCTCCGGGCGGCCGGCAAGCTGGTGTTCGGCCCCGGCGCCGACGGAGCCCGGCTCGAAGGATCCAAGGCGTGGATGAAGGAGGTGCTGGCCACCGCCGGCGTGCCCACCGCCCGCCACGGTGTGTTCAGCGATGTGGAGCCGGCCGTCCAGTTCCTCAAGTCGCTGCCCGGGCTGTACGTGGTGAAGACCGACGGGCTGGCCGCCGGCAAGGGCGTGCTCGTCACCGAGTCGCTCGACGAGGCGGTGGACGACGTGGCCGCCAAGCTCTCGGGCTCCTCGTTCGGCGCCGCCGGCCGCACCGTGGTGATCGAGGAGGGACTCACCGGCCCGGAGCTGTCGCTGCTGGCCGTATGCGACGGCCGGCGGGCCGTCCCCCTCGCGCCGGCCCGGGACTTCAAGCGGGTGGGCGACGGCGACAGCGGTCCCAACACCGGTGGCATGGGCGCCTACTCGCCGGTGGCCGACGCGGGGCCCTCCGTGGTCGACGCAGTCATGTCGCTGGCCGTGGAGCCGACGCTGGCCGCCCTCCAGGTGGAGGGGATCGACTACCGGGGGGTGCTCTATACAGGTCTCATGCTCACTCCCGAAGGCCCGAAGGTGATCGAGTACAACGTGCGTTTCGGCGACCCCGAGGCCCAGGTCGTGCTGCCCCGCTTCACCGGCGACCTGGCCGGGTTCCTGGCCGAGGCGGCGGCCGGCGACCTGCGCAGCTCGCCGTCGTTCGGGGACGACGCCTGTGTGTGCGTGGTGCTGGCGGCCGGTGGGTACCCGTCGGCGCCGAGGTCGGGCGACGTCGTCACCGGGATCGAGGACGCCGAGGCGCTGGGCGGTGTCCTGGTGTTCCGGGCCGGCGTGGCCACCGACGGGGCCGGCCGCCTGGTGACCGCCGGCGGCCGCGTGCTCGACGTGTGCGCCCTGGCGCCCACCGTCGCCGAGGCCCGGGCCCGGGCGTACCGGGCGGCCGCCCTCATCTCGTTCGACGGCATGCAGTACCGAAGGGACATCGCCGCATGAAGGTCGCCATCATCATGGGTTCGCCCAACGACAAGGACAAGATGAAGGGGGCGGCCGAGATGCTGGGCCGCTTCGGGGTGGAGTCCGACGAGCGGGTGATGTCGGCGCACCGCACGCCGGCCGAGGTCGCCGCCTTCGCCTCGTCGGCCCGCGACGAGGGCTTCGCCGCCATCATCTGCGGCGCCGGCATGGCCGCCCACCTGGCCGGCGTGGTGGCCGCCCACACCACCCTGCCGGTCATCGGCGTGCCCCTGTCCGGCGGCGCCCTCGACGGGGTCGACGCCCTCTACGCCACCGTCCAGATGCCCAAGGGCATCCCGGTCGCCACCGTCGCCGTCGACGGCTCGGCCAACGCCGGCATCCTCGCGGTCGAGATCCTCGCCGTCACCGACCGGGCCCTGGCCGCCAGGCTCGCCGACTTTCGCGCCGCCGGCGCCCGATGACGGTTTCGCGCCCGCAACCGGCTGTCTGCGGCTCCAGAGTCGGGGGAGCCCGGTGATTCCCCGGTACTCGATGCCGGAGATGGCGGCACTGTGGACCGACGAGGCGCGGCTGGCCACCTGGCTGGAGGTGGAGGTGCTGGCCGTGGAGGCGTGGGCCCGTCTCGGTGTGGTGCCCGAGGACGTGGCGCTGGCGGTGCGGGAGCGGGCGCCGGTGGTGACAGCCGAGACGGTTGCGGCGGTCGCCGAGCGGGAGGCCGTCACCGACCACGATCTGGCCGCCTTCGTCGACGTGGTGCAGGGCGCCATCGGGGCGCCCGAGGGCAACTGGGTCCACTACGGGCTCACGTCGTCCGACGTGGTGGACACCGCCCTGGGCGCCACCCTTGCCAAGGCGGCCGATCTCCTGGTGGAGGCGTCGAGCGGCCTGGTTTCCGCCCTCAAGCGCCGGGCCCTCGAGTTTCGCGACACGCCGATGGCAGGCCGTACCCACGGCATCCACGCCGAGCCCACGACCTTCGGGGCCAAGCTGGCCTTGTGGTGCCTCCAGGCCGACCGCGACCGGTCCCGGCTGCGGGCCGCCCGCGACGCGGTGGCGGTGGGGAAGCTGTCGGGGGCGGTGGGCACGTATTCCAACGTCGACCCGTCCGTGGAGGCCTACGTGTGCGGGCACCTGGGTCTGCGCCCGGTGCCGTCCACCCAGGTCGTGGCCCGCGACCGCCACGCCGAGTTCCTGTGGGCGTGTGCCTCGGCCGGCGCCGGCGTGGAGCTGATGGCCACGGAGGTCCGCCACCTCCAGCGCACCGAGGTGGGGGAGGCGTTCGAGCCGTTCGGCGCCGGCCAGAAGGGCTCGTCGGCCATGCCCCACAAGCGCAACCCGATCACAGCCGAGCGGTTGTCCGGCCTGGCCCGTGTGCTCCGGGGCTACCTGGGCGCCGGCCTGGAGAACGTGGCCCTGTGGCACGAGCGGGACATCTCCCACTCGTCGGTGGAGCGGGTGATCCTGCCCGACGCCAGCCTGCTCGCCTACTACGTGCTGCGGCGTATGACCCGGGTGGTCGACGGCCTGGAGGTCGACGAAGCCCGCATGCTCGAGAACCTCGACCGTTCGCACGGGCTCGTGTTCAGCCAGCCGGTGTTGTTGGCGCTCGTCGCCTCCGGCCTGCCACGCGACGCCGCCTACCGCATCGTCCAGCGAAACGCCATGGCCGCGTGGGAGCAGGCCAAGAGCTTCCGCACCCTGCTGGAGGGCGACCACGACGTCACCCTCGGAGCGGATGTGCTCGACGAGGCATTCGACCTGGCCCGTGCCCTGCGCCACGCCGGCCGGGTGTTCGACCACCTGGAGGGGATCGCGTGACGCTCACGCCCATCTACAGCGGCAAGGTGCGGGACATCTACGACGCCGGCGACGACCGCCTCTTGTTCGTGGCGTCCGACCGGGTGTCGGCTTTCGACGTGGTGATGGTCGAGCCGGTGCCCGACAAGGGCCGGGTGCTCACGGCCATGACGGTGTTCTGGCTGGAACAGCTGGCTGACGTGGCTCCCAACCACCTGGTTTCCCTCGACCCGGCCGACTTCCAGGCGGGAGCCGACGGCATCGCCGATGCGGCCGGGCGGTCGATGCTCGTCCGCCGGGCCGACATGTTGAAGATCGAGTGCATCGTGCGCGGCTACCTGTCGGGGTCGGCGTGGAAGGAATACAAGGCGACGGGCACCATGCACGGCACGCCGCTGCCGTCGGGCCTGGAGGAGTCGGCCGCGCTGGCCGAGCCCGTGTTCACCCCCTCCACCAAGGCCGACAGCGGCCACGACGAGAACATCACCTTCGAGGAGGCGTGCAAGCTGGTGGGCGACGAGGTGGCCGAACAGGCCCGTCGCGTCAGCCTGGAGGCCTACGCCCTGGCCGCCGCCTGGACGGCCGAGCGGGGCGTCATCCTGGCTGACACGAAGTTCGAGCTGGGCTTCATCGACGGCAAGCTGGCCCTTTGCGACGAGGTGCTCACCCCTGACTCGTCCCGCTTCTGGGCCGCCACCGACTGGAAGCCCGGCACCACACCACCCTCACTCGACAAACAGCCACTGCGGGACTGGCTCGAGGCGTCCGGCTGGGACAAGACCCCGCCGCCGCCGCCGCTTCCGCCCGAGGTGGTGACGGCCATGCGCGAGCGGTACGTGCGGGCCTACGACCGCATCACCGACCGCCGCTTCTCAGATTGGTTGGGAGTCCGCCCGTGAGCACGACGTTCGATGTCCTGGTGGAAGTGAGCCTTCGGCCCGGGATCGCCGATCCAGAGGGATCGACGGTGGAGCGGGCGCTACCGGCGCTCGGGTTCAACGGGGTGGACGGGGTGCGGGTCGGCAAGGCGATCCGGTTCAGCATCGAGGCCGGGGACGAGGCCACGGCCCGCACGCAGGTGGAGGACCTGTGTCACCGCTTCCTCGCGAACCCGGTCATCGAGGACACGCGGGTGGAGGTCACGCCCCGGTGACGGCGCGGGTGGGCGTGGTCTTGTTCCCCGGGTCGAACTGCGAGCACGACGCGGTCGAGGCGGTGGAGTCGCTCGGCGGCAAGGCCGACATCGTGTGGCACGGGGCCACCTCGATCCCGGGGGTCGACGCCGTGCTCCTGCCGGGGGGATTCGCCCACGGCGACTACCTGCGGCCGGGAGCCATCGCACGCTTCTCGCCCGTCATGGAGGCCGTCGGCCGGTTCGCTGCCGACGGAGGCCCGGTGGTGGGCATCTGCAACGGCTTCCAGGTGCTCACCGAAGCGGGCCTTCTTCCCGGCGCACTGCAGAAGAACGCCGGGCTGAAGTTCCTCTGCACCACTGTGGATGTGCGGGTGGACAGCGTCCAATCGGTGTTGACGGCAGACGCTTCAGTCGGGGACATCCTGCGCATCCCGATCAACCACTTCGAGGGAAACTACACCTGCAGCGCCGAGACGTTGGCCGCGCTGAGGAGCGAAGCACGGGTGGTCCTCCGGTATGTCGACAACCCGAACGGGTCGACGGACGACATCGCCGGCATCTGCAACGAACGCGGCAATGTGGTGGGACTGATGCCGCATCCCGAACGCGCCTCGGACCCCCTATTGGGGTCCGAGGACGGTCTGGTGCTGCTGCGCTCGTTCCTCGGGGCCGGCGCCCGCCGCTGAAGGTGCCGCAGGGGATCCGTCAGCCGCTTCGCGGTCGCGCCTATGCCCCGCCGCGGCGGATCTCGGCCCGCTTGAGCACGGCCGCATCGACGCCGGCTTCGCGCCAGGCGCCGTAGCTGATGCCCTTGCGTTCGCCGTACTCCTTGGCGGCGGCCACGAACTCCTCTTCGAGGGCCGCGATGTCGACCGCCTCGGACTTGGTGGCCAGTTCCATCTCCAGATTCATGCGCTCCTGCACGAGCTGAAGCCGGCTGAGCGGATCGGCCGTCTCCAACTTGGTCTCGATGTCGCCGAGGCGCCGCTTTATCGAATCAGGGGTTCGCTTGCGGCCTCGCTTGGGGCGATGGGCTTCGAGCGCTTCGAGGTACCGGCGCACGGCACGGCCCTGCTCACGCCCGACGGCAAGAGCGTTCTTGTGCTCTTGCGACATGGGGGATTTCGTCTTCTTGGTCCTGGGGGGCATACCGTTAATATTCCACAGACGGCCCGGTTCGACCAAACCGAAACCATCTGGCGGCATTCGGGGTGAGCGACGGATTCGCGTAGGGTGAGCCCCATGGACGAGGTCGCACGGGCATTGGGGCTGACCGACGAGGAGACGAGCGCCATCACCGGCATCCTCGGGCGTCCGCCCAACCACCTCGAACTGGCCATGTACGCCGTGATGTGGAGCGAGCACTGCTCGTACAAGTCGTCGCGCCTGCACCTGCGCCGCCTGCCCACCGAGGGCCCGCACGTCCTGGTGGGCCCGGGCGAGAACGCCGGAGTCATCGACGCCGGCGACGGCGTGGCGCTGGCGGTGCGGATCGAGAGCCACAACCACCCGTCGGCGGTGGAGCCCTACCAGGGTGCCGCCACGGGAGCAGGTGGGATCCTGCGCGACATCTTCACCATGGGCGCCCGGCCCATCGCCCTGCTCGACCCGCTGCGCTTCGGCCCGCTCGACGAGCCTCGCACGAGGTGGATCTTCGAGGGCGTGGTGAGCGGCATCTCCGGCTACGGCAACTCGGTCGGCGTTCCCACCGTGGGTGGCGAGGTCGTGTTCGACGAGTGCTATGCCGACAACCCCCTCGTCAACGTCATGTGCCTGGGCGTCATGCCGGTGGAGCGGCTCGTGCTGGGCGCCGCCACGGGGGTCGGCAACCTGGCCGTGCTGCTCGGGTCGACGACCGGCCGGGACGGCATCGGCGGAGTGAGCGTGCTGGCCTCGGCGGGCTTCGGCGATGCCGCGGCGGACGCCGACAAGCGGCCCAGCGTCCAGGTGGGGGACCCGTTCGAGGAGAAGCGCCTCATCGAGGCGTGCCTCGAGCTGCTCGACGCCGGACTGGTCGTCGGCATCCAGGACCTCGGCGGCGCCGGCCTCACCTGCGCCACCAGCGAGACCGCCTCGCGTGGCGGCGTGGGGATGGACGTCTACGTCGACCAGGTGGCCCAGCGGGAGCCGGGCATGGAGCCGTTCGAGGTGATGACCAGCGAGAGCCAGGAGCGCATGCTGGCCATCGTCACCCCGGAGTCGCTCGACCGGGTCGTCGAGGTCTGCCGCCGATGGGAGGTGCGAGCCATGGTGGTGGGCACCGTCGTCGACGGTGGCCGGCTGCGCATCCTCGACAGCGAGGGAGGCCGGGTCCTGGCCGACGTGCCGGCCGCATCGCTGCACGAGGACGCTCCCCTGTACGCCCGCCCCATGCAGAAGCCGGCTCCGGTCCCGCCCGTGGGCGACGGACTGGTGGCCGTCGATGCAGGCGCCGAGCTGCTCGACCTCCTGGTCGACCCGTCGTGGGTGTACCGCCAGTACGACCATCAGCTGTTCCTCAACACCGTCGAGTCGCCCGGCGCCGACGCCGCCGTGCTCCTGCTCAAGGCGCCCGGCCTCCCCGCGGTCGCCAGGGAGGCTCGCCGCGGGATCGCCATCTCCACCGACGGCAACAACCGGTGGTGCGCCGTCGACCCCCGGGCCGGCACCGCCCTGCTCGTGGCCGAGTCGGCCCTCAACGTGGCCTGCGCCGGTGCACGCCCGGCGGCCGTCGTCAACTGCCTCAACTTCGGCAACCCGGAGCACCCCGAGGTGATGTGGCAGCTGTCGGAGGCCATCGACGGCATGGCCGAGGCATGCGTGGCCCTCTCGCTGCCCGTGGTGGGCGGCAACGTGAGCCTCTACAACGAGAGCAGGGGCCGCGACATCGACCCGACGCCGGTCGTGGGTGTGGTGGGCCTCATCGAGCACCTCGACCGCCGCCCTCCCGGCGTCGGGCTGTTGGAGGGCGGCACCGTCCTCCTCCTCGGCACAACCGTGCCGGGCCTGGGCGGCTCGCTCTACGCCCTGCGGGCCCACGGTCGCCGCGGCGGGCCGTTGCCGCCGCTCGACCTTCCCACCCATGCCCGCCTCCTCGACCTGGTCCGCGGCCTGGCCGCCGACGCGGTGGCGGCCGGCCTGCACGACGTGTCGGAGGGTGGCCTGGGCGTGGCCCTGGCCGAGATGGCGGTCCGGTCCGGGATCGGATTCGACGTCAGCGGTGTGGACGGCGCCGCCCAGCTGTTCTCCGAGTCACCGTCCCGAGTGGTCGTGTGCGTCGCCCCGGAGCGGGTGGCCGAGGTGAGGGACCGGGCGGCGAGCGCCGGCGTTCCCGTCACGGTGCTCGGCACGGCCGGCGGCGACCGCATCCGAGTGGCCGGGATGCTCGACGTGGCGGTGGCCGAGGCCACCGAGGCATGGCGCACCGCCATCCCCCGGGCGCTCGACGCCGTGCCCGCCGCCCACTGACCCCAGGCGCAGCGTTCATCCGGTAGCAGGGCCCGGTTTCCGGACCCTCCTACCGCATGAAGCGCGGGGCGGCTACCCAACCCGAAGCACGCCCGTGTCACGCGCCCGGTCGGCGGGCCTCGAGTCCGGTGAGGAGATCGTCCGGTACGCACAGGTCGCCACGGCCGACACCCACCGAGAGGTCGGGTTTGTAGGCGCCGTGATGGTCGGAGCCGCCGGTGACGGCCAGCCCGTGGGCCTTGGCCAGGTCGACCAGCGTGGCGCGCTGCCCGGCGTCGTAGCGGCCGTAGACGGCCTCCAGCCCGCCGAGTCCCAGTTCGGCCAGCTCGGCCACGGACGAGTCGAGTGCCGCCGGCGTCAGGCCCATGCTGAAGGGGTGGGCCAGGACGGCCACGCCGCCCGATGCCCGGGCCAGCGAGATGGCGCGGCTCGGATCGGTGTGATGGCGCGCCACGTCGCCCACCATCCCGCGACCGAGGAGCCGGGAGAAGGCGTCGGCCACGCTCTCGGCCCGGCCCTGGCGCACCAGGAGGGCGGCGGCGTGGGGCTTGCCCGCCCCCGACCCGCCGGCTTCGGCCAGCAGCTCGTCGTAGTCGAGGCCCAGTGCCTCGGCCATGCGCACGTTGCGTTCGTCCCGTATGCGCTGCATCTCCTCCAGCTCGTCCTGGAAGGGTCCGGCGCCGGGCTCCACGAAGTAGACGAGCAGGTGCAGCGTGCCGAGCGGCCAGCGGCACGACACTTCGCAGCCCGGCACCACCCGGACACCCAGTTCGGCCGCCCGGGCGCCGGCCGCCGCCAGCCCGTCGAGGCGATCGTGGTCCGTGAGGGCCACGGCCGTGCACCCCGCCGCCGCCGCCAGCTCGGGTATCCGCTCGGGGCGGTCCGACCCGTCGGACACCGTCGAGTGGGTGTGGAGGTCGATCACCGCGGGCGCACGCTACGCCGCCGGGCGGCCGGAGCGGGACGGGTCGGCTCCTCCGCGCAGCGGTGTGCGAGACTGGACCCGTGACGGTCGGGCCCGCCCCTCTGCTCGACGCAGGGGGTGACGACCACCCCAAGGACGCCTGCGGGGTCTTCGGCATCTACTCGCCGGGTACGTCGGTCGCCCACCTCACCTTCGACGGCCTCCACGCCCTCCAGCACCGCGGCCAGGAGTCGGCCGGCATGGCGGTGAGCGACGGCTCCACCATCACGGTGTTCAAGGACATGGGCCTGGTCACCAACGTGTTCGACGACCGCACGCTGGCGCCCCTGAAGGGCCATCTGGCCATCGGTCACACCCGCTACTCCACCACCGGGTCGAGCACGTGGCGCAACGCCCAGCCCGTCTACCGGGAGCCGGGGGAGTCGGGCTTCGCCCTCGGCCACAACGGCAACCTCACCAACACCGAGGCGCTGGCCCGGGAGGCCGGGATGCTGCCCGGCATGGTCACCAGCGACAGCGACCTGGTGGCCGAGCTGATCGCGTCCGCCTTCCCGGCCGACGACGACGGGCACAGCGACGGCCGTGACCTCGAGCGGGCGCTCGTCGAGGTCCTGCCCCGGCTCGAGGGCGCATTCTCGTTCGTGCTGCTCGACAGCGCCCACGTCATCGGCGTGCGCGACCCCAACGGCTTCCGCCCTCTGTGCCTCGGCAAGACCGACACGGGTTGGGTGCTCGCCTCCGAGTCGCCCGCCCTCGACGTGATCGGCGCCCACTTCGTCCGCGAGATCGACCCGGGCGAGATGATCGTGATCGACGCCACCGGCTGGCGATCGGAGCGGCCCTTCCCCGCCGATCGGGTCAATCCGAAGCTGTGCCTGTTCGAGTTCATCTACATCGCCCGCCCCGACACGGTGCTGTACGGCAAGGAGGTGCACGGTGCCCGCCGCCGGATGGGCCAGCTGCTGGCCGAGCAGTCGCCGGTCGACGCCGACATGGTGATGGGCGTTCCGCAGTCGGGCGTGCCGGCAGCCGAGGGCTACGCCAAGGCCAGCGGCATCCCCTACGGCCAGGGGCTGGTGAAGAACCCTTACACCCACCGCACGTTCATCGCCCCGAGCCAGGAGTTGCGCAGCCAGGGGGTGCGCCGCAAGCTCAACCCGCTGCGGGGCAACGTGGCGGGTAAGCGGCTGGTGGTGGTGGACGACTCCATCGTGCGGGGCACCACCCAGCGGGCCATCGCCCGCATGCTGCGCGACGCCGGGGCCACAGAGGTCCACGTGCGCATCTCCAGCCCTCCCTACAAGTGGCCGTGCTTCTACGGGGTCGACACCGGCAGCCGCTCGGAGCTGCTGGCCGCCAACATGTCGGTCACCGAGATGCAGGACTACCTCGGCGTCGACTCCCTCGCCTTCCTCACCCTGGAGAGCATGGAGAACGCAGTCGGTGCCCCCGGGGCCGGCTTCTGCAATGCCTGCCTCACCGGCCGCTACCCCACCCAGATCACCGGCAACCTGGCGAAGCTCATGTTGGAGGAGCCGCACGACGGCGGCGGCGCCGACAAGGCGGAGGACGCCGTGATCGATGCGCCCCCGGTGACCGTCGAGGTCGCCATTGGGTCACCCGATACGCCGCTCGGGCTCGGCGGTGACTGACGTCGTCGACGACCCTTCGCCCCAGGCGTCCGGCGCCACCTACGCCGGTGCGGGGGTCGACATCGGGGCCGGCGACCGGGCCGTGGAGCGGATCAAGGGCCACGTTCGCTCCACCTTCCGGCCCGAGGTGCTCGGCGACATCGGCGGCTTCGGTGGGCTGTTCGCCTTCCCGAAGGACCGCTACCGCGACCCGGTGCTGGTGGGGTCCACCGACGGCGTGGGCACCAAGGCGCTGATCGCCAAGGCCACCGGCGAGTTCCGCACCATCGGCCTCGACCTGGTGGCCATGTGCGTGGACGACCTGGCCTGTCTGGGCGCCGAGCCGCTGTTCTTCCTCGACTACATCGCCGTCGGCCGCCTCGACGAGGACCACATCGACCAGCTGCTCGAGGGCGTGGCCGCCGGCTGCCGGCAGGCCAACTGCGCCATCATCGGCGGGGAGATGGCCGCCCACCCGGGCGCCATGGAGCCGGGCGACTTCGATCTGGTGGGCACCGCCGTCGGCGTCGTCGAGAGGGACGGTGTCATCACCGGCGAGCGGCTGCGGGCGGGCGACGTCCTGATCGGCCTGCCGTCCCCCGGGCTGCGCTCCAACGGGTACTCGCTGGCCCGACAGGTCCTCCTCGAGCGGGCGGGACGGAGCCTCGACGAGCCGGCCTGGCCGGGCGCCGGGCACAGCCTGGGCGCCGAGCTCCTGGTGCCGTCGGTGATCTACTCGCCAGCCGTGCGGGCATTGCTCGGGGCGGTGGACGTGCGGGCGGTGGCCCACATCACCGGCGGCGGCCTGCCCGGCAACCTGGTACGCGTGCTTCCGGCCGGGCTCGATGCCGTGGTGCGCCAGGATGCATGGGAGCGCCCTCGCATCTTCGGCGAGATCCAGCGCGCGGGGAACGTGGCCGACGACGAAATGGCCAAGGTCTTCAACCTGGGCATCGGCATGGTGGTGGCCGTCCCCGCCGGCCGGGACGAGTACAACGCTCTCGATGTGCTGCGCAACGCCGGTCACCGAGCCGTCCGCATCGGCGTGGTGACGGCCGGCGAGGGCCGCGTCCACGTGGAGGGCACGGCCCGGTAACGGCGCCGTTGCCCCGACCGTCGGTAGCCGACCCGCCGGCCGGCAAGCCGGCTCAGTAGTCGGCGAGCTCCCTGGCCGCAGCCGCGATGTCGTCGACCTGGGGCAGGGTGGCCGCCTCCAGGGTGGGCTCGTAGGCCACGTGGGTGTCCTTGGCGCCCACCCGGCGCACCGGTCCGTCGAGGTCGCCGAACAGCTCCGAGGCCACCCACGCCGAAACCTCGGCGCCGAAGCCACAGGTGATGACGTCCTCGTGGACCACCAGCAGCTTTCCGGTGCGACGCACGGACTCGGCCACCAGCTCGTGGTCCCAGGGGACGAGGGTGCGCAGGTCGACGATTTCGACCGAGCAGCCGTCGTCCTCCTCCAACCGGATCGCCGCCCGGCGTGACTTCTCGACTGTGGCGCCCCACGTGACGATGGTGAGGTCGGTGCCCCGCCGCACGTACGCCGCCCGGCCGAACGGGATGACGTAGTCGGCCGGCGGGTACGGATCGCGGGCGTAGGGCTGGCGCAGCAGGTGCTTGTGCTCGAGGAACAACACCGGGTCGTTGGCGCGGAAGGCGGCCCGCAGGAGGCCGGCCGCGTCACGTGCCCGTGACGGGAAGGCCACGAGCAGCCCAGGGACGTGGGCGAAGATCGACTCCCCACTCTGCGAGTGCCAGATGGCACCACCGCTGAGGTAGCCGCCGATGGGCACCCGCAGCACCATGGGACAGCTGAACGTGCCGTTCGAGCGCCACCGGATGGTGGCCGCCTCGCTCTTGATCTGCTGCATGGCCGGCCAGATGTAGTCGAAGAACTGGATCTCCGGCGCCGGCCGCAACCCGCGGATGGCCTGCCCCACGGCCCGGCCCACGATGTTGGCCTCCGACAGGGGCGTGTTGTAGCAGCGGGCCAGGCCGAACGACCGCTGGAGCCCGAAGGTGGTGCCGAACACGCCACCCTTGCCCTCCACGTTCGCCAGCACCGCCTCGCGGGCGTCGGCCACGTCCTCGCCGAAGAGGCGGATGCGCTCGTCGGCCTCCATCTGCTCGTGCAGGGTGCGCCGGATGGCCTCGCCGAAGGTGACGTCGCCGCCGGAGCCGGCTCCCGCGTCGCCGTTGGCCGTCACCACCGGCAGGGGCGGCGGCTCCGGGATCACCGGCAGGAGCGTCACGTGGTCGATGACGGTGGCCGGGTCCGGGCGGGGGGCGGCCAGGGCCTGCTTGGCCGCGTCCGCCACCACCAACCGGGCCTCGGTGCGGATGGCGGCGGCCCGCTCCTCGGTGAGGACCCTGCCTTTCACCAGGCTGCGTTCCAGCAGCAGGATCGGGTCATGGGAGGCCTCCTCGGCCAGTTCCTCGGGGGGGCGGTACTTGCTCTGCGTGTCGGCTGCCGAGTGCGAGTAGGGGCGGGTGACGGTCGCGTGGATGAGCCCCGGCCCCACGCCCGCCCGCACGTGGTCGATGGCCTTGGTGGCGGTGCGCCGGGCGGCGAAGTAGTCCCGCCCGTCGACGGTGTGGATGTCGAGACCCCGGAACCCGCGGACGAGCTCGGAGATGGGGGCGGGTCCCTGCTCGGACACCGGAACGGAGATGGCGTACCCGTTGTCGGCCACCAGGAAGAGCACGGGCAGGTGCAGGGTGCAGGCGGTGTTCAGGCTCTCCCAGAACTCGCCCTCCGACGTGGCCCCCTCGCCCAGCGACACGTAGGTGAGCTCGTCGCCGTGGGCCGTACAGCCGGGGAGGTCCGGGCGGCGGGAGATGTACCGGGCCGCCTCGGCACAGCCGACGGCCGGGATGCACTGGCTGCCGGTGGGGCTCGACTGGGTGACGACGTTCTTGTCGGCGAAGCCCCAGTGGCAGGGCATCTGGCGCCCGCCCGAGGCGGGATCGTCGGCCGAGCCGACCGCCTGGAGCAGGATCTCGGTGGGCGTGACGCCCAGCCCCAGCATGAGGGCCCGGTCGCGGTAGTACGGGAAGAACCAGTCGTAGCCGGGCCGTAGGTGGCGGGCCAGGGCCAGCAACAAGGACTCGTGTCCCGCTCCCGAGATCTGGAAGAACACCCGGCTCTGCTTCTGGAGGCTGATCTCGCGGTCGTCCAGGGCGCGGGAGATGCAGGCCAGGCGGAAGTCCTCCACGAGCTCGCGGTGGGAGAAGCCGCGCAGCCGGGGCTCGGGTGGCGGGCCCTGGGCGCTGCGCTGGTCCTCCACGGTGCGGGCCATCCGCTCACCGCCCCCGATGGTGGGTGGGGGCGCCCCGGCGGATGAGCTGCAATCGGCCCACCTGCTCGAGGCGGCGCTCCGCCATGCGGTCGGCAGCCGCCACCGTGGTGATGCCTTCAGCGGCGGCGGCGGCCAGGACGGCGGCCGTGGTGTCGTAGATGCGGCGGACCTCCCCGTCGGCCCGCGCCCGGTCGTAGCCCCGCAGTTCCTCGGCCACGTTGATGATGCCGCCGGCGTTGACCACGTAGTCGGGGGCGTAGAGCACGCCCGCCTCCTCGAGCAGGCGGGCGCAGCCTGCGTCGAGCAGCTGGTTGTTGGCGCTGCCCACCACCGCCGTGCACCGCAGCTCGGGGATGGTGAGGGGCGACAGCACCCCGCCGAGGGCGCAGGGGGAGAAGATGTCGCATTCCACCGCGTGGGCCTTCTCCGGCGGGACGACGGCCACCTCGAAATCTGCGGCCGCCCGGTCGAGCGCGGCCTGGTTCACGTCGCTCACCGTGACCACGGCCCGCTCTTCCACCAGGTGGCGGAGCAGGCTGTAGCCCACCTTGCCGACGCCGCTCACCACCACGGACCGGGCTTCGAGCGAGCCGGTGCCCCACAGGAAGGTGGCGACTGCCCGCATGGCGTAGAGCACACCCTGAGCGGTGGCCGCCGACGGGTCGCCGGAGCCGCCGAGGGACTGGCTCCCGCCGGTGACGAAGGAGGTCTCCCGAAGGATCAGGTCCATGTCGGCCTGGGTCGTGCCGACGTCCTCGGCCGTGATGTAGCGGCCGCCGAGCGAATCCACGAAGCGACCGTAGGCGCGAAGGAGGGGTTCGGTCTTGGATCGCGGGTCGCCGATGATCACCGCCTTCCCCCCGCCCAGGTCGAGGCCGGCCACCGCCGACTTGTAGGTCATGCCCTTGCTGAGGCGCAGCACGTCCTCGACGGCGGCGTCCTCGGAGGCGTAGGGGTGGAAGCGGGTGCCCCCGAGGCTCGGGCCCAGGCGGGTGGAGTGGATGGCGATGACGGCCCGCAGGCCGGTGGGCCGGTCGTGGCAGAACACGACCTGTTCGTAGTCCTCGTCACCGATCCGATCGAAGACGTCCACCGCTTGACGAGCGTACAGCGAGGCTCCCGCAATCCGGGGGGCTAGACACATCGAACCCCCCACAATGACGAGATCGGGCCATCGACCTCACTCGGTACGGCTCGTACCTTCCAAGGACATAAGGGACACCGTCCGAAGGGAAACCAAACTCCGTGCCTGAGCAGAGCCAACCCGATCCCCTCCTCACACCCGCAGAAGTGGCTGCACTGTTCCGCGTGAACCCCAAGACGGTCACGAGGTGGGCACGCGCCGGCAAGATCACCGCCATCCGCACCCTGGGCGGCCATCGCCGCTTCCGTGCGTCGGAGATCCGCCGCTCACTCGAGGAGATGCAGCACCAGGGCCTCTAGCCGTGCCGCCGGCGGGCGGGCCCGGCTCGTCCACCCACGTCGCCGGCGGGCGGCTTCGCCGGGCCCGACCGGGGTGCGACATCCTGTAGGGATGGTGCACCGCCCGTGACGGCAGTCGAGGCCGTCACCTTCGACTTCTGGAACACCCTGGTCTACGAGCTGCGGGGCGAGTTGCGCAGCCGCCGGCTGGAAGCCTGGTCCGGCCTTCTCGAGGAGGCCGGCTTCGCCTTGGAGCGCGTGCAGCTGGAGGCGGTGTACGACGGCGCATGGGAGGCCTACCTGGCCTCCTGGAAGGCCAACGAGCAGTTCCTGGCCGCCCAGGCGGCCGAGCACATCATCGAGAACCTGGGCTTCACGGTGCCGGCCGACGTGCGGGACGAGTTGGTGGAGGCCTTCGGCCATGCCGGGGCCGAGGTCGAGCTGCACCTGGCCGACGGAGTGGAGGCGTGCCTGCGCACCCTGAAGGATGCCGGGCTCAAGCTCGGCATCATCTGTGACGTGGGCTTCACGCCGTCGTCCACCCTGCGTGACCATCTCATCCGCCACGGGGTGCTACCGCTGTTCGATCACTGGTCGTTCTCTGACGAGGTGGGGGCCTACAAGCCGTCGCCGATCATCTTCGAGCACGCCCTGGAGGGCCTCGGCGGGCCGGTGCCGGGCCGGGTGGCCCACGTGGGCGACATCCGCCGCACCGACGTCGCCGGCGCCCTCGCAATGGGCATGGTCGCCGTCCGCTACACCGGCATCGAGGACGACGACACGGTCGAAGAGCCCGAGGGCCATCACGTGGTGGACCACTTCGACCGGCTTCCGGCGGCCCTCGGCCTGTCGTAGGTCCGAATCGTCCCTTCAGTGCGGTTGGCCCGTTTGGATAGGACTGAAGCCGGCGGCGTCGAACTATGAAGGAGTTGCGGCGCCGGGTGGGCGTCGCGGGACCGCTGCCGGGCGGTGCGGGAGGTGTTGGCCGTGGACGACGGGCAGGAGCAGGACGATGCCTCCCTGGTGCGGGCCGCCCAGCGCGGGGATCGGGAGGCCTTCACCCTGCTGTTCCGCCGCCACTACGGCACCGTGCGTCGCGTGTGCGCCCGCCGCCTGGCCAACGGCTGCGACGCAGACGAGATGGCGCAGGCAGCCTTCGTGCGGGCCTACGAGCGGATCTCGCAATGTGGCGGCGACCGGCGCTTCGGCGCCTGGGTCCAGGTCATCGCACTTCGCCTGTGCGGCGACGCGTGGCGGGCCCAGGCCCGCGTCACGCCGGTGGCCGACCCGGTCCCGTCGGGCTCCCCGGCTGGGCCCGACGTCTGCCTGGACGCGGTGCTCCGTCGCGAGCGGGCGGCGGCCGTGCGCGGCGCGCTCGCCACCCTGCCGACCCGCCAACGGGAGGTGGTCGTCGCCAGGTACCTGGAGGGCCGCCGTCCCGGGGAGGTGGCCGCCGCCCTCGCCGTGTCGGTCGGCACCGTCGACTCCCTCCTTCTCCGGGCCCGCCGGAAGCTGGCGCTCGCCTGCCAGGCGTCGGGCGTCGAACACGGCGCCGCATCGGCCTCGGTCACCACCACCTCGTTCGTCGCCGGGACGGCCGCGGCCGGTGTGCGGTCGCTCCTTCGGCCCTTCGCCCGCCTGGCCGGTTCGCTGGTCGGCGCGCTGGATGCGGCGGGCGCCCGAGTCTCGAGTGCCGTCGGTCTAGGGCCGGCCACCCCCACGGTGGCCCAGAGGGCGGCCGGCCTGGTGGGGGCCGGCTCCCTCCTGCTCGCACCGCTGGTGGCCCCCGCCCGCCCGGCGCCACCCGCCGCCGCCGCCCCCCATGCGCTCGTCCTTCCGGCCGGTCCAGGGGCAGGCGTGGCTGTGCTCACGGGCGCGCTGGAGCTGCCGGGGGTGCTGGCCGGCGGCTTGGCGCCCGTGACCCTGCCCCCGCTCGCCGTCCCCCCGCTCGCCGTCCCCCCGCACCCCGGCCCCCCGCACCCCGGCCCGGCCGGGACCCCGCTCGCCGTCCCCCCGCACCCCGGCCCGGCCGGGACCCCGCTCGCCGTCCCCCCGCACCCCGGCGGGGGCGGCCCGGCCGGTCCGGCGGTCGCCGTCCCCCCGGTGCCCGAGCTGGCCGGTGGCTGCGAGGCAGGGTCGCTGGCCCAGGTCGCCGGCGCGACCGGCTCGGCTGTCGCAGGGTCGCCGCTCGACCAGACAGTCTCCGTCCTCGTGGGTGCGACCACTCTGGCCGACCCGACCTCCGTCGTGGCGCAGGTGGCCACGACGGTGACGTCGGCTGCCGGCGACGCCGCCGCCGCGGTCAGTTCGACGTTGGACCAGGTGGCCGGCGCCGTCGGCGTGCTCCTGGCCGGCGCTGCGGCGGCTTCGCCGACCGCTCCGTAGGAAACTTTCGCGAGAAACGGGTCGGTTCGGGCGTTGTGCCGGCATGACCACCATCCCCCGGCCCTCGACCGGCCGCACCTGCGTCCTTGCAACCCTTCTGGTCGCCATCCTGGCCGTTGCGTTCCTGCCGGAGGCCGCTCGAGCCTCCGACGACCCGCTGTTCGCCCAGCAGTGGGCGCTCGCCCGCATCGGCGCTCCGGCCGCGTGGACGAGGAGCACAGGGGTCGGTGTGCGTATCGGCATCGTGGACACCGGGGTGGACCTGGCCCACGAGGACCTGGCCGGTCAGGTGGTGGCGTCCACCGACTGCGTCGGGTCCAACGGGGACCCGGCGAAGTGTTCCGGCAACGGCCAGGACGACCAGGGCCACGGCACCCACGTGGCCGGCATCGCGGCGGCGGCCAAGGACAACGGCAAGGGTATCGCCGGCGTGGCTCCGGGTGCCCGCCTGGTGGTGGCCAAAGCCCTCACCGCCGAGGGCTCGGGCACCACGGAGGACATCAACGCCGGCATCCACTGGGTTGTGGACCACGGCGCCCAGGTGGTGAACCTGAGCCTGGGCGGCAACTTCTTGGTGGACAGCCTTTTCGGGACGTCGCTGCAGGAGGGCGTGCAGTACGCCTGGTCCCGGGGTGCCGTCCCCGTGCTGGCGGCGGGGAACACCAACCTGCTCGGCCTCGGGATCGGTAGCTCTCAGTACGGGCAGTTGCCGGCCATCGTGGTGGGCGCCACCGGCCCGGACGACCGGCTGGCGAGCTACTCCAGTCCTCCCGGCAATGCCCGCTGGTCGGTCGTGGCGCCGGGCGGGGCGGGCTCGGGCGTGGAGGCCGACGACGTGCTGTCGACGTTCTGGGTGGCCGGCAAGGAGCATCAGTACAAAGCCCTCGCCGGCACGTCGATGGCGACGCCCCACGTCGCCGGCACCGTGGCGTTGCTGCTCGCCCAGGGCTTGTCGCCGAAGGCGGCCGTCGACCGGGTGCTGGCCACCGCCGACAAGGGCGTCTCCTGTGGCCTGCTCAGCTCGATGTGTGCCGGCCGTCTCAACGCTGCGGCGGCCACGGGCGCCGCCCCGGTGACCACGACCCCAGGCGGGACCAATCTGCTGCCGGGCCTCGGCCTGCTCGGGTTGTAGCCGGCCGCTCGGGGGGTTGTGACCGGCTACGACGCCGCCTCCAGCCGGTGGAGCCCTGCGGAGAGGGACAGGACGAACAGTTCGCCGTCGCCGTCCTGGCCGAAGGACGAGACGGCGTCGAGGGTGGGCCCCAGGGCCACCGACCGCAGCCCTGACCCATCGCGGACCAGGGCCCGCAACTGGCCCTTGCAGTAGTCGGCGAACACGTAGCTCCCTCGCAGGGCGGGGATGCGGGTTCCCCGGTAGACGTAGCCGCCGGTCACCGAGCAGTTGCCGCCGTCGTGGCTGTACTCGTGGACGGGGGTGACCGAGCCCGCAGGCGCACTGCCGGAGAAGCGGTGGGTGCCCTCGAGCCGGTTCCACCCGTAGTTCTGGCCGCCACCGGCGGACGCCTCGACGGCGTCGATCTCCTCGATGGCGCCTTGGCCCACGTCGCCGATCCACATGGCGCCGGTCTCGCGGTCGAACGTGAAGCGCCACGGGTTGCGGAGGCCGTAGGCCCAGATCTCCGGGCGGTCGCCCTGGGAGGTGACGAAGGGGTTGCCGGGGGGGATTCGGTAGGGCGCGTCGCCGCCGGGGTGGGGATCGATGCGGAGGATCTTGCCGAGCAGCGTGTCGAGGCGCTGGGCATTGCCCTCGGGGTCGCCTGCGCCGCCCCCGTCGCCGAACCCGATGTAGAGAAAGCCGTCGGGGCCGAAGATCACCTGGCCCCCGTTGTGGTTGGCGAACGGCTGGTCCACGAACAGCAGCTCACGCCGGGTCGAGGTGTCGGCCCTGCCGGCGCTGAAGGTGTACTCCACCACGTGCGAGTCGCCGGCGGTGTCGGTGTAGTCGGCGTAGAGCCGGGCCCCGTCCGGGGAGAATGTCAGTCCCAGCAGTCCCTGCTCGCCGCCGGTGGACACCTGCCCCGACAGGTCGAGTACTGGGGTTGGGTCCATCGTCGCGTCGCGCAGGGCCCTCACCACGCCGCCCTTCTCGGCCACATAGAGCGCCGTGTCACCGTTGCGCACGGCCAGCGCCGTGGGCGCCGAGAACCGGCCGACCCGCACGGCCCGCAGGCGGGGCGGGTTGCTCGGCGCGGTCGTGGAGGCGGTGGCAGTGGTCGGAGGTGTCGTGGCGACCGTTGTGGTCCGGGCCGGCGTGCTCGTCGACGTGGAGGTTGGCGACGCTGTCGAGGGTGGGCCGGCCGTGGTCACGGTCTTGTCGCCGCCCGCGCC
>Ga0307504_10000053_pt1 | contig 23558 bp, 21 predicted proteins | sample 19_S_MG_FD_194516 | JGI IMG/M metagenome (GOLD analysis project Ga0307504, IMG submission 194516) | Soil microbial communities from Populus trichocarpa stands in riparian zone in the Pacific Northwest, United States - 19_S | ecosystem: Environmental > Terrestrial > Soil > Riparian zone > Trees... | reverse complement strand
GGCTGCGACCACTCGAATGAGTGATCCCGGACCGCGGCCCGGGACGCACACTGGTGAGCGGCTGCAGAAGGTGCTGGCCCGCACCGGCTTCGGCAGCCGGCGGGCGTGTGAGAACCTGATCGCCGAAGGCCGGGTGCGGGTGAACGGCGAGGTGGCCGACCTCGGCCGGCGGGTGGAGGTGTCCACCGACCTGGTCGAGGTGGACGGGGTGCCCATCGGCGTGCGCGAGGGCCTCGTGTACTACCTGTTGCACAAGCCCCGTGGCGTGGTGACCACCGCCTCGGACCCCCAGGGCCGGCCCGTGGTGGTCGACCTGGTGCCGTCCTCGCCCCGGGTGTTCCCGGTGGGCCGACTCGACACCGACACCGAGGGCCTGCTCCTGCTCACCAACGACGGCCAGCTGGCCCACCGCCTCACCCACCCGTCGTTCGGTGTGGAGAAGGAGTACCTGGCCGAGGTCGAGGGCACGCCCACGCCGTCCGCCGTCCGCCGCCTTCGGGAGGGCGTCGAACTGGACGACGGGCCCACGGCGCCGGCCAAGGTCGCCCTGGTGGCGCCCAACGGGCTGCGCATCGTCATCCACGAGGGTCGCAACCGCCAGGTGCGGCGCATGTGCGAGGCCGTCGGGTTCCCGGTGGTGCGCCTGGTGCGCACCCGGGTCGGCGTCCTGGTGGACCGGGCGCTCAAGCCGGGGGAGTGGCGCCCGCTCGACACCGCCGAGGTGCGGGCCCTGGAGAAGGCCGTCAAGGCCCTCTGAGCGGCCCACCCTGCCCTTCGGGCGGCAGGAACCGGCACCAGGGTGTCCGGTCCCGCCGCCGGAACGCCGCGGGAAACGGCGGAGGGGGCGGGGTGGCGAGTCGCTAGAGTCGGTCCGATGCCCGCCACGGTCCGTGCGCTCCGGGGCGCCACCCGGGTGGACGCCGACACTCGTGAGCAGGTCACCGAGTGCGTGTCCGAGATGGTGGCCGCGCTACTGGAGCGCAACCAGCTGGTCCGCGACGACCTGATCAGCGCGGTGTTCACCGCTACCGGCGACATCCACTCGATGTTCCCGGCCGAGGCGGCCCGGGGCGCCGGCCTGGGCGACGTCCCCCTGCTGTGCGCCCAGGAGCTCGACATCGTGGGCAAGCCGGACCGTTGCATCCGGGTGATGCTCCACATCACCACCGAGCGGACACGCGACCAGCTGCACCACGTGTACCTGCGCGGCACGTCCACCCTGCGCGATGACCTTCCTGAGTAGCGGACTTCTCGCGGTGGCAGGCTCCGGCTTCCAGGCCCTCCTGCCGCAGGAAGGCGCCGGTGTGGCTCGATGACGCCGTCGCGGGCGAACGTGGTTGGCACCGGGCTGATCGGCGCCTCCATCGGTCTGGCGCTGCGGGGCCAGGGATGGCACGTGACGGGCAGCGACCGCGACGAGGCGCGGGCCAAGGAGGCGCTGGCCCACGGCGCCCTCGACGAGGTCGGCACCGACCCGGATGCCCAGGTCACCTTCGTGGCCACGCCGGTGTCGTCGGTGGCCGCCGTCGCCCGTCGGGCGCTGGCGGGCACGAGCGGTTTCGTCACCGACGTGGGCAGCGTGAAGGGGCCCATCGTGGCCGCGGTGGGCTCGCCCCGGTTCATCGGCGGCCACCCGATGGCAGGGTCGGAGCAGGAGGGCTTGCAGGGTGCCGACGCCCAGCTGTTCGCCGGCGCCACGTGGGTCCTCACCCCTACTGAGGCCACCGATGCCGGTGCCTACGCCCTGGTGCGGTCAGTGGTGTCGAGCCTCGGCGCCGACGTGGTGGCCATCCCGCCCGACCGCCACGACGCCCTGGTCGCGCTGGTGTCGCACGTCCCCCACCTGGTGGCCGCCACCTTGATGGGCCTGGCCGCCGAGGGGGCAGAGGAGCACGCCTCCCTGCTGCGGCTGGCGGCCGGCGGATTTCGCGACATGACCCGTGTCGCCGCGGGCCACCCCGGCATCTGGCCCGACATCTGCGCCGAGAACCGCACCGCCATCGTGTCCGCCCTCGACAGCCTGCTGACCTCCCTGTCCGGGATGCGGGCGGTGGTCGAGGCGGGTGACCGGGCCGGGCTGCTCGCCGAGTTGGAGCGGGCCCGGGCCGCCCGGACCAACCTCCCCGGCGGCGTGGCCCGTCCCGAGGACCTGTGCGAGGTGCGGGTGCCCGTCGCCGATCGCCCGGGTGTGCTGGCCGAGGTCACGACCCTGGCCGGCGAGCTGTCGGTCAACATCGCCGACATGGAGATCGCCCATTCGTCCGAGGGGGAGCGGGGCGTGCTGTTGCTGGTGGTCGACGCGGTCGACGCCGAGCGCCTCCGCTCGGCCCTGGTGGACCGTGGCTACCGCCCGTCCGCCCACCCGCTGTCATGACGGCCGCCCCGGTCGTCCCGGAGCAGGCGTGACCGCCCTGGAGGTCACTGGGGGCCGGCCGCTTCGGGGCCGCATCCGGGCGCCGGGCGACAAATCCGTCTCCCACCGGGCCCTGATCCTGGCGTCCCTGGCCGAGGGCACGTCGCACGTCAGCGGTTTGGCGTCGGGAGACGACGTGGCCCGTACCGCCGCCGCCCTCCGCCTGCTCGGCGCCGGTGTGGACCTCATCGTCCTCGACCGCTCGGCCACGGCCACCGTGGCCGGTGGGCGGGACCGGCTGCGCGGGAGCGCCGTGCCCCTCGACCTCGGGAACTCGGGCACGGGCATGCGCCTGCTGGCAGGGTTGTGCGCGTCCCTTCCGTGGACCACCACCCTCACCGGCGACGACTCGCTCAGCAGTCGCCCCATGGACCGGGTGGCCGAGCCGCTTCGCCGCATGGGCGCCCGTGTCGAGGGTACGGGAGAGGGTGGCCGCCCACCCCTCACCGTGCGGGGTGGCGGCCTGACCGGCATCGACTACGACCTTGCGGTGCCGAGCGCCCAGGTGAAGGGCGCCATACTGCTGGCCGGCCTGGGCGCCGAGGGCGACACCGTGGTGCGCGAGCGCGTGCTCACCCGGGCGCACACCGAGGAGATGCTGGCCACCGTCGGCGCCGACGTGGTGGTGAGCGCCGATCGCCTCACCACCCGGGTCCGGGCCGGGACGTTCGAACCGTTCCGGATGGACGTGCCGGGTGACCCGTCCCAGGCCGCCTTCTGGCTGGTGGCCGCCTGCATGACCCCGGGGAGTGACGTGGTGGTGGAGCACGTCTACGTGGGTCAGGCCCGCGTCGGCTTCCTCGACGTCCTTCGCCGCATGGGCGCTGACCTCGAGATGGAGGAGCACGACGACGGCACGGCCGACATCCGGGCCCGCTTCGGGCCGCTGCGTGGCACCGAGGTGGGCGGTGACGAGGTACCCGGGCTGATCGACGAGATCCCGGTGCTCGCCGTCGCCGCGGCGGTGGCCGAAGGCCCCACCACCTTCTCCGGAGCGGCGGAGCTGCGGGTCAAGGAGACCGATCGGGTGGCCACGCTGGCGGCGGAGCTGGTGGGAGTTGGCACGCGGATCGAGGAGCGGCCCGACGGGCTCATGGTGCCGGGGGGCGGCCGCTTCCGCGCCGGCGTCGTCCAGTCGCACGGCGATCACCGCATCGCCATGGCACTGGCCGTGGCCGGCTTGGCGTCGGCCGGCGATCGTGGCACGCCGATCCGGATCGAGGGATGGGATGCGGTGGCCACCAGCTACCCCGGCTTCGCGGACGACATGGAGCGGCTGTGCCGGTGATCGCCATCGACGGGCCGGCCGGCTCCGGTAAGTCCACCATCGCCAGGGCGGTGGCCGGGCGGCTGGGGCTCGACTACCTCGATACCGGCGCCATGTACCGCTCGATTGCCTACGCCGCACTGCGGGACGGCATCGACCCGGCCGACGACGCGGCGCTGGCCGCCCTCGTCGTGCGGGTCGCCATCGACGTCGACGACAAGGTGCTGGTGGACGGCGAGGACGCCACCACCGCCATCAGGGGGACGGAGGTGAGCGTGGCCGTGAGTGCGGTGGCTCAGAACCCGGCCGTGCGGGCCGAGCTGGTCCGCCGCCAGCGGGCGTGGGCGGGCGAGCGAGAAGGTGCCGTGATGGAGGGCCGGGACATCGCAAGCGTGGTGCTACCCGGCGCCGACCTGAAGGTGTACCTCACCGCCTCCGACGACGAGCGGGCCCGGCGGCGGGCGGGTGAGTCCGGCCGGCTACCGGCCGCCGAAGTGGCCGCCGACATCGCCCGGCGCGACCACATCGACTCCAGCCGGGCGGCGTCCCCCCTCGTGGTGGCGGACGGTGCCGTGGTGATCGACACCACCGGCCGGACGATCGAAGAGGTCGTCGACGCCGTGCTGGGGCTCTTGTGATCTCGCCTTCACCCACTTACTCCGCTCGCTCCGCTCAGGCGGGTCGGTCGCGCCGGCGCCCTCGGGGGTCGTCGTGACGGAGGCCTCTCCCACGGACGAGGAAGGACGCGCCAGCGTGCCCTCGCTCGGGCAGCGGTGGCTGTACCGGGTGTGCCGGAACGCCCTCGTCGCGTTCTCGATGACGTACTGGCGGTTGCGGATCCACGGGAAGGAGCACGTGCCCGAGGGGCCGTTCGTGCTGGCGCCCGTGCACCGGTCCAACATCGACACGCCCCTGGTGGCCGGCATCACGCCGTCCACCCGGCGCCTGCGGTACATGGGCAAGGACACCATGTGGAAGCACCGGGCACCGGGATGGCTGTTCACCGGGCTGGGCGGGTTCCCGGTGAAGCGGGGGACGGCCGACCGGGCCGCCATGCGGCTGTGCCTGGACGTGCTGGCCGGTGGCGAGCCGCTGGTCGTGTTCCCCGAGGGCGGAAGGCGGTCGGGGCCGGTGATCGGGGAGATCTCGGAGGGCGCCGCCTACCTGGCCATCAGGGCCGGCGTGCCCATCCTGCCGGTGGGGATCGGCGGTTCGGAGCGGGCCATGACCAAGGGCTCATGGGTGCTGCGGCCGGTGCGCACGGCGGTGGTCGTCGGGCCGCTCCTGCACCCACCGGTGGTGACCGGGGAGGGCAGGCGTACGCCCCGGCGTGCGGTACACGAGCTGAGCGAGCGGCTGCGGGCCGAGCTTCAGCGGCTGTTCGACGAGGCCCAGGCCGAGGCGGGGGCGTGAGCGAGGCGAATTCGAGCGAACACACGGCCTTCACGGCCGTCCGAAGACCGCTTTCGAGTAAATAACGTCCGGAATCCGGACCCTATTTACTCGAAACCGGGGAGAGGGCGTGGAGGACGTCACTGGCGGCAACGACCCGGTCGTCGGCAAGGAGGCCCGCCGGGTCGGCGGGCACGAAGAGTGAGGCATTCACCGCCACCACCGCCGCCCGGAGAAGGTCACGCAGCTCGCGGGGCGGGGGGAAGTACTCGTCCTCGTCGGTGACGTCCACCAGTTCCACGCCCGCGGACGGGGACAGGCGGTCGATCACGGCGCGCACCAGGTCCTCAGGGGCGGACGCCCCAGCGGTGACGCCGACCGTCCCTTCGAGGTCGCCAGGCACCTCGTCGGGGCCGTTTACCCTTACGACCACCGGGCACAGGCCCCGGGCCACGTTCTCGAGGGCGCGGGTATTGGACGAGTTGGCCGAGCCGATCACGACCACCGCGTCGGCGCGGCTGGCTATGGCTTTCAGGGCCGTCTGGCGGTTGGTGGTGGCGAAGCACAGGTCGCTGCGGCCCGGCATCCACATCTGGGGGAAGCGGGCGGCGGCGGCGTCCCGTACGCCGGCCCAGTCGTCCATGCTCAAGGTGGTCTGGGCCAGGAACGCCACCGGCTCGCCGGCGCCGAGGTCGAGGGCGGCCACGTCGGCCTCCGTCTCCACCAGGCGCACGGCGTCGGGGGCGACGGCCATGGTGCCAACGGCCTCGTCGTGGCCTTCATGGCCCACGTAGACGACCGTGTAGCCCCTGCCGGCCCGTACCTTCACCTCGTGGTGCACCTTTGTCACGAGCGGGCATACCGCGTCGACCACCACGCCACCGTTGGCCCGCGCCGCCGCCACCACGTCGGGTGCCGAGCCGTGGGCGCTCAGCATCAACGGGGCGCCTTCGGGCACCTCGGCGACGTTGTCGACGAACACCACGCCGAGGCGGCGGAAGCGGTCGACCACCAGCTGGTTGTGCACGATCTCGTGGTAGCAGTACACCGGCGGCTCGAAGACCCGCACCATCCACGCCAGCGCCTTGATGGCCATTTCCACGCCCGCGCAGAACCCTCGAGGGGCGGCGAGGAGCACTTTGTCCACCGGCATGGATCCAGGCTAGAGGCTGCGTCTGGGCTGGGTTCGCGTTGGGCGGTACCCTGGGGCCATGTCGCTGCCTCGGGTGGTGGCCGTGGCCGACGGGTCACCGGCCGCCCGGGCCGACCTGCGTCCCGGCGACGAGATCGTCGCGCTGTCCGGCCAGGTTCCCCGTGATGTCATCCAACTCCAACTGCTCACCGACGAGGCCGACCTCGAGCTGGAGTTGAACCGCGGCGGCCTTCAGTTCTCCGTGGTGGTGGAGAAGGCAGCAGGGGAGCCGCTCGGGGCCGAGCTGGCGTCGGCCCTGTTCGACAGGGTGCAGACGTGCGACAACCATTGCGCCTTCTGCTTCATCTACCAGCTGCCGCCGGGCATGCGGAAGAGTCTGTACCTCAAGGACGACGACTACCGGCTGTCGTTCCTGTACGGCAACTTCACCACCCTCACCCGGTTCACGGAGGCCGACCTCGAACGGGTGGTCACCGAACGGCTCAGCCCGCTGTATGTGAGCATCCACGCCACCGATCCCGAGATCCGCTCGCGCATGCTGCGTAACCGGCGGGGTGCCACCAGCCTGCGCTGGCTGCGGGCTCTCCTCGACGCCGGCATCTCCGTTCACGGCCAGGTGGTGGTGTGCCCGGGGGTGAACGACGCCGCCGTGCTGCACGACACCCTGGCCGGCGTGCTCGACGAGTACCCCGAACTGGCCAGCGTGGCCGTCGTGCCCCTCGGCGTGAGCCGGTGGTCCCACGAGGCCACGATGCGGCCGCACACGCCCGCCGAGGCTGTCGCCGTAGTCGAGGCCGTGCACGAGTGGCAGTCGGTGTTCCACTCGGTTCTCGGCCGGCGGGTGGTGTTCGCGGCCGACGAGTACTACCTGCTGGCGGGCCTGCCCTTCCCTGAGGCCGAGGCCTACGAGGACTTCGCGATGCACGAGGACGGCGTCGGCATGGCCCGCCTCCTGGCCGAGCAGTGGGACGAGCAGGTGGACGCGCCACCGGGTGAGAGCGCCGGCGGTGCCACCGCCGGCATGGTGTCCGTGCCCGACAGGGGCGGCGCGGGCCCGGCTGGCGTCTCCGACCGGGGCGGGGCCGCGCTGGCCCGGGGTGGCTTCTTCGCCTGGGTCGACGGTGCGCCGGCCCAGGGCTACCGGGCGCCCCGTGCACCGGGCCCGGCCAACAGCCGACCGGTGGCCGACGGCGCCCCCGTCGGCGTGCTCACGGGGGCCTACGGCGCCCGGGTGCTGGGCCCGTTGGTCGAGGGGCTGGGCCGCGACGATGTCCGCCTGGTGCCGGTCGAGAACCGTTACTTCGGCGGCAACATCGGTGTCACCGGATTGCTTGTGGGCGAGGACCTGGCCCGCACCCTGGCCGGCGAGCCCGAGGGCCATCGCTACCTGTTGCCCGACGTGTGCCTGTCCGACGGCGTGTTCCTCGACGGCCTCACGCCGGCCGACCTGCCCAGGCCGGTCGAGGTCGTCCCGGTCGACGGCCGGTCACTGCGCCGGGCCCTCGACCGCCAGCCGGCGGCGGTGGCGTCGTGAACTCCTCCACCGGGCGGACGAATCCCACCGGCCCCACCGGGGTCAAGGCGCCGGTCGGCAAGCCGGTGGTGGCGGTGGTGGGGAGGCCCAACGTGGGGAAGTCCACCCTCGTCAACCGCATCATCGGACGGCGGGAGGCCATCGTCGAGGAGCGGCCGGGCGTCACCCGCGACCGCAAGCTGGTGGAGGCGGAGTGGAACGGCCGCGAGTTCACCCTGGTGGACACCGGCGGGTGGCTGGCCAACGACGATCCCCTCGACCGGCAGGTGAGCGCCCAGGCCGAGCGGGCCATCGCCGAGGCCGACCTGCTGCTGGTCGTGGTCGACGCGGCGGTGGGCGCCACCGACGAGGACGAGCGGGTGGCCCGCCTCCTGCTGCGGTCGGCGAAGCCGGTACTGCTGGTGGCCAACAAGGTCGATTCCCACAACCGGGAGTCGGACGCATGGGCACTCACCCGGCTCGGCCTGGGCGACCCGTGGGTGGTGTCTGCCCTCCACGGTCGCGGCGTGGGCGACCTGCTCGACGAAGTGGTGTCCATCCTGCCACCAGAGCCCGAGCCCGACGAGGTCCCGGAGCCCGAGGCCAAGGGCCCCGACGAGCCGCCCAGTGTGGCCATCGTGGGCCGCCCGAACGTGGGCAAGTCCACCCTGTTCAACCGCCTGGTCGGCGACGAGCGGTCGGTCGTGCACGACATGCCGGGCACCACCCGGGACGCCATCGACACCCTCATCGAGACCGAGCTCGGCCCGCTCCGCCTCATCGACACGGCCGGCATGCGCCGCAAGTCGCGCACCAGCGAAGGGCCCGAGTTCTACTCCCTGGTGCGGGCCCTGAAGGCCATCGACCGGGCCGACGCGGCCGTGCTCGTCATCGACGCCGGCGAGGGCATCACGTCGCAGGACCAGCGCCTGGCCGAGCGCATCGACGCCGCCGGCAGCCCCGTCGTCATCCTGCTGAACAAGTGGGAGACCATCGACACCGAGACCCGGGAAGACGTGATGGAGCAACTGGCCGACCGCCTGTCGTTCCTCGGGTACGCGCCGGTGCTCAAGGTCAGCGCTCTCAGCGGGCTCGGGGTGCACAAGCTGCTTCCGGCGCTGGGCCAGGCCATCGACGCCTACCACCGCCGCATCCCCACCGCCGAGCTGAACAAGGTGGTGCAGGCGGCCCAGCTGGCCCACGCCTCACCGACGGGCCGGGTGCTCTACGCCACCCAGGGCGCCACCGACCCGCCCACCTTCACCCTCTTTGCCAGCCGGGCCCTGCCCCAGACCTACCTGCGGTACCTGGAGCGCAAGATCCGGGAGCACTTCGGCTTCGGCCCGACCCCTCTCAAGCTGCGGGTGCGCCGGCGCGACGGGTGAGCACGCCCGGCAGGCCGTGTCAGCCGGACGGCGCCCGCGCGGGTGCCGAGAAGTAGCGTGAATTCGCCATGGTGAACCGACCCGTCCTGCTGGTGGTCGCCGTCGGTTGCCTGGTTGCGGCCATCGTGTGGGGCCGCTCCGCATTCCGCCTGGAACGTGCATGGCGGCGCATCACCCACAGCGAGGGGGCCACTGGGCCGGGCTCGGCGGCCGCCCGGCTGGGCTTCCGAAAGGAGGTGCACACGATGCTCCTCTACTTTCTGCTGGCCATCGGGATCGGGTTCAGCTCGCTGTCCGTGAACCCGGAGTTCGACATCCCGCTCGTCCTCCTGCTCATCCCCGTCGGCCTGTCGCTTCGCTTCGGCCGCCAGATCCTGGCCGAGGCCCGCCTCACCGAGGAGCGGTGGGTGCTCGAGCGCAGGGCCCAGGAGGTGCTCGACCAGCAGAGCGAGCTGACCCCCATGCGCTGGTCGGCCCGGCTGGCCCCCGACGAGCTGCCCGCAATCCAGGGCTTCGAGGTCGCCCACCTGTACGAACCCGGTATGGGCGCCATGGCCGGCGACTTCTACGACCTGTTCCCCAACGGGCCGACCAGGCTGGCCGCCGTGATCGGCGACGTGGCCGGCCACGGCATCGAGCCGTCGATCACCGCCTTCCAGGTCAAGTACCTGCTCAGGGTGTTCCTCACCCAGTACCGCGACCCGGCCCAGGCCATAGAGGAGCTCAACGTGGTGCTCTCGGCCCAGGGCCGGCCGGAGGACCTGGTGTCGCTGTGCACGGTGGTGTTCGACCAGGCGGCTGCCACCCTGCGTTTCGCCTCGGCCGGCCATCCGCCGGCGTGGGTGTGGCACGACGGCGAGGTGAGGCCGCTGCGCGCCACCGGTCCGTTGCTCACCCTCGACCCGAACGGCGCCTATTTCAGCCGGGAGATCGACCTCGACCCGGGCGACGTCCTGCTCCTCTACACCGACGGTCTCACCGAGGCCCGCTCGGGCGACCAGCTGTTCGGCGAGGAGCGCATCGCCCAGGTGCTGCGCCGCGACCCTGGCGAGGAGCTGGCCGGCCTGTGCAAGACGCTGCTGGAAGCGGCCAGGGACTTCGCCTCCGAGCCCCTGTCCGACGACGTGGCGATCCTCGCCATTCGCAGGACCTGAGGGCGCCACCGCGATGACACAGACCGGGCCGAACGCCGGCGCGCCTGTCCCGGCCGTCGCCGCCGTGACCCGGGCTCTGCGCGGCAACCTCGACAAGGGTGCGGCCAAGCTGGCCGCGCAGGGCAAGCTCTTCGTCCGGGAGCGGGTGGCCCTCCTGGTGGACGAAGGGTCGTTCGTGGAGGACGGCCTGCTGGCCAATGCGGTTGCCCCCACGGGCGACCTCCCGGCCGACGGCGTGGTGACCGGATGGGGCACGGTCGACGGCCGCCCGGTGTGCGTGATGGCCAATGACTCGACCGTGAAGGCGGGGTCGTGGGGCGCCCGCACGGTGGAGAAGATCGTCCGACTCACCGAGTACGCGCTGGCCCACGAGCTGCCCGTCTTCTGGCTGGTCGACTCGGCTGGCGCCCGCATCACCGACCAGGTCGAGTTGTTCCCCGGCCGGCGGGGCGCGGGTCGCATCTTCTACAACCAGGTCCGCCTCTCGGGACGGGTCCCCCAGGTGTGCTGCCTGTTCGGGCCGTCGGCGGCCGGCGGGGCCTACATCCCGTCGTTCTGCGACGTGGTGTTCATGGTGGAGGGCAACGCCTCGATGTACCTCGGCTCGCCCAGGATGGCCGAGGTGGTGGTTGGGGAGAAGGCGACCCTCGAGGAGATGGGCGGCGCCCGCATGCACGCCAGCGTCTCCGGGTGCGGCGACAACCTGGCGGCTGACGACGCCGCCGCCATCGAGGCAGCCCGCCGCTGGTTCTCCTACGTGCCGTCATCGTGGCGGGAGCCGGCGCCTGACGCCGCCCCTTCGCCGGCCGCCCGTGCGCTGACGGCATCGATGATCCCCGAGTCGGACCGGGCGGGCTACGACATGCACGACGTGCTCGACGCCCTGGTGGACGACGGGTCGCTGCTCGAGATCAAACCGCTGTGGGCCACCGAGGTGATCGTCGCGCTGGCCCGCCTCGACGGACGGGCGGTCGGTGTGGTCGCCAGCAATCCGGCCCGCAAGGGGGGCGTGCTCTTCGTCGACTCGGCCGACAAGGTGGCCCGCTTCGTGTGGTGGTGCGACGCCTTCAACATCCCGCTGGTGTTCCTGGCCGACGTGCCCGGGTTCATGATCGGCACCCAGGTGGAGCGCCAGGGGATCATCCGGCATGGGGCCAAGATGATCACGGCGGTGGCCGAGGCCACGGTCCCCAAGATCTCGGTGATCGTGCGCAAGGCCTACGGCGCCGGCCTGTACGCCATGGCCGGACCGGCCTTCGAGCCCGATGCCTGCATCGCCCTGCCGTCGGCCAAGATCGCCGTCATGGGTCCCGAGCCGGCGGTGAACGCGGTACACGCCCGCCATATCGAGGCGCTGGAGACGGCGGAGGAGCGGGCCGCGTTCGTCGCCGACAAGCGGGCCGAGTACGAGGCGGACGTCGACCTGCTCCGCCTGGCCTCGGACCTGGTGATCGACGCCGTGGTGCGGCCCGAGGACCTCCGGGCCGAGCTGATCGCCCGACTGGCTCTCGCCGAGGGCAAGGACCGCCGCTTCAGCGAGCGGCGCCATGGGGTGCCCCCGGTATGAGCGCGACACCCGAGGCGGCGTTGGCCCCGTCGACCCGTTCTGGCGGCGGGATCCCCCACCCGGGTGCCGCCTTCCGCCGCCAGAACGCGTCGGGCCGGTCATCCGGGCCCACGGTCCTGATCCGGGAGGTTGGTCCCCGGGACGGCCTGCAGGTGGAGGCGCCGGTGCCGGTGGCTCACCGGGTGCGGCTGATCGAGGCGCTTGTTGCGGCCGGCCTGCGCTGTATCGAGGCGTCGGCTTTCGTGTCACCCAGGGCGGTGCCGGCCATGGCGGGGGCGGCCGAGGTGATGGCGGCTCTCGAGGCCCGTGGCGACGAAGGAGTCACCTACACCGTCCTGGTGCCCAATGTGGTGGGCGCCGAGATGGCCACGTATTGCCACGAGGTCACCTTCACGCTCTCCGTATCCCCTGCCTACAACGAACGCAACGTCAACATGTCCATCGACCGGTCCGTGGACGAGGCGGCCCGTGCGGTGGAGGTCCTGGCCGAGCGGCAGATCCCAGTCGATGCGGTGGTGTCATGTGCCTTCGGGTCGCCGTTCGAGGGCGACATCGACCCCGGCGCGGTGCACACCCTGGGCCGGCGGCTCCTCGACGTCGGCGTCGCATCGCTCACCTACGCCGACACCACCGGCATGGCCACGCCTCGCCGTATCGGTGAGCTGCTCACCGTCACCGGCACGGACGTGGGCCTCCATCTGCACGACACCCGCGGGACGGCGCTGGTGAATGCCTACGCGGCATTCGAGCTCGGCGTGCGCCGGTTCGACACCGCGGTGGGCGGGTTGGGCGGCTCGCCCGCGACTCGTGGCCGGATCGGTTCGGGCACCGGTGGGAACCTGGCCACCGAGGACCTCGTGCACCTGTTCGACGACCTCGGGGTCGCCACGGGCATCGACCTTGAAGGGCTGCTCGCGGCCAGCCACCTGGCGGCCGAGTTGGTCGGCCACTCCGTACCCAGCCGGGTGGCGGCGGCCGGGCCGCGGGGCCGCCTGGCGCCGGAGTAGGGGCGCGACGTGCCGTGGTGCGAGGAGTGCAGCCGATTCCTCACGCCGACCAGCCTGGGCGAAGCCGGGGAGTGCCCGAGCTGTGGCCGGGTGATCGCCACAGCGGAGGACGACCCGGCCGACACCGGTGAGGACAGGGCCGAACAGCCGGAGGTGCCGTGGCACTTCAAGCTCCTTGTGCTGGCCACGATCCTGTACCTGCTGTACCGGGCCGTACAGGGCGTCGCGTGGCTGGCCGGCCGTCTGTGACCAGGGACCGCCAAGGCCCGGAGGCGCTACAGTCAGGGACTCACGGGCTGTAGCGCAGCTTGGTTAGCGCGCTTGACTGGGGGTCAAGAGGTCGGGAGTTCAAATCTCCCCAGCCCGACCACAAAGGTGCAGGTCAGGGCGTTGCAGGCCGAGAACGATTCTCAGCTTGCAACGCCTGCACCACATCTGCACCACAAGCGGTCCGGGTTTCGTTGGCCCGTGCGGCGTCCACCACGCCGCTGCGCCCCTCGCATGTCGTCCGGGTCGGTGGGCGACAGTGGGCCCTGAGGATCACGGCGGGGTAGTGGCCCAGGAGGGAACGGACGTCGTCACCGGGATGCCCTTCCGTGGCATCAGGCCCTCGGGCTTGCCTCACCTGGCGGCGGGGCACGAGCCCTTCTGTGTTCATTTTCCGACCGCAGAGGGCGAAAAGTGAACATAGAAGCTGGCGTCGCCGGGAAATGCGGGACGGAGCGGGCGCCGCGTCGAGAAACGCCGACGGGAGCCCGGAGTCGTCCATGGTGTCGAGGTCGAAGACGAAGACGAAGACGACGACGTCAGCTTGGCCCGCCTCGCTGGCTTCATCCACCGCGACCCGGACTGAGGGCGGATCGCCCCGACGCGGCGCCGTGCGAAACCCGCTCCGCTACTGGACGCTTCGGCCCGTCAGGTTCCGTTCGATGAGGGGGATCTGGTCGTTCCCGGCCAACAGGGCGGTGTTGATAAAGCCGGCGACGGCGATGACCGTGATCGCCACCACGACGGGCTTGCGGACAGCGATCGCCAGCTGCCGGCCGACCGGGCCGCTGAGCCATGGTTCGACCTCAGCGCCGGCCCGCCGGTCCTCGACGCGCCTTACCGCCTTGTCGAACAGCGGGACGAGGGCGCACGAGACGAGCAACGAGGAGAGGATGGCCACCTTGATCCCGAACTCGGTGTTCTGGAGACCGATGAGGCCGGCGGCGACGGCAGCTGTGACGGCGGCGTAGATATTGCGCCCCATCTGCGACTTGGGAGACGTCTGCGGGTCTGAGATCATGAAGAAGACGAAGATCAGCAGCTCCGGCGACATCGCGATGGTGAGCCAGTAGAAGCTGCCCCCCACCTTGCCCTCGTGCCAGGTGGCCCAGTAGGTGTGGCCGGTGACGGCCAGGGCCGCGATGAACACGAAGAAGGCAGCGAGGAAGGTGGCCGCCATCGGCAACATCTTCACCTGGCGCAGGACCCACCAGCCTCCGCCGAAGATCACGGCCATGGAGAACAGGACCGCGGGGCCGAGCGGCTTCCACCACAGGTGCTCGGAGAACACGTGGCTCGGGCCGATCAGGAGGAGGCCCCACGCCAGGCCGACGTTCGACGGGTTGAACACGTGACGCCCGTTGCGGCGGAGCACGTACTTCGGCACCATCGACAACAGCACCACCAGCACGAAGATGTGCAGGCCTCGCATGCTCCAAAAGTCGCCGTGGCGGGTGCCACCCACCCGGAAGATGAAGGCCACGCTGATGCCGGTCTGGATACCGCTGGCCGGCCACACCAGCACCTTGGCGGAGCGATAGGTCATCACGACGTCGATGGCGGCGCACAGCAGGACGCACACCAGGATCTGGGGGAGCGAGACCTGGAAGTTCAGGATCGTCTGGCCGAGGATCGTGAGCGTGATGATGGTGGCCGACAACTTGAGTCGGGGGTCCCCCAGCTTGGGGAGCACGAGGGGAATGCTGCGACCGCCGATCCTGAGCCGGGGACCGGCGATCGGGGGGGACACGGCTGGCGCCGCGCTCACTGGGCCGGCCCCAGGGTGGCCGCTCCGTAGGCGCTGTGGACGAGCTGGCACCAGATCACCACGGACCCGAAACGGGTGGGGTCGACGCCGGCAGGAATGCGGAAGTTGAGGGCGCCGGTCGTGACGTCGAGCCTGGTGACGAGTTCAGACGGGGCGGCGGCGTACTCCTCCGTCGATTTCGGCGCCTTCAACGCACTGAGGCGGACCTCGAGCTCGGAGTTGGGGCTCACGAAGAAGTCCTCGAGGCGCAGGACGTGGGAGCCGTCGGCCAAGCGGTACACCAGCGCGGTCCCGGTGGCGTTCTGGTCGATCTTGTAGAAGCTTCCTTTGGACAGCACCGCCGCGCCAGGGGCGGTCATCTCGGGGAACGGCGGCTCCATCAGTGGCACGTCGACCTGTTGCTCCACCTGGAGCTTCCACGGGCCGTCGGCCGTGACCTTCACCCGCACCGGGCCCGTCTTGTTCCCGAAGCCCTCCTTGCCTCCCGGGCACACGCCGTCGACCACAGGGTGGGGGCCCTGGGCGGACACCAGCAGGTGGCCGGTCTGGCACGTCCACTTCACCCGCCACTGGAGGGCGCCGTCGTCGATGGTGAAGGGTGCGGCCGTCGTGGGGCCGGCCCCTTCGAGGGTGGTGACCTGCTGCCACCACGGCTGGGAGCGGAGGCGGGTGCGGGTGGGCGCCGTGGTGGCCGTGGAAGCCCCCTTGCTGGCCACCCGGCTGGCGGCGACGTCGGCCGGCTCCGGTGTGGCCGAGCCGAACAGGCTGTCGCGCACTCCGAACAGGTTGCTGCCCACCACAGCGCTGGCGATCAGCACGACGAGGCCCACCGAGGTGGCCACGCGGCGGCCGGGGGAGGCGTGGACGGACTCGTGTGCCGGGTGCTCGTCCATGTCAGTCTTCCCCGCTGCCACTGTGCATGCCCCTCAATCTACAGAGGGCGCGTAATCGGTCCGTAAACCCCGCCGGGCAGCGGTGGGGCCACCGACTCAGGGGATGCTCGCCAGAGGGATCGACAGCTCCTCGGCCGTGATCTGCTCGAGGCCCTTCCTTCGAGTCTCCACACCGAACACGGTGATCAGGATGATGGCGGCGATGAGGGGGACGGCGCCGAGCAGGGCCGTCAGGGAGATGGATGGCGCCGCCACCGCGGCGGCCACGGCGGCCAGGATGAGCACGCCGCCGACCTTGGTGCCGGCGGCCGCCAGGCCGGTGCCGCGGGCCCGGATCCGGGTGGGGTAGATCTCCGAGGCGTAGGCGGCGGTGACTGCGGTGAGCGAACTGATGCCCCAGATGGGGATGACCAGCAGCACGTGGAGCAGGGCGCCGTTGTCGGCCACCCTCTCGCCCATCACGACGAAGCCGATGAGGGCGGCCGCCGTCATCGCCGCCATCAGGATGATCGTCCTGCGGCTGCTCCAGAACCCGTAGAGGAAGGCGATCGGGAAGTTGAGCGGGAACCCGATGAGCGCCGAGTCACGCAGGATCTTGCTGGCGTTGACCTCGTTGTAGCCGAGCTTTTGGAGGTTGGACGGGATCCACTGCTGGAAGCCGTACTGCACCATGCCGATGCCCAGCGCAAGCATTACGAGCACCGCGGTCAGGCCGGTGAAGGGTGGGTGGAACAGCTGGCCGAAGCGCCAGTGGACGTGCTCTTCCGCATTGTCGGCCTCGTCCACCTCCACGATGACGGCGCCGTAGCGCTTCATGATCGCGCTGGCTTCGGCTTCACGACCGTGCTGGAGCAAGAAGCGGGGGGACTCCGGGATCCACCGGTTCAGGAGTACGAGGATCACGCTGATCGGTATGCCGACCAGCCACAGCGAGCGCCAGCCGTATCGATCGGGTGCGCCGATGGTCGAGGCCAGCCAGCTCATGATGATGTAGGCGCCGGCCACGTCACCGCCGATGAGCACGACGATCCAACCTCGGTGGCGGGCCGGGATCGTCTCCGACACCAGCGAGAAGATGATCGGCAGCATCCCGCCCACCCCCAGGCCCATGACGAAGCACATCACCAGGTTGATCGTGTACGACGGCATGGCCCCGCAGGTCGATGTGGCGATGAACATCACGGCGGCGACGAGGATCGAAGCCCGCCGGCCGATCCTGTCGGCCAGCCAGCCCCACATGAACGAGCCGACGACGGTGCCGGAGATGCCGGACAGTGGGTAGAGGGCGATCGGGAGCCCGTGCGAGTGCGGGTTCAGGGCCGACCGCAGCCCGTACTCGGCCGCCGCCCCGGGGGCGACGAACGCCAGCGTGGTCGGCTTCATCACGTCGATGGTGATGGCGGCCGCCATCACGAGGATCAGCCCGAGGTGGGCCCGGGTGATGCGGGCGTCGTCCAGGGCGGTCACCTTGATCCGGGACGCGACGCCCTGGGTCACATCGGCGAAGCGGGGGAACAGCCCGTACGCGGTCAGGCCGATGCCGACGAAGATCAATGCCATCCCCGAGATCATGGTGGCGTCGAACGGCATCCCCCGTAGCCGGTAGCCCATGTCCCCGGCCATGAAGTACATCGGCAACTGCATCAGCGTCCCGGCGGTGACGGCCGCCACCCCGAGCCAGAATGCCGAAGGATGCTCGTAGGTGACCCCGAGCGCGGACCGGCGCCGGCTGAGGGCTGATTGCGGCCAGATCCCGGGCCCGGTGGCGTTCGACATCAGCCCGAACCTATGGCAGTCACGTAAACCCCTCGTTGGCGAATCGTAAACAGCTGTTCGGCCTACGGCCCGAGCTACGGGAGGTGGTAGGGGTCGCCGCCGAGGGGCGGCAGGTGCCGGGGCGGCTGCTTGCCGCCCTTGTCGTTCTTGCCGCCGCCAAAGCGGTTCAGCAACAGCGTGATGCGCGCTGCGAAGATCACCCCGATGAGCGGGATGCAGAGGGCCAGGGCGACGAACGCGGCCATCATCGAAGCATCCATAGCCCTATTTCACCACGTCGAAGCGCGCCGCGCCCCGAGGACCCGCGAGCACGCCTCGACCGGCGCGGGCCCGTAGTCTTCGTCGATGCCCGGACCGCCCGACGGGTGCCGCCCATGACGCTCGACGGCGCGCCGCCCACCGCGCGCCGCCTCGAGGTTGGCGGCGGCGTCGGTCTCCATTGCCTCGAGTGGCGGGCGGACCCGGCCGGCGACGGAGCGCGGACGCCGTTCCTCCTCGTGCACGGCCTGGCCTCGAACTGCCGCACGTGGGAGGCGGTGGGCGGGCTCCTGGCGGCTGCCGGCCACCCGGTCGTCGCACTCGACCAGCGCGGTCACGGTCGCAGCGACGAGCCGGACGGCGGCTACGACTTCGCCACGCTCTGCAACGACCTGGAGGCGGTGCTTGACGCCCTCGACTACGGGCAGGCGGTGGTGGTGGGCCAGTCCACCGGCGGCAACATCGCCGTCGAGCTGGCCCGGCGGGCCGGTGGCCGCCTGGCCGGCGTGGCCGGAGTCGACGGCGGGACCATCGAGCTGCAGCAGCGCTGGCCGCGGTGGGAGGACTGCGCCGAAGTCCTCGCTCCACCGCAGTTGGCGGGCACGCCGGTGGACGAGATCGCCGGCCACCTGCGGCGGGCCCATCCGGACTGGGACGACTGGGGCATCGACGCCACCCTGGCCAACCTGGAGGTGGCTGCCGACGGCACGGCGCGGGCCCGCCTGCTCCGCGACCACCACATGCTCGTCCTGCGATCGCTCTGGGAGCACCGTCCGTCTGCGGTGCTGCCCGAACTAGACGTTCCGGTGCTGCTCGTCCTGGCCGACGGCGGCGACGCGTGGTCCGCCGGCAAGCGAGCCGATGCCGACCGGGCGGCCAAGCTCCTCCGTCACGGCCGGGTCCACTGGGTCAGCCCCGCCGACCACGACATCCACGTCCAGCAGCCAGCCAAAGTGGCAGGGTTCCTCGTGGATGCCGTTGTGGACGGCTTCTGGAGGTAGGGAAAGGGCAACCACCGGTTGCGAAGGCGATGAGGCGGAGCCTCAGCGATACTTGGTGGCGGTGATGAAGCCGGCGGTGATCATGCCCAGGCCAAGGAACAGGTACGTGTTCTTGGCGTCGCCCGGTAGCACCTCGAGGTAGTTGGCGATGATGACCAGCATCCCTGCGATCAACAGCGTGAACATCAAGATGGGGACCCACTTGGGGCTCACCTTGTACTCGCGGGGGATCGGCGGGGTGTACCGGCCCGACAAGGTGGGCGTCACCTGGTGGCCGCCCTTGGGTGTCACCCGGCCGGTGGTGGGGCGGGAACCCGCACCGGGCTTGCGGGCGCCCTTGCCGGGCGGCTCCTTGGTCTTCGGGTTGCTGCGCTCGGGCCGGGCCATGGGGAAAGGGTAGCCAAGTGCGCGGTCGGCGATCCCGTCCCCTCCTCGTCACCGGCTGCCTGCTACTCGGGTTCCTCCTGGCGATGGTCGTTCGCACCCGGCCGGCAGACCCCGAGGCGCGCCTCACCCGCGAGTACCGGTTGGCCGACCTCATCGAGCGTCAGCAGCGGTCGACAGCCGGCCTGCGCCAACAGGTGGCAGGGCTGCGGTCCGAGGTTGAGGGAGTCAGGACCCGGTTGGTGGGCGGGGAGGCGCAGTCGGCCGAGCGGGAGCACCAGCTGGCCGATCTCGGCTTGGCCGCCGGTCTGGTGGCGGTGGCGGGGCCGGGGGTGCGGGTCACCCTCGACGACTCCGAGCTCGACCGGGCTCCCACGGGCAATGTCAACGATCTGGTGGTGCATTCCCAGGACGTCCAGGCAGTGGTCAACGCGCTCTGGAAGGCGGGTGCGGAGGCGGTGGCCATCAACGGCCAGAGGCTGGTGTCCACGAGCGCCGTGCTCTGTGTGGGCAACACCTTGCTCCTCAACGGCACCGTGCACTCACCTCCGTACACCGTCTCGGCGGTGGGGGCCGGGAAGGACCACTTCGAGGCGGACTCGCTGGTCCGTCGGCTGCATGACGACGCGAACGCCTTCGGGCTGCGCTTCTCGGTGGCCAAGGTGGACGAGGTCGAGGTCCCCGCCTACCGGGGCGCCACGTCGCTCGCCTACGCCCGGCCGAAAGGCTGAGATCGCCGGCTGCCTCGGCGCCGGCCGGGTACCGTGCGGCGTGGGAGCACGCGTCCTTGTCGTCGACAACTACGACTCCTTCGTCTACAACCTCGTCCAGTACCTGGGCGAGCTCGGGGCCGACCCGGTTGTCCACCGCAACGACGCCATCACCGTGGACGAGGCGGTGGCGCTACGCCCCGGCGCCGTGGTGATCAGCCCCGGGCCGGGACGGCCGGCCGACGCCGGGATCAGCAAGGCCGTCATCGAGCGGCTCGGTCGTGACACGCCGGTGCTCGGCGTGTGCCTGGGCCACCAGTGCATCGGCGAGGTGTTCGGCGGCCGGGTGGTCCGGGCGCCACAGATCATGCACGGCAAGACGTCGATGGTCCACCACACCGGCGTGGGCGTCATGGAGGGCCTGTCCGACCCCTTCGAGGCCACCCGCTACCACTCGCTGGTGGTGGAGCCCGCCTCGTTGCCGGACGTGCTCGAGGTGACGGCCGAGACGGGCGACGGCGTCATCATGGGCCTCCGCCACCGGACCCTGCCCGTGCAGGGCGTGCAGTTCCACCCCGAGTCCATCCTCACCGGCGAGGGCATGCGCCTCCTGCGCAACTTCCTTCGCCTTGCCTCGCCGGTGGAGGCCAGGGGTTAGGTCGCCGGAGGGAAGACGGTGAAGCTCGTCGTCGGCGTCGGGTTACTGGTCGGTGGGGTGGACGAGGGCGTCGTCGATGGGGTGCTGGTGGAGGACGATGACGGCGTCGTGGTGGTGTCGGCGCCGGTGGAGACGAAGAGGGCGACGGTGGACCCCTTGTCCAGCTCGGCGGCCGGGCCCGGATCGGTGCGGATGACGTTCCCCTTGGTGACTGTGGGCGACGCCTCCTGGACGGTGCGCACCTTCAGGCCGGCGTTGACGATGTCGTCCGAGGCGGCGACTGCGTCCTTGCCGACCACGTTGGGGACCGCGACCTTCGGCTTGCCCGACGACACGGTGAGGCTCACCGTGGACCCCTTGGGCGCGGGTGTACCCGCCGTTGGATTCTGGGCCGTGACCCGGCCAAGGGTGGCGGTGTCACTGGCCTCGTCGGTGACGTCGGCCTTCAGCCCCAGGCGCTCCAGCGCGCTGAGGGCGTCCTCCTCGTCGGTGCCCACCACGTTGGGCATGTCGACGGGTTTGGCGCCGGCACTGACCTTGAGCACGACCGTGCTGGCCTTCGCCACCTTGGTGTCGCCCTCGGGATCCTGGTCGAACACCACGTTGGCGTCGGCCTCGTTGTCCTCCAGGTTGCGCTGGACCTTGAGCCCGAGGCCCGTGAGCGTCTGGTCGGCCTGATCGGCGGTCTGGCCCTTCACGTTCGGGACGGTGACCGTCTGGGTCGAGGCGTCCTCGCCGAAGATGCCGAGTGTCTTGCCGAGCAGGAACAGCAGCACCACCAGGATGGCCAGCATCGTGAACAGCAGGATCACGTAGGCGCCGGTGCGCCGCGGCGAGCCCTGTTCGGGAACCGGGGTGGGCGCTGTACGCCGGCTGGAGGTAGGGGCCTCCGCGCGGGATGCGGCCGGCTGCATCACGGTGGCGTGGGGCTGGGGCGTGGGCTCCGGCTCTGACCACACCACCGGGTTGGCCATCACCGGTCTCCCCTGCTGGTAGCGGACGAGGTCGGAGCGGAGCTCCTCGGCGCTGGCGTAGCGGTCGTCCGGGTCCTTGGCCATGGCCTGGAGGACGATGGCCTCGAATGCGGCCGGGATGGCGGGGTTGAGCTGGCGGGGCGGTACCGGCTGCTCGCGCACGTGCTTGTAGGCGATGGTGACCGGGTTGTCGCCGGCGAAGGGTGGATTGCCGGTGACCATCTCGTAGAGCACGACGCCGAGGGAGTACACGTCGCTGCGCTGGTCGACCCCGTAGCCCTGGGCCTGCTCCGGCGAGAAGTAGGTGGCGGTACCCATCACCGCACCCGTCTGGGTGAGGTTCTCCTGGGTGTTCTTGGCCCGGGCGATGCCGAAGTCGGTGACCTTCACGTGCTCGTTTGCGTCGAGCAGCACGTTGCCGGGCTTCACGTCGCGGTGCACCACGCCGTTGCGGTGGGCGAAGGCCAGGGCGGCGGCGACGTCGGCGCCGATGGTGGCGGCCCGGTCGGCCAGCAGCGGGCCCTGGGAGCGGATGAGGGCCGAGAGGGGACGCCCGTCGATGTACTCCATGACGATGTAGTAGATGTCGTCCTCCTCCCCCCAGTCGTAGACGGACACGATGTTGGGGTGGCTGAGGTTGGCTGCCGACTGCGCCTCCCGCCGGAAGCGCTCGACGAAGGAGCGGTCGACGGACAGCTCGGGGAACAGGACCTTGAGGGCGACCCGCCGGTCGAGTAGCTGGTCGCGGGCCAGGTAGACCTCGGCCATGCCGCCGCGTGCCACCTGGCGGAGGATCTCGTAACGGTCGCTGTAGACCTGGGCGGGCTGTGCAGGCATCGGTCGCTCCAGCCTACGGGGTGCCCAACGCCGCTCTGAGGACGGCTTGGGCGATCGGGGCGGCGATTCGGCCGCCGGTGACGGTGTCGCCGAGGCCCGGCTGGCTCTCGACGATGACAGCCACCGCCACCCGAGGCTGCTCGGCCGGGGCGAAGGCGATGAGCCAGGCGTGCGAGTTGTCGCCGACCGTCTGGGCGGTTCCCGTCTTGGCCGCGACCTGCACGCCGGGCACGGCTGCCCGAGTGGCCGTGCCCTTGTTCACGACGTTCACCATCATGTCCCGCAGGGAGGCGGCGTTCTGGGGCGCCATGGCGTTCATCCATGGCGTCGGCTGGTAGGTCCGCACGAGACCGCCTTCGCTGTCGCGGATCTGGGCCATCACGTGGGGTGTCATGATCACGCCACCGTTGGCCACCCCGGCCGCCACCAGCGCCATCTGCAGCGGTGTGGCGGCCACATCCTGCTGCCCGATGGCCGACTTGGCCAGCGCCGGGAGGTCCTGGCGGAACGCCCCTGCATCGGGGAACACCGACTTCGCGACCGCTGGCAGATCGAGGGGTGGCCGGGAGTTGAACCCGAAGTCGCCCGCCTCACCGGCCAGCGCCTCCGGACCGAGGTCGAGGCCCATCTGGGCGAAGCCGGTGTTGCACGACACCCGCAGCAGGTCGGCCAGCGCCCCGCCGCACGAGCTCCCCCCGAAGTTGGGCAGGTTGGAACTCGTCTGGGGCAGGTCCAGCTCGCGCAGCACCGGGTACGGCTTCACCGCGAGCTCGGGTCGCCGCTCGAGTGTGGCGGCGGCGGTGACGACCTTGAACGTGGAGCCCGGCGCATAGTTCCGCCGGTAGGCGCGGGGGAGCAGGGGTTTGTTGGTGTCGGCCTGAAGGCTGGCCCATGCCGCCTGCACCGCCTTCTGGTCGTGGGCGGCCAGCGGGTTGGGGTCGAACGACGGGTTGCTCCACATGGCCAGCACCGAACCGTCCGTGGGGTTGAGGGCCACGACCGCACCCTTGCGGTCGCCGAGGGCACCCCGGGCCACCTGCTGGAGGCCCTTGGAAAGAGTGAGGGTCACGTTTCCGGTGCGGGTGCGGTCGGCCAGGAGGTCGGTGACCTTCCGCACCGCTGCGCTACGGCCGGCGAGGTCGGCGTTGTAGGTCCGCTCCACGCCCTCGGTGCCGTAGGTG
>Ga0307504_10000052_pt1 | contig 23898 bp, 20 predicted proteins | sample 19_S_MG_FD_194516 | JGI IMG/M metagenome (GOLD analysis project Ga0307504, IMG submission 194516) | Soil microbial communities from Populus trichocarpa stands in riparian zone in the Pacific Northwest, United States - 19_S | ecosystem: Environmental > Terrestrial > Soil > Riparian zone > Trees... | reverse complement strand
TCAGGACAAGCTCATCCGAGCCGTCGCCGCGGCCAACCGGCGGACGGTGGTCGTGCTGAACACGGCAAGCGCCGAGTTGATGCCGTGGCTCAGCAAGGTCGCCGCCGTCCTGGAAATCTGGTATCCGGGTCAAACCGGTGGGACGGCGTTGGCAAACCTGCTCTTCGGCGACGCCAATCCGTCCGGCAAGCTCCCGGTGACCTTCCCAGCCAATGACCGCCAAGGGCCGGCGCGGGCGCCCATCGAATACCCCGGCGACGGTACGAACGTGTACTACGGCGAAGGCATCTACGTCGGCTACCGATGGTTTGACGCGACCGGCCAGCGGCCGTTGTTCCCGTTCGGCTATGGGCTGTCGTACACCTCATTCCGCTTCAGCCAGATCAAGGTCCGGGAGCTCGATGACTCCGGCAGGGTGTCAGTCAGCGCGACCGTCGCCAACGCCGGCAACCGCTCCGGAGCCGAGGTTGCCGAGCTGTATCTCGGCTCACCCGCTGACGCCAAAGAACCGCCACGCCAGCTCAAGGGATTCCAGAAAATCAGCCTCGCCGGTGGCCAGCGCGCCAGGCTGAACTTCACCCTGACCAGGCAAGACCTCGCCTCCTGGGACAACCCCGCGAAGGGCTGGACCATCCACCCAGGCACCTACCGAGTGTGGATCGGCGACTCCTCACAGGACACCCCGCTGGCCGCCGCATTCACCATCGACCGCTAAACCGTCGAAATCGCGGTTTCTGAGTTGAATAGCCCATCCCAACCTGTGTGTGCCGCTTAGAACCTGGCCAGCCGAAGGTCGAGCCGAGTTGTTCTACTGGGTTAGGCAGAACGGGTGCCCGGCGGGGTCGGCGAACACTCGGAACTGCTCGCCGCCTTCGCTCAGCCGCGACGCGCCCAGCTCCAGGGCTCGCGCTTCGCCCGCGTCGAGGTCGGCGACGATGACGTCGAGGTGCGCCTGCTGCGGGCTCGTCGGATCCGGCCACCGCGGCGGGTTGTACCCGCTCACCTGCTGAAACATCACGCTCTTACCGTCACCGGCGATGAGCGCGCCCTCAGGACCCTCGTACGTAACCGCCATGCCCAACAGGTCGGCGTAGAAGCGGGCCAGCGCCGTCGCGGCCGGCGCGTCGATCGTCACCGCGAACAGCCCCATCACCGGGCCGACGCCGTCCTGTTGGCACAGGTCGAACGGGTGACCGGCCGGATCGGTGAGCGTCACCCAGCTCGGGCCGTCGGCCAGTCGGGTGGCGCCAAGACCGACGGCGCGCTGCGCCGCCCCAGCGGTGCCGTCGACTTGCAAGTCGAGGTGGAACTGCTGCGGCTGCTCCTGCCCCGGCCACCGGGGAGGCACGTGGTCGGGTGCCAGCTGGAACGCGATCTCCTGGCCGTCCCCGGTTCGCAGCGTGATCCAGTCGGATTCCCTTCGGATAATCTCCCAGCCAGCCAGCTCGGCGTAGAACGAGGCAACCTTCTTGATGTCCGGCGCGTCGAACGCGACCAGTTCCAAGCGTCCTGTCACTGTCATGCCGCCATCCTGCCCGTGAGCTCCGACAACGGCGGTCGTTACCCCGGGTCCGCGGTCAGCGCCGGACGCTCGCGCATCCCGTCGGCGCGGACCGCCCAGCCGTGGCCGAGTAACCGATACCATCCGAGGGGATATGAGCGGCCCTCAACCGCAGTCGATGATCACCGCTCGGCGGGACGCGGCACCTGTCAGCCTGGTCAGGTCGTCCGGGTCGCTGGTCAGGATCCGGTCGCCGGGTTCGGCCAGCAACACCACGGATGCATCAATGGGATCGCTGGTACGGCTCATGGCGCACAGGCTGCCTGCGGCACGTCCCTCACGATCACCGATGGAGCGGACCTCGACGGCGTGAAGCAGCCGGGCCAGGCCAACCTGGCGACCGTGGTCGTCTCGCCAGACCCGGGCAACAACCATCGAGTTGGTTCGCAAGTCCTGGCCATGTAGCTGGGCGGCTCGCAACCGAGCGATCATGGCCCGGTCACCGCGATCGACCGCGACGAACGCACCGGCGTCGAGAACCAGGGCGCTCACGCGGCGCTGCTCGCGGTACCAAGGCCAAGTTCGGCTTCCGCCCGCGCCATCTCCTCGGCGGTGATCACACCGTGCTCACCCTCCCAATCGGTCAGAAAGGCGGCCAGCGCCTCGGCGCGAAGCTTGCTCGCCGCGGCCTCGGCCAGCCAGGACGACAGCGACTTGCCCGCGTGCGCCGCAGTGGAACGAATCGCATCACCGAGGTCCGACTCGAAGGACACACTCATCTTGTCAACCTTCACTCGTCAAGCCTACCGCAGTAGTTCGTACCCTGGTATGCGCTCGGGGCGCAGCACGAGGGCAACCTCGACGCAGTGCATGAGCGCTCCTCGGTCAGCCGCGACCGCAGTCGTCGAGGAGTACCATGAACACCCGGGAGGGGTGGCGGGGCCGATGCCGTTGACGCTGATATGGCTGCTCATCATGGGCGTCATCATTGTGGTGCTGTGGCGCGTCACCAAGCCCATCGACAAGATCGAAAATGACACGTCCTACCTTTTCGAGGGGCGGCGAGCCGGCGGATACGGGTTGAAGTTCCTGAACATCCTTCGGGGCCGCGGCAACGATTGAGGCGTTCCATTTCGGCAATATCTCGGTGTCGGTAGACGGCTTCGTCGCGGGACCAAGGCAACTTGAAGGCTGGTGCTATCGACGAGCCGCACATGCACATTTCCCCGCTGACGCTAGGCGCGGGCGAACGCTTGTTCGACGGCGTTTCGGCGGGTCGAGCCGCTACAGGTGATCGGCTCACCCGGAGTCACGCATGTCAAGTATCGCGTGGCACGAGCCTTACCGACGTCCGCGACATAGTTCTATGCGCGGTCCCTCGCAGCGGGTTCACCCTCGTTGCCCGGCCGCGCGGATCGCTGTTCTCCCCGCCCATAATTCCGCCAGACCCGCATTGGCCGCCAGCGTCGAAGCGGAATTCACGGAGTGATCGCCCGAGGCGCTGGACGCCGGAACGTCATCGGCCTAGGGTCCATCGTGTTTCGTGAGAGGCGGGTCACTCCGACGCAGGTGGGGGTCAAGTCATGAGCAGACGATCGAGATCAGCGCTGGTAGCGGTAGCCGCAGGCGCCGCGCTCGCGGCCGCGGCTGTGGCGGGTGGCAGTGCCACGGCCGCCCCGGCGGCGGCGAAAGCGGCGGCCAATGCGCCGCGCTGGGTGCTGCATGTCCAGAAGTACGGAGGAAGTATTTCGGCGGGTGTGCGCGCCTCGCTCGATCCCGGCGTGACTGCGGCTAAGGCCGCCGCGGCGCGACGATCGCCGCTGCGAGCCCCAGCGGCGATCACGTCCGGGCCGAATGTGCTCATGAACGACGACTCTTTCCCAAAGCTGCCCCAGAACGAGACTTCGGTCGCCTACAGCACCGCGAACCCGCTGGTGGCGGTGGCCGCGGCCAACGACTATGTCAGCGGCGGCGTGGTGGTCATGCGCACCAGTGACGGTGGTCGGCATTGGGCAAGTACCCGGGTCGTCCCCGAGTTCCGCCCGACCGGTGACATCTGCAACGGCGGCGATCCGTCGGTGGCCTATAGCCGCCGCGATCGGGTGTTCTTCTTGTCGCAGCTGTGTTTCTTCCGGGAATTGCCGCATTCGGAGGTGCAGGTGGTTCTCTCCAAGGACAACGGCAAGACCTGGACACCCGGACGGCAGGCCGCACGCGCGGCGTCGACCTTCAATTACGCGACGGGCACCGAGGACGTGACCAACTTCAACGACAAGGAATACATCGCGGTCGACAACACGCCGACCAGTCCGCACTACGGCCGTCTTTATGTCACGTACACCAAGTTCCATCTATTGGCCAGCGGATTCAGCGACTATTGCCCCATCCAACTCGCGTACACGGATAACGTGCCCGCGATCAATCCCTTCTTCACGGCTTTCGTGCACACGGCGGTTAGTCGAGACGCCCCCGGAGGCAACGGCAAGGGACGCTCGGCCAATCAATTCAGCGTTCCCAAGGTCGAACGAAGCGGCGCTCTGGATATCTCATTCGTGCAGGAGGACTGCAACAGCGCTCTCGATTTTAACCTGCTGTTCCAGAAGTCCAGAAACGGCGGCGCTAGTTTCCTTCCGGCCGCGGTGGCAGTGGACAAGCCTGGGCAGTGGGCCGACAACCCCGACAAAGGCGATATCCTCCCACCAACATCTTTCCGTGTGCCGGAAACCGAATCCCTGGCCTACAGCCCGGCGACCGGCACTTTGGTCTACGTCGTGGCCAACAGCATCCACAAGAGCGCGACAGGCACCGACATCTCCTACTGGCTGTCGCATGACGGCGGCCTGACCTGGTCGAGCGCGAAGACCCTGTCGACGGCCGCGGTTACCGCACCCGGCCCGGGCGCCCGAAACGACCAGTTCATGCCATGGGCCGACGCCACCCCGGCAGGCAAGCTGTACGCCATCTGGTTCGATCGCCGCCGTAGCGCCGCTAACCGCAACATCGACACCTGGCAGGCCACCTCCACCGACGACGGACAGCATTGGACCACGGCCAGGATCAGCACCAAGTCATGGAACCCCGACCTCGGCTTCTTTACCTCCGGCGCCTTCATCGGCGACTACAACGGCTTGGCTGCCAACGACGTCGCGGTGTACCCGGTCTGGACCGACGGTCGCGCCAGCGCCATCGCACAGACCGGAATCGGAGAAACCGACATCTTCACCAAGGTCGAGATTCAATAGCACGCATTGTCGGGCCGCGAGGTGATCTTGTCTCCGAGTGGAACGCGGTCAGGAGTCGAAGTCGACGGTGAGGGCGTCGGTAACCGGCAGGGATTGGCAGGTCAACACGTAACCCGCGGCGACCTCCGAGGGTTCGAGGGCGTAGTTACGGCGCATGCGAACCTGACCGTGTGTCACGAGAGCCCGACAGGTACCGCACACGCCGCCCTTGCAGGCGAAGGGTAGGTCCGGACGGACTTTCTGCCCCCCGTCCAGTACCGCCGTGTCCGGAGGGATCGTCGTGGTGGTAGTTCGGCCGTCACAGACAATCGTGACCTCGGCTCCGACCCCTGGAAGGGCATCCTCGTGGTGCGCCTGGACCGGCGGGTGATCGCCGACGTAGAACAATTCGCGATGGACGCGGCTGGGGTCCACGCCCAGTTCGGTGAGCACCCGCATCGCATCGGTGATCATTCCGAACGGACCGCAGAGCCACCAGTGGTCGATTCCGCTGAGATCCAGTAGAGCGGGGAACAGCTCACGCAGCTTGCCCGCGTCGAGACGGCCGCTGAACAGTTCCACCTCCTGTGGCTCACGCGACAGGACGTGGACGAGCCGCATCCGGGCCGGAAACGCATCCTTGAGGTCGGCGACGTCGTCGGCGAACATGACCGAGTCAGTGCGACGGTTGCCGTAGAGCAGCGTGACGGTGGCGTCGGAGCGGGAACGCAGGACCGAGCCCGCGATGGACAGCATCGGTGTGATGCCCGAACCGGCCGCGATCAGGACGTGGCGGCCACCGGCCACAACGTCAGGCGTGAAGGAACCGGCCGGCTGTTGAACTTCGAGGACATCGCCGGCGCGTAACCGGTGGACCAAATATCCCGAGACGGCGCCACCGGGAACCTCACGGACACCAATCCTCAGCGGTTGCCCAACGGGTGCGCAGATCGAGTAGGAGCGGCGCTCGCCACCGTGCCTGATCGTCAAGGACTGCCCGGCCCTGAAGGCGAATCCCTCGCGTAGTTGGTCCGGTACCTCGAACGTCACAGCTGCGGCGTCGTCGGTGAGCGCCTCCACCTCGCTCACCCGCAGCCGATGAAAATCGGTGCGGGCCATTCAGATCTCCTTGACGTATTCGAAGGGTTCCTGGCATCGCTGGCAGCTGTACAGGGCCTTGCATGCGGTGCCACTGAACGCCGCGGTCTGCTTGGTGTCCCGGGAACCGCAGCGAGGGCAGGCGATTCCCCGGGATCGACTCGTCAGGGTCAACGGGATCGGCCCGTTCGGGCGGCCTCCGACGGCGTTCGGCGGGGCGATGCCGGCTTCGTTGAGCTTGCGCCGTCCCTCGTCGGTTATCCAGTCACTGCTCCAAGGTGGAAACAGCGCGGTGCGCACGGCGACATCGCGATAGCCGGCCTGTTCGAGTCGGTACCGCAACTCGTTGCTGATCTCGCGCATCGCGGGGCACCCCGAATAGGTCGGCGTAATCGTCACGCTGACCGCGCCGTCGTCCTGACGCACATCCCGCAGAATGCCGAGATCGGCCAGGGTCAGCATTGGCAGTTCGGGATCGGGCACCTGGCTGGCAACCGTCCATGCGGAGCCCGAAACCGTCACCATGTCGCGCCCGGGTCTGCTCGGGCCACGCTCTGAAGTTCGGCCAGGAGGTAACCCATCGCCTCGGTGTGCATACCTTCGCGTCCGGCCCGCCCGCCCACGCGGGCCATCGGCCTGGCGGCGGGACGGTCGAGACCCCCGGTTGCCAACACCGCCTCCAGCACGATATCGACCTCGGCGCGCAGGCTCGGCGCTTCCACCGCGACGCCGGGCAGGGACACTTCGATCGGATTCCCTGCGAATAACTCGTCCACCAGTAACCAGACGACATCCAACCCGGCCTGCATCTTGGCGTGCGACAGCTCGGTGCCATCGCCCAGCCGCACTACCCATTGCGCCGCGTAGTCGCGGTGATTGGTGAGCTCCTTCACGCCTTTGGCGGCGATCGCCGCCAACACTGGATCCTTCGAGACCCGCAGACGGTCGAACAGTGCCAACCGGAAAGTCGAGAAGATCAGAAGGCGTCCGACCAGTTCGGCGAAATCACCATCGAGGCGCTCGACGAGCCGGACATTGCGAAACTCGTGCTCCGCGCGGAAGAACGCGTAGCGGTCCTCGTCGCGGCCGGTGCCGTCGGCCCGGCCGGCGCGAGCGAGCAGCATCCGGGCCTGCCCCAACAGGTCCAGCGCTATGTTGGCCAATGCGGTTTCTTCCTCCAGTTCGGGGGCCCGGGTCATCCATTGCTGCAACCGGTGGCTGTAGATCAAGGCGTCGTCGCCGAGCATCAGGCAGTACGTCGCGAGCGCGGCACCATCCACGCCGTCCGGCACCGTCGTGTCCACACCCTCGAGCGCGTCGGTGAAGCCGGTGCCGAACGCCCAGCGGTGGTCGTCATCATTGTCGGCCAGCGCGTGGTAGGCGCCGAACTCGTCCTCTTCAGCCATTCATTTCCCTCCCGCGCGAGCGCTCATCGTCCGCAGACCCCTCACATGTGGGGGACATCGTCGGGAATGTCATAGAAGGTGGGGTGGCGGTAGACCTTGTCACCGGACGGCGCGAAAAACGGGTCCTTCTCGTCCGGGCTTGAGGCCATGATGTCCACCGCGCGGACCACCCAAATGCTGACGCCTTCGTTGCGCCGGGTGTAGAGGTCACGCGCGTGGTGCAGCGCCATCGTCGCGTCCGCGGCATGCAGGGATCCGACGTGCACGTGGTTCAGCCCCCGCTTGCCGCGCAGGAACACCTCGTACAGCGGCCAATCGGCGTGCACGACCGGGGGCGACGGGTCCACGGGGACGTCGGCGGCGGGCACGGCGCCGTGACCCCCTTCGGCGGTATAGGCGGTCATCGCGCCGCACCCGTGGCGGCCCGCGCGGCCGCGGACGCGCCTTCGGCGGCCTGCGCGGCCGTGGACGCGACCTTGGTGGCGTGCGCGACCGCGGCCGCCCGTACCCAGGCCCCGTCATCGTGCGCGGACTTGCGACGGGCGATCCGCTGGACGTTGCAGGGGCCATTGCCCTTGATGACCGCGTCCAGTTCGGACCAATCGATAGGTCCGAAATCATAATGACCGCGCTCGACGTTCCATTTCAGCTCGGGGTCGGGGAGCGTGACGCCGAGCCTGTCGGCCTGCGGCACGGACATGTCGACAAATCGCCGGCGCAGCTCGTCGTTGGTGTGCCGCTTGATGCCCCACGCCATGGACTGCTCGGTGTTGGTGGAGGCCTCGTCAGGCGGCCCGAACATCATCAGCGATGGCCACCAGAACCGATCGACGGCCGCCTGCACCATCGCTGCCTGGGCATCGGTGCCGCGCATCATCGTCATCAGCAGCTCATACCCCTGCCTCTGGTGAAAGGACTCCTCCTTGCAAATGCGGATCATCGCCCGCGCGTATGGCCCGTAGGAGCTGCGACACAAAGGCACCTGGTTGCAGATAGCGGCGCCGTCGACGAGCCAGCCGATCACGCCGACGTCGGCGAAGGACAGCGTCGGGTAGTTGAAGATCGAGGAATACTTCTGCCGCCCGTGCACGAGCTTGTCGGTGAGGTCGGCCCGGTCGACGCCCAGCGTTTCGGCCGCCGAGTAGAGATACATCCCGTGGCCCGCCTCGTCCTGCACCTTGGCCAGTAATATCGCCTTCCGCCGCAGCGACGGCGCCCGGGTGATCCAGTTGCCCTCCGGCTGCATGCCGATGATCTCCGAGTGCGCGTGCTGCGCGATCTGACGGATCAGCGTCCTGCGATACCCATCGGGCATCCAATCGCGCGGCTCCACCCGGCGCTCGTGGGCGATGGTGTCGTCGAAATGCCGCAACAACTCCGGCGCCGACGCGGTCACGAGCTCCACTCCTTCGCGACCATGGTCAAGACGTCGTACCTGGCGACGGATTGGCCGCCCTGCTTACTGACCTCGGCGTCCCATCTGACCTCTCCGTGCTCGCTGCCACCGCGTGGCGTGATCGTCTTGCAGGTCAGGCTCACCGTTAGCTCGTCGCCTGGATAGACCGGGGTGAGGAAGCGAAGGTTGTCGATGCCGGCATTGGCCAGCACCGGTCCCGGCTCGGGGTCGACGAACAGGCCAGCCGCCAGTGACACGATCAGGTATCCGTGGGCCACGATGCCCTCGAAGAACGGGTTCGCGGCCGCGGCGAGCGCGTCGGTGTGGGCGTAGAACGTGTCGCCGGTGAATTCGGCGAAGTGCGCGATGTCCTCGGCGGTGACTACCCGCGGCCCCACGACGATCGAGTCGCCGATCCGCAGCTGCCGCAGGGATTTACGGAACGGGTGGACGTCGGTGACGGCCCGTTCCGCCCCCGGCATCCAGCGCCCGGTGATCGAAGTCAGCATCCGCGGGGATCCCTGCACGGCGGTGCGCTGCATGTGGTGGCGAACGCCCCGGATACCGCCCATCTCCTCGCCGCCGCCGGCACGCCCGGGTCCGCCGTGGACCAGAGCGGGCAACGGTGAGCCGTGGCCGGTGGATTCGCCGGCGTCATCGCGGTCCAGCACGAGCAGGCGGCCGTGCCACGGGGCGACACCGCGCACGACCTCGCGCGCGACGTCGGTGTCGTGGGTGACGAGCGAGCCGACCAGGCTGCCCTTTCCGCGGGCGGCGAGCTCGATCGCGTCGGCGACCGTCTCGTACCCGATAAGCGTGCTGACCGGACCGAAGGCCTCCACCTCGTGCGGTTCGGTGCGATCGGCGTCGGCCACCAGAAGGATCGGCGACATGAACGCGCCCCGCTCGGCGTCGGCGTCGACTACGTCCACGTGCTCGGGGCTTCCGAAGACAATTCGACCGGCAGAGGTAAGCGCCTTGAGCGAACGGCGCACCTCCTCGCGTTGCTCGAGGCCGGCGAGCGGGCCCATCCGGACCTGGGGATTGGCCGGATTACCGATCTTGATCTTCGCCAGGCGCGCCGACGCGGCATCGGCGACGGCGTCGATCAGATCGTTGGGCACGATGGCCCGCCGAATCGCCGTGCACTTCTGGCCCGCCTTGACCGTCATCTCGGTCGTTAGCCCCTTGACGAATAGGTCGAACTCCGGCGTGCCGGGCCGGGCGTCGGGCCCGAGGATCGAGCAGTTCAGCGAGTCGGCCTCGGCGCTGAACCGGATCCCATTGGCGATCACATTCGGGTGCGCCCGGAGCCTGGCGGCGGTACTGGCCGATCCGGTGAAGCCGATCAGATCCTGCTCGATGAGGTGGTCGAGCAGGTCTCCCGCGGTGCCGGCGATCAACTGCACGGCTCCTTCGGGCAGCAGCCCGGCTGAAGTGATGAGTTCCAGCAAGCGGTGGGTCAGGTACGCGGTCTGGCTGGCGGGCTTGATCAGGCTCGGGACACCGGCGAGGAACGCCGGGCCGAATTTCTCCATCGGGCCCCAGACCGGAAAGTTGAAGGCGTTGATCTGCACCGCTACGCCCCGCAGTGACGTCCAGATGTGCTGACCGAGGAACGTGCCACCCCGGCCGAGGGGTGTCGCGTCGCCGTCGAGAAGAACGGTGTCGGACGGCAACTCGCGGCGGCCCATGCTCGCGTAGGCGAACATGACGCCGAAGCCGCCGTCGATATCGAACTTCGAGTCGTTAGGGGTCGCGCCGGAGCGTGCCGACAACGCGTACACCTCTTCGCGGTGCTCGCGCAGGTAGGAGGCGAGTGACTTCAGCAGTGCGGCCCGCTCGTGGAAGGTAAGCTCTCGCAGGGCCGGGCCGCCCACGCGGCGGCCGTAGTCCAGTGCCGCTGCCATGTCGATGCCGCTCGTCGACAGCCGCCCGATCTCGGCACCGGTCACCGCGTCGTGCATCGGCGCACCCTCGCCGGTCGGGGTAACCCAGGAGCCTTCGACGTAGCTCGGCAACACCGGCATCAGACCCCGGCCTCTCGTAGGTTTACTAACCGTGCGTTCGTTCAGTTATTGTGCCTCGACCGGTGTGGTCGAGTCAACGCTTCCGTTACCCTCCCGGATCTCCTGCCAACGCTGAACTTGAGCTACGGTTGTTGACCGAACGTTCGGTCTTTACCAGAGGCGAGAATGACGTGTCACAACTGCGCGGTGACGACGATGCCGCCGAAGCGATGACGGCGGCACCTGACCGGCGAGCACGGCGGTCGCGGCGACCCACGGTGAACCCCGGGACAAGCCTTCGCCGAGGACGGCCCGGCCACGACATCTCGACGGTGTTGGCGACTTCTGTCGACGTCTTCAACGAGCAGGGTTTCGACGGCACGAGCATCGACGACCTGGCTCGTCGGCTCAAGATCACCAAATCAGCGATCTACCACCATGTGCGGAGCAAGGAGGCGCTGCTCGGACTGGCCCTCGACCACGCCCTCGAGGGCCTCGAGAAGATCGCGCAGACCACGCGCCTCATCGACGCCCCGGCCGTAGACAGGCTCGAGACACTGCTTCGCGGCAGCGTCGACGTGCTCGTGGAGCGGCTGCCCTACGTCACCTTGCTGCTCAGGGTCCGAGGCAACAGCGAAACGGAGCGGCAAGCACTCGTCCGCCGACGCCGCTTGGATCGGTTCGTGGCCGACCTGGTCGAGGAGGCCGTCGGCGATGGCGACCTGCGCCCCGACATCGATCCGGCGGTCACGGCAAGGCTGTTGTTCGGAATGGTGAATTCATTGACCGAGTGGTTGCGGCCGTCGCACCAGCACTCGGCCAGCCGGCTGGCCGACGCCGTCACCATGGTCGCCTTCGACGGCCTTCGCCGGTCGCCCCGGGCTGAGGAGGGTTAACAGGCCATATCAGGCACCCTTGACGACAGTGTGCGCTTGTCGGCAAACTGGACGTCCGCAACGTCTTGGTGGCCTGATACGGTGCCACACACCCGGGCCCCATCGGATGGCAGCGACACAATTGCCCGGACTCAACCGGGCACGACCGGAGGGCCTCCGATGGATCTGCGCGATCTCTACCGACGTTTCGACTTCGAACTCGCGGTCGACGAGAAGGCCCGATTGCACGAGAGCATTCGTGACCTGTGTCGGCAGATGGCGTTGAACATGGATGCCCTTTTGCCGGACTGTCGGGAAACCGCCACGGTGATGATCAAGATCGAAGAAGTGATGTTCTGGGCGAACGCCGCTGTGGCCCGACACGAGGTCACCAGCAATTAGCGTCACCAGCAATTAGCGTCACCAGCATTAGGCGTCACCAGCATTAGGCGTCACCAGCAATTGGCGTCACCAGCATCTAGCGCCACCAGCATTAGCCAACGAACACGCGGCTGGTCACGCGACAAGACAAGCTCGTCACACGACGAATCGGAAGTGCGTAATGAGTCGCCGGTCGTCGGCGAGGGTATGAAAGGCGAGCCCGGGCGGCAGGTGGTAGTTGACCGGTTCGCCCTGTTCCCACGGTAGCGACACGGTCGAACTGACCCCGGGCGCCACCAGCACCGGCAGGCCTTCGAAGGTGGCCGCCGCGGCGCTGTGCGCGTGGCCACAGAGGATGGCCACCAGGTTCGGATACAGCGGGATCAACTCCGCGAGTCTTTGCTCGCCGGTGAGCCGGATGCCGTCCATGAACGGCATGGCCAGCGGCACGGGCGGATGATGGAAACAAAGAAAGATGGGAGTGCTTTCCGGCAGCCCGGCCAGAGTATCGGCCACCCATGCGATGGTCTCGTCCGCCAGCAGTCCGTGCATCTGACCCGGGATCGTCGAGTCGCACAGAACGAAGGCCGTCCCGGCGACCTGCACCAACCGGTTGATGGGCCCGTCCTGCGCATCTGACGGCGCGCGCCTACCGAGCAAGACCTCGCGGAACGGGGCACGTGTGTCGTGGTTGCCCGGCAGCATCAGGACCGGCTGCGCAGACACCAGCACTCGGGCCGCCTCCTCGTACTCCGACACCAGACCGTGGTCTGCGATGTCGCCGGTGACCAGGACGGCGTCCACGGCTTCGCGCAGGCGGTTCACGTAGGACATCACCCGGGCGGCTCGTTCGGCCGCGTGCGGACTGCCGTTGAAGTGGGTGTCGCTGAGATGGGCGATGGCAAGCATGAGCCGAGTATCCCGCCCTGCGTCGGTGGCTTGAACGGGAGCACGGAACAATGGCGGGATGCAGCTATGGCCAGGCAAGGCGTATCCCCTCGGAGCGAGCTACGACGGCTCCGGAACGAACTTCGCACTGTTCAGCGAAGTGGCCGATCGGGTTGAACTGTGCCTGTTCGACGCCGAGGGCACCGAATCCCGCGTCGACCTGCCCGAGGTGGACGGGTTCGTGTGGCACGCGTTCCTGCCCGGAGTGGAACCGGGCCAGCATTACGGCTACCGCGTTCACGGACCATACGACCCGGCCAACGGTCATCGCTGCAATCCGAACAAGCTGCTGCTCGATCCGTACTCCAAGGCCGTCGACGGCTCCTTCGACTGGCATCAGAGCCTGTTTAGCTACAACTTCGGCGACCCTGACAGCCGAAACGATGAGGACTCGGCGGCGCACACGGCCAAGTCGGTGGTCATCAACCCGTTCTTCGACTGGGGAGTCGACCGCCCGCCCCGCCGCGAGTACGCCGACACGGTGATCTACGAAGCGCATGTCAAAGGCCTCACCCGGACCCACCCCGACATACCCGAAGAGATCCGCGGGACGTATGCGGCGATCGCCCACCCGGTGATCATCGGGCATCTGAAGTCACTCGGCGTCACCGCGATCGAGCTGATGCCGGTCCACCACTTCGTCAACGACGCGACGTTGATCGAAAAAGGCCTGTCAAACTATTGGGGCTACAACACCATCGGCTTTCTGGCCCCGGACCCCAAGTACAGCGCCAGCAGGACACCCGGTGGCCAGGTGCAGGAGTTCAAGGCCATGGTGCGCGCGCTGCACGACGCCGATATCGAGGTCATCCTCGACGTCGTCTACAACCACACCGCGGAAGGCAATCACCTCGGGCCGACGCTGAGCATGCGGGGCATCGACAACGCCGCCTACTACCGCCGGGTCGAGACCGACCAGCGCTACTACATGGACTACACCGGCACCGGCAACAGCCTCAACGTCCGACACCCGCACGCCCTGCAGCTCATCATGGACTCGTTGCGGTACTGGGTCACCGAAATGCATGTGGACGGCTTCCGGTTCGATCTCGCGGCAACCCTGGCTCGCGAGTTCTACGACGTCGACCGGTTGTCCAGCTTCTTCGAACTCGTACAGCAGGACCCGACCGTCAGCCAGGTTAAGCTGATCGCCGAACCGTGGGACGTCGGGCCCGGTGGCTACCAGGTGGGCAACTTCCCGCCGCAATGGACAGAGTGGAACGGCAAATACCGAGACACCGTACGGGACTTCTGGCGGGGCGAGCCCGCCACACTCGGCGAGTTCGCGTTACGGCTGACGGGCTCGTCCGACCTGTATGAACATTCCGCGCGCCGTCCGGTCGCCTCGATCAACTTCGTGACCGCGCATGACGGGTTCACCCTTCGCGATCTGGTGTCCTACAACGGCAAGCACAACGAAGCCAACGGCGAGGACAACAACGACGGTGAGGGCCATAACCGATCCTGGAACTGCGGGGTCGAGGGACCCACCCGGCGCAAGGCGGTACTCGCGCTTCGGGCCCGGCAGCAGCGAAACTTCATGGCCACGCTCCTGCTGTCCCAGGGCGTGCCGATGATCTGTCACGGCGACGAACTCGGCCGGACCCAGAACGGCAACAACAACGGCTTCTGCCAGGACAACGCGCTCACCTGGGTGAACTGGTCAACGGTGGACAAAGACCTGATCGACTTCACCCGCACCGTGTCAGCGCTGCGTTCCGCGCACCCGGTGTTCCGCCGGCGCCGGTTCTTCGACGGCCTGCCGGTGCGCCGCAAGGGCGGACCGAGCCAGCCGGACATCGACTGGTTCACGCCGGAGGGCAAGGAGATGACCGAGGAGGACTGGGGCTCCGGCTTCGGACGCTCGGTCGCGGTGTATCTCAACGGCCAGGGCATACCGGACCGCGACGGCCGTGGGGAGCGCGTCGTCGACGATTCCTTCATGCTGTGCTTCAACGCCCACCACGAGGCCATCGAATTCACGGTGCCGCCGGCGAACTATGGCAAGGGTTGGCAGGTCGTGGTCGACACCGAGTACCCGACGCTGCCCGACCTCGAACCTGTCGAGGCGGCCGGATCGATCACCGTGAACGCCCGGGCACTGGTCGTGCTGAAAGCCACCAACTGATGCCCCCGGCGACCTCGCCTCCCAGTTCCACCTACCGCCTCCAGATCACGGCCGGGTTCACGCTGTCCGATGCGGCCGCGCTGGCCGGCTACCTGGCCGAGCTCGGCGTGGGTGCGATGTACCTCTCACCCCTGCTACGGTCGATGCCGGGTTCACCGCACGGTTACGACGTCGTTGACCATTCTGAGGTCGACCCGGATCGTGGCGGTCAGGACGGGCTGCGGTCTCTGGCCGACGCGTGCCGCGAGCATGGCCTCGGCTTGGTCGTCGACATCGTCCCAAACCACATGGGCGTCGAGGATGCGAGCCAGAACCGGGCGTGGTGGGAGGTGCTTCGGCTCGGCCCGGCCGCGCCCACCGCGTCCTGGTTCGACATCGACTGGCAAGCAAACCATCAGCGCGTCCTGCTGCCCGTGCTGGGCGACGACTTCTCGGCAGAGCGCGACCTTTCGATCGTGGACTCCGAACTGCGCTATTACGAGCACCGGTTTCCGATCGCCCCGGGGACCGCAATGATCGAGGGTGAGACGGCCGACCGGGTACACGATCGCCAGCACTACCAGCTGGTCAGTTACCGCAAGGCCGACACGGAACAGAACTACCGCCGGTTCTTCGCCGTTACCCCGCTGGCCGGCCTCCGCGTCGAGGATCCAGCCGTCTTCGATGCGACCCACGCCGAGATCCTGCGCTGGGTCCGCGACTACGGAGTTACCGGTATTCGGATCGACCATCCGGACGGGCTGGTCGACCCGGGTGGTTACCTCGACCGGCTGGCCTCGGCCGCCCCGGGAGTGTGGATCACGGTCGAGAAGATAACCGAGCCGGACGAGGAGCTGCCGAAATCCTGGCCGGTGGCGGGCACGACTGGATACGATGCGCTTACCGAGGTCAACTCCGTCCTGATCGACCCGGCCGCCGCCGACAACCTGACCCGGCTGTACACCGAGATCACCGCCGACCATCGGGACTGGGATCAGCATTTCGCCGACGGCAAGCGCCTGATCGCGACCACCATATTGCGGGCCGAGATCCATCGGCTCGCCCGATTGGTGCCCGAGATAGCGGACGCGGTCGCGGCGCTTACCGAACTCGTGGTGGCATTCCGGGTGTACCGGTCCTACCTTCCGCTCGGATCGGAACACCTGACCGAGGCAGCGGAAACGGCTGCGACCCGGCGTCCGGAGTTGGCATCGGCCATCGAGGCGTTGCTTGTCCGGCTGCGCGATCCCGCCGACGAACTCTGCACCCGGTTCCAGCAGACCACCGGAGCTGTGATGGCCAAGGGAGTCGAGGACACCGCGTATTACCGGTACACCCGGATGATCGGCCTCAACGAGGTCGGCGGGTATCCCGGACGGTTCGGCTGGACGGTCGGTGACTTCCACGCCGCCCAGCTGCGCCGAGCGGTCAGCGCACCGGCGGGGATGACCACGCTGTCGACCCACGACACCAAGCGCGGTGAGGACGTCCGGGCCAGGCTGGCCGTCCTTCCGGAAGTGGCCGGGGAATGGGCGGAGCTGGTCCGCCGGCTGAACCGCCGGGTGCCGGTTCCCAATCCCAGCTTCGGCTACCTGCTCTGGCAGACCTTGGTCGCTACCGGCCTCATCCAGCGTGCCCGGATGCACGCCTACGCCGAGAAGGCCATGCGCGAAGCCGCGGACGGCACCCGGTGGGTCGACCCGGATATCCACTTCGAAGCAGCTGTGCACGCCGCCGTGGACATCGCCTACGACGATGACGAGGTCGGCTCCCTCATCGGCACCTTCTCAGCCCGCATCACACCCTACGGTTGGTCGAACTCGCTCGCTCAGAAGCTGATACAGCTGACCATGCCGGGGATACCCGATGTCTACCAGGGCAGCGAGTTCTGGGATGACTCACTGGTCGATCCCGATAACCGCCGTGCCGTGGACTTCACCGCCCGCGCCAAACTGTTGACTCAGCTGTCCGACGCCAGCGGGCCGGCCGTGGACGAGTCGGGCGCCGCGAAGCTGTGGCTGGTACGCCAGGCCCTGCGAGCCCGTCGCGACCATCCCGAGCTGTTTGCCGGCTACACGCCGGTGCCGGTCGGCGGCGGCGAGCGAGACCATGTGATCGCCTTCGACAGGGGTGGAGCGATCACGGTAGCCACCCGGTTGCCGGTCGGCCTCGAGGCATCAGGCGGATGGGGACAGGCCATACTCGTACTGCCGTCCGGCGGTTACACCGACGTATTGACCGGCCGATCGCATTCGGGTGAGGTTCGATTGGCAGACCTGCTGACCGGGTACCCGGTATCCCTGCTGCTGAAGGGGACGAGCTGATGGCCGAGGTGGCGGTCTGGGCACCCCACGCCGATCGCGTACGGGTCCGGACGGAACGTGATTCGGCGGTCGACGTCGCGGAGTTGGGCCGCATCGGTTCGGGATGGTGGCGCGCGGACGTGACCAGCGCGGTGTCCGGAGCCGATTACGGGTTCCTGCTGGACGACGACGAGAAGCTGCTACCTGACCCCCGCAGCCGGCGACAGCCGAACGGGGTGCACGGCCCGAGCCGCTTCTACGCCGACGACTTCGCCTGGACCGACGGCGACTGGCGCGGTGCACCGCTGCCCGGCGCGGTCATCTACGAACTGCACGTCGGCACGTTCACCCCTGACGCAACGTTCGACTCGGCCGTGCGGCGGCTGGATCAGCTGTCCGAGCTGGGGATCACCCACATCGAACTACTACCCGTCAACGCCTTCGAGGGCACCTGGAACTGGGGCTACGACGGCGTCCTCTGGTACGCGGTGCACGAGGCCTATGGCGGCCCCGACGGATTGAAACGACTGGTCGACGCGTGCCACCGGCGGGGACTTGCCGTGACATTGGATGTCGTATACAACCATCTCGGGCCCAGTGGTAACTATCTGTCCCGGTTCGGTCCTTACCTCACCACCGGGCGCAGCACCTGGGGCGAACTGGTGAACCTGGATTCCGACGGATCCGCGGTCGTCCGGCAGTACATCATCGAGAACGCGCTGATGTGGCTCGAGGAGTTTCACATCGACGCGCTGCGGTTGGATGCGGTGCATGCGCTGATCGATTCCTCCCAACCACACTTGCTCGCTCAGCTGTCGGCGGCCGTGGATGCCGCCGAAGAGCGCCTGGGACGTCCGCTGACCCTGATCGCGGAGTCCGACCTCAACGACCCGGTGATGATCACCCCACGCGCCGACGGGGGGTACGGCATCGACGCACAGTGGGACGATGACGTGCACCACGCGTTGCACGCGTTGCTGTCCGGCGAACGGCAGGGATACTACGAAGACTTCGGCTCACTCGCCTGCCTTGCCAAGGTGCTTACCCGGGCCTTCTTTCACGACGGTACGTACTCGACCTTCCGGGGACGCGAGCACGGTAAACCGGTCGACCGCCGAACGACGCCCGGCTACCGATTTGTCGCGTGCTTGCAGAACCACGATCAGGTCGGCAACCGCGCGTCGGGCGACCGGTTGCCCGAAATCGTGCCACCCAGCCTCTTGAAGGTCGGCGCCGTGCTACTGCTCACGTCACCCTTCACACCCATGCTCTGGATGGGTGAGGAGTGGGCCGCTTCCACCCGATGGCCGTTCTTCACCTCGCATACCGACCCGGAGTTGGCTAGAGCGACTGGTAAGGGCCGGATCGAGGAATTCGCCGAGCACGGCTGGGACGTCTCCCAAATGATCGATCCACAGGATCCCAAAGCCTTCGAGTCGGCACATTTGAACTGGGATGAAATCCACCAGGCGGGTCATAGTGATATCTACACCCTATATCACGATCTGCTTCGGCTTCGGGCCGAGCGCCCGGAGTTGAGCGATCCGCGACTGGACGCGATCGACGTCGAATTCGACGAGGAAGCGCGTTGGTTGGTCGTTCATCGGGGCGATGTGCGGGTGATCGCGAACTTCGCCTCGGCCGCGCGAGCGCTGCCGGTCGGCGCGGCCGACCTACTACTCGCCACCGACCGCAACGTGGGGGTCGGCGACATCGAAACGATGCTGCCCGCTCAGAGCGCCGCCGTCCTTCTGCTGCGCTGAGCCGAACGGTTCGGTCGGCCGTGTGGAACCCGCCGGAAATGACTTCCTGTGGATATCTCAGCGCTCTTCGGTAACGCTCGGATGCCAGCTGTGGAAAACGTGAGGCGCTGCCAGGACGCGGCGATAATCGATGGGTCCGACCGGGTTTGGGGAGGGGATCGTCATCGCGAGACAGGCGTTCCGTCCGGCACTGGCCGTACCGGAATTCCGCCGGCTCTGGGTGGCCGACCTCCAATCCTATCTCGGTGACCAGCTAGCGCGAGTAGCGCTCGCGGTGCTGGTCTACGATCGGACGCACTCCGGTTTGGCGACTTCTGTCGTCTATGCATTGACCTATCTGCCGGCGTTGCTCGGCGGTCTGGTGCTCGGAGGTCTCGCTGACCGGTTCCCCAGGCGAACGGTGCTGGTGGCGTCGGACTCGACTCGCGCGGTACTGCTGGCGGCGATGGCCCTGCCCGGCGTGTCCACTCCCGGCATCGCCATACTCTTGTCCTTTTCGGTGCTCATGGGTGGACTCTTCAACACCGCCGAATCGGCTGTGGTCGCTGACATCGTCGAAGGCGAGGCGTTCACGGCAGCTACCGGCCTGCGGAACGTCACCGGCCAGGTGGCACAGCTGCTCGGCTTCGCCGTTGGCGGTGCGGCGGTCGCGGCGTTCGGAACGCGTCCCGCGCTATTGCTCGACGCCGCGACCTTCGTGATCTCGGCCGTGGTCCTGCGGACCGGCCTGCGGAACCGGCCCGCCGCCCGCTCAGCCGGCTCGGATCTCGGCGGCCCATCGGCCGGCCGGAGCGGCCGACTCATCTGGCGCACGATCCAGGTCCTGTACGCACAGCCGACGTTGCGGCATCTGCTGGCGCTGGCATGGGTGGGCGGGGTCTTCATCGTTGCCGAGGGCCTCGCCGCGCCATTTGTCAGACAGCACGGCGGTGGCCCTGCCTCGACCGGATTGTTGCTGGCGGCTGCTCCCGCCGGGATGGCCCTCGGGTCGCTGCTGTTCATCCGGCACTTCGGTCCGCGGCGGCGGGCTGTCGTGGCCGCTCCGCTGGCGGTGCTGGCGGCCCTTGCGTTGGTGGGCTATCCGTTGGCATCAGCGATTCCCATCGCGATGATCCTGCTATTCCTCAACGGGTTCTTCTCCGCTTACCAGGTACAGGTCATTGCCGAATTCGTCCCGGCGGTGCCGGCAGAAATCCGTGGGCAGGCGATCGGCATCGGCTCGTCCGGGCTGGTTGCCGTTCAGGGCGTTGCGCTGTTGGTTGGCGGTCTCGTTGCCGAGGCCGTCGGCGTCACGGTCGCCGTCTCGACCGCGGGCCTCGGGTGCCTCCTTGTGGCGCTGTACTTGTGTGTTGCGCGATCCAGGGCGCGTGATGATCGCGGGCTCAGCACGCGCTGACTGGCGGGACGGCGGGAAGGACTGCTTTGTCTGTTGCGGCTAGCGCCATTCCAGTGCGTACATGTAGATCACCTCCGGTCATCGGTTCTTTCAGGTCCTGGTCGTCTGGTCGCCTTCTGGTTGCGCGGTTCTCGGCCTAGCGCCATTCCAGTGCTGACATTGGGGATCACCTCCGTCGCTAAGCTAACGCGTTCCATACATGGTGTATGCAACGTCGGACCGGTATGATTGCCACGGGTGCGCGCCGAGGGCCTGTGGAACTGTGTGGCCGTTTGGGATCAGCGGCACTCGGTCAGCCTCGAATCTCTCGACGAGCTCACCGACCATGCGCATATCCATATCGGCCGAAGCGAGGGCTCAGGTAAGGTCTTTAGGCGTTATGACATAAATCCGCCGATTCGTTTTGTTGGGTTTCGCTGCAAAGCTGGGGGCGCCGTCGGGATCGTCGCATCCAGAGCCCATTCGCGCATACACCAAGTGCGGTCCTCAGAACCATCCGACACCCCGGAGAAACTCCTCAGCCGATGCCGACTCGATCCGTCACCGCTCGCTTCGGCCGCTTTCGGGCCATGTGCACTGTGCGGTCGTGGCGGCTCTGGAGGGTTGCGCCGAAGGCGCTCGCGCTGATTCTTGTGATCGATTCGCTGACGGTGCTGCTGGCCGTCAATGCGCTGGCCCGGACGCATCTCGTGCCTTTCTACGCCGTGTGCTGGTTGCTGATGGCTGCCCTGAGCGTGATCTACTCCGAAGTGGCCGCACGGATCGAACGGCTTCGGGCCTATCTCGCCACGGCAGCCCTGGTGAACATGACATCGGTATGGTCGATCACGGCCGCGCTGATTCTTCCCGCGGGTTATGCCGCCGCATTGATCGGCTTTCTCTACCTGATGTCGGGGTTCCAAGGCGGTCCGCGCAAAGGCGTCCGTCCGCACCGGTTGTTCTTCACCGCGTGCGCCTCGATCTCATCGGCTCTTGTGGCGCAGGCCATCGCGCGGATCGTGCAGCCGCAGTTGGCGGCGTTGCCGCCGACCCAACTCACGGCTTTGGCGGTAATTGCCGGACTCGTTACCTTCTTTCTCATCAACACCGTGCTCATCGTCACGGCGATCTACTTCGCGGTCGGACCGGTGCCGCTGGCCGAATTGATGCCAGCCCGTGACGAGCTCGGCCTGGAGCTGGCCACGCTGGTACTCGGTGTACTCACCGCCGAGACTGTGCTGCGGCTGCCCTTGCTCACTCCGGGCGTGCTGGTGCTCATGCTGCTGCTGCAACGTAGTTCGCTGGTCTCCCAACTGGAGGTCGCCGCGACCACCGATTCCAAGACCGGCCTGCTCAATGCCACCGCCTGGCAGGAACTCGCCCAGCGAGAACTTCTGCGGGCCCATCGCGACCAGGCGCCGTGTGCCGTGCTCCTGCTCGACCTCGACCATTTCAAGCGGGTGAACGACACCCTGGGCCACCTCGCCGGCGACACCGCCCTCAAAGCCGTCGCGGACACGCTGAAGCGGGAGCTCCGCGGCTATGACGCGATCGCCCGGTTCGGCGGCGAGGAGTTCGTGGTTTTCTTGAACGATCTGGCCATCGATGACGCGGTGCAGGTCGCGGAACGCTCGCTGGCCCGGATCCGCTCGCTGGTAATCTCCGGCCAGAACCGGGAAGGGTTGAGCTGCACCCTGACAGCCTCCATCGGGCTGTCGGGCTACCCGCAACACGGCCAGGATCTGACCGATCTGATGGAGGCCGCCGATAGTGCCCTGTACGCGGCCAAGAACAGTGGCCGCGACCGCTTGTGCGTGACTCGTTACCCGGAGTCGATGTACGAGGACCCTAATCGCGTATAGCCTCCTAGTACGACCTGAGCCAGGACACAGCAAACCCACAGAATTAGCACTCACAGTGGTTACATGAGCGAGAACGAGTTTCGAGGCGAGCCGCATCCCGAGCAGCCCGCACCGCCGGATCATTCGTTGGCCGGCGGTGCCGGCCAGGGCTACCCGCCATCCGAACATCCCACGAACGTGTACCAGCCCGTACAGCCGCACACCAACGTCTTTCCGCCAGCGTCCGGGACCGGGTATCAGTCGTACGGCGCTCCGCTCTATGACACCCATGAGCATCCGTACGGCCAGGCCGCCTACCCCCCGGCCGGGTCTCCCCCGCCGCCGGAATCCATGGTTCCCCCGAGGGAGTTCATCAGCTCCCCGCCGGGTCCGCCACGCCGGCGCCGCGCCGGATCCGCGTTGGCCATCGCGGCCATCGCGGCTCTGATCGGAGGCGGCGTGGGAGCCGGAACGGTGGCCTTCGCGGACCGCAACCGCAGCGGTTCGGTCGACACCGGCCTGAAGATCACGAATACGACCGGTGCGCCGGCGGCCCAGACCGACGGCACCGTGGCCGGCGCCGCGGCCAAGATCCGGCCGAGCGTGGTGACCATCGAGGCCTCCGGTGATCAGTCATCAGGTACCGGATCCGGTGTGATCATCCGTGACGACGGCCACATCCTGACAAACGATCACGTCGTGTCGCTCGGCGCCAACGGTGCGATCTCGGTGACCCTGGCTGACGGCCGGATCGCCAAAGCGACGATCGTAGGGCGGGATTCCTCGGACGATCTTGCCGTGATCAAGGTAGACGGACTGGACAAGCTGACGCCCGCGACCTTCGCCAAGTCCTCGGCGCTCACCGTGGGACAGGCCGTGGTAGCTGTCGGCGCTCCGTTGGGCCTATCCGACACGGTGACCAGCGGCATCGTCAGCAATACCGCACGGCCGGTGCGCGCCGGAGACAACGATCAGGCCGTTTTCGAGGCCGTGCAGACCGATGCGGCGATCAATCCGGGTAACTCCGGTGGGCCGTTGGTCGACCTCAACGGGTCGGTCGTGGGTATCAACGCCGCGATCGCGTCGGACAGCTCCGGTGGCGGCCTGCAAATTCCAGGCCAGCCGGTACAGCAAGCCGGCAACATCGGCATCGGATTCGCGATCCCATCCGACGAGGCCAGCCGGATCGCCGGCGAACTGATCGCCAGCGGCAAGGCTTATCACGCGGTGCTCGGCGTGACGGTTGGCGGCGCCGCCAACACCACTCAGGCCGGGGTTCCGCTGCGGACCGTTGTCGCCGATGGGGCCGCCTCGAAGGCTGGGCTGAAGGTAGGCGACATAATCACCGCCGTCGACGACCAGCGGGTGACCACCTCGGACGCTCTGATCGCGGCCGTTCGATCACACGCCCCGGGCGAGCAGGTCAAGCTCAGCTACACCCGGGCCGGATCCAGCTCCACGGCCATCGTCACCCTCAACAAGTCAGACAGCTGAATCGGGCTCCGCCGTCGCCGAGGCCTCTTCGGCGGCGGCGGAGCTGGACGGCTCGGGATCAACCGGAGCACGGGCAGCGGTGGGCTTCTTGCGGGCGATCACCACCGTTCCAGCGTCCAGGTCGATCCGCCGTCCACCGGAGGAGTCGCCCACCTCTTCACGGGTGGCTTGCAGGCGCCG
>Ga0307504_10000051_pt1 | contig 23955 bp, 23 predicted proteins | sample 19_S_MG_FD_194516 | JGI IMG/M metagenome (GOLD analysis project Ga0307504, IMG submission 194516) | Soil microbial communities from Populus trichocarpa stands in riparian zone in the Pacific Northwest, United States - 19_S | ecosystem: Environmental > Terrestrial > Soil > Riparian zone > Trees... | reverse complement strand
GGTCCCCACGCCCACAGGAGGAGTCCGGCGATGCCGACGTCGGCTAGGACGTTCAGCCAGACCATGATGTAACCCCACTGGCGGCGCCCGCCGCCGAAGAGGGCGATCGCCTTCAACAGCAGCAGGGTGACCGGCGGGTACTCGACGGCGTAGTCGACGTAGGGTCGCCCCCCGGCCCGTCCGAGTTGGTAGAAGCGGCTCACGTCGAAGGAGTGGGACGCGCCCCCGAGGTGGATGGCGGCGACCAGCCGGAGGCCGATGGCGACGCCGGCGACGACCAGCGCCCACTGGGAAGACCGGCGTTCGGTATCGACCCGCGACGGCATTGTCCCGATGGCCATCGACCTTACGCATATTCCCCGAATCTGGGAGAACCCTGTGAAGCCAGTTCGCTGCAGGTAAGAAAAGGGACGCGGCAGTCGAAGCGGTGCGTGTCGACCGCGCCCTCCCGCTCAGGCTCTGTAGTGTGCGCTCCTCGTGACCCAGCCCATCGTTGTGCCCGCGGCCAGACCCGTCTTCTCGCCCGACGACCGGGCGCGTATCACCGACCAGATCGATGCCGCCCTGCGGAGCGGCTCCCTGACCCTCGGACCGGCCACCCTCCGCTTCGAGGAGGAGTTCGGGGCACGCCATGGCGCGCAGCACGCGGTGGCGGTGAGCAGCGGCACGGCTGCCCTGGAGATCATCCTCCGCGGCATCGGCATCGAGGGCCGCCGGGTCGTCGTGCCGGCGAACACCTTCTTCGCCACGGCCGCGGCGGTGGCCCACGCCGGCGGGACGCCGGTCTTTGCCGATGTCGACGCCGCCACCATGGCCTTGTCGGCGGCGACGGTGGAGGCGGTGCTCGATGAGAACTGCGCCGTCGTCGTGCTCGTCCACATCGGCGGCCTCGTGACGCCGAACGTAGAGGAGATCGCCGCCCTGTGCACGGAACGCGGCGTCGTCCTCGTGGAGGACGCCGCGCACGCGCACGGGTCCAGCCACGGTGAACGGGCGGCGGGGTCGTTCGGCCTCGCCGGCGCGTTCTCCTTCTACCCGACCAAGGTCATGACGAGCGGCGAGGGCGGCATGATCGTCACCGACGACGAGGCGCTGGCGGCAGACGCGCGGGTGTACCGCGACCAGGGCAAGGCCGGCTTCCTCGGCGGCGATCACGTCCGGCTCGGCTACGCCTGGCGCATGAGCGAGGTCCACGCCGCCATCGGTGGTATCCAGCTGGCCAGGTTGGACGAGTTCGTGTCCGTGCGGCGCCGGGCTGCGGCCCGCTACGACGCCGGGCTGGCGGCCATCGGCGGCATCACGCCGCTCCGCCTGCCGGCGCACTCGGTCTCGAACTACTACAAGTACGTGGCCCTGCTCGATCCCGGGATCGATCGCGGCGAGATGAAGGTCCGGATGCGTGAGCAGGGTGTGGGCATGAGCGGCGAGGTCTACGCATCGCCGCTGCACCATCAGCCGGTGTTTGCGTCGGTGCCCCACGGCCCCCTGCCGGTCGCCGAGGACGTCTGTGCCCGCCACGTGTGCCTTCCGGTCCACTCTGACATGACCGATGCCGAGGCGGACCATGTCGTGGCGGCCGTGGCTCAGGTGATGGCGGGCCTGGCCTGAAACACCCCGTCGCGCTGGATGCGGTACACGCTGTAGCGGCGGGTGGCGGCGACGACGGACACGCACACCGAGGGGCCGTCGCAGCGGGCCGGAGGTCGTCGGGCCATGGTGTCGAGGAGGGCCTTCTCGTTGGTCTTCGCCACGCGCACGTAGTTCTGCCAGATCATTACCGCGTCAACCTCGCGCGAGCGCAGCACCCGGGAGTAGGCCAACGCCGACGGAAAGCTCACGTCGAGGATGCTCTCGGGGAAGAACTCGGCGTCGAGGCGCCCGCCGGCACGGAGCAGCTGGTACTCGGCCACGTTCTCGTCCCCGATGCGCAGGAGGCGGTAGGTGCGGTCGGCGACGAACTGGCGCGAGGTCAGGAACGGCCGCATCCCCTGGTCCGGCTCGCGCCACTGCCCGATCCAGGCGGTCGGGAGCCGCTGTGGTTGCCAGTACACGCCGATGCCGATGACCAGGAGTACGCAGGCGAGGATTGCGGTCGTGTCCCGCGGGCGTCGCCGGTAGGCGAGCGCCAGGCCGATCGGGACGAAGACGATCAGCGACCGGGGCGTCACCGTCTCCACGAATCCGACCAGCTTCACCCAGGTAGAACTCTCGGTGAAGACCGGGGACATCCACACCATGGCCGCGGCGGGTACGACCGGCAGGAGGGAGAACGCGTAGTGGCGCAGGAACGCCCGCCGGTCGGGTTCCCAACGCCACCAAGCGGCGACGACCGCGACAGCCATCGGCGCGACGACTGCCGGATGGGTCATCTGGCCCAGCGCCATGAACACGGTGGCCCACCAGCGACGCTCTCGCCGCCAACTGCCGATGGCGGCGAGGAGAAAGGCCGAGGCCCACAGGAACGGGAGCTGGCCGAGCAGCGGAGCGGCGACGAGGGCGGGGTTGACGAGAACGGCGGCCGCCCACCATCCCCGCCGCACCTCGGGGAACGCCCAGTACGTGGCCACGATGACGAGCACGGCGCCGAGCACCAGCCACAGGGTGACGATCCAGTCCCCGACCAGTGGGCGCAGGATGGCCGCCGCCGTCCAGGGCACGAAGGCGTACGGGTAGGTGAGGGCCCGGCCGTGGCCGAGCACGGGCATCCGGAACGGGAGGCCGTGGCAGTGCCAGAGGCGGCCGCTGATGTACCACACGTGGGCATAGTCGATGAGGGTGTCGTGCGTGACGAAGATCCGGTGACGGAGGATCCTTCCCAGGCAGACCAGCCACGCGACGGCCAGCCCGCCCGCCGCCAATTGGCCGGTCGAGACCCATCCCCGGACGCCCGCTCGTGGGCCCTCCTGTACCGGCGAGCCGTCACGCTCCGCCACGCCTACATCACCCCGCGGCGCCGCCGACGGAGCCACCTCCCGGGTTGCCGGCCGCGCCGGCCGGCCGCCGGCGTCGCACCCGCAGTGCGGCAAGCGGCATGGCGACCGCGTCGATGACGGCGTCGCGCAGGCGGGTACGGGAGCGGTAGACCGGCACGGCGACGAGGACATCGTTTCGCACCCGGTAGCCGAGCCGGCACAGTACGACTGCCACCTCCACCGTCTCGCTGTACCGGTACCCCCGGTAATAGTCCAGGGCGTCCGCGAGGGCTCCCAGGCGGAAGACCCGATACCCCGACTCCACGTCGAGGAGCCGATGTCCGGCCCACAGGGTCGCCCACGCGCTCAACAGCCAATTGCCGGCGCGCTTGTAGCCGGGGTAGGTGGAAAGATCCCGCCGGACCAGCAGGGCGTCGAGGCTCTCGCCCTCGGTCAGCGACTGAAGCTCATCGAAGACCGACAGCTCGTGCTGGCCGTCGGCGTCGACGGTGAACACGAGATCGTCCCCGCTGAGCTCGCCCGTGCCCAGGCGGCGGCGCAGGTCGCCGAACGCCTCGTAGTACGCGGCGGACATGCCGCGGTTGTGGTCGAACGTCAGCAGCGTCACCCCAGGGTGCCCTGGCATCCACCCCTCGACGGCCGCACGGGTACCGTCGACCGAACCGTCGTCCACGACCACGAGTTCGTCCACGAGCGGGTACAGCCGGGTGAGCACGGCCTCGACCGTGGGCCCCTCGTTGTAGGCAGGGACGACGGCGATGCGTCGACGACCGCTGGGTTGGGTCATGCGCCTCGTTTCACGGCGGTCGGATCGGGACGGTGGGCTAGCGCGGGCGCGCTGGCGACGGCGACGATCCCGGCGGTCATCAGCGCCAGACCGACGGCCTCGACCAGGCGCGCCGGCGCTCCGCGGGCGATCCGATCGCCGAAGACGGCCGCGCCCAGGGCGATGCTGGCCAGCGGCTCGACGACCATGAGCACCGGCAGCGACACCCGCAGTGGAGCGGCGGCAAACGCGCTCTGCACCACCAGGACACCACCGCCGGCGGCGGCCAGCAGCGCGTACGGAGCCCAGGTCAGCGGCAGGTGAAGGACGTCGTGCCCGGCACCCACCGCGGTCACCTTGGTGAAGGCGGCGGCGAGGGCCAGGAGAAGGCCCCCGGCCCCGGCCAGGAGGCCCGCCCGCACGGCGTGCGTGGTGGTCGACGCCCGCCAGAGGAGGACGATCGTGGCGGCGGTCACGACGACGATGGCGCCGGCCCATCCCATGGCCGACGAGGCGGTGCGGCCGCCGGCCGGGCCGGCGGGGACGAGGAACATGGCCAGACCGGCGACGATCGCCAGGGAGGCCGCCCATTCGATCGCCCGGAGACGGTCGCGGTGCCACCTGGCCGACGCCGGAAGGGCGAACAGGAGGCTCGTGCCGAGGAGCGGCTGGACGACGAGGAGCGAACCGCGACCGAGGGCGGCGAAGCGCAGCGCGTAGCCGACGATGTTGGCGGCGATCCCCGCCAACCACGCCGGCCGCCGGGCCAGGTCCGCCAGGAGGGAAGGTCGCAGCGACATCTCCGCGCCGGTCCGGCTGGCGCTGTGCTGCTCGAGCACCATCGCCGCCGCATAACAGACGGCCGCGGCGAGCGCGAGGCAGACAGCGGCCATCGGCCTGACGGTAGCCGCTGCACCGGCGTCGTCGACTTCGCCCATTACCCTGGGCGGCGATGCGTACAGTCGTCACGGGCGGAACGGGATTCATCGGGTCACATGTCGTCGACAAGCTGCTCGCTGCCGGCCACCAGGTCACGGTTGTGGACCTCCGCGCCCCGCACCGGTCCGATGTCGACCACCACGCCGTCGACATCAGTGATCTCGACGGGCTTGTCCGGGCGACCGCGGGGGCCGACGCAGTCTTCCACCTGGCGGCGTTCGCTGACGTGAACGACGTCACCGCCGACCCCGTGGGCGCCACCGAGGCCAACGTGCTCGGGACTATGAAGGTGTGGGAGGCGTGCCGCCGCAACGGCGTGAAGCGGGCCATCCTGGCCAGCACCGTCTGGGTCTACGGCGGTGCGGCCGTCGGCGAGGGCCCGCTCGACGAGACGGCGTCCTTCTCGCTGAAACGGGCCGGCCACCTCTACACGTCGTCGAAACTGGCGGCCGAGCTCGTGGTCCAGAGCTGCCACACCTTGTACGGCCAGGAGTTCACCATCCTGCGCTACGGCATCCCGTACGGGCCCCGCATGCGTCCGAGCCTCGTGATCCCCAAGTTCGTCTCGATGGCGCTCAAGGGCGAGCCGATCACCATCCACGGGGACGGCTCGCAGCACCGCAACTACGTCTACGTCGAGGAACTGGCCCAGGCCCACGTCCTGGCGCTCGGCGACGAGGGCGCCAATGAGGTGTTCAACCTCGAAGGGACCGAACGGGTCACGATCAGGTCGCTCGTCCACTCGATCGGCGACGTGCTCGGGGCCCCGGTGAACGCCGCGTACCTCGAGGGTCGAGCTGGCGACTACGAGGGAGCCACGATCTCGGCCGACAAGGCGGACCGTGTGCTCGGCTGGAAGCCGGCTGTTCCCTTCTCGGAGGGCCTCCGGCGGTACGTCGACTGGCATCTGGCCGAGGAGGCGCGCGAGCCCGTCCCGGCGGTGAGGACACGCCGAAGCCAATGGCGGCCCCGGGCATCGGCCGAGCAACGGTCATCGGCGATTTTCGCCGGCATCGGGCTCAGCGTGGCCGCCGTGCCGGCTCTCAGTGTTGCGGCCACCGCTCCCGTCGGGTCGCGCGCCGTTGCCGGAGCAGCGACGGTCGCAGCCTGTGTTGTGTGGTGGTTGGCCCGGCGCTCGGCCACCAGGGTGCCCGTCGCCGCCACTGTCGCGGCGGGCGCGGCCACCGTCTGGCTGGTCGCGCAGGCCGCTCCGAGAATGGAATTCGTCGCGCTGGGACTGCTTCTCGGGCTGACGCTCGGTAGCGCATCACCGCGGGAGGTCCCTCCTACGTGGCTCGGCGCGGGCGGGGCGCTCGGTATCGGGGCGTTGGCGCTGGCCCACCTCGGCGCCACGCCGGTCTTCTACTGGGTGGCGGCGCTGCTCGTCGCCGTCGGCGGCCTGGGAACGAACGCGGCGGTACCGACAAAGAATCGCCGCCGGGATCGGATCGCGTTCCTGCGCTGGGCCGGTTCCGTCGCGGTCGCGACCGCCGTTCTCGGCTCCTGGGTCGAGGCGACGTCGGCGACGGCGAGCTGGTTCGGCCCCGTCACCGACCACGGGTCACGCCACAGCGGTCAAGTGGCGATCACCTTCGACGGCACCCTCACGGCTCAGACGGCCACGGCCATCTTCGACACACTCCAGGCCTTCGGCGCCAAGGCGACGATCTATGCCCCGGCCCGTGCGGTCCTGGCCGACCCGGCGCCGGCCCGTCGTGTCGTCGATCGAGGCGACCTCCTGGCCGAAGAGGGATCCCGCTACTCCTGGATCGATCCCCGGCGGGGCCAACTGGCGCGGCTCCAGCAGACCTTCCAGAGCACGGTCGGCGTCTGTCCGACGTATTTCCACCCGCCGGGGGGCCGCCACTCGCCACTGGTCGCCCGCGCCGCGCACTCGCGCGACATGAAGCTCGTGACCTGGGATGTGAGCGTGCCCCGGGGGAGCAACGCGGCTGCGGCCTCGATCGCGCGCGACGTTCTCCGGCGGACGAAGCCGGGGTCGATCATCTTCCTGCCGCTGCCGAGAACCCCAGCGGACGACGGAGCCGGCGTCGTCGCCGCGCTACCGGACATCCTCCGGGGTCTCCGCGCCAGGCACCTGGTGGCGGTCCGACTGGACGACCTTCTCGGCGCGCCGGGCTACGCCGAGAGCTGCTGAGGAGCGGACATGAGGCCTCAGCCGGCGAGCGACGCCAGCCGGCGGAACGCGGTGTAATTCACCACCACGTCCGTGTCGCCATCCGGAAGAGCCCGGGTCGCGGCCACGGGATCGGCCGGCGCCATCCGGAAGGGCACACCGGCGTACTGGAGGCGCACGGCGACGTCCGCGGCCCGTTTCCCGGTCAGCCAGACTGGCCGGCTGCTCAGCTGCTCGAACGGCACGTCCCACAGCCACGAAGGATCCCTGCCGTCTGCGGCTTCCGCGTTGAAGGCGATCAGGATCGGCGCCGGGGAAGGCCGCAACAACTGGAGCGTCTCCAGCCAGCTGGCCGGATTCTTGGCCAGGAGCAGCCTGGCCCTGATGCCACCGATCCTGACGACGCAGTAGCGCCCGCCGGCGCCCTCCACGTCGGCGGAGGCGGCGACCGAGGTCGCCACGTCGACGCCCAGCGCCACGGCGCCTGCCGCCGCCATGGCTGCATTGGCGAGGTTGCACCGCCCGGGGAGCCGCAACGCGAGGGCGTGCCTCGATCCGTCCGGGAGGCAGAGGTCGGCACCGTCGAGGATGACCGAGGGCGTGGGCCGACGAAGTGGGCATTGGACGCACGTCCAGTCGTTCTCCGCCCGTCGGATCCGCGACCCACAGGCCGGGCAGACTGCTGCGTCGCCGGTCCACGGCGCCCCGGCGCCGACCCATGTGGGGGCCTTCGGTGCGGCCAGAGCCGGCCACACCACGAGGGGATCGTCGGCGTTGGCGACCACGGCACCGGCGAACGACCGCAGGGAGACGGCCCATGCGGAAGCCGTCGTCCGTACCTCGCCGTAGCGGTCGAGCTGGTCGCGGCTGAGGTTGAGCAGGACGAGCAGGTCGGGTCGCAACTCCTCGACCGCGGCGGGGATGACCGCCTCGTCGACCTCCAGGATGGCGGTGGCATTGGGGTCGCCGAGAGCCAGGGTCGTGGCGATGCCGGTCTTGAGGTTCGCCCCGGCGTAGTTGCTGGTGACAGGCCCGGCGCGCCCGACCGCGGCGGACAACAGGGTGGCCGTCGTGGTCTTGCCGTTGGTGCCTGACACGAGCGCGACGAGTCGCTCGCCCCGAAGGTTGGCCAGCGCGTCGCGGTCGATCATCAGCAGCGCCCGCCCGCCGATCACCGACCCACCGTGGCCGACCGCCTTCGACAGGCGGATCGCTGACCTCGCGGCAGCCACGCCGACGGCGGTTCGTGTCGAGCGTCCGCCCGGAACTTGTGCGGGGGAGACGGGGCGCACTGTCCGCGATGACCGGGTCGAGGTAATGGGCTACTGAAGCGCGTTGCGGATGAGGGAATCATGAGTGGCCGGCCGGCGACGCCACGCCCGTCGGAGCCACGGCGGACGGGCGGCGGAGAGTCGTTGGTCGCGCAGTCGCTCGACCGCGTGATCGTCAACGTCGGCGAGAGGGCCGACGACGGACGCCAGCAAGAGGTCGGCCAACGCCGGATTCCTGGCGAGCACCGGACCGTGCAGATAGGTCCCGATCAGGCGGCCGTTGATAATGCCCTCGCCACCGCGCCCGTCGTTCCCGTTCCCGACGACGACCCGGGCCAGCGGGCGTTCCCCGGCATCGAGGACGGTGACGCCGGCGTGGTTCTCGTAGCCGGTCAGGGGCGGCAGGCTCAGCGGTTCCGTCACGTGGGCGACTACCTCGCCGATGCGCCGCCGGGTCCCGCGATGCGTCTCGCAGGCGAAGACGCCCAGCCCTTCGACGGGCCTTCCGTCCGGCCCCGGGAACACGCGGCCCAGGATCTGGAACCCGGCGCACACGGCCAGCACCGCGCCGGCCGAGATCCCGCGGCAAAGGGCCGGCGAGCGCAGGAACTCGCTGGCGGCAAGGGCCTGAGGCGCGTCCTCGCCGCCACCGATGACGTAGACGTCGCCGCTCTCCGGGACGGCGGAGGCGTGGGTGGTCCGGATCAGGCGGGCCCGGTGTCCTCGCCATGCGGCCCGCCGGAGCAGGACCTCGCCGTTGCCGGCGTCGCCGTACGTCCCGAGGAGTTCGGGGAGAACGAGGACGATGCCGATGTCGCTCTGCGCCATGCCCCGCCGAACGTACGGGAGGGTCGGTCAGCTTCTGGATACCGCCGGGTATGCGTTTGGCAAACTGACGCGGCCGGGACAGGTCGGCAGGGTGCCGGGCCGACCCAGGAGTTCGTCGAGGCGAACCGGCTGGAGGTGCCGACGGGCCAGCCCGTCGAGGATCGCCGGCATGGCCCGGGCCAGCGACGAGCGGTCGACCTGCACGTGGCCGTCGAGGCCGTCGTGGAGGTCGATGATCGATCCTGGCCGCACTCGCTGCAAGACGCGGCGGGCGATCACCTTCGGGTCGGTGACGGCCCAGTCGGCCACCGACACGTCCCAACCGACCATCGTCATGCGCCGGCGGTGGACGACGAAGGCCATGAAGGGCGTGTGCTGGCCGTGCGGGGGGCGGAAGAACGCCGGGCAGACGCCGGCCACGCGGTCGATGGAGGCTTCGGTGCGGTCCAGTTCCGGGTAGCGGGGATCGAGCCAGCGGTACGAATCGTGGTGGAACGAGTGGTTGGCGACGAGGTGCCCGTCACGGACCAACGCCTCGACGATGTCCGGTCGGGCGGCCGCGGCCTTGCCGACCTCGAAGAACGTGCCCTTCGCCCCGTGGGCGTCCAGCTCGTCGCGTATCGCCAGCGTGGCCGTGGCGTTGGGGCCGTCGTCGAAAGTGAGGGCCACCCGTCGATCGGACCGGTTGCCGTGACTCACCATCTGGCCGAACCAGCTCGAGTGCGCCGAGTTGGCGCCGATCCACGCGCCCGTCATCACACTCACGGCGAGGACGAGGACGAGGGCCCGGACGGTCCTCCGCCCCACGAATGCCGCCACGAGCAGGCCTGCGGCGACAACGAGGGCTGTCTCCAGGCCGAACCGGAGCAGCCGCTCGTGGGTCTGGGACAATAGCCACGCGTCGAGGGCGCCGACGGTGACGCCGACGCCGACGCCGCTCAGCAGTCGGGACCGGGTCGGTGACATGCCATCGGGAGGGTAGCCACACCACGCTCGGAGCTCGACCGGCCGGCGTTCCCTTCCGGCGGCGGCATCGCGGCCCGACGCCGCACGGCGCCGATCTAGCTCACGTGGGCCGGGACGCCCGCCCCACCGCCCGCCCAACGCGACGGGCCCCCTTGTGGAGGGCCCCCTCGACCTCGGGAGCGCGTCGGCGGGCGCCGGCCGCCATCACCGCCAACGCCCGGGCCGAGGCCACCAGGGGGTCGGGCGCAGGGCCGTCCGTGGCTGTCGATCGAGCGCCGGCAGCCGGCCCGGAACTCGCCTTCTGGCTGCTGTTCGGAGCATCCGGGGTGGGCGCTGGCCGGCGAAAGGTCGACGCGGCGAGACGGAGGAGGGCGAGGGCGGCGGCCTCGGCGACGATGACGGCGGTCAAGGTCCGATCCCCGCCCATGGCCAGCGGCGAAGCCAGCGTCATCGGAAGGCACAGGCCCCCGTTGGCCACGGCCTTGTCATCGTCGAAGACCACCACTTGGCGGTCCCAGCGTGTGGGAAGATGATCGCACTGGAAAGGTGCCCTCCGACTTGGGTGGGAATGTGGTCTCGCAACCAACATTCTCCCAGGTCAGGGCACTTTTTCCGCGGAGTGCGCCCAGCAGCGTGGGCGCCACGGTGACGAGGAGGTCGTCGTGACGTAACCATGCGACAAGCTGAGGACAGCCAGTCAGGCAGCAGGGCCAAGTTGCCGAAGCAGTGGTGTTCTCACCCCCCTTCGAGAGCCCGGGCTTCGATGCACGACAACGAGCAAACCGCTCACCGGCCTGTCCGCTGGCTGGCTATGGCTGTGGGCCAATTGCTCAGTGCCGGCGCGGCGGGGGCCACGGTCGTCGCCGTCGAGCCCGGCCAGGAGACGCACGTGTCGGTCGGCGGAGCCACGGTCACCACCGCATCCGAGACGACCGTGCCGGAGCCTCCTTCCGCCTCCACTGCTCTCCCCAGTGCCGCCATCCCCTCGACCGTTGCGCCGGCATCGCCCTTGGCGCCGGTTGCTCCTCCCACGACGGCAGTGACCATCCCGAGAGTGCGACCGACGACGACCACGGTGAAGCCTGTCACCACCACGACAACCGCCCTGCCGCCGCCTCCCGACACTGGGCGGCCGCTCTGTCCAGGTGAGCCATGGGGCTACAACGGCTACGGGTGTTCGGTGACGCGGACCGAGGGTCGCATCACCACTGTGTGGAGCGCGTACGGGCAAGTCGCCCAGGCCGACCGCGACGGCGTCCAGGTCGAACTGCGCGTCACCGACACCGAGGCGGGCGTCTGTCAATGGCGACTCGGCCACGAGGCCCTGGTTCCACAGGGTCGTACCGCCGTGTGGTCCGTCAGGGAGCGGATCGCGCGCTGCGGACCGGCGTCGTGGTCAGTGAGCCGGCAACCACGGCCAAGGCCGTGAGTTTGCGTTGTGGGCGACTCGGCGCGGGGCTTCCACCATGCACGCCGCGGCTCATCCTGAGGGCGCCGAGATGCCCGCGGGGGTGGTGAAGCCGTAGCCGGCAGCTCGCAGCTGGTCGATGAGCACCGGCAGGGCGGCCAAGGTCTGGCTGCGGTCCCCGCCGCCGTCGTGGAGCAGGATGATGGCTCCCGGAGCCACCTTGGTCATAATCTGGTCGACGATGACCTGGGCCGGCGCCCTGCGGTAGTCGCTCGGGTCGACGGACCACCCGATGACCTGCTCCCCCCGGGCGGTCGCGCTGTGCTCGATCTGGGCGGAGAGGTCGCCACCGGGCGGGCGGTACAGCCCGGGCACCTGGCCGAGAACGTTCTTCTCGGCGTCGAGGCCGCGTTGGAGATCAGCGTCGACGACAGCCGGGGTGGCCCTGGACAGGTGCTCGTTGTGGTCGAAGGTGTGGTTGCACAGGGTCATGCCGGCGGCCACGACCAACTTGGCGATGTCGGGGCGGACCAGCACCTGGCGGCCGATCATGCAGAACGTGGCCGTCACCTGCTTGGCGGCCAGCACAGCCACGAAGTCGGGGGTGTCGGGCCAAGGGCCGTCATCGAAGGTCAAGGCGACGACCTTGTCGGTCACCGGCGTCGCCGGCACCGGCGGGCGGGTGACGGTGGAGGAGACCACCTCGCCACTCACCGCACCACGTACCTCCGTGCGCGTCCCCGCCGTCCCGGCGTGCCACACCACCCGCTCGACCGGTTCCGGCGTGGGAGCGGGCACCACGATGCCGTCCAGAACCGTCGTGGCCTCGATCCGGTCGAGCCCGTTGGTGACGTCGATCACCCCGCCCGAATCGCCCACCAGTGACGTCAGCGCCACGGCTGTCCCATCCAGGCGGAGCTGGCTGGGATCGTCGTGGCCGGCGATCGGCGTATGGGAGCGCGCGCTCAACAGGTGCCCTGCGCGTGGCACGACTCCCGCCCTCGCCAGAAATGCCTTCACGCTCGGACGTCGGGCCCGTAGGCGCACTTCACGGGGAGAACCGTCCACCCGCACCGTCGCCGTCCACACCGGCTCCGGTGTCCAGCGCCACCATCCATCGGTGCCGGCAGGCTGAGTCACCGCAGCCCCGACGACGACCAGCGCGAGCAGCCATCGGTATCCGCGTCGGGTCCGGCCGCGCTCAGTCCGACGAACGGGTGGTCCAGCCGTGTCGCCGTCACCGACAGCCGAGGACCGCGCTCGTTGAGTCTCGACCTGGTGCCCCTTCATGGCGACGAGACCGGCGGCGGCGACGGCGGCGCGCGTTCCGGCGCTGGCGATGGCAAGCCCGGGAGGTCCACCTCCGTGCGCTCAGCGGTGCCGTCATCCCGTGAGCTGTACTCGCATGTGCGGCTCGAAATCGCGGCCACGGCGCAACTTCGGTGACTGCGCGCGCCGTTGCGTCACCGACGTGACCGCCCGACGAGGCGCCCAAGGCGACGGGCTCCGTCATGAAAGGCCCGCTCGGCCGCGGGGGCCTGCCGGCGGGCGCTGGCCGCCATCGTGCCCAATACCCTGGCGGAGCCGACCAGGCGGGCCGGCGCTGGGCGGTTCGTGACCGCCGATCGCACACGGCCAGTCAATCCAGGTTTCGCCGTCTGTTCGGCCTCGGCTGCTTCCCCGGTGGGTGCAGGCAGATGCCGAGTCGACGTGGCTAGACGCGCCAGGGCGAGGGCGGTGGCTTCGGCGACGATGACGGCGGTCACGGTCCGATCCCGGCCCATGGCCAGGGGCGAGGCGGCCAGGGCGACGAGGACGAGGCCGTCGAGAACGACGTGCAAGCGACGAGGAACGAGGCGGACGACGCCGAGCGGACCGTCGGTGAGCGCCGTCACCACCGCCACCGTCGCAGCCCCGGCCAGGAGGATCAGCTGGCTGCGCCCACCGATGCCCAGCGCCAGCTGCCCGAGGAGAAAGGCGAAACCGTACTCCAGGGCCTGGTGGATCCCGAAGGACAGCCCAGAGTGCTCCCGCTTCGTTGCGTCAGGACGGGTGACCGGGCTTGTCCTGTTCCTTGGGCGCTGTGTCCTGCGAAGCGCCGTCCCCGTCTTCGATGCCCTTCTTGAACTCCCGGGAGGCCGAGCCCAGGCTCCGCGCCAGTTGGGGGATCCGGCTCCCACCGAAGAGGAGGGCTACGAGGGCGAGGATGATCAAGATGTCGGGACCGATGATCTCTCCGAGCAGCAACGAGTTCACCCTCTCCTCTCGGCCAGTGCACGTCAACGGTAGAGCCCCGTTGGGGGAACTTCGGCGCGGTCACACACCGTGGCTGGCCTTTTTTCGACGAATGCTCGAGTCGCTCCGCTTGGCGCCGGTCCGCGTCGCTCATGAGGGCGGAGCAGCACAGCCGGGGGGCCGGTCCTCGTCGCACCGGGTCCGGCACTGCTGAAATTGCTAGGCCTTGGCCTCTAGCGCGTCGACGCGCCTGGCGAGGTCGGCGATCACGACGGACAACTCCAGCGTCACCTCACCAACAATGGCGAGCACGACCGCTGCGACGTCGGCGAGCTCTTCCTCGGTTGCTCTGTGGCTGCCGCGATGCATGGCGTCGTGCAGTCGGCTCTTGAGGTGTTCGGTGTCCATGGCCGAACGCTACGAGACGCGCAGTGAACTTTCCTCGCGCCCGACCGTCGGATTCGGCCCGCTGCATCGCTGCCGTGGGGCGCCCCTGCGTTCGACAGACCTGAGATGGCCGAGAAGACTTCGAGGGCTACGCCTGTCAATGGCACAACGGCCTCACGCCGGGGCCGTCTCGACCAAAGTGGCACCGGTCGGGCACATGGCGTCGTCTTGCGCCGTTGGCCCGAACGCTTGCTGTGAGCTGTGGCGCCGTATTCGTCCGCCGACGCGACGATAGGAAAACAAGGCTCGCGGTCGGCGCGATATGGAATGCGGTTTAGCGCTTGGCCGCAGTCGGGCGTGGTGTGGCGGCCCGCTTGGGGGTTGCGGCGCTGGTTCTGGTCGCCGTCGCCTTGGCAGCCGGCCGTCTCGCTCTCGCAGGAGCCGTGCGGGATGGTCCCTGGGCGGCCGCAGTCCGGGGCGGAGCGACGACGGCATTCTTGGCGGCAGACGCCCTCTTGGCGGCCGGGGCCTTTGTCGCCGACGCCACCTTGGCGGCGACCGGCGGCCAGACGCCCCGAGCGAGCTTGGGAGCCGCCGACGGGCTCATCACTGCGTCCTTGAAGCCCTTCAGCACGGTGATCTTGGCTTTCTTCGACGCCTTGACCTTCACCGGAGCCCCCGTCGCTGGATTGCGGGCCATGCGGGCGGGACGATCGACCCGGGCGAACTTGGCGAAGCCGGCGATGGTGACCTGTTCCCCTTTGGCGGCCACCGCCTCGATCACCTCGGTGGTGCCCCGCAGCGCCTTGTCCACGTCCCGAGGCTCAAGTCCGGTGTGGGCGGCGACGGCGTTGACCAGTTCTTTGCGGTTCATCCTGCTCTCCTGGCTGGCGAAGTTGGCGAGAGCAGTCTGACCGCACGCGACACTGCTCTGGGGGATGGAGCGCAGTACTGGTCCGATCCCCGACGTTCGCTCCTCCCACCGTGGGGCACCCGGTCCACCGGAGGAGCCATCACCTCCAAGGTCGTGCAACTCTCCCGAGGTGCTCCTGATCGACGCCGCGAACGCTGTCGGTTCTCGGCCGACCGGCTGGTGGCGACACCGGGCCAAGGCGGCCAGTCAGGTCGTCGAGGCACTTCGCTCTGCGGGTGCGACGTCCGGCTGGACCAATCCGTCGTCGTCGTACGGGAGGGCACATCACGGCAAGGCGCGGAGGAGGCCTCCGGCGATGGCGTGACAATCGTCCATCGCGCCGGACCAGCGAGACGCCACCCTCGTCGCCGTTGCCGCCGCCGCAACCGAGCCGGTGTCCTCGTGTCCGCAGACCGAGCCCTTGGCGAGCGTTGTCGCGCTCTCGGGGCAGACGTGGTGGGCCCGACCTGGCTGTCCGGCCAGCTCGGCTCGTATCCGTGCCCCGTATAGCCGCATACGGCGGTCTGGGGCGGCGTTGATACAGAACGGGCCCGAGCGATATGGGACAGTCTCGCGATCGCCCAGGCCTCCAGCGGCTCTGCCGGGTGCCATCCACCCGCCTCCGCCACCCATCCGTGACCGCCGACTGGTTGAGTCCGCACCAGATCCCGAACGGGCTCAAGGAACCAGACGAGGTCGCGTCGTCGTCGTCGTTACCGAGCGCTCGGTAGGTGCTGTAGCCGACGTGGTGACTGGCGTGACGGTCGTGCCCGTCCAACGGTCTCTGTCCGCGTCGCGGACGCGAGAACCTCAATGGGCGTGGCGGCCTCGGTGATGCGACGGCGCAGCCCAATGCGAGATCGATTTCTCCCGCCGCTCGAGCGCCCCCTCGTGGGCGTTCAGGTAGGCGGCGAACTCCCCGATACTCATCAGCGCACCTAGGCCCAACACGGCGAGGCTAAGGCCGACGATGACCGGTACGACTGGCGAGGGCGCCAACAACCACGCCACAGCTGCTGCAGCAAGGCCGGCGGCGATGAGCGACGTGGGCTTGGCGAGCAAACGATCCAGGAGATGTTCCATCACATCTCTACTCCTCTATCGGGTCGGACCCGACATGATGCAAGGGTACGCCCGGGAACGGCGCTCCACCAGTGCCGAGGGGCGCGGGAAGAGGGCCCAAGGGCCCTACCTGGAAATCCCAAGAAACTCGCTGAACGGCCACGCGAGGCCACTCCGACCAGCAGATGGTGGCCAAGCTGGTCAGGCGCCGATGGCCAAGGTCTGCTTCTTCCGCTGGACGAACTCGTGACGACTCCTGCCATCTGGTCAACAAGGATGGTGCACCGCGTTCCAGGCAGCGACGGCCGCAACCGGCGAACTCTGGCCCCCCGCTCGCCACGAGTCGAGAAAGGGCCACGGATACACGGTGCCGCGACGAACGGCCCAGTCGCCCGGCCCACAGGGCGGTGACAGTCCGAAGTGGAGATGGCACCCGACTCCGCGGGCGTCGCCGGTGTTGCCCACCGAACCGAGTCGCTGGCCCGCTCGAATCCGTGCACCAGCGGCGATCGCAGGTGCGACGGCCGAGAGGTGGCTCCCGTAGTACCGAACGCCGTCGTCGCCGACGATGCTCGTGAACAACCCGCCGCGGGTGGCTCCATCGTTGGTCCTAGGATCCCACAAGTCGACGCGGCCGATCTCCTGCACGACTCCATCCACGGGTGCAACCACTTCTGAACCACAAGGGGCGAAGATGTCCGTCGCCGGGTAGTCGTGATGGGCGTGGCCGTAGCTGACTGACCCCGTCGGGCCGATCGGAAAGCGGTAGGGCGCCGCAGCCACCGGCATTGGGGCGATGGTCGTGTCCGCCGCCGCCGGCTCGCTCGTCACCGGATGGGTCGTTATCGGGGTGGTCGCAGTCATCGTGGTGACCGAGGACACGCTTCGTTGGGTGGTCGTGGTCAGCGACGACTGCTCCGGGGCGCTCCGCCCACCGCACGCCGGAACGAGGCTGGCGAGAGACCAGGCCGCCCAGATCAGGCAGCGCAGTGGCCGAGCGCACGTCCGAGCGGACACCATCGCGACGGCACTGCCGTTCGCGCCCATGGAACCGAGGTCGTCCCGGAGCCGACGACCGGCCTCACGTTCAGCAGGTTCCACGGGGCAATCCGCCACGCGGGTCACGAGACAAGGTCAAGGATGGCTTGGGCGTGTCGTGACGCGGCCCGGGGAGAGAGGGGCCCGGGCGGCAGCTCGACGACGAATGCGGTCGTCGGGGCGAGCTCAGCGTTCTGCCAGCCGGTCGCGCTCCCTGGGTATCGGCTCAGGCGGTGGAAGGGCAGCCCCACGCCTTGGGCGTAGCGCTGCTCGACACCCTTGTCACCCCCGGAGTCGTCGACGAGGCCGAGCGGCTGGTGGAACCAGACGGTCAGGGTCGGGCGGACGCGCGTCAGCAGGTCGTAGGCGGTGCGGCTCTCGGGTTCCGACAACGCAGCCGGTCCCGGATACTGCTGGTCGCCCCGATGCCCGCTCTTCAGCCATCTGTAGGGAAAGTTGCGGTTCAGATCGACACCGTCGGCGTTCTGCCTCGTGCCGGCTGCAACCCCATCGGGGTTGAGGTCCTCGACGATCCACAGGTCGAGAGACCGACCAGCCGCCATGGTCTCGAGCTGGCGGGCGATGGCAATGCCAGCGGGCTCGTTGCCGTGGATGCACCCGACGACCACGACGCGGTTCGCCGACCCGGCGACGCCAAGATGCACGGCGGTGATCGGGTGTCCCTGGACGGAATGCCCCAGCACGACGGTCTCGGCTGGGCTTTTCGGATTGGTGGAACTCGACGGCGTCGGCGCCACGTGAGGCCCGACCATCGTGGTCACGACGGGCCGCGCCGCTGTACCCGCCAACCCGACGCACTGCGCCCCCACGGAGACGTCGAGCGCCGAGGAGCGCTGCGCACCCGACAAGTCGGAGGTGACTTTGGCGAGCGTTCGCCATCGCACATCGTCGATAGCAGCCTCGGAGGCGACGCCGGCGGCAGCCTTCAGGTGGCGGCGGACAACCGACGGGAGTGACGGGCTTGCGGGCGATCTGTGCAGGATATAAGCAGCAGTGCGGACCTCTCGGCACGCTGCAGCCGCATCGCCACTCCCCGGAACCCTCGAGGAGCGGCTAGCGACCAGAGCGACGAAACCAGAGGTGGCGACCACAAGCGAGAGCACCGCAACCGATTTCGGCCCTCCGTGCATCTCCCTCCTAGCGGGGCGAGGTCAAGGTCTCGGTGCCTTCACGTAGGGCCTGTGTCGAGTGGCTGGAACCCAGCTCAGCCACGCGTTCGTCTCCACCACCGCACCGTACAGGTGGCCGAAGGCGCGCGGCGGCGACACCTGTCGACCCCTGTGCGCGGTACAAACCCCGCCCACGCGCAGCTCGGCCAAACATCTGGCCTTCGCACCGGCCCGAGTGGGATTCTGGCTTGGTGGGGTTACGGCAACACGACGAGGGTGTCTTCAGCGGTGCTATCGCTGGTCTGGTGGACGTGGCCGTAGCCTCGAGCGCGGGCGAAGTCGCCGGTCCCGCCGGTGATGCCGATATCGAAGTCGGCCGGGAAGGCGCCCCCGGGGGCGGGGATTGAGCCGTCGAGATCGACTTCGCCGCGATCAACGACGCTCACCACGACGTGGCACAGGTAGGTGTCGGCGAGCGCGACGACGCACTGCGAGTCGTTGTACTCGACGACGTTGCCGGACCGCCGGTCCTCTTCGTGGAACAGCAGACTGTCGCCGGGCTCGGGCACGCTGTTGTGGTTCAGGTCCACCAACGAGGTGGCTGTCGTGGTGTCGTGCAGCCTGATGGTTTCGTGGCGCGTGTCCCGGTCGCCGGCTTCCGCGGTCGATGCCAGGACGATGGCGACGAGTCCGGCAGCGAGCATCGTCGAGGCGACGCCGGCCCACACCGTGCGCCGGCGGCTCACGCGTGTGCCTCGCTGGTGTGGGCCGCGTAGAGCGTGGCTTCGGGCGGCGCGGCCAACAGGTCGGGCAGCACGGCCATGACCCGCGCCACCTGGGGCAGGGCTTCTTGGCGGTCGAGGGCGGCGCGATCGGTGAACACCTCGACGGCGAAGATCGACTCGGGATCAGCGATGTCGCGGCCGATGTCGAAGCTGATCACTCCGTCGAGGGCTCGGCTGGGCTCGATGACGTCTTGCATGACGCCGAGGGCGTGTTCCGTCTTGCCGGGCTGACACCGGACCTTGAAGCGGACGAGGATCATGGTGTTCTCCTTGGTGGGTGGTGGCTTCACTCAGAAGGCGTGAGATCGCGCCGCACGATGTGCGGAGATGGCGCACACTCGGCTGATGGAGGGGAGAAGGACCCGGGTCCTGGTCGGCCGGGCGGGCGAGATGGCCGACCTGACCGCCGCCGTCGACGACGTCGGCACCGGGCACGGGTCCCTGGTGGTTATCTCCGTCGAGGCCGGGATCGGCAAGACGCGGCTGTGTCAGGAGCTGACGACGGTCGCGTCCGGGCGGGGCATGGCGGTCGCGTGGACAACGTGTTGGGAGGCGGCCGGCCTGCCCCCGTTCTGGCCGTGGTGGCAGCTGTTCGAACAGTTCGGCGAGCCGAGGCCCGAGGGCGTCGATTTCGAAGCCGGTTCGGCGTCCGAGGTGGCCCGGGCGGGCATGTTCGCGTCAGTGGCACAGGCGCTGCATCGCTTGGCGGAGGGCCGGCCCCGTTTGCTGGTGGTCGACGACGTCCAGTGGGCCGACCAGGGAACCATGCGTCTGCTCGTGCACCTGGCGCCGATGGTTCGAACGTTGCCGGTCCTGCTCGCGGTGACGGTGCGCGACGGTGGTGCCGACGCGGCTGCGCTTCGTGTGCAGCTCGAGCGCTCGGGGTCGGCTGTGCCGGTCGCCGGGCTCAGCGCGGGCGAGCTGCGCGAGCTCGTAACGCAGACGGTGCGCGTGGATCCGGGGCCGGACGCAGCCGAGGCGTTGCACCGGGTGACCGCCGGGAACCCACTGTTCGCGGCCGAGTTGGCCCGGCGGCTGGTCCGGGACGACGCGCTTGCATCGTTGGCCGGTGACCGGGACGCCCCGATACCGCCGACGGTGCGTGCGGTGCTCGATGAACGGCTGACGGGATTGCGTCCCGAGGGACGCAAGTTGCTCCAGCACGCCGCTGTCGTGGGGCAGCAGTTCTCGCTGAACGTCGTGGCCGACGCGGCCGGTATTGAACCGGCCGAGGCGCTTGAGCGACTGGACGAGGCGTTCGCGGCGGGCATCGTGACCGACCAGGAGCCGGGGGTCGCCGCCTTCGCCCACCCCTTGCTGCGAAGCGTTCTCTACGACGACATCGGCGTCGCCCGGCGCGCCGAGCTGCACCGGCGGGTGGGCGAGGTGATCGAGCGGCGGGCGCCGCCGCGCCTCGATGCCGATCTCGCGGCGCTGTCGCACCACTTCCTCATGGCGGCGCCGACGGGGACGGCGTCCAAAGCGGCGCGCTATTCAGAGTTGGTGGGCCATCAGGCGATGCGGAGCTTCGCCTACGAGGAGGCGGTCGGGCTGTTCGCCCGGGCCCTCACGGCGAACGACCTTGATCCGGCCGGGTCGGACCGGCGAGCTGCTGTCAGCGGCGGCGGACGCCCGGGCTGCCGCCGGCGACCGGGACGGGGCCCGCAGGGCCTACCTGGCGGCGGCGGACAACGCCCGCATTGCGGGGCGCCACGGATTGCTGGCCGGCGCCACCCTCGGCTTGGCCGGCGCCGGCTTCGAGGTCACGCTGTTCGACGACGAGCAGGTCGCCCTGCTCGAAGAGGCGCTGGTCGCGATTGGGGACGACCAACTCGCTCTGCGGTCGAAGCTGAGCGCGCGGTTGTCGGTGGCGCTGTCGCTGGCCGGCCACGACGCCCGCCGGGACGTGCTCGCCACGGAGGCGGTCCGACTGGCCCGGGACTGCGGCGACGACATGGCGATGGCCGCCGCCCTGGGGGCACGATGCGATGCCCACGCCGGGCCCGACCACGTGCAGGAGTGGGCCGCCGACGCAACGCTGATCGTCGCGATCGGCCATCGCCGCCACGACCACGGTATCGAGTTGCTGGGTCGGCGGCTCCGGTTGCTCGCTTCGCTGGAGGCGGGAGACCTACCGGGCGTGGACCGGGAGATCCACGAGTTCGCACAGCTCACCGACTGGCTCCGCCAACCCGGCTACGGCTGGTACCCGCGCCTGTGGCGGGCCACCCGGGCCGTCATGCGGGGCCGCCTCGCCGACCAGGCCCGTCTCGCCGACGAGGCCGAGGCCATGGGACGAGCCGCCGCCAGCCCGAACGTCGAGATCCTGCTGCTCGCGCACCGGCATTTCGTGTGGCTTGAGACCGGCGACCTCGACACCTACCTGGCCGAGACCGAGCGATGGGCGCCACCCGGATCGTGGGAGCAGATGGGCATCCAGATGCTGCCCCTCGCCATCATGCGACCGCTGTTCGCCGGCCGCCTCGACGAAGCGCGCGCCGCGCTCGACCGGTCGGCCGACGCGCTGCGGGTCGCTCCCCGCGACGCCGAATGGCTCACCCTGGTGGCCCAGATCGGCGACCTCTGCTCCAGGCTCGGCGGCCATCGCCTCGTCCCGTGGCTCTACGACACCCTCGCGCCGTACGCCGACTTGTGGTCCGTCGACGGCATCGCCGCCTACGCCCACGGACCGGTCCACCGTCAACTCGGCACCCTTGCCGCCCTCCTCGACCGTCCCGGACAGGCTGCCGCGCACTTCGACGCCGCGCTCATTGGCAATCGCGCAGCGGGCGCCGATCTCCTCGCCGCCCGTACGTTGTTCGACCGCGGCGTTACGCTTGAGGATGCCGCCTCCCTCGGCGCCGCCCGTGCCGCTTACGTCGACCTCGGTGTGCCGTTGCGGATCATCGAGATCGACCGCCTCGTCTCTGTCCTGCCCCCGCAGCCGGGCCCGAACCTGTTCCGCCGCGAAGGCGACGTGTGGGTAATCGGGTTCGCGGGGAGCGAAGCTCGGGTAAGGGACTCCAAGGGCATGCACGACCTCGCCCGGCTCCTCGCCGCTGCCGGACGAGATCTCGCCGCGGTGAACCTGGTTGCCCCAGGCCCGGTACCACGTAGCAGCGACCTGGGCGACACGATCGACGCCGCCGCCCGAGGCAGCTACAAGGCCCGCCTCGTCGAACTCGAATCGGACCTCGAAGATGCAGACCGCGCCGGCGACCCCGAGTGCTCGGTCCGCCTCCACGCCGAGGCGACGCGCTCCTCGACCAGCTCCGCAGCGCCTACGGGCTCGGCGGACGACCACGGCGCGCCGGCGACCCCGCCGAACGGGCCCGCACCGCAGTCACCGCGCGCATCCGCGACGCGATCCGGCGCATCGACGCCGTGCACCCTGAGCTCGGGCGTCACCTCGGCCGGGCCATACGCACCGGGACCTTCTGCACCTACGACCCTGACCCGCCCGTCCATTGGGAGTTGTGACCGACGACCGTCGCCAACGCCCGCCCAGCAATGCCAGGCTCACACCGCAAGGGGAGTCCGGCGAGGGGTTTTCCCGAACACCGCCAACAAGCCATGTGTGAGGACCCCCTCGGCTCGACCGCAGACGATGGCGATGCAGACCTCGGGTGGATGCAGAGTCCGCACGTAGCGGCAACCGGGCCACGAGCCAGGATGATGCATCGGGCTGCCTGTTCGCAGCGCCGTCGTCTTCCCGCGAGGTAACCGGCGAGTTTCAGCGGGTTCGACCGTTCGGTAACACTCAAGTTTGTCCGGCGCCAAGAGCGACAGCAACTACCGCTCGGGATCGCCCCTTCCTCGTCGGCTTCGGTGGCGACGCGGATGACATTGCGGGCGCTGTACAACGAGACGGGAGCGCTCGAGAACGTGCCAGGCGGAGTTACCGGTCGGGCGTCAAGCTGCGGCCCGGCGTCGAGCAGGCGGACGCGCTGTCGGGCCCTGCCGAGCGGTCGCGCCAGCTATCTGGTCGGTCAGGGATTCGTCCTAGCCCGGGTCGTCGTCGATACCGTTCGTGCCGTAGGCGCGTTATCGCGCGCCCCACACTGAGCACGTAGCCGCGTGAGGGCGGGCCGCGAGGACGAGCATTCTCGGGCACTCGACTCTGGGCACTCCGACGTTTCCAGAGAACGCTGGAATCGCCGGAGTGGGTTTCTAGCGCGAAGTGATCGGCGGCGCCACGAGGGGCTCCACCCTGTCGAACTGCGTGTAGGTCCGATCCATCAGATGGCCGTCGGCCCGCATCTGCTCGCGGTGGACAAGCCCGTCACCCACGCCCACCCACAGCCGGATCCAAGCCGGCAGCTCCGGCCGGGCGAATGCGATAACCGACATCGACCGTCCGTCGAGCTGCTCCACGCCGAGCAGCCGAACGGCGGCCGGTCCCGCCCACACGGTGCGGTAGTACCCGCGGGGCCACCGAAACGGATCGCCCGGCCATGGCTTGGCGGTCCATGGCGACGCTGGCTTCTCCCGGTCGTAGGTGCGGTTGCCGATGACGATCTGCGACCGGTCGCCTGCGGCGAATTCGAATGCCGAGGGCGCTGAGAAGCGGTACTGCGCTGGGATGTTCGGGCCGTCGGCGCTGCCCCGCAGAACCTCCTCCATGGCCAACGACCGCAGACGCTCGAGGCGGGCCATGGCCTGGTCGAGGGCCATCCTTCCGTCGGGGGTTGGGAGATCGGCGGCGAAGGCGACGTCGACCGGAGCCCGGGTCGACGCGGCTGTAACCCGGAACGACCATCGCCCTGCGTCGCTGATACGGCCGGACGAGCGAAAGCAACCTGTCCCGCACGTGGCGAGGGGAACGGTGGCCATGGCCCCGTTTGGCCCGGATGCCCGCACTTTCACGTCCCCAAGGCCATCGCCCGCCTCCACGCCGACCACGTTGACCCGGAATTCCACCGGGCCGGGTTTCGGTGGCAGCACCGTCAGGGCCACCACGTAGGTGCCCGATGCCTCGCCCAGCGACAGGGCGTCGCGGGAAGCGAGACCGGCGAGCACGGGGTCCTCGCCGGCGGCGCGCTCGGCCGCCTCCACGATCCGGGGCGGGTTGGGGAAGCCCACGAGGGCGGTTGCCGCCGCCAGGGCCAGCCCTCCGGCCACCAGTTCCATGCTCACCGGCCGGCGCAGGCGGCCGTC
>Ga0307504_10000050_pt1 | contig 24112 bp, 21 predicted proteins | sample 19_S_MG_FD_194516 | JGI IMG/M metagenome (GOLD analysis project Ga0307504, IMG submission 194516) | Soil microbial communities from Populus trichocarpa stands in riparian zone in the Pacific Northwest, United States - 19_S | ecosystem: Environmental > Terrestrial > Soil > Riparian zone > Trees... | reverse complement strand
GTTGCCGGTCTGGTGCTGCTCGCTTCGATCGGGCCGTCCTGTCTGCTCAGGATCGACCCGGTGCTCGCGTCGCCGGTACTGGGCGACGCCATCGCCTTCTCGACCCTGCGACTGGCCCGGCCGCTGATCAGGCGCCGAGTGAGGTCGGTGTTCGCAGACCACATTCCCGCGGCGGACACCCCATACGCTCGGACTAGTGGGCTGGCCATGCGTCATCGGCCGGTGTGGCGCAGCTTTCTCACAGAACAGCGCGCCCTCATCCGGGAGCTACCCGAAATCACCGGAGCTCTCCCCCGGATCGCGGTCCCCACTCGGGTGATCACCGGAACCCGGGACCAGATAATCCCGGAGCGCACGCCGACCGAGCTCATCAGGGCAATCCCGGGTGCTCGCCGGATCGATATCGACGGTGGCCACGATCTGCAGCTCCGGCAGCCCGCGCATGTCGCCGAGCATGTGGCGGGGTTCGCCAACCTGGTGTTCGAGGACTGATGGCGTGCCCGTCGGACCTGTCGACCCTCTGGTCATTCGATCCGCGGCACGAGCCGACCCCGATCGCGGCCGGTAGCGGCCCCGTCGGCGCCGCCGCTCCTCGGCATTGGGTCGCCGCTCCGAGATGAGACTGGTCATCCAGCGGGTCAGCCAGGCATCGGTCGCCGTCGGCGCTGACCTCATCGCCGAGATCGGGCCGGGCCTGCTTGTCCTGGTGGGCGTCACACATGACGACAACCGCGCCGTCGCCGTCGCACTGGCTCGCAAGGTAGCCCGATTGCGGATACTGCGGGACGGCCACCGGGACGAATCGGCCGCAACGGACCTGGCCGCACCGGTGCTGGTTGTGAGCCAATTCACCCTGTATGGCGACATCGGATCAGGACGCCGACCCAGCTGGTCGGCCGCCGCGCCGAGAGCGTCGGCCGAGCCGTTGATCGACAGCTTCGTCGATGAGCTGAGACGAGGCGGCCTGCATGTCGAGACAGGTCAATTCGGCGCCATGATGTCCGTCGCCAGCATCAACGATGGCCCGATGACGATACTCCTCGAGTCCTCCCCCACAGCGCCGCTGGATTGACCCGTCGACCCGCCATCCAGCGCCACCCCCGGTTCGGCGACCCCTTCAGAAGTAGCCGACGAGGTCTTCGGGCTGGACCGGCCGGAAAATCCCATCCATGGGAGATCCGGGAACAAGGTCGGATCCGAATCGTTGTATTGGTTGGGAGAACAGATCCCCAACTGAGCGGACGGACTGCCACGTGACGCAACCTGCAACCAGCTCTCAGACCGCTGCGAAGCGCCGAGGCCCGGCGTCGCGCACGCTTGCCGGACACCGATCGTCGCGGTCGGCGGCGGTACCCAACGCTGCCCACCCGCGGGCCGATGCAGAGTCCGCCGTCGCCAACGCCGCCCACCCGCGGGCCGACGCCGAGTCCGCCGTCGCCAACGGTTCGCACGGCGGGGGAACCTCTGATCCGGCGTTGCCGGCGTTTCCCGAACCCACCGATTCAGAGGAACTGAGCCCGACCGCGGCAACCGCCGATCTCGATGAGGTCGTCCAGGCCGCCGATCTCGTGCGCTCCTACCTCAACGAGATAGGAAAGGTGTCCCTTCTCAGCGCTGTGGAAGAGGTGGAGCTGTCCAAGCGGATCGAGGCCGGCCTGTATGCCGGTCACCTGGTGAGCACGAGCAAGCGCCTGCCGCTGCCGCGCCGACGAGAGTTGCAAGCACTGGCCGCGGACGGCGAGGTGGCCAAGGATCTGCTGCTGCGCGCCAATCTCCGGCTCGTCGTCTCGTTGGCCAAGCGCTACACCGGACGCGGAATGCCCTTCCTCGACCTCATCCAAGAGGGCAACCTCGGATTGATCCGAGCCGTCGAGAAATTCGATTACACCAAAGGCTTCAAGTTCTCCACATACGCGACCTGGTGGATCCGGCAGGCCATCTCCAGGGCCATGGCCGACCAGTCCCGCACGATTCGGTTGCCGGTACATCTCGTGGAACAGATCAATAAGATGCAGCGGATGCGCCGGGAACTGGGGCAGTCGCTCGGCCGGGATGCCACCGACGCCGAATTGGCCCACGAACTCGACATCGACGTCGATCGCCTGCGTGACCTGGTCGACCATGCGCGTGATCTGGTCAGCCTGGACCAAACGGTGGGCACCGAGGAGGACTCCTCCCTGGGCGACTTCATCGCTGACGCCGATGCCACCAAACCCACCGAAGCGGTCGAATTCGACTTGATGCGACGCCAACTCGGCGCGGTGCTGGACTCCCTCGAGCCACGGGAGGCCGCGGTAGTTCGGTTGCGCTACGGACTCGCCGACGGCAACCCACACACCTTGGACGACATCGCGAAGAAGTTCAACCTATCCCGGGAACGGATACGTCAGATCGAGCGCGAAACGATGGCCAAGCTGCGGCATCCATCACGTGCTCAGGTTCTTCGCGACTATCTGGAGGAGTAACCGTCGGCTTACGGTAGAGGCGTGGAGCCTCTCGCCGCGTTGCGTCGGATCGCCTTTCTGCTGGAACGCCGCCTGGAACCCTCCTACCGGGTGAAAGCCTTCCGTAGCGCCGCCGATGTGGTGGTACGGGAAGGAGAGGCCATCCGGCGCCGCGCGGCCGACGGCACGCTCCGCGACCTGGCCGGCATCGGGGCGGTCACCGCCAAGGTGATCACCGAGGCGGTGACGGGATCGGTGCCGGGTTACCTGCGGGATCTGGAGGACCGGGCCGGTGATCTTGTCGAACTCGATGCCGCTGGGCTTGAGCTCAGGGTCAGGCTCCGAGGCGACCTGCACAGCCATACCGACTGGAGCGACGGCGGTAGCCCGATCGAAGAGATGGCGATTACCGCAATCGAACTGGGTCGCGAATATCAGGCGATCACCGACCACTCGCCCCGACTCACGGTTGCCCGCGGCCTGACCTCCGACCGGCTGAAAAAGCAGCTTGCCGTGCTGGACCAGCTCACGCCACGCTTGGGCGCGTTCCGGCTGCTGAGCGGCATCGAGGTCGATATCCTCGAGGACGGCGCGCTCGACCAAACCCCAGAAATGCTGGGACGCCTCGACGTCGTGGTGGCCTCGGTACACTCCAAACTCGCCATGGACGCCGAGGCGATGACCCGTCGGATGATCCGGGCCGTCCAGGACCCCAACACCGATATTCTCGGGCATTGCACCGGAAGGCTGCTCGGTCAGAAGAAGCGGCCTCAGAGCCGCTTCGACGCCAAGGCTGTCTTCGCCCAGTGCGCGGAGCGAGGCGTGGCCGTCGAAATCAACAGTCGTCCCGAGCGGCTGGACCCGCCTCGGGAACTGCTTCGGCTGGCCGTGGCCGCGGGCTGCCTGTTCAGCATCGACACCGACGCGCACGCACCCGGGCAACTGGATTGGCAACCCTACGGGTGTGCCAGGGCCGTCGACTGTGGAGTACCAGTGGATCGGATCGTCACCACCTGGCCGGTCGACAGACTGCTCGAGTGGACCCGCCGCGACCGCTGAATCGCGCATGCCGCCCAGCGGCCATTCGGATCGGGTCGATACTCGACGGGCGGTTCTAACATGGCGAGCAAGACCGCGCACCGCCGCGGGCGGCCGCGGCATCGGAGAGGTCGGCAAGTGAGCCCCCATCACCACAGCGACTTGATCGATACGACCGAGATGTACCTCAGGACGATCTACGAACTGGAGGAAGAGGGGGTAATTCCGCTCAGGGCAAGGATCGCGGAACGCCTGAGCCAATCCGGCCCCACCGTGAGCCAGACGGTGGCCCGCATGGAGCGGGATGGCCTGTTACATGTCGAAAGCGACCGGCACCTGCGGCTGACTGCCGAAGGGCGCCAACATGCCATTTCGGTGATGCGAAAGCACCGGTTGGCCGAGCGGCTGTTGCAAGACATCATCGGTCTGGAGTGGGACCAGTTGCACATCGAGGCGTGCCGATGGGAGCACGTGATGAGCGATGCCGTCGAACGAAGAATCGTCGCCCTGCTCGACAAACCGCTGGTCTGCCCGCACGGCAACCCTATTCCAGGGCTTGTGGACCTCGGCCTGCCGTTCGGCCGGCCGGTCGACGAGACGCCGTTGCCTACCCTGGCCGCTACCGCCGGCGACGAACCGGTGCGCATCACGGTGGAGCGGATCAGCGAGAACTTGCAGCCGGACGCGGCCCTGATGCGCCAACTGTCCGCAGGGGGCCTTACCCCCGGCCGCAGTGTGACCGTGACCAGGGTGGCCGGTGGCGTCGCGATCGCCGGCGAATCGGCTCGCACCATGTTGACTACAGCGGCCGCCGAGGGAATCTTCGTCTCGATCCCCGGCTGAGGTCCCCGCCGCACGGTTCGGTGGAATTCGGCTGGGTCGGTCGAGCGGCTTCGAGGCTAGAATTGGCGGAATCGTCCAGCGAGCGGGCGCAGCCTCGCCTACCCCACCGGACCGCCGCACGAGCGAGGGTGGATCCAACTTTGGCACACGATCCCAAGGGCTTCATGACCCGGGCTCGGGTGGACATACCCAGGCGCGCCATCCCGGAGCGCGTTCGAGATTTTCAGCCGATCTACCTGCGGCCCAAGGCCGAGGCCGTCGCGGCGCAGGCCGCTCGATGCATGGATTGCGGCGTCGCGTTCTGCCACGCCGGTTGCCCGTTGGGCAATCTGATACCGGAGTGGAATGAGCTCGTCGCACGCGACGAACCCGGGGACTGGGCCGCCGCCAGCGACCGCTTGCACGCGACCAACAACTTCCCGGAGTTCACCGGGTGGATCTGCCCGGCCCCGTGCGAGCCGGCCTGTGTGCTCGCGATCAATGCTGACCCCGTCGCGATCAAGCAAGTGGAGATGAGCATCGTCGAGCGCGCTTTCGACGACGGCCGGCTCCCTCCCCAGCACGCGAAGGTACCTACCGGCAGACGCGTGGCGGTGATCGGATCCGGCCCGGCGGGGCTCGCCGCCGCCCAGCAATTGACCAGATCAGGCCATGAAGTCACCGTGTTCGAGCGAGACGACCGCATCGGCGGATTGCTCCGTTACGGTATTCCGGATTTCAAGATGCCGAAGTCGATCATCGATCGCCGGCTGGCGCAGATGACGGCCGAGGGCACCGTGTTCCGGGTCAACAGCCGTATCGAGGCGGGCGACGTGGCGTCCTTGTGCGTTGGCTACGACGCGGTGGTGCTCGCGGTCGGAGCCCTCAAACCCCGCGAACTCCCCTATCCCGGTCGCGAACTGGCTGGAGTCCACCAGGCCATGGACTATTTGCCGTGGGGAAACCGGGTCGCGGCCGGCGATGTGCCAGTTCCGGAGATCGACGCGTGCGGCAAGCATGTGGTGGTGATCGGAGGTGGCGACACAGCCGCGGACTGCCTGGGCACCGCTAACCGCCAGGACGCCTTGTCGGTGACGGTCATCGACCATAATCCGGCGCCGCCGAAGCGGTTAACTCTGGTAAACCCGATCTGGCCTTCGGCGCCATCGAGCCGGGGTCGCTCGCTAGCACACGACGAAGGTGTGCACGAGGCCTGGGCCCAAGAGGTCAGGCGGTTCGTCGCCGACGAGCACGGCCGGGTCCGGGCGGTAGCGGTCGATCAGGTGGAGATCATCCGACTGGGTGGCGCACGGCGATTCCGGCCCGTCCCCGAGTCGCGAACGGAGTTGCCCGCCGACCTCGTCCTGCTCGCCGCCGGCTTCGTGGGCACCGACGAACCCGAACTGGTCGCCGCGCTGGGCGCCTGCGAGGTGCCCGGTCGCGGAACAGTCGCCGTCGACGAAAGCTGGCGGACGGCCGCGACCGGGGTGTACGCGTGCGGGGACGCCACTCGGGGAGCGAGCCTGGTCGTGTGGGCGATCGCTGAAGGCCGGGCCTGCGCCGCCGGCGTCGATGCCGACCTGTCCGGCGCATCGGAGCTTCCGGTGCCGGTCACACCGGGTACCCGCCCGCTCTGATGTCATCGCTGTCCGTGTTTAGCTCCGGCTCCCGAAGTGCCGGAGTGGTTCGCGGATCGAGGCCGCTACGGACCGCGGTAAGCAGCAGAAGCGCGGCCGAGTAGCCGGGGACCGAGGCCAGCGCCCGTTCGGCGGCGATGCCGGCCATGGTGCCGTTGCCCTGCCGCCAGTTGTGCCACCCGTAAAGGAACATCGGCGATGCGTCGTAGGGCGCCGGCAGTCTGGTATGCAGCTCATACAGCAGCGCGCTCGCGTCCAGACTGCCTTCGTCGATGGCCAACCAGATCCCGTCGCGAATGCCGATATCGCGCAAGGCAACGCCGAACCGTGCGATTTGCCGGCCAGCCAAGCGTGAACCGTCCGCCGTCGGATTGGCGCGTCGGGCGGCGGCTCGCAGAATCGCAGTGGTCTCCATACGAACGGTTCGTCGCCACCGATTCTCCAGGACCGCTCGGGTGATCCGGTCCTCGGCCTCGCTGAGATAGCCATCGAGGCGATGCCGGCTCTGCTCGGACAGTCCGGCGATCTGGTCAGCCAACGCCGCGCGGTGCGGCAGCGCGACCAACCCGGCGAACGTCGCAGCCGCGGCGGCCATCGACCGGTCCCGGGTGCGCGGGTTGCCGGCCGGCGGGCAACAGTTGTCGTCATAGCACATCAATGAGCGCCAAGTCTGGTTATCGGCCACCAGGACGTCCAGGACCTGCTGGCCCGCGGCTCGGACCGCGACCCGTGCCGAGTCGGCTACCGCACGCAGGCTGTCGGTGGTTGGCGACTGGCCGCACTCGGCGTCGGTGAACACGGCGATGACCACCGAGGTCACCCCGGAGTGCTCGAGGGCGGCCAGCGCCGGGATCAGGTCGGTGATGCTCACCGGCCGGTTCGGCAGGTCGATCCGCAGTGCCACCTGGACACGCCCGGGCCCGTCTCTGATGTCGTCGCCGGCGAAGCCGATCAGAACGAGACTGTTCTCGGGATGAAAGCCCAATAGATACGGAATTGCCTCGATGAGCTCACCGGGTTGGTTGATCCGAATCGCGGGCGGTTCGCTCGATGTCATGCGTTCAGCCTGCTGCCGAACGCCAGCACCGCGGCGATGATCGGCCAGATTGTGGACGGCCAGATGGTTGTCCACAAGCTGGCCGGCCGGGTGCCACCGATGAGCTATAGCGGGTTGTCCCGCCACCGCCGAGCCGCCTCGGCGAGTCCGTCGGCGACGCCGGAGTTGCGGTCGGCCAGTTGGCGCTCCCGCTCGCCGGCGGCGCCGCCGGGGGCGGATTCCCGTCGACCGGCCGCGATCACCCGGAAAAAGGCCGCGGCCCGCTCGAGGGCGACGGCGAAGTCGCCCCCGTAAGCCCCACTGAGCACCGCGTCCGCGACCGCTCCGATGGCTTCGAGGTCGGCGTCGTCGGACACACCGGCGACGACCTCCTCCACCGGCGCGTACGGGCGCCCGGCCCGCCATAGTCGGGTGACTTCCTCGCCATTGCAATGACACCATTGGCGCAGCAGGTAGAGCGCCCAGAGCGCTCCCGGCAGGCTGGACGGTCGCTCGTCACGCCACAGCTCGGCCAGGGTGTCCAGGCCGACCCGGTCGGCCAGATCGACCAGTGAGCCGGTGTCCGATGATCGTCCGTGCGCGATCACCGCCGCGGCGGTTTCCTGGGCGAGTTTGGCTCGCGCGAACGGCTCGTCCGCCGCAACAGATTGAGCCAACGCGGCGAGGTCGGCCCGTCGTACGGGTTTGCGCGGGCGTCCTGGCGAACTCACCACCTCAGGGTAAGGGACTGCCCGCTGTTGCGCACAAGGCCGACACCAGTTCGATGTCGGTCTCCATACCCGGTAAACTGATGGATGGCGTCGGTCCGATCCACGGCCCCCGGTCCCACTTTTGCCGCCACGAGCGGCCGATTGCCGAGAGGCGACCTGGCGGGCCGACGTCATCTACTCACCGGACGCCGATTGCGAGTCCGCGGACGAGGACGGCGGGTCGGATGAACTCGGGTGATGGTTGGACCGGGTGTGCGGCCGGCCACCGACATTGGGGACTATACGGCGCGGCGGGGCTTCTGGTCATCGACGGTGACCGGGTCATCCTTCAGCACCGTGCGCCGTGGACGCACCAGGGAGATTCGTGGGGAATCCCCGGCGGGGCGCGCAACTCCGACGAGGACGCGGTCCAGGCGGCGCTGCGGGAGGCGCGGGAAGAAGCCGATCTTCCGGCCGCGCACATCGATCCCATCGGTCTCTACGTCGACGATCATCGCGGCTGGGCCTACACCACGGTGGTAGCCCGTCCGCTGCGCCGGCTCACACCGGTGGCCGCCAATGCCGAGAGCGTCTCGGTCAGCTGGCATCCACGGGGTGAGGTCGCCGGACTGCGATTGCATTCCGGCTTCGCGGCCGCTTGGCAGCATCTTCAGGACCTGCCCGACCCGCTCTACCTGATCGTGGCCGGCTCCGCGGTCGGTGATCCGGCGATCGGCACCTTGCGGCGCCGTGGCGTGTCGGTCGCCGCACTGCCGTCCGGCGTGCACAGCGGTGGATTGAGCAGGCTGCTCCCCAGGGTGATCGAGGTCGAGGACGGCGATCAGGTCGCCCAGGCCGTCGTGGACCACTCGATGCGCGGACAGGTCTTCCTCGCCACCGATCCAGCCGAGCTGCGCCTGCTGATCTGACGACGACGGGTAAGCCTTCGCCTGGAAGGGCTGGCCTTGTGAGAACAACGACGGCGAAACAGGCCTTGTCAGGGCGTCTTTCACGACCGAACGCGGATAGTCGTGATCGACTGAAACCGGGCCGCCTGGTCGATCAGGCCACCGAAACCGATTTCACCGGCTCGATCGTGCCATGCCCGCCGGTAGCCGCCTTCCGAGCGCCGAGAATCGACCCGGCAAGGATCAGCGGGAAGCCCACGATCATGCCAGCGGTTACATGCTCGTCCAGGACCAGCACCCCGAGGGCCACCGCGACGGCCGGGTTGACGTAGGTAATCACGGTTGCCCGGGTCGGCCCGATTTCGGCAATCAACGCAAAGAACAGGACGAAAGCCGCGGCGGTACAGACCAGGGCCAATATGATCACGCTGCTGATCACCGGACGGGACAGCGACCTCGGCGGTTCCACGATCGCGAACGGCAGATAACCGATCGCGCTGACCACCAGCGCGGCCGCGATTACGCCGAGGCCCGGAAGATCCGACAGCGACCGGGCGAGGATTATCGGGCCGCCTGCGTAGCAGATCGTCACCACGCCCATTTCGGCCAGCGCGAACAGGTCGAGGTCGCTGAAGTCCAGTCCGACCAGCGACGCGACCCCAACCACTCCGATCAGCAACCCGACCAGCTGGATCCGGTTGACCCGATCGCCGTGCGCGCTGAACCGGGCGGCCACCGCGCCGACCAGCGGCACGCCGGCCACCAGCAGGCCGGCCAGCGAGCTGTTCAGGTGCCGTTCGGCATCGGAGAGCAGCAACCAGGGCAGCATCACTTCGATCCCGGCGAATACCATCAACCATTTCCACCGGGACAGTACCGGCATCAGTTCACGGCGGGCCAGTGCCAGCGGCAGCAGCACGAGCGAGGCGACGCCGGTTCGAAGGAAGACCAGCGTTCCCGGTGAGATGTGTTCGACGGCGACCCGGATGAACAGATATGGCAGCCCCCAAATGAGGCACATGACCGCGAACAACGTCCAACCACGCCGTGACACCTGAAATACCCGACTCTCTGTTTCGTCCCGGCGCGAAGGTCCGGCTCGCCGGCTTCACGCTACGGTCGACGATGTCGTACTGCTAGCGGGTTCCGGCCAACAACCGGTGATTAGCTGCCGATTTCCCTCGCTGGCGATCGGGCAACTATCGGCGCGGTCGGAGGCAACCAGAGTCCGCCGCTATGCGCCTCGCTGTTGCGCATGGGACGCGGGCCGCTACGTTGTGAAGGCATGACGCATGAACAGTTCGTAATCGTCGGAGCGGGGCTTGCGGGTGCCAAGACGGCTGAGGCACTGCGCGCTCAGGGCCATTCCGGCGGCCTGGTGCTGATCGGCGACGAGGCCGACCACCCCTACGACCGCCCCCCGCTGTCCAAGGAATATCTGACCGGCAAGTCCGGACGCGACAAGGTGTACGTCCATCCGCGGGACTGGTATGCCGAACAGGGGGTCGACCTCCTTCTCGGGCGCACCGTGACCGGGATCGACCGCGAGGCTCGGACCGTGAGCCTGTCCAGCGGAACCGACATTCCGTACGCGAAGTTGCTGCTCAGCACCGGTTCCCGGGTCCGGGCACTGCCGGTGCCGGGTGGGGACTCGACGGCGCTGCTAACCCTGCGACGACTGGGCGACTCGGACCGGATCCGCGGCGCGCTGGAGACGGTGCGACATCTGCTCATCGTCGGCGCCGGCTGGATCGGCCTCGAGGTGGCGGCGGCGGCGCGAGCCGCGGATGTGGCGGTGACCATTCTGGAGGCCGCCGAGCTGCCCTTGCTGCGGGTGCTGGGGCCCGAGATCGCCCGTTCCTTCGCCGACCTGCACACCGACCACGGCGTCGACCTCAGGTTGGGGGCGTCGCTGTCGGAGATAATCATCGAAGGGGACCGGGCGGTGGGCGTCCGGCTCGCCGACCGGAGCACCATCAGCGCGGACGCCGTCCTGGTTGCCGTCGGCATCCTGCCGAACATCGAGCTCGCATCCGCGGCCGGACTGGACACCGACAACGGCATCACCGTGGACGCGGGGCTGCGCAGCAACGACCCGGACATCTTCGCCGCCGGCGACGTGGCCTCGGCGTTCCACCCGAAGCTCGGCCGACACATCAGGGTCGAGCATTGGGCCAACGCCCTGAACCAGCCCGAGGTCGCGGCGGCGAACATGCTCGGCGCGCATCGGGAGTTCGATCGGCTGCCCTACTTCTACACCGATCAATATGACCTCGGCATGGAATATCTCGGTTACGTCGAGCCCGGCGGTTACGACGACGTCGTGATCCGCGGTGACCTGACGGGCCGGCAATACCTTGCGTTCTGGACCAACAACGGTCGCGTGCTCGCGGGCATGAACGTCAACGTCTGGGATGTCGTCGACGACGTCCGGGCCGTCATAGAATCGGGAGCGCAGATCCCGCGGGAGCGACTCGCCGACCCCTCGGTCCCGCTTACCGGGCTGATCTAAAGGATCGAGGACCGATGGCTGTCACTCCGGGCAGTATTCCCCACACCGCGGGCAGCGCTCTGTCCAAGGTCGTGCCGATCGGCGATTACGGGTTCCTGTCCGACGGCGAGGCGACCGCGCTGGTGTCCCCGGGCGGTTCGATCGAGTGGATGTGCCTGCCGCGGATGGATTCGCCCAGCGTGTTCGGCTCGGTCCTCGGCCGGCACGCCGGCGCCTTCCGGATCGCTCCGACGGACGTGTCCGTTCCCGCGGCGCGCCGATACCTGCCCGGCACGATGATCCTCGAGACGAGCTGGGGCAGCGCGACCGGTTGGATAATCGTGCGCGACGCGCTCCTCATCGGACCGTGGCGGCACGAAACCGAGCTGTCCCGCACCCACCGACGCACACCTACCGACTACGACGCCGAGCACATTCTGCTACGTACCATCCGATGTGTTTCGGGCGAGGTGCAGACGGTGATGGACTGCGAACCCGTGCTCGACTACGGACGTAAGTTCGTCCGCTGGTCCTACACCGACAAGGTGTATCACCAGGGACGGGCACGCGCCGAGGACGAGGGCGTCGTGCTGACTCTGACCACCGACATGCGGTTGGGTTTCGAGGGTGGCCAGGCTTCGGCCCGAACCCTGCTGCGGCAGGGGGACGTCCGCTACGTCGCGCTGTCCTGGGGCGGCAAGGAACCGCCGCTGGACTATCAGGACGCCTACGGGAGGCTGGTGTGGACGGCCCATCACTGGCAGCATTGGCTCGCTCGCGGGCAGTTCCCGGATCATCCGTGGCGAAGCTACCTCCAGCGCAGCGCACTGACACTGAAGGGCCTCACCTACGCGCCAACCGGTGCCATCGCCGCTGCGGCGACCACCTCGCTACCCGAGACCCTCGGGGGCGGACGAAACTACGACTACCGCTTCACCTGGATTCGCGACGCCACTTTCGCCTTATGGGGTATGTATTCTCTCGGCTTCGACTGGGAGGCCATCGACTTCTTCTCATTCATCGCCGACCTCGCCGAACGGGACGCCGATCTTCAGATCATGTACGGCATCGGCGGCGAACGCGATCTACCCGAGAGCGAGTTGGATCACCTGTCCGGCTATGCCGAGTCGCGGCCGGTGCGGATCGGAAACGCCGCGAGCACCCAGGAACAACATGACGTCTGGGGTGCCTTGCTGGACTCGGTGTATCTGCATTCCAGGACCGCCGACCACCTGGATGGACGGATCTGGCCCATCCTGGCCAAGCAGGTCAATGCCGCTCTGAAGCATTGGCGCGAACCCGACGCCGGTATCTGGGAGGTCCGCGGCGAACTCCAGCACTTCACCTCATCGAAGATCATGTGCTGGGTAGCCGTCGACCGCGGCGCCCGACTGGCCACCATGATCGGTCAGGACGCCGAGGCGTCCCAATGGCAACTCGCGGCTGACGAGATCAAGCAGGACATCCTGTCCAACGGAGTCGACGAGCGGGGAGTGTTCACCCAGCACTACGGGACAACGGCGTTGGATGCCTCGCTGCTGCTCGCCTCGCTGGTGCGGTTCCTGCCGCCGGAGGACGAGCGGATCCGGGCCACGGTGCTGGCCATCGCCGACGAGCTGACCGTGCACGGGTTGGTACTGCGGTATCGCACCGAGGAAACCGATGACGGCTTCGCCGGTGAAGAAGGTACCTTCACGATCTGTTCGTTCTGGCTGGTCTCCGCCTTATGCGAGATCGGTGAGTACAAGCGGGCCCACGAACTCTGCGCCAAATTGCTGTCGTTCGCCGGACCGCTGGAGCTGTACGCCGAAGAGATCGATCCGCACACCGGACAGCATCTCGGCAACTTCCCGCAGGCCTTCACCCACTTGGCCCTGATCAACGCCGTGTTGCACGTTATCGCGATGGAGAATGTAGACGCCGGGCCGACGGTGCCCGGCGCACCGGGATGATCCCGGAGGAGTGAACACCGGGTACCACCGTTGATCCCGACAGAACGTGATGGAGCCGGTGCACACTTTCCAACTCGATTGGCAGCACAGCGCCGCCCTTGCCGGGACCTTGTTCACCACCCGCGCCGTTCTGCTTCGGCGCGGCACGGGCCGGCCGCCACGCGGTGCGCCGTACTTGGCAGAGGCGACAATCGTCGCCGGCTTGTATGGCCTCTGGCAGTTCGCGGGGCATATGTCGCTACTGGGAGCAACCGGGGCCTTCGAGCGCGCCCGACAGATCGTTGCCCTCCAGCATCGGATGCATCTGCCGAGTGAACGCTTGGCCCAGCGGTTGATCGGCGGACATCCAATACTCGAACAGGCGGCGAACCTCTACTACGCGGCCATGAATTTCGCCGTGCTGGGCGGCCTCCTGATCTGGCTATTCGCCCGCCACCGGGAGCGTTACCCGCGAGTCCGCAACGTCCTGGTCCTGCTCACCGCACTGTCGTTGCTCATCCAGCTTGTCCCGGTGGCTCCGCCGCGAATGCTGCCCGACCTGGGGTTCCTCGACACGGCGGCGCGCTATGGGCAGTCGGTGTACAACCTGCGCGCGGTTACCGTCGACCAGCTCGCGGCAATGCCCTCGGTGCATGTCGGGTGGTCGCTGCTGGTCGCCTGGGCGGTCATTCGAGTCAGCCCGAGCCGCCGCCGCTGGTGGGTGCTCGGGCATCCCGTCATCACGGTCTTCGTGGTTGCCGCGACGGCCAACCATTACTGGCTCGACGGCATCGTCGCCGCGCTGCTGTTGCCGCTCTCGATTGGCATCGTCGCCCGCGCGCGGGACTATCTGCTACCTACCAAGGGAATCCTCGGTTTGCTCGAACTGACTCTGGTCCCGCTCGATCGCGGCCTTCACGCGATTCGGGACCATGGCCGAATTCACCGCCCAGTAGAAGATCACCAGGTTGAAGGCGATCACCACGACCAGGTCCCACCAGTTCGATAGGTGGGTATGCGCACTGACACCGTTCTTTTCACTGGTGTATCTGCCGATCTCGGCGATGATGGTCATACCGAATAGCCACGGGCCGAGCCATAACGCCGAGCGCAACATCGGTATGGCGTCCGTCCTCGCGACCGAGACTCCGATACCGAATAGGATGAGACCGACGATGATCGCGCAGTCGATTTTCCACATGGTTTGGAAGCCGCCCCAGTAGAGCAGCAACCCCGCTGAGCAGAAGGCGATCGGCGTAAGCACATCCGACAGCGGCATCGTGTAGGGACGGAGCCGGTCCGGGTCACGCTTCTTCAGCGCCGCCAGCGACACGGGCGCGAATGCGTACATGATGGCGGTGGCTCCGGTGACGACGTTGACCAACTTGTTCCAGGACGGGAAAGGGCCGAGGGCCGCGCAGCCAACCACGAACGCCACCAGGATCGAGATCGCCGGGACGCCCTTACGGGTGGTTTTGCAGAGTACGCCAGGCATCTCGCGCTCCTCTCCGAGCGCATAGGACAGTCGAGCGGTCGTACCGACGTAGACGACTCCGGTGCCGGACGGCGAGACGACACCGTCGATCACGATCAACGCGGCAAGCCAGCCCGCACCGACCGCCAACGCAAGGGTGTGCCAGGCTCCCTGGTCGGTGGCCGCGTTGCCGCCCAGCGGGTTCGTCCAGCCAAGCGACACATCACGTGGGCTGACGCCGGCGATGAAGACGAACTGAAGCAGGACGTAGATGGTGCCTCCGACAGCCATCGCGACGATAATCGCGCGGGACAGGTCTCGCTTGGGGTTACGGGCTTCGCCCGCAAGCTGAACCGCCTGTTCGAAGCCCTGCAGAGCGAACACCACGCCGAGGGGAAGGGCGGCGAACACACCGTGGATGCCATAAGGCATGAAGCCCGCATGCCCGGCGTGGAAGTTGCCCGGATGGAATGACAGGGATGCGATAACCACGATGGCCAGGAGTGGGATCGCGGTCTTCCAGATCACCACGATCGCGTTGCTTTCGGCCATGAACTTGGCGCCGCCGAGATTCATGGCGGTGAAGACCGCCATCGCGATCAGCGCGACAACCAATCCACGACCGTTCAGCAATCCCGCACTCTTGCCCGAGGCGGTGATCATACTGAAATGCTTCTGTACCGAGCCGAGGCTGTTGGCGTAGGCGATCGCGCCCAGCACTTCGATCGGGGCGATCATCACCGCCTGCAGCCACGATGCCCACCCGGCTACGAAGCCGGTGAGCGGACCGTGTGAGAAGTATGGGAACCGGCCGGTGCCACCGGCGACCGGGTAAGTCGCGCCCAGCTCGGCGTAGACCAACGCCAACACCGTCAGCATCACCGCGGCGAGAATCCAGGAGATGACGGCCGCCGGCCCCGCCGTCTCAGACGCGGTGAGCGCGCTGAGCAGCCAACCCGAGCCGATGATCGAGCCGAGCGATACGAACATCAGGCCCCAGAAGCCGACGGTGCGCTGCAGGTGTCCCGGGAGGTGCGGGTGAGCACCGCTCTCGCTGACCGAAATGGTTGACATTCGTCCTCCGGTAATGGCCTGTTGTTCAGGCGGCGGCCAGCACCGCCAGCCGGCGCTTGCTGGTGAGATGACCGCGCGCCTGACCGATGTAGGAACCGGACGTGGGACACACGTCGGCATAGTCGCGGCCGGTGGCTACCGTGACGTATCGAGCAGAGCCCGCGGCGCCGTTGCACGGATCGAACGGCAGCGCGACGGCGTGATCGGCATTCGGCACGATGACCTCCACCCATGCGTGGGTGCCGCCTTGTCCGAGCAGGTGCCCAGACACATACCTCGCCGGAACCGACAGCACATGGCACACAGCGAGCATGATGTGCGCCGAGTCCTGGCACACACCGCGACCACCCGCGAGTGCCTCCGCGGCCGTCGTACGCACCGAGGTGTGCCCGTACTCGTACTCCAGGCTTGTGTGCACGATCTCGCAGATCCGGGCCGCCAGCTCGATCGGGCGGCTCTTCGTATGGCTGGCCTCCTGAGCGAGTGCGCGCACCCTGTCGTCGGGTCGAGTCAGGCGGGTCGCCCGCAGCAGCCGTGTATCGGTCAGCGCACTCGCGGGCAGGTGCGGCGGACCGTCACCGATCACACGTTCCAGCAATGCCCCCACCCGAAACTGCACCGTGCGCTCGATCCGGTCCGCCCGCAGCCGCACGGTCGTGTTGCCTCTGGTGTCACGACGAAGCTCCCGGCGGGCATCGGCGCCCTCGACGTCCAGCCGATGGGCGCGTAGATGCTGGGATCCGTGTCGCTTCGGGGGCAGCACCATCAGCCGGTGCCGCATCCGCTCGACAGGTCCGGTGTAATCGTAACGAAAGCTCTGCTCCAACAGATAGGTCACCCGCTCGGCGGCGTCGAGATCCAGTTGGCGATGGTCCAGAGCAGGGGTCCGCAGCACTTGCTGATCGAGCATCATGCCGGCACCTCCCGCGCCCGCACCGTCATGGCCTCCAGGCGGGGGCCGCCGAAGGTGGTGGCCATCGCCACGTCCGAGGCGTCCCGACCGCGGCCGATCACGACCCGCCCCTTCCGCCGGGCGTTGTTGCGTGGGTCGAAGGTCCACCAGCGGTCATCGAGCCACACCTCCATCCATGCGGCGAAGTCCATCGGAGCGGGGTCGATCGGCACGTCCATGTCGGGCAAGTAGCCGAACACATACCTGGCCGGGATGTTGAGCGCGCGGCAGAAGGTGATGGCCAGGTGGGTGAAGTCGCGGCAGACACCGAGCCGGCTGGCGTTGACGTCGGCCGCGGTCGACCAGGCCGAGGAACTGCCGTACCGAAAGGTCAGGTGGGAGTTGACGTGATCACAAATTGCCTGTACCCGCGAATACCCGGGACTCACGGCGCCGAACCGCGACCATGCTTCGTTGCCCAGCACATCGGGCAGGCAGTAGCGGCTCGGCAGGGTGTACAGCAGGCTGTCGTCGGGTAGTTCGTCCGGCGCGATCTCGGCCGCCGACTCGTTGGCATCCTCGGTGGCGTCTGGCACCTCGACCTCGGCCTCGTACCGGAACGTGGAGCGCCCGGCCGGCAGTACCACCCTCGTACACGGGTTGCCGTACAAGTCGTCATAGCGGCGAAGCCTCATTTGCGGGCTGGTGGCCCACCTCTCCGCCGTGATGTCGACCACGGGCGAGGCGTTGGGTTGCACCTGGAAAACCGCGGGTGTCGCGACGGCGGCGTCGTAGCTGAAATCGCATCCGACCGTCATCCGCCGCAAAGTCATCCGAGCATGATGCCACGCCCAGATTTCGACGATGATTCAATCAGGCAGCGAGCCGATGACTCAGTCGGGCACCGAGCCGATGACTCAGTCGGGCAGCCATTAGCTGTGGCGCCACACGGCTGAAACGTCCGGACGGGATGCTCTGGCCATGGTGAGCACCGGTGATCAGCTGTCGATAACGGCCGCCGACCTCGCGATCCGCTGCCTGGGTGAGCCCACCCTGGACTCGCCGATGGCCAGGCTGCTGCCCGCGCGTGCCAGCTCGGTCCACTACGTGCACGAGGCCGATCGGGTGCTTCTCGACGACACGGTCGAGATGGCCGTCGCGCGTCGCCTGCCGGTCGGCGAGCTGCCCGCTTTCGAACCGGGCGGACCGCGCGAGCGGATCTTTTTCAGCCCATCGACCACCCGGGTGGGGATCGTCACCTGCGGCGGCCTGTGCCCCGGCCTGAACAATGTCATCCGCGGCCTCGTGCTTGAGCTTTTCGAGCATTATGGCGTCACCGACATCCTGGGCTTTCGCGGCGGATACCGCGGCCTCGTCAGTCACGACGAACCCCTCCCACTCTCCCCAGCGATCGTGCGCGACATCCACAACCGCGGCGGCACGATCCTCGGCACGTCGCGAGGGGATCAGGACGCCGAGGCGATGCTGCGGACGGTGGCCCGGCTGGGCATTTCGGTGCTGTTCGTCATCGGCGGGGACGGAACACTGCGCGGTGCGCAAAAGATCATCGACGCGGCCGCCGAACGGGGGCTTGTCCTATCGGTAGTCGGAGTGCCGAAGACGATCGACAACGATCTGCCCTACATCGACCATAGCTTCGGCTTTCAGACCGCTTTCGCGCGCGCCGCCGAGTCGATCCGAGCCGCCCATACCGAGGCCAGTTCCACCGCACACGGCGTCGGTCTGGTCAAGCTGATGGGCAGACATTCGGGCTTTATCGCCTGCTACGCCGCACTGGCCAACCACGATGCCGATTTCGTCCTGGTTCCTGAAGTGCCTTTCAAACTCGAAGGCGACGACGGATTCCTGCGGCAGCTGCGCCGCCGAGTGGAGCGCCGTGGGCATGCGGTGGTCGTCGTCGCCGAAGGGGCCGGGCAGGACCTACTGCGGCGCGACGGCTCCCGGGATGCCTCGGGCAACCTGCGTCTGGCCGACATCGGACGGCTGCTGCGGGACCGGATCGCCCACGATTTCCGACGTGCCGGAGCCGAACTGAGCCTGCGCTACGTCGATCCGGGCTACGCGATCCGAAGCGTCTCGGCCAATGCCTTCGATGCCGTCTACTGCATCCGCCTTGCCCAGGCCGCGGTCCACGCGGCGATGGCCGGGCGGACCGCGATGGTGGTGGGACGCTGGCACGGCCGGTTCGTGCACGTGCCCATCGCACTGGCGACCGGCAGCCGCAATCAGGTCGACCCGGACGGTGACCTATGGATGTCGGTGCTCGAGGCGACCGGTCAGCCTCAGCGGTTCAGCTGACGAGGCAGCCCCGAAACGGTGAACGGTCGCGTACTCGTGGCGAAATCCGCGTTCACCACCAGGTAACGCTCGTCGGCCGCGGCAACCGTCGACGGCCCCCGCAACGTCGCATTCCCGATCACCTCGACCAGCGTTGCCCGCGAGCGGCGGGAGGCCAGCTTGAGCACGCTCAGACTGGCAGGGTTGCCGCGCACCACGATGAGCGCGCCGTGGTCGACGATCATGCCGTCGCCCCCGACCAACGGCGGCGCGACCACCGGGGTGATCCTTCGACCCCCGTGATCGAACCGAATCCGGTAGAGCTTGCCGTCCGAGCTGTTGACGACCAACAGTTCATGCCCGCCCCGGAAGGCGACGATGCCGTTGAGGTTGAAGGCCGGAGACCCCGCGTAGGGAATCTCAGGCGATACCGAGATGGCATCGACGATTCCGCCGGTCTTCACCTGGCCGGGCGCGACATGCCACAGCGTCGGCCGGAACGAGTCGGTTATGTAGATATCGCCTTCGCCGGTGACCACCAGATCGTTCAGGAACCCGCCGGGCCCGGTTTCGAGCGTGACTGGGGCGGCTGCCGGCCTCGCCAGGTCGTACACGAAGATCTTGCCGGTCGTTCCGCCGGCGACGTACAACCTGCCCTCGAATACCTTGAGGCCTATAGCGGCCCGGCCGGTCTTGCCCGCGATGAAGGTGTGCACGACGCGGTCGCCGAGTGAGCCTCGGTAGATGGTCCCGTCGCCGGTGGCGCCGACGTAGAAGAACCGCCCGTCCCACGCGACGCCTTCGGGATTTCCGTGGGTCGAGTTATCCAGGATGTAGACGACGGTTTTCGCCGCATGTTCATCGTGGTGGCCGTCTTCGGCACTGGCGGGCGTGCTCACCCCGAGCGCCGAAACAACGAGTGCTGCCACCGCGACGGTGACTCTCATTCGTGTGATCACAGATCAATCCTCCGATATCGGGTCGGCCGGCTGTCGTCCACCTATACGGATAACCAACCAGACTGGTTCGAATCTGATCTCGGCGGCCCGCGCTCAACCTGCGACCAGCCGAGCTGGACCACCTTTCCTCTACGTTGGCACGCCGGTCGATTGATTGGGGCTACTCTCAGTCGGCGAGCCGTGGTCGCCCCGCCCTTGAGACTCGGAAATCACGGACCGCCTTCGAGAATGGCCGCCAATCCAAGGAGGTTCCCGGACAGTGACCGACGACGCACGGGCAGACACGACGGCACCGATCTCCGGTGATCAATGGTGGAAATCGGCGGTCGTCTACCAGATCTATCCGCGTAGCTTCGCGGACTCCGACGGCGACGGCGTCGGCGACCTACGTGGAATCCTGTCCAAGGTCGACTACCTGGCCGCGCTCGGGGTCGACGTCGTGTGGCTCAGCCCGGTCTACCCCTCGCCGCAGGACGACGCGGGCTACGACATCAGCGATTACCAGGACATCGAACCGGTGTTCGGCACCATCGGTGACTTCGACGAGCTGCTCACCGCGCTGCATGAACGCGACATCAAGCTCGTGATGGATCTGGTGGTCAACCACACCTCCGACGAACATCCGTGGTTCGTCGAGTCCCGTGCCGGTCACGACAGCCCGAAACGGGACTGGTACTGGTGGCGTCCGGCCCGTGACGGCATGGCGGCCGGCGATCCCGGCGCCGAGCCGACGAACTGGACTTCGGCCTTCTCCGGACCGGCGTGGGAACTCGACCGCGCGACCGGCGAGTACTACCTGCACCTGTTCTCGAAGAAGCAGCCCGACCTCAATTGGGAGAATCCGAACGTACGCGAGGCGATCTACGCGATGATGCGCTGGTGGCTGGACCGTGGGGTGGACGGCTTCCGGATGGACGTCATCAACTTCATCTCCAAGAATCCCCAGCTTCCGGACGGCCACCTGCTTCCTGGCGCGGCCTTCGTGGGCGGTAGCGAGCATTACCTCAACGGACCGCGGATTCACGAATTCCTGCGCGAGATGCACGAGCAGGTCTTCGCTGGACGAGAGGGCAGTTTCCTCACGGTTGGCGAAATGCCAGGTTGCACGGTGGAAGAGGCACGCCTGTACACCGCGCCCGACCGTCACGAGGTCGACATGGTCTTCCAATTCGAACACGTGCAGTTGGATCAGGGACCTGGCGGGAAGTGGGACCTGCACCCGTTGCGAATGCGGGATCTGAAGGCCTCCCTCAACCGCTGGCAGGTCGGTCTGGCCAAATCCGGCTGGAACAGTCTGTACTGGAACAACCATGATCAGCCGCGGAGCGTCTCCCGCTTCGGCAATGATGCCGAATACCGGACGCAATCCGCCAAACTACTCGCAACCGTGCTGCACCTGCATCGCGGTACGCCCTACGTATATCAGGGCGACGAGCTGGGCATGACCAACTACCCATTCTCCGGAATCGATGACTTCCGCGATATCGAGTCGATCAACCACCATCGGGTGGCGTTAGCCTCCGGGGACGATCCCGAACAGCTTATCCACGCGTTGCGCTACATGAGCCGTGACAACGCCCGAACCCCGATGCAGTGGGACACCTCGGCGAATGCGGGCTTCACCAAAGGTGTGCCGTGGATCCAGGTCAATCCGAACTACCACGAGATCAATGCCGCGGCCGCGCTCGCCGACCAGGACTCGGTGCTCCACCATTTCCGCGAGGTGATCGCCCTACGACATTCAGAGCCGGTCGTCGCACACGGCGACTTCGTGATGTTGCTGCCGGACGACGAGCACATTTATGCCTTCACCCGCCGGTTGGACAATGTCGAACTGCTGGTCGCGGCCAACTTCTCCGATCAGCTCGCCGATGCCAGCGCGATTCCGGAGCTGGCCGATTGGTTGACCGGCGATCTTGTGCTGGTCAACTACCCGCCCGACGGCGACGCGACCGCCGGACTCAGGTTGCGACCTTGGGAAGCGCGGGTCTACAGGCGAAGCTTCGAACAGAGTTAAATCTCACTCCGAGCGACAGGCGATCCCCCGTCTGCGGTGGCCGGGCTAGGTTGGAGGGGTTCGCGACTCCCGATCACAGCTGGATGTGTTGGTCATGAAGCCCAATTCGTGGCGTTTTGTAGTAATCAGCCTATCCGCAGTGGTTTTGGTGGGATGCGGGTCGAGTTCGGCCGGCCGATCGGGTGCCTCGGGCAGCGGGTCCACGGCGCCGGCCAGTGCTACGACGACCGCCGTCGGCGTCGAGGTCACCGGCGGATTTGGCTCCAAGCCGACCGTGACGATCCCGAACAAGCCAGCACCAGCCAATTTCGCCGAGCAGGTGCTCACCCAGGGGGACGGGCCGGTTGTCGCCAAGGGCGACACCCTGGTGGCGAACTACTCGGGTCAAACCTGGGCTCCCAAGGACGGCAAACCGCATGTATTCGATAGTTCGTTCGACCGTGGTCAACCAATCGCATTCCTGATCGGGGTTGGACGGGTGATCCCAGGCTGGGATAAGGCGCTGGTAGGGAAGAAGGTCGGCACTCGGGTGCTGCTGTCCTTGCCTCCAGCGGACGGTTACGGCAGCGCCGGGCAGTCGACCGCGGGCATTACCGGAACCGACACGCTGGTGTTCTTGGTGGACGTCGTGGCGACCTACCGTCCGGACGCCGCGGCTCCTGGCACCGTCGTCGCCAATACCACCGGCACCAACGTGCCGAAATTGGACAACGTACCTGGAAAGAAGCCCACGATCGTTAGCACTTCGGGGCTGCGACCACCGACGTCGCCGATCTCGACTCTGCTCGTGACCGGGACCGGAGACAAGATCGACCCGAACAAGACGCTCGTTCTGCAATTGGTCCAAACCGATCTCGCAACTGGCAAGAAGACCCAATCGACGTGGGGCCGCGCTCCCCAGACGGTCGCGGCGAAGCAGGTTCTCGGCTTGGCCGGCAAACTGAGCGATCAAAACATCGGCAGTCGCGCCGTCGTTCTCGTTCCGGCAACCGCCAAGACGGCCGCCACTGCCACCCAGGCGGCGTCACCGGGAACGCCGCCTACGATTCTCATCATCGACGTGGTCGGGCAATTCTGACCGACTGGCGTTATCGTGCCACGCGTAGGTTATCCTCCGATCCTGACCACTTGGGCGTTTTCGGTCACATGTGGGTCGCGACACTCAGTCGACCACTGATGTGACCGCCTCGAGGACCAACTCGCCGGCGGGCGGATCGGTTCGGCCGAGTATCGGCGCCAAGGCCTCCAGCCCCGCCCGCAGCGAGATCGGCGGCACGCCGCGGTTCGACAGCACGGTCCGAAGCCAACCGATGAATTCGGTGAGCACGATCGGATCATCGACCAAACGGGCCGCGGCGACGAAACGCGTGATGAAGGCGAGGTCTTCTCGGGTCCGCGCGAGCTGGCGCTCCTCGTAGTCGGTCATCCACGGGTAGGACGTCATCAGAGATCTGAACGCTTCGGCGGCGATACGCGGAGTCTCGATTTCGAGTTCGATGGTCGTGCGGTCGGGCATCTTCGGCTGGGACCAGCTCGACGGACGTTGACGCTGCCAGCCGCGGAGGATGCCGGCGGCCTCTTCGATGCCGCCGGCCCACACGTCGGCGCCAAGTCCGATTGCCCGCGCCGGCCCGGATCCGAGCGCTCGGCCGCCCGCTATGACGGGGATCCCATACCGGTGGGCCGCCTCGGCCAGTCGGGTCACGCCACCGAAGAAAAGGGGCAGGTTGCAGCTGACGGCCAGGGCGTCGGCGCCCCCACGGGACAGAAGTCTGGCAACGTGGTCGGCGGGCGTGGAGGCTCCGAGAAAGGCAACGACGAAGCCGCGCGAGCGGAGCAGTTCTGCGAACATCTGAGCGGGTAGTGAGTGCCAGTCGCCCTCGGCACAGGCCACCACGACGAGCCCCTCGCTGTTCGGTGGATCGACCGTATTCGCCACGGCGTCCAGGGCCCGTTGGGTGGCGCCGCTGACGAGGTGCTCGTCGGCGACCGTCCAGACGTTGCGCACCCACCGTTCGCCCACTTCGTGCTGGGCCCCACCCAGCAGGTCGACTATGATTTCGTCGCCTGGGACGCCCTGGTCCAGCAGATCAAGCGCGAAGCGGGTCGCTGTCCGGCTGTCGCCGTCAATGGCCCACTTCAGGAAGGCGTCGATCGTTGCCGGGTCCGGCCTCGGCAAGGTCATAGGTATTCCTCCTTCGTGGCCCATTGCCACTGGTCCCGACCCAGATTCTTGGCTCGGTACATCGCACGGTCGGCAGCTTCGAGAGCGCGCCCGGCATCCGGTGCGACAGGGGCGATGCCCGCCGAGAAGCTGACCGGATGCGGCCGCCTACTCGTCCATTCGGATCGTAGCCGTTGGAGAAACGACTCAGCCTCGC
>Ga0307504_10000049_pt1 | contig 24125 bp, 29 predicted proteins | sample 19_S_MG_FD_194516 | JGI IMG/M metagenome (GOLD analysis project Ga0307504, IMG submission 194516) | Soil microbial communities from Populus trichocarpa stands in riparian zone in the Pacific Northwest, United States - 19_S | ecosystem: Environmental > Terrestrial > Soil > Riparian zone > Trees... | reverse complement strand
CCGCGCGCTGGAGTGCAACCGCCAGACGATGGCGGACGCAGTCCCAAAAGACTAGCCGTCGACCCGGAGTACCGGGCCCGGCTCGAGGTCGCCGACGACTACCAGCTCCCGCTCTCGGAGTTCAACGGCTGGGAGGTCGACGACCAGGCCGCCGCCGTCGGCAAGCGGCTGTTCGAGCACGAGAAGTGCGGGGAGTGCGGCGTGCACCCCACGGTCTGGAACCCGGCCCTCGGCGGCCACCCCAACGCCATGGTCGCGGTCTGGAAGCACTGCCGGGTCTGCGAGCTAATCGCGCAGGCTCGCGAGGCCGGACCTCCGGCCGGCGACGGCACACAGCACGGCTGGCACCTGACCTTGCAGCACAAGCACGTGTGACCTGAGAGGTGGTGGTGGCCATGAGCGGCGAAGACCTCAACGTCAAGATCGACGCCACCACCAAGGACTTCGAGGCCAGCCTGGCCCGCGCGCAGCGCGCCACCCTGAACTACGACTCCTCGCTCGCCCGGCTGTCCGCGGACATCCGGTCCCTGGAGAAGGAGATCGACGACCAGGTCAACGGCGCGCTCGAGCGCCAGCACGCCGCGATGACGAAGACCGGCCAGGCCGCCACCGCTTTCGGTGCCGCGGTGCTGGCCGGTTTCGCGCTTGCCACCAACGAGGCCGTGAAGTGGGAGTCGGCCTGGACCGGCGTCACGAAGACAGTCAGCGGCTCCACCGAGCAGATGGGTGAGCTCGAGGGCCAGCTTCGCCAACTCGCGAAGACGCTCCCGGCCTCGCACGAGGAGATCGCCGCGGTGGCCGAGAGCGCCGGTCAGCTCGGCGTCCAGCGTGAGAACGTCGCGGCCTTCACCAAGACGATGATCGACCTCGGCCAGACCACCAACATGACGGCCGACGAGGCCGCCACCGCGATCGCACAGTTCATGAACGTCATGGGCGCCGTACCCTCCGACGTCGAGCGGGTCGGGTCCTCCCTGGCCTACCTCGGAAACAAGGGAGCCTCCACCGAGGCGGACATCATGGAGCTGGCCAAACGGCTCTCGGGCGCCGGCAAGCTGATCGGCGCCTCCGAGCCCGACGTGCTGGCTCTCGCGGCCTCGATGGCCAACCTCGGCATCCAGGCCGACCTCGGCGGCGGCGCGGCCTCCCGGGTGCTGCTGCGGCTCTACCAGACCGTGAAGGGCGGCGGCGCAGCCCTCGACCAGCTCGCCCACGTCGCCGGCACCACCGGCGAGAAGTTCGCCGAGGTGTTCGGCAAGGACCCGGTCCACGCCTTCGACATGGTGCTCCAGGGCCTGGGCCGGGTGAAGGCCTCCGGCGGCGACGTGATCGGTGTGCTCGGGCAGCTCGGCATCCACGGCACCCAGAACCTCCAGGTGATGCTCCGGCTCGCCGGCGCCGGCGACCAGGTGTCCACCAGCCTCGAGCAGTCCCGGCACGCCTGGGAGGCCAACAACGCTCTCGTCAACGAGGCGAACCAGCGCTACCAGACCACCGCCTCGAAGATCGCGGTCGCACGCAACAACCTGCGTGACGCCGCGATCACCGTCGGCGGCTCGGTCCTGCCGGCGCTGTCGTCGCTCGCGGGCGTCGTCGCGGACCTGGCGTCGACGTGGGAGGACCTGCCCGGCCCCCTGCGCACCACGATGACGATCCTCGGACTGGCCGCTGGTGCGGTTTCCCTGTTCGGCGGGGCCGCGCTGATGGCCATCCCCAAGATCGTCGCGTTCAAAGCTGCGATCACCGAGCTCCAGGCCGGTCCCCTGAAGACGGCGGGCACCAAGCTGATGGGGCTGGGCAGCATCCTCGCCGGTCCTTGGGGACTGGCCATCGCCGGCGGCATCGCCGCCCTGACGATCTTCGCCGTCAAGCACGGCGAGGCCGCCCGCCAGGTCGACGACCTCAAGGCAACGCTCGACGCCCAGACCGGAGCCATCACCGAGAACTCCCGTCAGTGGGCGATCAAGAAGCTCAACGACGAAGGCGCTCTCAGCTCCGCGAAGACCCTCGGGCTCAACCTGGCCACGGTCACCGACGCAGCGCTCGGCAACAAGGACGCGCTCGCATCGGTGAACGGCGCGCTGCAGGACTTGATCATCCTCAGCGCCTCGACCGGTTCGGGTGTGAACAACTACACGGGCGCCCAGATCGACGCCAGCAACAAGGCGCGCGTGCTCTCGGCTGCGCTGAACGACACCAACGGCACGCTGGCCAAGTCGCGCACGGAGTGGGAGCTCCAGCACGAGGCCATGGGAGCCACCGGGACAGCCGCCAAGAGCGTGACCGGTGCGCAGAAGGGCACCACCCAGGCGTGGAAGGACGGGGCCGCGGCCGCCAGCGACCTCACCCAGGAGACCAAGACCCTCGGCCAGGAGCTGCAGGACCTCTCCGCGGACTACCTCAACCAGCGCGACGCCGGCCGCCAGGTTCGCCAGTCGCTCCGGGACATCCGCGACGCGCTGCACCAGTACCGCAAGGACCACGGCAGCCTGCAGGGCGCGTTCAAGGCCGGCACCAAGTCGGGCGACGAGTTCAGCGCGATGCTCGACGGCCTGGCGAAGCACTACCAGAACCAGATCGACACCACCGAGAAGCTCACCGGCTCCGAGGACAAGGTCCAGGCCGCCTACAACCGCAGCCGCAAGAAGCTGATCGAGGTGGCGCAAGAGCTGGGGATGACCAAGAAGGCGGCGCAGGACTACGCCGACCACATCCTCGACATGCCCGCCGTAGTGCAGACCCACTTCGAGACCCCGGGATTGCCGACGGCCGTCGACGCGCTCGACGCTTATGCCGCCCTGCTGGGCCGGGTGCCGCGGTACATCCGGACCCAGATCGTGACCCAGGGCGAGGACAAGTTCACCCACCTGACCGGCGCCCAGGCGTTAGGTGGCGACCAGTTCCCCGGCGGCCGCTACCTGGTCGGCGAGCACGGCCCGGAGATCGTCGAGCCCAAGGCCCCGATGACCGTGACCCCTCACGGCCAGAGCCGCAACCGGCTCAACGAGATGTTCACCGGCCGCTCCTACGGCAGCAGCGACCTCAGCGGCGCGGCCGCGTCTCTCCAGCGCGCCGCCGACAAGATGGCCGGCGGCTCGAGCGGCCTCCCGCGTCGCGTCCAGCTGGTGGTCGAGGGCCAGGCCTTCACCGCGTTGGTGCGCGACATCGCCGCTGGTGAGGTCACCGCCAATGACGACTACGGCCGCGTGACCGGACGGAGACCCAGGTGACGCAGCACGCCACGATCAGCGGGGGCCACGAGGCCTGGGTCGGCTCGGTCAAGCCGACGACGCCTCACAACGAGGCCGTGAAGCTCAAGGTCGCGCACCTGGCCAACTACGCGTTCGTACGCCGCAGCAGCCCGGTGCCGTTCGGCGACGCGTGCACGGACGGAGCCCTGCGCTTCTGGGTCGCTGAGGACGCTGCGGGCACGTTCGACCTCGTTGCACGCCGCACGGCCAGCGCCCCGGACTGGGGAGACCTGAAGTGGGACAACATGCCCGGCGTGACGGGCGCCAGCATGCCGGGCGTGACGCTGGTCAACCCCCGCAAGGGCGACCTCGTCGAGTTCGACGTCCAGGCCCACCTGAACACGATCGCCAACGGCTACGGTCAGGTGAAGAACTACGGCTGGCGAATCGAGTCGAGCAACGCGACGCCGCTCTGGCTGCAGGGTCAGGGCGCCTCCAAGCCGCCGCAGCTCTACGCCGAGTGGACCCGCAAGCCGGCCAAGCCGACCGACCTGTCGCCGTCCGGCACCACCTCACTGGCCAAGCCGATCGTGACCGCGCACGCCGACGACACCACCGCCGAGGAGGACGTCGCTCAGGTCCGCTGGCAGATCGACACCCCGGCCACCGGTGTCTCCCCCGACGGCACCAGCCCCGACTGGGACTCCGGGCTGCAGACCGCCGTGGCTCTCGAGCTCGATCTGAGCACGACCACCTCGCCGACGTTCGCCGGCCTGGTCCTCGGCGCAGCCACCTACCACCGCTGCCTGTGGGTCAACGCCTCGGGCGCGCCGTCTGCGTGGTCCGACTGGTACCCGATCACACGCAAGGCGAAGGTGACCCACACGGTGGCCAACCCCGCCGCCGGCGTGGTGCACGACCTGACCCCGATCCTGATGGCCACCGCCTCCGCCGCGATCGACACGTGGCGGATCCGGGTCGTCGACCCCGCGGACCCCTCGAACGTGCTCGCGAGCTCGAGGGTCAAGCGCGCGTCCGGCACGACGTTCTCGTGGGAGGTCCCGAAGAATGTCCTGGTCGACGGGGAGGCCTACCAGGCGCAGTTCGACACCTGGGACGACGAGTCCCGCGTGGCGTCCTCCGGCGACCCGCGGCACACCCGCACGGTCGTGAGCTTCACCGTCGACGACGTCCCCGGGGTGCCGACCCCGACTCTGGTCTCGGTCGCGGACTACCCGGCCGTGGACCTCGCGGTGACCGTCAGCGACCCGCCGGACACCTTCACCTTCCGCCGCGACGGCGACGTCACCGACGTGAAGGTCGACGCCGCGGACATCTACGACGCGACCAGCGGGCACTACGTGTTCCGGCAGGCCGCCGCCGTACCGCTGTCGGCGCACGAGTTCCAGGTCCGAGCGGTGTTCGATGGGCAGCAGTCCGTCTGGTCCAACACGATCACCGCGACCGTGGAGCCCGAGGGTCTGTGGCTGGTGTCGATCAAGCACGGCCTCTCGGTGCCGCTGTCCGGCGACGGCATCGACGACTGGACCGTCGAGGACCAGGTCGGCGTCTACGACGTGCAGGGGCGCGGCCAGAAGGTCCTGATCCGCAACTCGCTGGGCGCGCTCGGTGGGTCGTTCACCGGGCTCCTGATGGCCACCGACAGCCGCTCGGTCAAGAGTCTCCGCGCCGACCTGCGCACGATGCGCAAGCTCAACGAACCGGTCCGTCTGATCGCCGCGGACTACTCCGAGGACGTCCGGATCTGGAACGTCACCGACGCACCGCACCCGCTGTCCTTCAAGGGTGCCCTGAAGCGCCGTGTGACCTTCCGGTTCATCGAGTCGGACAGCTGATGTACCCGCTGGGGTTCACCGCGGCGCAGCGCTTCGACTACGAGCAGACGCTGCGGTCCTCGCACCAGGCCGAAGTCGACGTCGACGTGCTCGACCTGGACGGTCACGTGCTCTCGAGCGTGTCGGCGAACGTCCTCGACGGTCAGGTGCTCGGCGACCGCCATGGTTTCGGCCAGCCCAACGGCCCACAGCGCCGGTTGACGCTGTCCCTGCTCGACCCGTCGTTCGACCTGAAGTTCGACACGCCCTCTCTGCGCAACGGCAGCCTGTACTACGACCGGCTCGTGCGAGTGCACTACAACGTCCGTGTGCCGGCGCTCGGCGAGTGGGTGTCGTGCCCCGTGTTCACGGGGGCACCCTGGAAGTTGCAGCGCGCCGAGGCCGAGGTCTACATCGAGGCCGACGACGCCTCGGTGCTCGGCATGGGTGAGATCTGGACCCCGCTGCACATCAAGAAGGGCACCCCGAAGGTCGCCGCGGCGAAGACCATCCTCGGGCACGCGGGCTTCACCCGGTTCCGGTTCCCCGACCGCAGGGCCAAGCTGGCGCACTCGATCAGCATCGGCCGCCGAGGCCACGCCTGGGCCCAGGCCTCCCGGCTGCTCGCGTCGATGGACCTGCAGCTCTACGTCGACGGCCGTGGGGTGCCGACCGCCCGGCACCTGCCCGAGCACGCCCTGTGGACCTTCAACCCGGGCCAGAACGGCGAGATTGTCGACGCGGTCAACCGCTCGAGCGACCGCAACGACTTCTACAACGTGGTGACCGTGATCGGTCGCAAGCCCCACGGCGCGAAGAAGCGCGTGAGCTACACCGCCTACCCGAAGCGGTCGCACCCGGACAGCCCCTGGTCGCTGGTGCGGGACAACGGCGAGGACCCTTACTTCAAGGAGCTCGTGGTCCGCAACGACCACTACCGCACCAACGCGGAGTGCGAACGGGTCGCACGGCGCAAGCTCGCCGAGGTGATCCGCACCAAGGAGGAGCTCACCGCGAGCATCCTGCCGTGGCCGCACCTCGAGCAGGGCGACATGGCTACCTTCCGCACGCTGGCCGGCGGCGTGGTCACCGACCGGGTCGACACGTTCACGCTGCCGCTGGCGGCTGGCCAGAGCCAGCCCATGACGATCGGGTGGTTCGACCGGCCGGCCGTGCACCGGAGGGTCCGGCGATGAGCCGCGAGACGGTGACCGGCCGGATCCTGGTCGTCTGGGAGGAGCCCGCCAGAACGACCCTGACCGCCGACGCCGCGATCGGCGCCACCCAGATCCAGGTCGACGACGTCTCCCCGTTCAACGCCGCCGGCACCGACGACACCGACGCCCCGGGCGGTTGGGTCCAGGTGCAGGGCCAGCTGCTGCGCTACGTCGACACGATCGACGACGAGGAGTCCGGCGCCCAGACCATCGTGCTGGCGGCGCCGCTCACGACCGCGCTGAACGCCGACGACGAGGACACCGCCGTCGTCGCCTGGAACAACCTCTACGGCGAGCCGGACACGCTCCAGAACGCCGAGGTGCTCCCTGCTGGCGCTCGGTTCCAGGGCGACCCGATCGAGGCCGTCGTCGGGGAGCAGGTTCACGGCCTCGCTAACGGTGACCGCGGCGGCCCGGGCGAGCCCTGCACGCTCGAGCGCGACGGCGCGGAGTGGACCGTCACTGCGGTCGGGCGCCCGTCAACCGCGAAGCCTCTCCGGTTCGAGGCCGACGACTACCACGTCATCACCGCCAGCGAGGTGACGGCAGGGACGGCGACGGTCTCGCTGTCGCATCGACCGGTCGCAGAGTCGCTGGTCGCGGTCCTCGGCATCCCGCAGCGACCGTCGAACTACACCGTCGACTACGACACACAGATGATTACGTGGCCGCTGACCGGGTTCGAGCCCGAGGGGTCTGAGATCTGGGTGCACTACGCCTACTACCTCGGCCCGGCGCCGCCGCCGGTTGCGCCTCCGACCGCGGTCTGGTACTTCGACTTCACCGGGATGACAGCCGGCGAAATCTCGGTACCCGACCTGTCCGGCCACGGCTACACCGGTGCCGTGTCCAATCCGTCGGTGATGTCGCTGGCCAACGACGCCATGTTCTTCAACGGCACCGACTACCAGAACGTCACTCCGGGTGTGGGCTCCAGCCCTCACCTCGACCCCACGGGCGAGTTCACCCTCGCCTTCGACGCCAACCTCAACACCACCGGCGGGGAGCAGGTCGTCATCGACGCCCCCTGGGCGTTCTTCTACCAGTGGGCCTTCAAGTTCGGCGCCGACCCCAGCGGACACGCCTACTTCGTGTTCCCGCACGCCGACTACACCCTCACCGGGCCGGTCATCACCGGCGGCCGGCACACGGTGGTCGCCAACTGGTCCCACGCCACCGGAGTCATCAACCTCTACGTCGACGGCGTCCTCGTCGCCACCGACTCGGCGCCCGCCACGCCTATCAACACCCCGAACGGTCCGATGCAGGTCGGCAACCCCGACAGCCGCTACGTCTCCGGGAAGGTCTACCGGGCCGGCTACTGGGACGTGGCCACCGGACCCTCGAGCTTCGTCACCCCGGAGGCATGACCATGACCGACCGCCTCCCCGTCGCCTACCTCGACCCCGCCGGCGCCCCCGACGGCTACCTGCCCCAGGTCGCCGGCGACAAGGTCGTCCTCGGCCCCCCACCCAGCGGCACCGGTGGCGGTGGCGGCGTCGGGGACGCCTACCCGATCGGCTACCGGTGGGTCGACGAGCCCTACGCCGCGATGGGCATGTCGATGACCGACAACGGGTTCTGGAAGTGCTCGACCTCGGTCTCGCTGATCGCCGCCGCCGCCTTCCCTGTGGGCGGGTTCGCCTACACCGGCGACATCATGGAGTGGAACCTCGCCATCGGGCCTGGCACCTACAACCTCATCGTCTGGGGCGACTCCGACTCCAGCCGCGGGAATGTGACCTGGGGCATCGACGACGGCGACGGGATCTTCGCGACCCTCGGGACCACCAACTTCGCCGGCGGCAGCTACACCGCCCCGGTCGTCCTCAACGTCGTCGGCGTCGCCATCGGTGGCTTCACCGCCGGCGGCCGCAAGCTCCGCGCCACACCGGCGGCCGGCAAGACCATGGGCATCGGCCGCGTCGCCCTGGTGCGCACCGCGTGACCCGCGCCATCCCTCCGCACCCACCAAGGGGACGCCCATGACCGAGCAGCCTGCACCGGCGCCGGCCCCACGCCGCGAACAAGCCCGCCTCTGGCTCATCGACCACCTCCCCGCCGGCCTCCTCTGGCACCCGGCCGAATGGTTCCTGGCGCTGCTGTGCGCGCTGTCCGGGGTCCTGTCCCTGTTCACCCCCGTCGAGACCCGCAGCCTCGAGGCACTCCTCCCGCACCCGTTCCTGCGCGTGTGGGGCGTCCTCCTGGTCGTCGGCGCCATCGCCCTCGCCTCCGGCCTCGCCTCCATCCGGCACCTCGAGCAGGACCGGTACGTCGTCACCAGGGTCCCCGCCTACCGGCTCGGCCTCCGGCTCCTCGGGCTCTCCACCACCGTCTACATCGGCGCGATCATTCTCTACGCCGGCTGGGCCGGCCTCGCCGCCTCCATCATCCCGGCCGCGTTCGTGGCGATGTGCGGGGTGCGGCTGCTGACCCTCGGCGGCCGCCAGTGAGCGAGCAGAGCGCCTGGTCGGCGCTCGCCGCACTCGCCCTCGGCGGCGGCGGTGGAAGTGCCCTGATCGCCTACGTCAAGGACCGCCGCAAGAACCACGCCGACGGTCAGGTCGCCGCCTCCACCGTCGAGCTGCAGATCGACGCGAAGCGGATGGCCAACCTCGAGCAGCGCTTCGTCCTGGCCGAGAAAGCGTGGGATGCCGAGAGGGACTCGCTGCTCGGGCGCAACAGCCGCCTCGAGGCCGAGCTGCGCGACGAGCGTCTCGAGTCCGAGCGCAAGGAAGCCAAGATGCTCGCCCTCGAGGAGCGCCTCGGTGTCCTCCAGGCCGAGCTGCAGGCGATGGCCCGCGAGCTCGCCGACCTCCGCGCCCACCCGTGACCACCGAGCCTCCACTCTGCGCACGCTGCGAGGCGCTCGAGGCCCAGGTCACCCGCCTCAAGACCGAGCTCGAGCAGGCCGACCGCCGTACCGCCCGGTGGCGGTGGGTCGCCGAGACCATTCACACCGCCCAGCAGACCCCGACCGAGGAGCCCCGACCATGACGTTCACATCCCCGTCACCGCCGATGATCCCGGCGCGCTACCACGGAGGCACGCAGACCCCGAGGGCGATCGTCATCCACGGCACCGTCTCCCACGACGACCCCGGCACCGCCCGCAGCATCGCCGGGTGGTGGCACGGGCGAACCTCCCCGAAGACCTCGGCGCACTACGTCGTCGACCCGGGTGAAGTCATCCAGTGCGTCGGCGACCACGCGATCGCCTACCACTGCGGCCACAACCAGGACTCCATCGGCGTCGAGCTCTGCGACGAGCAGGTCGGCCCCGCCTCGAGGTGGGACGACGCCGACTCCGAAGCCATCCTCGCCCGTGCCGCGCGCCTGGTCGCCGACCTGTGCCTGGCCTACGGGATCGACCCGGTCCGGCCGACGGTAGCCGCCCTGAAGGCGCACGGCCCGCACGGCATCGCCGGGCACGTCGACTACTCCCAGGCGTTCCACCAGTCCACCCACACCGACCCCGGCCCGGACTTCCCCTGGACTGACTTCCTGAGCGCGGTGCGGATGAATATCGCCGGCAGTAAGGCCGCGGTCGCCAAGTCCGCTGCGCCGAAGCCCGCAGTGTCGCACCCCAACGCCGACGACGCCCTCGCCGCCGCCGACCGCGGCATCAGGGCCAGCAGCGGCGCCCGCGCCGCCACCTGGCGGAAGCTTCGCGCCCTGGCCGTCCAGCTCGGCGGCAAGACCACCACCCGCTAATCCACCTGACCTCCGAAGGAGAACCGACCCATGGCACACACCCCGAAGCACCTCCCGGCACACGTGATCTCGCCGACCCAGGTCCGCCGGCCATGGCGCGCGACGCTCCGCACCGTCTTCGCCGGCCTGGTGGCGCTGGCCACTCTCGCCCCGGAGATCTTCGCCGGCGCGACCCTGCACGACCCCAGCACCGCCACCGGTCTCGCAGCCCAGGCCCTCGCGGTCGCCGGCGCCGTCACCCGCGTGCTCGCCATCCCCGGCGTGGAGGCCTTCCTCCGGGAGTTCGCCCCGTTCCTCGCCGCCGACCCCACCGCCGTCGAGTAGCAGCCGCACACCCCCGTCTCGGGACCCCGTCTACCCAAGGAGAAAGCAATGGGCGTCAACCACGCACTCGTGTCGGTCGGCACGTCCGCGGTCGACCTGACCAGCGGAGTCACCGACACCGACCAGAACACCCAGATCCGCTCGGTGGTGCTCACCAACACCGGCACCTCCAGCGTCTTCATCGGCGGCCCGACCGTCACGACGATCAGCTACGGCTACGAGCTGAAGGCCGGCTACGAGCTCGCGCTCGACCTGACGCTGGGCGACGCGCCGTACGGGATCGCCGCGGCCGGCGGCGGTCAGCTCCGCGTCCTGCACCTGGGGGTCTGAGCCATGGCCAAGATCCGTCCGAACACTCCTCCGGCTGCACTAGCGGCCACATTTGCCACGGTCGGCGTCCTTGATGACGCAGGTCTGCACCGACGCATGACGGTGGTTGACCCCGACCGGATGATTGCCGATCGGGCGCCGACCTACCTGACTCTCCCGACCTACGACGGCACCGGTCAGAGCACCCACCCCGACGTGTTCTACGCCCCGAGCGGGTGGGGACGAGACGCCAACGGCAAGGCGTGGCACTACTGGATGGCTCACACCCCGTATGCGGGCAGTGACAACACCCTGGAGAACCCGTCCATCCTCGTCAGCGACGACGGAAGCACGTGGGTCACTCCCCCTGGGGTGACCAACCCTGTCGCGCCCAAGCCAAGCGGTGGCTACAACTCCGACCCCGACCTGGAGCTCGGGCCGGACGGGAAGTTGTACATGTTCTATCGACCAATCATCGGCACCACGGAGACCGTCTGCTACCGGACCACCGCAGATGGCATTAACTGGTCCGCTGAAACGGTCGCCATCAGCATCGTGGACGCGGCCAACAAGGGCCTCCTGTCCCCGACCATCGTCTACGACGCTGGCGCGAAGCTCTGGCGCATGTGGACCATCAACGGCATCGCCGGGACGCCCTACGTGATGGAGATGCGAACTGCCGCCAGCCTGACCGGCCCCTGGTCGGCACCGACCACCTGCACGCTCACCGTCCCCGCCGGACCGAGTGGCGCTGCACAGGATCCCTGGCACCTCGATGTGATCGCCTATGGCGGGCAGTACCACATGGCCGTCAACTCCACGGGGGCCGGACAGTCCGGGACGGGCGGCTGGAACTGGCTGGCGGTCTCCTCGGATGGGATCACCTGGACGGTAGGCAAGCGGCCTCTCACGCGGCGCGGCAACGGTGGCGGTTTCAACCGCTGGGACAATTCGCCGTACCGGGCATGCTTCGTTCCGGTGGACTCCGGAACTGGGGCCACCCACCGCCTGTTCTACTCGGCCTCCGGCGCCTCGGGGTGGCGCATCGGCATGACCGAACTCCGGGTGAAGCCCCAGGTGTTCAGCCGCACCTCGGCCTTCCTCCCTGAGGACTATGCGATGGTGGGGTGGACGTGCGACCCGGCCTACGCGGTGGGCGCGTCGAACACGCTGGCATCGGGTACGCCGACCTTCTGCCTGATCCGAGCCGCCGTGGACTGCTACGTCGACTCCGTCTTCATGACGATCAGTACGGCCGGGGCGGGACTCACGGCAGGCCAGAACTTCCTGGCTCTGTACGACCTGACCGGCGCACAGTTGGCCGTCTCGGCGGACCTCTCCACGAACCTCGCCTCCACGGGCAACAAGCAGTTTCAGTTCACCGCGCCGACCCGACTCATCAAGGCCGGAGAAACCCTGCTCCTGGTGATCTTGTCCAACGGGACGACGCCGCCGAAGTTCTACGCCCTGGCAAACCCGCCCGTCAACATCAACAGGCTGGCGACGGGTAGCAGTGAGGACAACAACGGCCCGTGGCGGTCAGGCACGCTCGGCAGCGGGCTGACGGCCCTCCCGTCGTCCATCACGCTCAGCACCGCCGCGCAGAACGCGTGGATGCCTTTCGTTGGGCTCAGTCCCGCCGTGAACCTCTAGGCCCTATTGCGAATAGTTCGCAATAAGCCTGGTGCTGCTACTGGATGATCCATCCCCAAGCGACTCATCCCTCGCCGTTGTCACCAGAGCGACAACGGCGAGGGCCATGAACGTCCCAGGCGGAAGGTATCCACGAAGCGGGGACTCCACCGCGGCGTGGGCCGCCAGCGCCAGCAGAGTCGCGGCCGCCACCCCCGTTCCCTCTCGGGCGCACCAGATCGCGGCCCGTCCCCACACCCACGCGAGCGCGATGAACACCACGAGGCCAACCAGGCCGACCGTCGCCATCGTCTGCAGAACCTGATCGTGCGCCTGCCCGGTGACCGCGCCGAACTGTCCGTGAGTGGCACGGAACTGGACATCGAAAGCATCAGGCCCAGCTCCGAACCAGGGATGCGCCCGGAAAACGCCCCACGCCAACGACCACACCTCGTTTCGCCCGTTCAACACAGAGACATCCGGAGTGAGCCGGAAGTCGGGCCGCCCGAACACGCTCAACCAGGTCGCCGCCGCGGTCGCAGCCACCGCAGCGAGATAGCCGCCAATCATGAGGACCCGGGCTCGGCCCGGCCTGGCGGCGAACCAGACCAGCAACACCACGGCCACGCACAGCCAGCCGGCGCGCGACTGCGCCAGTACGGAGCACGCGACCGCCGCCGTGATCCCCAGGATTGAGCGTCGCCGCGTACCCGGGGCGACCTCGAAGGCCAGCGCCATCGCCGCCAGGGGCCCCAGGACGTTGGGATGATCGGTTGCCCCGGCGAGCTGCGGTAGCCCGAACAGGACGCGGCCGTTGTCGGCGAACTCGACAGCCGAGTAGTCCGTCACGGCCAGGACGAGGCTACCGAACGTGGTGATGCGCACTGCGTACCGAAGGTGCTGGACCAGGCGCTGCGGTGACATCCCCGCCCCGCGGCCGACTACTAGCGCGAGCCCGGGCAGCAGCAGCCATCTGAGATTGAACCCGCCCGCGTAGATTCCGGCCGCTACCAGGACCAAGCCGTAGACGATGAGCACCAAGGCCGATCCGGGCAACGGCTGCCGCACCCGGACGCTGGTCAGGATGGTCACCACAATCAGGGAGAAGGCGATCACCGTCCCGAGCTCGGACACCTTCGCCACCAAGGGTGATGCTCCAGTCGGGTCGACCAGTCGCATGGCGGGTGCCGTGCCAGCGGTCAGGTAGAGCGCCGTCAACGCGAGCCCATGCCCCTTCGTGCTGGCGCTTCGGACGAGCGCCGGGACCAGCAGCGCCGCCCAGACGGTGACTACGGCCAACACGACCAGCTCGAGCCAGTGACTCTCTAGCATCCCCACGCGCCGCACCCTACGTCAGTCGGTGCTCTTCGGGTGCCCCACTTCGCCCGGACACGGTGAAGACCTGCCCGAAGACAGCGACCACCCGGGACGTGCGCGGGTAGTGGCTGCGACGGAAGGCCTCGCAGGCGGTGGCGTGCTCGGCGTGCGCGTCGAGCGACGCCTGGACGTCGGTGCTGGTGGTGATCGAGCGGTCGGTTGCGACGGCCTGCGCGTGCAGCTCGACCAGGCGCTGGGCCTCGGCGTCGTGGGACATGCTCCACAACGTAGCCCCGACGTATGACATTGGGGAAGGTATCCGCACGCTTACATGCTCTAATGTCATACACACAGGGGACGGGAAGACTTCCTGTCGGAGCGGGGAACCACCATGACCACCCAGAGCTTGCGCGTCGCGATCTACCTGCGCATCAGCAAGGACAAGACCGGCGAGGCCGCCGGCGTCGACCGCCAGCGCGAGGACTGTCTCGCCCTGGTCGCCGGCCTCGGGTGGACCGTCTTCGAGGTCTACGTCGACAACGACACCACCGCCTCGGACCGCAAGAAGCCCCGCCGCGGCTACCTGCAGATGCTCAAGGACATCCGCGCCGGCTCGATCGACGCCGTCGTCGCCTGGCACCCCGACCGGCTCTACCGCCGCCTGGCCGACCTCGAGGACCTCATCGAGGCGATCGACCGCAACAACGTCATCATGCGCACGGTCCGCGCCGGCGAGATCGACCTGTCGACCCCGACCGGCCGGATGCTCGCCCGGATCCTCTCCGCGACCGCCCAGGCCGAGGTCGAGGTCAAGGCCGACCGCTGGGCCCGCTCCTGGCAGCAGGGCCGCGAACGCGGTCAGGTCCCCGGCACCGGCACCCGGCTGTTCGGCTACACCCGCGACGGCGAGGTGATCGAGCACGAGAAGGCGATCGCCGTGCAGCTGGCCGAGGACATCATCGCCGGCGTCCCGCTCATGGAGGTGTCGCGCCAGCTCGAAGCCCAAGGCATCCTGTCCACCCGCAACGGGGTGTGGCGACCGGCCGCCATCCGGCAGTACCTGTGCAACCCGCGGATCGCCGGCTACTCCACCCTGCGCGGCGAGATCGTCGCCGAGGGCCAGTGGGAGCCCCTGCTGGACCGCGACACCTGGGAGACCGTCCGTGCCCTGATCCAGTCCCGCGGCCGCAGCAACCGCCCCCGCGTGTCGCTGCTCAACGGGTTGCTCTTCTGCGGGGCACCCGGCTGCGGCTACCGGATGATCACCAGCGGCAGCCGCGCCGTACGCACGTACCGCTGCCCCAACCGTCCCGGGATGCCGGGGTGCGGCCGCGTGTCCGGCAACGCCGAGCCGATCGAGGAGATCGTCGAGGCCTACGCCCGGACCCGGCTCGACGACCCGCGGGTCCGTACGGCGCTGCGCGAGCTGTCGCACGTCGGGGCGCCGGCGGCGCTGGCCGAGATCACCAACCTCGAGGCGCGCATCCTCGAGCTCGACGACCAGCTCGACCAGCCGGGCGTTCCTGTCGAGACGCTGCTGCGAGCCAGGTCGAAGGCCAAGGAGCGGCTGGAGCAGGCGCAGAGGGCGCTCGAGGCGTCCACCCCCGCGGTGTTGCCGCCTGTCGGGAGCGAGTGGCCCACGGACCTGGAGCGGCGTGCTCGCCGGGTCTCCCTGGTCGTCGGCAAGGTGTACCTGGACCCGGCGACCCAGCGCATCAGGGCGTTCGACGAGAACCGCGTGCGGATCGTGCCCGCAGAGGCGCAGCCGAGGGCCTAGCCCGGGGCCTGGCTCACGTGATGCTGAGCGCGCTCTGCTTCTCCGGGCAGAGCGCGCTGGCGTAGCCCATCAGCGCCCCAGCGTGCCGGGCGGCGATCCCCTCGTCCAGCAGTGCCTTGAGCACCCGCAGGGTGGACGTCTTGTCGCCGACGGTCACGGCGTCGCACATCGAACGACCGATGTTGAGTAGGTTCGCGCGGCTGCGCGCGGCAAGCTCCGGCACGTCCCGCTGGACCAACCGCACGTAGGTGCCCTCACGCACCGCGCTGGTGGGCGACTTCTCGATGGTCGAGCCCTTGGCGTCAGAGCTGCCACTGCAGCCGCTCAGGCCGGCGACGAGCACCGCGGCGACCACTACCCCCGTGTACCTCACGCGACCCACGGTAGGACGTCAGCGCCGCGGCCGCCTGCGGATCGTCAGCACTGGTGCTCCTTGTCCCGCAGCCGGCGCTCGAGGTAGTCCAGCTCGTCAGGTCGGAGGGCCGCGATCCGGGCGGCCAGGGTCCCCCGGTCGACCCAGAGCTCTTCGGCGATCTCTCCGGCGTCGCACGACCAGGCCAGGGCCTCCCCCAGCCGCTCGAGCTCGATCAGCTGGCAGGCCGACTCGGCCTCGACCTGCTGCTCCTCGTCGGCGACGTGCATCACCATCACGGGTCCGCGCACCAGGTGCCGGAGCTCGTGCGCGAGCGTGCACCGTCGCTCGGACTGCGTCATGCCGCGTCGCAGCGAGATGGTGCTGGACTCGAAGTGCGTCCAGCCGGCCGGGCCCCCGTCGTGCCAGTTCAGCGTTACGTGAGCCAGAGCCCTGAGAGTGCGCCAGGGGTGGAACATGACGGGGAGCCTAGAGGCCGGCACGGACAGCGGGGCGGGTTACGCGTCTTCTCGCGCGGTCTGTTGGTTGTCGTCGAGCGTCTCGACTTCGTTGCCGGTGCTCTGGCGGGCTGCGATCGGCACCAGGTCGGGGTAGCTCGGATGATGCAGCTCGCGGGCGATGACAGCAGCGACCGTGGCTTGACTGTCGTGCTCACCGTCGAGGAACGAGAGCAGGTGATTCCTGGTGCGTTCATCCACGGACGTCAGCCGCTCGATCTGCTCGCGTAGCGCCAGAGCGCGCGCACTCACCGTTGCGTCCTTGAGCAACCCGTACTGGTTCTTCAGGTGGATCTTGGCTTCACGGGACAACGCGGGATCCGCATCGACCATCGCCGCGAAGTCGAACGCTGGCGTTGGTGGCATGCCGGCCTCTTCTGGCGTGAGGAAGCCCGCAGCCACGAACGCCTCGAGGACGTTGGCGGCGTACACCTGCGCGAAGTGGGCGACCGTCGCCGGGTCCTTGGGGCGGTTGGCGCCCCGGAGCCAGCGGCTGATGGTCGTCTGATCGATGCCCGTCTTCTGCGAGACGGTCACCTGAGTCTCCCCCGCGATCAGTCGTGCCACGAATTCAGACCAGTTCATGCAGTCGAGCCTACAAGAGCGTATGCACGCGTGCATAGAAACCCGCGTGTCGTGTTGCCTACGCTAGGCACTCGTGCATAGGGTGCCGTGCATAGGCCCTAGACCGGAGAAATCCGGTCGGGCAGCAAACAGAACGGGGAGAACGGTGCAGAAGACGATCCAGCGGCAGATCAGGCTCAGGGAGGGCGTCCTCTACGCCCACTGTCAGGAGCTCGGCATCAGTCGAGACGAGTTGGCTCGCCGCATGGAGGTCTCCTCCGCCACCGCCTACCGCGTCCACAGCGGGGACGTCGAGCCGTCCCCCAAGTTCATCGCCGCCTTCATGCACGTCACCGGCAAGAAGTTCGAGGACCTGTTCCAGGTCGTCGAGGTGCAGGCGGCGTGACCCCCCGTGAGTACGGCGAGCACCTCGCCTCGCTCGAGCCGCCGATCACCGACGCCCAGGTCCAGGCCGCGGCTCGGATGATCGCCGCCGAGCAGCACCTCGACCAGGACCGCGGGAGACACGCGGCCTAGAAGCTCCCGGCGGTGACCTGTCTCCCCCGTCACGTTGCCGCCGGGTTCAACCGTCCGTCTCCGACTTCCCCCGGGAGACGGCCCCCGAAGGTCCGGCCATAGGCCTCGGGACAACTGAATAGGCGGTCCGGCCGGGTAGCCCGCTACCAACGGAACCCAGCCCGGCCGGACCGCCCTTCGACACAGAACAGCCCCCGATCCACCAGCCTCCTACAGCTCGGACCGAGGGCACGTCCCGAAGGGATCATCCCATGCTTGAGCGCAGCAACACCAGCATCGTGCTGGCCGGCATCACCCCCGAGCAGTGGCTCGCGCAGGTGGACGCCGGTGTCGGCTCCACCTTCCGCGCCCTGATCGCGCGGCACCGCTTCTACGAGGCCTCGGCGCTGATGCTCGCGCACCTCGAGAAGACCGAGACCGTCCGCACCCGCGTCCACGGCCACGCACCCGCCTTCGACCTGGTCGTCGTCGAGGCGCGGATGGCGTACTACGAGAACTTCCGGGACTGCGCCCTGCGCGCGATGACCCGGAACCACCAGCTTGTCGGGGGCGTCAACGTCACCCGGGCCGGGCATGCCGCTGCGGCCCCGGGATCGAAGGTCACCCCAGCCGAGCACGTTCCTGTCGCGCTCACCTTGGTGCCCTGCGCCCCCGACAACACCACCTGCGACTGGGCGTTCGGCCCCTGGCGCTGTGACTCCACCCCTCACCCGGAGCAGCCGGACGAGCACTACATGATCACGGACGTCGCCCAGCCGCGCCCGGCGCTCAAGGTCGTCGAGCCGCTCGAGGACCTCGACGTCGACGCCCCGATCCCCTTCGCCCTCACGGCCGTTCCGGACCAGCGCGGCGGCGCGTCATGAGCGTCCAGTCGCGCACCCGGGGCAACCTCCGCGAAGCCGACGGGGCCCCCGAGCCGGTCCAGATCGACTGGTCCTATGTCGCGACCGACCCGTACGCCGTGTCGATGACCGTGACCGCCGACTCCCAGCCCGACGTACACGTGACGTGGGTCCTGTCGCGCGACCTGCTGTGGGCGGCGCTGACGACCCCCGGGGTGCTGTTCGGCGCCGGTGACGTGACCTACCGCCGCGTGGTCATGGCGCTGGGTCTCGACCTGGACAACGGGGCTCGCACCTGCACCGTGCTCACCCGGGCCAGCGTCGCCTACTTCTTCCTGCTGCGCACCCAGCAGCTCGTGCCGTTCGGCAAGGAGTTCGTCGACGTCGACTCCGCGATCGCGCGGTGCCTGGAGGCGGCGTCATGAACCAGCCGATGACCGCCACCGTCGAGAGCGTCGAGACGCTCGCCCACGGGCTCTACACCCAGGACAACGCGCAGAAGTGGGACCTCGCGCCCGAGGCCGTCAAGCAGTACTACCGCACCTACGCCCGCCGGCTGGTCCGGCTCGGCGTCGTACGCCTGGAGCACGAGCTGACCGCTGAGGTCGAGCTGGTGCGCACCTCGATCAAGCGCGAGCGCGCCGCGGCTACCCACTGGGCCCGGCAGTACCACGAGCTCGAGCTGAAGCTGCACGCGCTGCAGCACCCCACCACGAGACGGCCCTGGCACCAGCGGGCCCTCGACGCGCTGCTCGGCCCCTCGTGCCCGTACGGCTGCGGCGAGCGGCTCTTCGAGAAGGACCGGGACCGCCACTTCGCCAACGACCACGCAGGAGACCCGACACCGTGACCACCGACCCGATCCCCACCGAGCCCACGGCCGCGATCGAGGGCACCGGTCCCGTGCTGGTGCAGCCCGACACGGGCAGCCGGCTCGAGGACCTGCACGCCCGCTACGCGCAGCTGAAGGCCACCGCGGACGCCGCCAACGAGCAGCTCAAGGCGGTCACCGACGCGATCAAGCGCGAGCTGACCGACGCAGCCCCCGGTCAGCCGAAGATCGAGCTCAACGGCCCGGCCGGTCCGGCGCTGCGGCTCACGTACTCCGAGACCTGGCGCTTCGACTCCCGGTCGTTCAAGGCCGTCGACCCCGAGACCTACGTCCGCTTCGCGAAGAAGAGCGGCAGCTGGACCCTCAAGGCCGCGACGGCGGGTGCGTCGGAGTGAGCCGCACCGAGCTGCTGGCCCGGGTCGAGCGCTGTCCTCTGTGCGAGGTAAAGGCGCTCGAGAACCCGACCACCGTGGCCGAGTCCATCACGGGCATGCGCGAGCACATCCGGTTGATCCACGGCGACGCCATGGTCGCGATGTTCAACCGACTGACCGAGAAGCAGTTCCCGGGGGCCGGCCTGTGACGACCCAGTCCCCCGCCGACTTCATGGCCGCTGCCCCGGCACCCGTCGGCGGCAGCACCCCGTGGGCGTCGCGCTACGCCAGCGACCTGCGTCGGGTGTTCCTCGAGCACGCTGCCCGGGCACCGCGCACCCTGCAGCAGCACCTCGGCCCGTCCGAGCTCGGTGTGGCCTGCGACCGGCAGGTGGCCGGCAAGATGGCGGCCCTGCCGGCGACCAACCACGTGGTGGACCCGTGGCCCTCGATCGTCGGCACCGCCTGCCACGCCTGGGCGGCTGACGCGTTCGAGGCCGACAACAAGCGCCGCGGCGTGCTGCGCTGGGTGGCCGAGCAGAAGGTCACCCCGCACCCGGACCACCCGGGCACCGCGGACCTGTACGACGCCGCCGAGCGCGCGGTCGTCGACCACAAGTTCCTCGGCGAGTCCTCGATGGCCAAGGTGCGCAAGGACCCGCCGCGCAAGTACGTGGTGCAGCTGCTGCTCTACGGCCTGGGCTACCAGCGCATGGGCCTGCCGGTGCGTCGGGTGGTGCTCGCGGCCTACCCGCGCACCGCGGCGAGCCTGGACGGGCTCTACGTCTGGGAGCGCAGGTTCGCCGACGAGGACGGCCGGCTGCTCCCGGAGAACGCCGAGCTGCTCGAGCGCGTGTTCGCCGAGACCGTCGTACGGCGCAACTACGCCGAGGAGATCCTCGCGCAGCGCATGCGCCTCAACGACGTGCCGGCGACCACCGACGCCGACGAGTGCTACTTCTGCCCGTTCTACCGGCCCCAGGCCGCGCGCGACGGCGGCCCCGGCTGCTCCGGGTCGGTGAGCAGCTGATGGCCCTGCTCGCGATTGCCGATCCGCCGTATCCACCGATGATCGGCGAGCGCCGGGACACATCCGGGGGGCCGCTGCGCGTCACCTACAGGTCTCGTGCCGTGCGCTGGTACGGGGAGCCTCCAGGCACCGTGCGGCAGAGCCCGGGTGGTGCGCGGCCGGCGGACTTCCACCCCGCGGCCGCTGACTGGGACGACCTCAGCGCGCATCGCAGCCTGCTCGAGTCGCTCTGCGAGGAGTACGACGGCTGGGCCATCGCGACAACGCCTGACGGGCTCGGTGCCTATCACCCGCTGCCTGTAGCGGCTCGGGTCATGGCGTGGCTGCGCACCAGGTCGATCCCGGGCGGTCACCGGATCCAGTCCAACTGGGAAGCCGTGATCGTGCTGCCGCCGGAGGGCCGCCGCTCGCGCGCAAGCGGCCGGCGGATGAACGACACCCTGCTCACCCCTGTTCCGTCTATCGGATTCGCCGGCGCGAAGCCACCTGAGTGGACTCATTGGGTTCTCAACGCGCTCGGCTACGAGGCGGGCGACACCGTCGTCGACCTCTTCCCCGGCTCTGGCTCTGTCAGCGCCGCGATCTCCACGATCTCCGCCTCCTCCGAGGCGGCCGCCGCGCCAAGCCTCACCGGCTGAGCCCGGCCCACTTCACAATACCCCTTCCACCAGGAGCACGCATGACGCAGCAGCAGCAGTACCCGCCGCAGTACCCCCAGGCGCCCCAGCAGGGTCAGCAGCCGTACCCGCCCCAGCAGGGTCAGCAGCCGTACCCGCCCCAGCAGGCCTACCCGCCGGCTCCCGCCCCCGGATACCCGCCCCAGGGCTACCCGCAGCATCAGCATCAGTACCCGGCCCAGGCCCCTGCTCAGGCCCCGACCCAGCCGCTCGCCCAGGGCAACCTCGACGACTACTACGCCCAGCCGAGCGCCTCGACCGGGCCGTCGATCAGCTGGACCAACGCCGACCGTTCGCAGAAGCCGGTGGGGACGTCGTACGCCGGGATCGTCGCTCGCGACGTGACACACGCCGACGTCCAGCAGCAGACCGACTTCAACACCAAGGCGCCGCTGACCTACCGCGACGGGCGCCCGAAGTTCGCGATGAAGGTCCCGCTCAAGGTGCAGCCCAGCCCGGAGTTCCCGGACGGGGAGGCCACCTGGTGGGTCAAGGGCCAGGCTCGCGACGAGCTGGTCCGGGCGATGGCCGAGGCTGGGGCGTACGGTCCGCCGCAGGGTGGCGCCGGCATCGTGATCACGCTGGTCGGTCGCCGCAACAGCGGGGCCGGCCTCAACCCGGCCAACGTCGTGCAGGTTCGGTACCAGCCCCCGGCCGGTGCTGTCCCGCAGGCGCCGGTCCAGCAGCCGGTCCAGTACCAGGAGCAGCCGGCTCAGCACCAGGAGCAGGCGCCCCAGGCGCCGGTTCAGCACCAGGTCCAGGCTCCGCAGCAGGGCTTCCCTCCGGCTGCGCAGCCCGTCCAGCCGCAGGCTCCGGCTCAGCAGGTTCAGCAGTCGGTTGCGGCTCCCGGGCCGACGCCGCCGGCTGACCTGTCCCCGGAGCAGCAGGAGCTGCTGGCGCGGCTCACCGGCGGCCAGGGCTGATCGTGACCACGATCCACGCCGAGCTCACCCCCTGCCACGAGCGCATCGTGCTCGTGGCAGGGGGGCTCGACCCCTACTCCGTCGCGGACGCCGCGCGGTCACTGAAGGCGCTCACCCCGCTGTTCACGAAGTCGGACCCGCCGGGCGCCCTGGTGGTGCCCGCGACGTGGCCGGCCGTCGTGCAGCTGGGCAGCACCTTCGGGGCCGCGTGGCGCCCGGGGCCCGCGCTGACTGCGTGGGTGGCCGACCAGGTGCGTCGCCGTACGACGTCGCAACCGTCGGTCTACACACCGCCGATCGGCTTGACGCCGTACCCCTGGCAGGTCGAGGGCGCCGCGATGATCGCCGCGACCGGGCGGGTACTGATCACCGACGAGCCGGGCACCGGCAAGACGATCACCGCCATCCTCGGACTGGTCGAGTGGGCAGCGGCCCGGCACGTCGAGGGGCCGGTCGTGGTGGTCTGCCCGGCCTCCGTCGTCGACCCGTGGGTCGAGGCCTGGACCGTCTGGGCCCCGCACGTCCGGGCGGTCGCCTGGCGCGGCGAGCCGAAGCGCCGACGTGCGCTGGCCGGCACCGCTGACGTCTACGTGACGAGCTACGAGACCGCGCGCGTCGACGCGCCGACCGTCGGCACCAAGGAGATGCGCGCGCTGATCGACCTCAACCCGGCCGCGGTCGTGATCGACGAGTGCCACCTGATCAAGAACCAGCAGGCGCAGCGCTCCCAGGCGGTACGACGGCTGGCCAAGCGCGCGGCCGCCCAGCACGGCGCGGTCGTCGCGCTGTCCGGCACCCCGATCACCCACCACCCGGGCGACCTGTGGCCCTCGCTGGTCGCGCTCGACCCCGACGCGTGGCCCTCGCGCGAGCGCTGGATCCACCGCTACTGCCAGACCCTGCCCGGCGACTACCGCGAGGAGGTCCTCGGCCTGGAGCCGGCCACCGAGCCGGAGTTCCGGCTGACCCTGCTCGGCCAGCAGCGCCGGGTGGCCAAGGCCGACGTGCTCGAGCAGCTGCCGCCGAAGGTCTACAGCGTCCGCACCGTCGAGCTGCCCGCGAAGTGGCGCAAGGCCTACGACGACATGGAGACCCAGATGCTCGCCGAGCTGCCCGACGGCACCGAGCTCTCGGTGATGGGCGTGCTCGCGCAGCTAACCCGGCTCTCGCAGCTGGCCAGCGCCGCCGCCGACGTGCACACCGAGGTGCTCGACGAGTTCGACCAGTTCGGGCAGCCGAAGGTGCACACCACCGTCACGCTCAAGGCCCCGTCCTGGAAGGTCGACGCGCTGCTCGAGGTGCTCGAGGAGCGCCCCGGCGAGCCGGTCGTGGTCTTCGCGCCGTCACGGCAGCTGATCAAGCTCGCGGGCGAGAAGGCCGCCGAGACCGGGTTGCGGGTCGGCTACGTCTGGGGCGGCCAGTCGATGGCCGAGCGCACCGCCACCGTCGCGGCGTTCCAGGCCGGCGAGCTCGACGTCATCTGCGTGACCACCGGCGCCGGCGGTGTGGGCCTGACGCTCACCGCGGCGCGCACCTGCGTGTTCCTGCAGCGCCCCTGGTCGCTCGTCGAGGCGCTGCAGGCCGAGGACCGCTGCCACCGGATCGGCTCGGAGCGGCACGACTCGATCGAGATCGTCGACATCGTCGCGAAGAACACCATCGACTCCCGCGTCCGCGCCGTACTCCGCGAGCGCGCAGGCCAGCTGGCCGACCTGGTCCAGGACCCCCGCATCGTCGCCGACCTTCTCGGCGGCTCCACCACGCTCAGGAGGGCGTCATGAAGAGGAAGTTCCACGCGGTGTGCCACCTGAAGCGGTGGGAGCCCGAGAAGAAGCTGACGCCCGAGGTGCGTCGCGAGGCGGCAGAGAAGGGCTACGCGCGGAGGTTCAACCGCGACGCGGAGCGCGGCAAGGGGCGGATCGAGATCGGATTCCCGACCTGCACGGGCTTCGAGACCGACGACCGCGCGGCGTTCGAGAGGCACATGGCCGACGTGCACGGTCGGAAGTCCCGGCAGCGCGGCGTGTGGTCGAGCACGCCCTCAGAGCTGCCGTGGGCGACGACGCCGCTCTGGAAGGCGCCCAGGCCCAAGCTGCTGGACCCCGCGGACTGGGCCGGTCGTGACGACGTCCAGCTCGAGCTGCTCGACGAGGACGCGGCG